>Ga0209810_1000493_pt1 | contig 86442 bp, 71 predicted proteins | sample Coa_R1_7_FD_187159 | JGI IMG/M metagenome (GOLD analysis project Ga0209810, IMG submission 187159) | Surface soil microbial communities from Centralia Pennsylvania, which are recovering from an underground coalmine fire - Coalmine... | ecosystem: Environmental > Terrestrial > Soil > Unclassified... | reverse complement strand
GAATCAAGTTGGTCGGTCATGGGATTGGCTCCTTTTCTGGTCTTGGCAACCGAAAGGATACCCCATGACCTGCCGCTTACCCGCTCAGCAGGCCAGACCAATTCTACAGAAAGAAGTGTACACTACCGTGTCTACCAAATTCCAAAGGGTGCGCCCCAGGATGATTTAAGAGAACCAGCGCAATATGGCACAGCAGAAGGAGTACCACTCCCAGTCCCAATCCGACGAGAATGGGCGGAAAGCCCTCGGGAATAATTCCTAATAACTCAAGTTGCTACCTTGCCTCTTCGAGAAGGCAAACGGTGATGCAAAAGCCGGTTTCCAGAGCGATTCTCTCTCAAACGTGTTCCTAGGTAGCAACTTGGGTTAATAGGAATGTGGCGAGAAGCGCCATGCATATCCATACAAAAAGCCCTGCGAGTAGGAGGCGCATTTTCTGACAAAGCTCTCTCTGCCTTGGGACATAAGGCTCAAATCTGCAATGCCGCTCAACGTTCGGTAGAAGTTGGGCAGAGCAGGACAGACCGAAAATCGGGTAGAATGAGATATACTTGGCTGCTGCTTGCAAAGCGTGCCATCCAGTTCATTCTAGCCAAGATACGCCGGACTGTCAATACGCACGCTCTGAAATCAGGCGGCGCAATCCGTGAGATGCTGCGGCCCAAACCCAGGCGCGAGAACAACCACACACAGGCCGCTTGAGACTGTGCGCGACTGCCTACCCTTGCCTCCAGAGCGCCATCCTCGCCCAATGGATGTTACCACTACAAGGAGAAATACCCTGCCATGAGCGATCCCAACCCCAATGACCTGTATGCCGTGCAGACGAAGGCAAGAGGGCCTGGCGGGGAACTGCCGCTGACCCCGGAGATGCTGCTGGAGCGGCCCAGCGGCGACGTGTTTGCCCTATCGCAGAACGCGGGCATGGGCTGGGACCCCAGAAAGCTCAACCGCCGCGAGTTCCTGCTGCTGAGCACCCAGGGCGGCATTCGCAACCCGGACGGCACGCCCGTCGCGCTCGGCTATCACACGGGCCACTGGGAGGTCGGCCTGTTGATGCGAGCGGCGGCGGAGGAGTTGAGCGCGCTCGGCTGCATTCCGTTTGCCGGGTACTGCTCCGACCCCTGCGACGGGCGCAGCCAGGGCACGACCGGCATGATGGACAGCCTGCCCTATCGCAACGACGCGGCCACCGTGTTCCGCCGCCTGATCCGGAGCCTGCCCACCCGCAAGGGCGTCCTCGGCGTGGCGACCTGCGACAAGGGCCTGCCCGCCATGATGATCGCGCTGGCTTCCATGCACGACCTGCCCTGCGTGCTGGTGCCGGGCGGCGTGACACTGCCTGCCGAGAACGGTGAGGATGCGGGCAAGATACAGACCATCGGGGCGCGATTCGCGCACGGACAGATCACGCTCAAAGAGGCGGCGGAGCTAGGCTGCCGCGCCTGCGCCACGCCCGGCGGCGGCTGCCAGTTCTTCGGGACGGCGGCGACCTCGCAGGTCATCGGGGAGGCGCTGGGGCTGTCGCTGCCCCACTCCGCGCTGGCTCCCTCCGGCCAGGCGATCTGGCTGGACATGGCCCGCCGCTCGGCGCGCGCCCTGGTGGCGATGGAGGAGAAAGGGCTGCGAACGCGCGACATCCTCACGGAAGCCGCCGTTAAGAACGCGATGGCGGTGCATGCGGCGTGCGGCGGCTCGACCAATCTGCTGCTCCATATTCCGGCCATCGCCTATGCTGCCGGGCTGCCCCGCCCCAGGGTGGAGGACTGGATCGCGGTCAACCGCGCCGTGCCGCGCCTCGTGGACGTGCTGCCCAACGGCCCCACCGACCATCCGACGGTGCGGTTCTTCCTGGCGGGCGGCGTGCCGGAGGTGATGCTGCACCTGCGCGCGCTGGGCCTGCTCGACCTCGACTGCCTAACGGTCGCGGGCAAGCCGCTGGGGGAGACTCTGGAAGCATGGGAGCGTTCCGAGCGGCGGACGCGCCTGCGGGAACGCCTGCGAGAGCAGGACGGCGTGGACCCCGACGACGTGATCCTTTCGCCCGACCGGGCGCGGGCATGCGGCCTGACCAGCACCGCCACCTTCCCGCGCGGCAACCTGGCGCCGGAGGGTTCGGTTATCAAGAGCACAGCGATTGATCCGAGCGTGGTGGACGCCGATGGCGTCTATCGCAAGGTCGGTCCGGCGCGGGTCTTCACGACCGAGCGGGCCGCCGTCGCCGCCATCAAGGGACTGGGAGAGAAGAAGGTACAGGCGGGCGACGTGCTGGTGCTGATCTGTCGCGGGCCGATGGGTGCGGGCATGGAGGAGATCTATCAGATCACCTCCGCGCTCAAGCATCTGCCCTGGGGTAAGCAGGTTGCCGTGCTGACCGACGCGCGCTTTTCCGGCGTCTCCACCGGGGCCTGTATCGGGCATATCGGGCCGGAGGCACTGGCAGGCGGTCCCATCGGCAAAGTGCTGGACGACGACCTCATCGAGATCACCATTGACCGCAACCGGCTGGAAGGCAGCGTGAACCTGATCGGGCACGGCGATACCGTTTTCGGCGTGGAGGAGGGAACGCGCGTGCTGGCGTCCCGTCCGCCGCGTCCCGACCTTGCGCCCGACCCTAACCTGCCCGACGACACGCGCCTCTGGGCCGCGCTGCAATCGGTCGGCGGCGGCACGTGGGGCGGCTGCGTCTATGACGTAGAGGCGATTATCGCGCGGCTGGCGGGCCGAGAGAAAATACGTTGACGCGCGGCGGGGCCGGTCGCTATAATGGGGCCAATTTCACCTCAGGAGAACCTTATGCCCTCCTTCTCGGATACCACCGTTGTGCTCGTCTCGATAGATGGAATGCGCCCGGATGCGCTGTTAGAGGCCGATACGCCGACGATGGATCGCCTGATGGCGCGCGGGGCCGTCTCGCTGACGGCGCAGGCCGTCATGCCGTCGGTGACGCTGCCCTGCCATACCTCCATGCTGCGTGGGGTGGATACGCCCCGGCACGGCATCACCACCAATACCTTCCAGCCGTTAGCGCGACCGGTCCCCAGCCTGATAGATGCGGCGCACGCAGCGGACAAGCGCTGCGGGTTCTTCTATAACTGGGGCCAGCTACGCGACCTGTGCGAACCGGCCAGCCTGGATGTCTCCTACTGCCGGCGGGACTGCTACTCTCTGGAAGGCGACTGGCGGGTGGCGCAAGCGGCGGCAGAGCATGTTGCGGATCAGGGCTTTGACTTTCTATTCGTCTACCTGGGGTATACGGACGAGTGCGGCCACCGGGAGGGATGGATGAGCCGCCCCTACCTCCAGGCCATTGCCAACGCCGACCGCTGCATCGGGCATGTCCTGGAGGCGTGCGAGCGCGCGGGGCAGGAACCGATTGTGCTGGTGCAGAGCGATCACGGCGGGCATGGCCGTTCGCATGGCACGGACGGCCCGGAGGACATGACGATCCCCTGGGTTCTGTCCGGGCCGGGGATACGCGCCGGACTTAGGCTGGACACGCCGGTACGCATCTACGATACCTGCCCTACTCTGGCCGCGCTCCTGGGCCTGCCGCCAGCGCGGGAGTGGGAAGGCCGCGTGATTGAGGAGGCATTTGAAAAGCCGCTGTAAGCAAACCAGGCCGGGTACGTTCTGTGCCCGGCCTGGAACGCCAATCAGAGCGCCCGGCCTGCGCCAAGAGGGGACGGGACAAATTCCCCCTGGCTTTTGAACGCAATTAAGCTGTCTCTAATGGAGTGCCGACGGATTGCAGTCGCTCCAGGGGAAACGGCGGCTGCGAGATCGGTCGGACGGCCAGCGATAACAGCGCCAGCTCGTTGTCATCGCCCGCGATGCGGTTGGAATGTATCTCTCCGCACTTGCGGCAGCGGTGAATGAGGGACCAGTCGCCGCCGGGACGCACCCACACGGCGATAGGCTCCATCGCCCCGCCACAGTCGGCGGCTCGGTCGCCAGGCGTATCATCTATATGCCGGCTCCACAGGCACCATGGGCAGTGGTTGCGGTGCGCCGTGCCGCAGGCTTCCGGCACGACGGGCTGCGCGCAGCGAATACAATGGAACCATTTATCGGCATCGGCAGGCCGGCGGGTTCGTGTTTGCGCTTTCGGTCTCAATGCAGTCTCCTGTAGTCGTAGATGCAGATTAAGAAGGGGGCTGTCTGGTTCCGCGCGTATTTCTACACGGGCAGCGTTAGCGCCGCCTGCGAAACCTTTCCCTAAGCGCAAGCCGACCGGGGCCGCAGGCAGAAGGGCTTGCGGCCCGATAGCGTGACCGAGACCAGGTGCCGGGTGAGCCGAATTCTGTGTTCGACCGCCCGATTTCAGGTATCTATAGCTCGGAAACGCGCCAAACGGTTTGCGCTGCCAGACCACACTTCACTTGCAACTCGCAACGACATACAGTAACCTCCAGAGCAAAAGGGTAGGGCAGGCCGCCAGGCGAATCCTGCGCCTGCGACCGACACACCTTCTCTATCTCCTGCCAGGGCGTCCTTGCTAAAGAGAATGCTCTGCCTGATTTACCCTGCTCTAGCTCGCTGGCAGCGGCGTGAAGAGCCACATGGCCCCACCCTTATGAAAGCTCAGGCAGAGCCGCACGGCCTGACGAGGGAGGTCATGGCTGGCTGTCCGCCAACTTGATGGCAACCTCAACCTCCCATTTTGTCTTTCGCGGCCCAACCCTGGGATCGGTGAGATAGGCTTCATAGCGGCTGCGAAACGCATCGCCTTTCTCATCGTCCCACCGATCAAACGCAAGATTGTTGGCCCTCGCCCATTCGATAAGGGCCTTATTGCCGGCCAACCCGGACCCGATGTAGATGAGGTTCGCATAGCGACCAGCGGGCAGAACTCCGGCGGAAACGCGCCCCTCGCCCGCGTGCGGCGTCGCCACCGGAAAGCCCACTTCGATATCCATGTCCCCGGCCATATCTATCACATGATAGCGCAGGAACGGCGGCCCGGAAGTCTCCACGCCCCGTCGCTCCACCCGACAACGGCCACTTTTTCCAGGCTTAACCGATCCATCACAGCCAGAACGTCGGAGGCCATCAGCTCATAAGTAAACGGCCGCGCGTCGCGCGTGCTGCGGCCGTGGCCGCGACTGTCAATAAGCACGGCGCAATAGCCAGCATGGACAAGTGCCGGGACCTGATAGCCCCAATTACCGCTATGGCCGAGGCCGCCATGGAGTAGGAGGACGGGCGGGCCGGCCCCGTAGGAAGCATACCAGATGCGAGCGCCGTCATTCTCCACATAGCCTTCCTCCGTTGCGGCCGGTAAGGGTGCTGCACCGTTTGCCTCGAAGTTTTCAAGATCGTCGTCGTGTATTTCTCTTTTCGCCTCCAGCATAGAGTTGGCGTGCTCGCCCGGACGTTGACCGCAGCGCCAATTGGTGCTGTGCGAACATGCCCAATCAGAAAAGCCGTCCTCCCCTTCTCTCACTCTCAGGCTGCCGAACAACCTGGAAAGCCTCTACAGAACAAGTTCGAGTCGCGGCAGAGAGCCTCCATGAATCACCATTCACGCGGGCGCATGAAATGCCTTTCCCCTCCCCTGTTCTTGGGGAGGGGTTGGGGGTGGGGGCCTATTTTCAAGTCAGTGGATAGGAAGATAGCTGGGCCGCTGCAAAGTTTCTGGGGCGCACGCACAAAAAAGGGAGGTCATGGTTTTTCCCATGACCTCCCATGTCGTTCCTGGGGGTGAGGGGCCTATTCCGCCTGGCGGATAAGCTGGCGCAGCACGTAGGGCAGAATGCCGCCGTGCTGATAGTATTCCACCTCGACGGGCGTGTCTATCCGCAGCGTCAGCGGAACCTCCTGCTCCGAGCCGTCCACCCGGTGAATGACCAGCGTCACATCCTGACGCGGCCGGATGCCTTCCTCCAGGCCCAGCAGGTCGAAAGTCTCCGAGCCGTCCAGATGGAGCGATTGGGCGCTATCGCCCTCCTTGAACTGGCAGGGCAGCACGCCCATGCCCACCAGATTGCTGCGGTGGATGCGCTCGAAAGACTGCGCGATCACGGCGCGCACGCCCAGCAGCATCGTGCCTTTGGCTGCCCAGTCGCGGGAGCTGCCTGTTCCGTACTCCTGCCCGGCAAATACCAGCAGCGGAATGCCCTCCGCCTGGTACTTGACGGCGGCATCGTAGATGCTCATCTGCTCGCCGTCCGGCTGGTGCACGGTGACGCCGCCCTCCACGCCGGGAACCATCAGGTTCTTGATGCGCACGTTGGCGAAGGTGCCGCGCACCATGACCTTATCGTTGCCCCGGCGCGATCCGTAGCTGTTGAAGTCCTCCACCGCCACGCCTCGCGCTTGCAGATAGAGGCCCGCCGGCGAGCTCGGCTTGATGGACCCTGCCGGGCTGATGTGGTCGGTGGTCACCGAGTCGCCCAGGATCGCCAGCGCGCGGGCTTTCCTGATGTCCTTGACGGCCCCCGGCTCCATGCCGAACCTATCAAAATACGGCGGCTCCTGGATGTAGGTCGACTCGGGATCCCATTCATAGACCTTGCCTGTGCTGCTGGGCACCTCGTCCCACAGCGGGTTGAGCCGCTCGAGGCTCTGGTAGATGCGCCGGTAGGTTGCGGGGTCGCTTGCGGTCTCCAGGAGCGCCCGGATCTCCTCCATGCTGGGCCAGATGTCGCGCAGATAGACCTCCTGCCCGTCTTTCCCCTTCCCCAACGGCTCGGAGGACATATCAATATCCACGCGCCCGGCCAGCGCGAAGGCGACCACTAAGGGCGGACTCATCAGGAAGTTGGCCTTCACGCTCTGGTGCACGCGCGCCTCAAAGTTGCGATTGCCGGAGAGCACGCTGGCAACCACCAGGTCGTTGTTCGTGATGGCCTCCTCCAGATGCGGCTCCAGCGGGCCGGAGTTGCCGATGCAGGTCGTGCAGCCGTAGCCAACGGTCTGGAAACCCAATTCGTCGAGATAGTGCTGTAAGCCCGTCTTTTGCAGATACTCCGTCACCACGCGCGATCCGGGCGCCAGCGAGGTCTTGACCGACGGGCGCACGGTGAGGCCCTTCTCCACCGCCTTCTTCGCCAGCAGCCCCGCGCCCAACATCACTGCCGGGTTGGAGGTATTGGTACAGGAGGTGATGGCCGCGATCACCACGTCCCCGTGTCCCAGATCCACCAGCGCCTTCGGATACTCCCCGACGAGCACCTCTTCCACGCGGTCGGGCGTGGGGCGGTTCTGCATCATCTCGACCTCGGTATCGGTGCTGGTGTTCTTCTCGCTGACGTGCTTATCTACCGCTTCCGGGGCGGTTGCGGGGTCCTGCTCGCCGCCACCGGCCAGCGGCATCTCTACCGGCTTGCTCGCGCCGTTCATGCCCGTGCGCACCATGTACCGCTTCCCGATTTCGGCCTCCGTTTTGGCGTAGCCGTTTTCGCTCAGCGGCTTGAGCAGCAGATCGCGGAACCGGGACTTGATCTGGGGCAGGTCAATGCGATCCTGCGGGCGCTTGGGGCCGGACACGCTCGGCCGTACCGTGCCCAGGTCGAGATCGAGCACCTGGCTATAGGCGATCTCGCCCTGGCGCGGCATCCCGAACATCCCCTGTGCCTGGTAGTACTGGCGGATGGTATCTACCTGCTCCTCGCTGCGGCCCGTGGCGGCGAAGTAGCGGCAGGTCTGCTCATCCATCGGGAAGTAACCCATCGTCGCGCCGTATTCGGGAGCCATGTTGCCGATAGTGGCCCGGTCCGTCACCGAAAGCGACGCCGCTCCCTCGCCGTGAAACTCCACAAACTTGCCGACCACTCTGGCCCGGCGCAGCATCTCCGTGATGGTCAGCACCAGGTCGGTAGCGGTGACGCCGGGCGGGAGCTGGCCGGAAAGATGCACCCCGACCACGTCGGGCGTGAGGAAGTAGACGGGCTGGCCCAGCATCCCGGCCTCGGCCTCAATGCCGCCGACGCCCCACCCCACGATTCCCAGGCCGTTAACCATCGTCGTATGCGAGTCGGTGCCCACCAGCGTATCTGGGTAGTAGACGCCGTCTTTTTCCAGCACGCCGCGCGCCAGATACTCCAGGTTGACCTGATGGACAATGCCGATGCCGGGCGGCACGACGCGGAAGCCGTTGAACGCCTGCATGCCCCATTTGAGGAACTGGTAGCGCGCCCGGTTGCGCTTGAACTCGATCTCCATGTTGCGCTGCAGCGCATCGGGCACCTCGGCGTAGTCTACCTGCACGGAGTGGTCAATGACGAGATCCACCGGCACCAGCGGCTCGATGATCCCCGGCTCCTTGCCCATGCGGGCTGCCGTTGAGCGCATCGCCGCCAGGTCCACCAGCAGCGGAACGCCCGTGAAGTCTTGCAGGAGAATGCGCGCCACCATAAAGGGGATCTCGGCGGTGCGCTCGGCGTTGGGCTCCCAGTTGGCCAGCGCCCGCACGTCCGACTCTTGAATGCGCGTGCCGTCCACATTGCGCAGCACCGACTCTAAGAGCACGCGAATGCTGATCGGCAGCCGGGAGATAGGGCCGACGCCCTCCTTCTCAAGCTGCGGCAGGGAGTAGTACTGGCCTGTGCGCCCGCCGCCAAACGTAAAATGCTGAAGGGTATTAAAAAGGTTATGCATCTCCATCCTCCATTATGCCCGTGTCCGCGACGACACCTAAATCTTTGCGGCTGCCCGTGTCCTTTGATTCCCTGCGCGAATCCGAATCGTCTCCGGCATGGAGGCCGTGCCATCTCTTTGGTTTCCTGCGCGAGGCCAGACGGCTCCCTCGCCCTGCGGCAGCGCCGGCCTGGCTCCTTTAATCCCGCGCGTTAGGCCAGAGAAAACACGGAGGTTTTACTTATGAATCCGGGCCTCCATATGGAATAACCCGTCGGATGTTTTCCGATAGGGCACGCCGTATGGAGGCAGCAGAATGCGGAATCTGCCACGCAGCGCACAGCTTTTTCTCATAGCCGTTTGTTTGCTCGGCACCGGGGCTACCCTGGGGGCGATCCTCATGCCCGGCCCCGATCTCCAGTCACAGCGCTGGGAGGTTATTCTTTTTCTGATATTAACCTGCCTGGCGGGCAGCAAGCGGGTACGCCTGGTTCCGACCCTCAAAGACGAAGACGCCGGATCAATGTCGCTGGGCTTCACGATCACGTTTGCCGGCATCCTGCACTTTGGGCCGGCGGCGGGCGTGCTGCTTGGCGCCACTGGCTGCCTGGCAAGCTGCCTGTATCCCCAGCGCAAGCCCTGGCATCAACTCGCGTTCAACGTGGCCCTGGCCGCCTGTGACGCCTGGGCGGCCGGCGTCGTGCTGTTTGCCCTCAAGGGCGATATGCTGGCTATGGCCCCGGTGGAGACCTTCCGCGCCGTCATCGGCTCCGTTCTGGTCTACTACGCCATCAACACCGGTGGGGTCGCCATCATCATTAGCTGCTGCACCGGCAAGAGAGCCTGGGGGGTCTGGAAAGAGACCTTCCTCTGGACTGCCCCCAGCTACTTCGCCGGCGCTTCCATCAGCACGCTGGCGATGATGCTCCTCAATCGCAACGCCGGGATCATCCTTCTCTTCATTGCCCCAGTGGCCTACCTGACCTATCAATCCTACGCGGTCTATACGGCCCGGGCCGAAGAGAAGCAAAAGCATATTGAGGAGCTCAACAGCAGCCAGCAGCAGTTGGCCGAGCTCTACCTGGCCACGATCAAGAGCCTGGCGCTGGCCATTGATGCCAAAGATCAGTATACCCACCAACATATCCTGCGTGTCCAGCGTTACGCCATGGCGACCGCCAGGCATATGGGCCTTTCGGGGGATGAGCTGGAGGGACTCAATACCGGCGCGCTGCTGCACGACATCGGCAAGCTCGGCGTTCCCGAGTACGTTTTGCTCAAGCCGGGGCGCCTGACCGACGAAGAGTTCGCCAAGATTAAAAAGCATCCGGAGATTGGCGCCGCTATTCTCGACCCCGTCCATTTCCCCTGGCCGGTGCTGCCCGTGGTTAAGTATCATCACGAGAAATGGAACGGCACGGGCTACCCGGAAGGGCTCAAAGGCGAGGAGATACCGCTGATCGCGCGCATTCTGGCCGTCGCGGATGTCTACGACGCGCTGACCTCCTCCCGATCCTACCGCAACGCCTGGAGCCACGAGCGCACCATCGAGACCATCAAGAAGGATTCCGGCTCGCACTTCGACCCGAAGGTGGTCGAAGCGTTCCTGGAAGTCATTGATGACGTGGTCGCCGAGATGGCGCAGGAGGGTACCGGGCCGCTGGCCGCGGTCGCCTCGAGCAAAGCGCCCGCCAGCAAGGCCGATCAGGCGGCGCGCGATATTCAGCGCGCCTCCTCGGAGCTCTGGGCGCTCTATGAGGTAGCACAGACGCTCTCATCGAGCCTGGGCCTGCAGGAGACGCTCGATATTCTGGCGCGCAAGCTGGAAGCGATTCTGCCCGGCACGGCCTGCCTCTTTCTGCTAAAAGACGAGGTGAGCGATACGCTGATCGCGCAGGCCGTCGTGGGGATCAATCAAGAGTTTTTTGCCGGGTCGCGCACCCTCAATAATGAGAGCCGATCCCTGGCCGTCGCGCGCAGCCGCCAGACCTACCTGGGCGAGTACGATGCCGACGACCTGCTCCTGACCAGCTCCCAGATCGCGACCTGGACTCCGCTGCGGACGGCGCTGATCGTGCCGATAGTCCATCAGGGCGAGGTGCTGGGAACCATCAACCTGTACCACCCGCAGCCGGAGGCGTTCGGCCCGCACGACCAGCAGCTGCTGGAGATGATCGCCGAGCGCGCGGCCATGGCGCTCTACAACGGCCTGCTCTACGACCGCACGCGCAGCCATGCCTTCACGGACCCGCTCACGGGCCTGTACAATGTGCGCTATCTGACCGAGTACGTGGAGGAGCGGTGCAGCAAAGCCCTCAAGGAGCGAGAAGCTCGGGGAGGCGAGTCGGCCCGCGAAGCCGCAGCGGAAGAGGACGCCATCACGTTCTCCGTTGAGCCGCAGCGAGCCGAGGATGCCTTTGCCCTGCTCTGCCTGGACCTGGATAGCTTCAAGCCCATTAACGATAACTTTGGCCACCAGAAGGGTGATCAGGTGCTGCGAGACCTGAGCCGCATCTTTCTGGCGACCGTCCGCGAGGGGGACATCGTGGCCCGCTATGGAGGCGATGAGTTCCTGATCGTGCTCAACAGCGTCGGATCGGTTGAGGCCGAGCGCATGGCAGGGCGTCTCAAGCAGGCGGTCGAAAGCTACGATCCGGGCCTGCATCATGCCAAGCTGGGCGCTCTGCGGCTTGGCGTCAGCATCGGATTCGCCTGCTTCCCGGAGGAGGGGCAGGATTGCGCCACGCTGCTCTCGGCGGCGGACAGCAAAATGTACAGCGACAAAACCGACCGGAAGCTGGGCGTCATGGCAGCCCGGAACCGGGTGCATAGCGCCGACGAGAGCCTGCCCAACCTGCGTCAGGCCGCCTAAGCGCCAACCTCCGTCCGGCAGGCTAAACCCTGCCGCTTACCCGCGCAGCGCCTCAAGCTTCTCAACGTACTGGCAGAGCAGCTTGTTGGCCTCCTCGGGCGTGTTCGCCTCCGCGTAGACATGGAAGTAAGGCTCGGAGGCATCCGGCACCACCAGCGCCCACTTATCGCCCTGGATAAACTTGATGCCGTCAATCAGTTCGACCTGGTTGCCGTTGTTCCGCTCAATCGCGTCGGCCTCCTTGGTCAGCACGCGCATGATGCGGCCCTTGATCTCCCACGGGCAGCGCACGGAGGTCTGAACCACGTGCGCCGGCGGCAGCTCCGCCGCAAGCTCCGAGATGCGCAGGTCGGTGATTGCCAGAAGCTCCAACAGCTTGCCGAAGGCGTACATGGCATCAAAGCTGGGCTGAAACTCCGAGAAAATAAACCCGCCAGCGTCGTCGCCGGCAAAATCCGCCCGACCGATGCGCTCCGGCCCACCGGCAGAGACTTCCATTAGGTCACGCACATCGGTCTTGGTGCGCAGGACGAGGCCGCCGTGCAGGCCCACCAGCGGCTCGATCATGCGCGGGGCCGTCACTGGCACGGCGATGCGGGCGCGCTCCCGCGTCCGCGACACCAGTACGGCCATCAGCGCCAGCAGGTTATCGCCCTCGATGACGACCCCGTTCTCGTCCACCAGCGTCATGCGCTCGCCGTCGGCCTCGAAGAGTACGCCCAGGTCGGCCTGGAGCGTCTGGACGATCTGGGCCAGGTTGGGCAGCAGAGCCGCGCGCGCCTCGCGCGTCTTGGGCGTCTTCTGCACGTCCGGGTAGGCGTTGAGAGCGATCAGGTCGCAGCCCATCCGCCCTAGCATGGAAGGGTAGACGCCCGCCAGACGCCCGAACGCGAAGTCTGCTACCACCTTAATATTGCGCGTCCGAATCTTATCTACCTTGAGATGATGATAGAAGTCCTCGGCATACTGCTCTACGCTGCGCCCGGCAAACTCCAACTGCCCCACCTGATCGGCGTCTACGCGGCGGAAATCCTCCCGGAAGAAGATCGTCTCCACTTTGCGCTCGGCGTTTTTGGACAGATAGATGCCCTGATTATCAAAAAACTCGATCAGGGCCATCTTCGGGTTGTTGGGAGCCAGGCGGACATGCACGCCACCGCCCGCCTGCGCGCCCAGGATGCCGTGCCGGGCGATGGGCAAGGGCATGGAGCGCATATCCAGGACGTTCACGCCCACCGAGAGTAGCCCGGAGATCATGGCGCGCTTCATCATGCGGGCGACCGGGCCGGAGTCGCGGCTGGTGACGACCGTGGCGCCCCGCCGCAGATAGCCGCCGAAGGAAGCGCCGAGCTTGCAGGCAAAATCGGGAGTGAGCTCGATGTTGGCTATCCCCGTCACGCCCAGGTTGCGAAACAGCGACCCGGCCCACTTCTGACCCCAGATCAGACTCATGGTGACGGTGCTGCCCGCCTCGATGACCTTATCCGGCCAGAGCTTGATCTGGGTGCGGACGGTCGAATCGTTCTCGATACGGCAGCGGTCGCCGATGACGGCGCCCTCCTGAATAGTGCAGTTGTGCTTGATGGTGACGTGGGAGCAGACCGTGCAGGCGCTCAGGCGTGAATCGACGCCGACGTAGACGTTATCCCAGAGGACGCTGCGGTGAACGGTGGCCCTCTCTTCGACGATGGTATTATCCCCGAGCACCGAGTAGGGCCCGACGACCGCCCCGGCTTTGATTCGGCAGTTGCGCCCGAGGACGACGGGCGGCAGGATCTGGGCGGTCGGATCGATCTCGTAGCCCTCGCCGAGCCAGACGCCGTTGTGCGTCTCGGAGGCGGTCTCGCCGATGCGCACGCGGGTCTGCCCGTCCATCACCGTGTATTGCGCCTCCCTATACTGCTGGAGGTTGCCTACGTCGCACCAGTAGTCCTCCATCACGAAGCCGTAGAGCGGCTTCTCCTCGGCCAGCATGCGCGGGAAGATGTCCTGGCTCCAGTCGTAGTTGCCCTCCGGCTCCATATAGTCGAGGATGGAGGGCTCCAGCAGATACATGCCGGTATTGACCGTGTCGGAGAAGACTTCGCCCCAGGAGGGCTTTTCGAGGAAGCGGCGTATGTGGCCCTCATCGTCGGTAATGACCACGCCGAATTCCAGGGGGTTAGGCACATGCGAGAGCACGATAGTTGCCTGGCTGCCCTTCTCCCGGTGGTAGGCGATGGCTTTATCCAGGTCAATATCGGTCAGGGCGTCGCCGCTAATAATCAGGAAGGTATCGTCTTTGAGGTACTCTTCGGCCTTCTTGACGCTGCCGGCCGTGCCTAGCGGGGTGTCTTCGACGGAGTAGACCATATTGACTCCCCACTCCGAGCCATCGCCAAAGTAGCCTTCAATCTCGTCAGCCAGGTAGTGCAGGGTAACGACGATGTCCGTGATGCCGTGCTGTTTGAGCAGCAGCACGATATGCTCCATGATGGGCTTATTCAGCGCTGGAACCAGCGGCTTGGGACGATGGGAGGTCAGGGGACGGAGTCGGGTTCCTTCTCCACCTGCCATGATCACGGCTTTCATAAAGACACCCCCGTTTCAGGCGGCGCGACGGGTTCAGGCATGGGCGCGCTGCCTCGTGATGAATGCAAGATGCTATAAAGAAGTAGGACGCCGCTTCCAGGTTTCAGAAATCTGTTAAATGGGCTGTGAAAGGAAGGGACAAGCCCCTACGATCCATACGCTCACCCAGGTTCGTGCCATTTTGTTTACGGGCGGCTCAGGACCTTGGATTGTCTAAGGGGGCAGTTTTTCTAACTCAACACTATCCGGTTAGATTGTCAAAGGTCATCAGCCGCAGCAACCAAGGCACAAAACCCGCCTGCGCGGGTTCTGCCCTCACCCCCTTCCCCTACTGCCAGGGTCGCGCCTGCCATGGTTGGGCCCCTGCTAGGGTCGGCGCTGCAATGGTTCGCGCCTCCGCCTGGCGACCCCCGGCGCTGCGGCAGAGGGGAGGATGGAGTCGGCGTAGGCCGACTGCGTGCTCTTGTTGCTGCGAATTTATCCGCCCGCTACCCCAATTCAGGGCGCGGAGGCCGGCTTGCTGAGCGCGTTGAGACGTTCCAGCGCGCCGAACACCAGCAGGATGCCTCCGAGGAGCGCCACCGCAATGCCCGGCTGGAGCCCGAACCGCGCCAGCCAGGAGAGCGGAATAATCACGCAGGCCAGCCCGCACGCGCCGTTCAGGACGGCCAGCGGCAGTCGTGTCTTCTCGTTGGGGGGCCAGAGCAGCAGTGCCCCGCAGAGCAGCGCGCTGCCTATGAGCGTCCAGCGAATCGATTTAGGCAATGCCTGGCCGGTGCGCGGAATGGGTTTGAGCTCGGCAAACAGGCCAGAAACGGCGGGCAACGGGCCGGCCTCCACCGCATGATACTCCCATATCAGGTAGAGGCTGAAAATGACCATCAGCATGCCGATGAGCGTCGCCGCTTCGCCGCGCGTCAGGAAGCGGCGAAAGGCCGTCGCCGTCGGCGGCTTGGAACCGGCGGAGGGCGGCATATTTGGCGGTAGATTCGATGCCATGCTAACTCTTCACAGCTTCCTTTTCCTTATCTTTACGTCTGATTCTACGGGTTGGTTGGGAACTCCTGTGCTGGCAGTGAAAAGATTTTCTGAGATAGATTCACCTAACCCCCGTCCCCCACTGCCAGGGTCGGGCCTGCAATAATTCGGCCCTCCGCCTTGCGACACCTTGCGGCCCTACTGCGTTCGCTTCGCTCACAGGGAAGGGGGGGACCCGACTTCTGCTCTCCTCCAGACCTCACCCCCGGCCCCTCTCCTTACGAAGGAGAGGGGCCGGGGGTGAGGTCGTCTCCACCCACGAGACTTAAGAGTCTAACGAGATCGCACAAACCTGGGTCACCCCCTTCTCTCGTAGGGTCGCCAGGTGTCGCAAGGCGGAGGCAGGGGCCGTAACCCTGCCGACCCTGGCAGTGGGGGACGGGGGTTAGGTCAGGAAGGCAGGGGGTGAGGCCTGCTGGGGAGTGAGGGCTACCAGGGCCGGGGCGAGGTTTTGGAGAGCGCCGAGGGCTATTCGGCATGAATGCGGCGGCAGATTTCACGCAGAAGGCCCTCCAGATCGCCTGCCGCCGTCTTAAACGCCTCCGCATCCACCGTCAGTGGCGCGCCCAGCACCACCAGCGGCGCGCCGTACTGTGGGCAGGCGATGGCCTGCTCGATGCTCAGGCCGCCGACCGCCTGTACCGGCACGGAAACTGCCCGTACAACTTCCGCCAACTGATCCAGCGGGCTAGGCATCCGTCCCCCATGCCGGGCCTGCACCTCCGGATCGCGCCGTTCGTCGTAGCCGATGTGGTGGATCACGTAATCGCAGCCCAGGTCTTCGAGCCTCTGGGCGCCGGCCACCATATCCTCGCAGGCCAGATTATCGCCCATCACCTTGAGGCCGTAATCCCGGCCTGCCTGAACCACCTGCTTGATGGTCGCCGAATGCGCCCGCGCCATCACGACCACATGCGTCGCGCCCGCCCTGGCCATCATCTCGGCTTCCAGATAGCCGCCGTCCATGGTCTTGAGGTCGGCGACAATGGGCGTTTCGGGAAAGGCGGCGCGCAGCGCCCGAACGCCGTGCAGGCCCTCGGCCAGAATGAGCGGCGTTCCCGCTTCCAGCCAGTCCACGCCGGCGCGCAGGGCAATCGCCGCCGTCTCCAACGCCTCTTCCTTGCTGGTCACGTCAAGCGAGATCTGTACGGTGGGTTTCACGGATCCTCTCCTCTGCAATGATAATTTACGCTTTGGGGCCGCTTTTCTGGCCGCTCGTCACTGGCCACTACGTGCGCATCTCCCCTACAAGGATAATTAACCCAAGTTGCTACCTAGGAACACGTTTGAGAGAGAATCGCTCTGGAAACCGGCTTTTGCATCACCGTTTGCCTTCTCGAAGAGGCAAGGTAGCAACTTGAGTTAATTATGCTTTGGGGCCAGTCTAGCACCCGGTCGCCCTGTTGTCAAGCGGGGGCTGCGCGAGCGCAAAATGGGCCGGGAAAGCGCCAAAAGGGACTTGCGCTTTAGCCGCCGTGTATGCTATCATAGCCCATCATCGGCAGGGGCCGCTGAATTCCGGCAGCGGAGGTGCGCACTCCCTTCCCCTGCGGAAGCCTCCGCTGCACCGGTCCAAACTTCCGTGAGCGCTTTATATCCTTCATAGTTTGCAGCATTTTTGTGGGGACTCTGCGTTAAGTGATCGTCTGTCTGTCAGGTGTAGCGATGCCTGAGAGGGGTACGAAACCTCTTGGCAGCCCGGTTCTTTAGGGCCAGGCAGAGAGCCACCAAGCACGTAGGAGAAAATTAACAGGGCCAGAAAAGCGCCGCTCGACCAGGCGAGCCAATTTTTGCGGGCGCTCTACAGGCACGGACGCGACGATCGAACTGGATTTCGAGAAAAGGAGATCACCATGCCCTATTCCGTCAAAAGTAAGAAGACTGGCACGACCTACTACCTGCATTCCAAAGAGACCGACTCACGGGGAGGCAAACGCCGCCTCTACTTCTTCAGCAAAGAGATCAAGGATGGCGCTATCGATCAGCTTCCCGAAGGCTACACGGTGACCGAGAGCGCGCAGACGGGGCTGCCTCTGCTGAAGCGAGTAAGCTGACATGGATTCCGCGCAGAATGGCAAATCCCCGCAACCCGACGTGCAGGTGGTGGGGTATTGCGTTCACTGCCGCAGCCGGCGGCCCATGCACGGGGCGATCCAGGTGTGCAACCGGCGCGGTGGCCGGGATTTAAAAGGCCATTGCGCCGTGTGTGGCAAGTCTATGTACCGTCTCGGCGGCTGGGATTCGGTGGCAACCGCCGCGGCGCGCAGCACCCTCGCCGCCGAGCCCGCCACTTCTGAAACCTGAGCTTTAGGGTTCCTCTGGTTCTCACGATCTGAACTCGGGGCGCTAGCGCTAGCGCCCCGATACGATTTCTGCCCTTCTTCTAGCCACGAAAACCTCTCCCCTGGAACCTGCAACAGCGCTCTCTTCGGCGCTCTAATTCGATTTCTGCCCTGCCTCTCCCACGGTTACGCTCGTTATTCCCACTCCACTACGCTCTGATTTAAGGAAACCACTCCCTAAGGCTCCCTCATCCATCGCCTCCTCGCGCCGACCTCTTCCAGGCGCGGCAATGAAATGGGATTCCTGTCCGGTTCCTTCCTAAAGGCTGAAACCAGTGTAATATTGCCGGGATCTGTGGAAACACGTTCACGGAGTTGTGCCAACGACCACGGAAGACGGTTGGCCTTTACGAAATGCCTGACGGAGCTTGAGATAATGTTTTTGCTGAAGGGGCGCTCTCTGTTCCAGCGCGTCTGCATCCTCTGTTCCATAGCCTATGTTGCTGGATTTCTGTTCATGCTGCTGGTTCGTCCGGGCAGCAAGGACACCTTTGAGACCATCTTTTCGCTCTTGCATCTCTCGCCCCATACCTTTGCGGGGGTCTGCTGCCTCGTCTATGCCCGGCGTGGGCGGCATTCCACGCGCGCCCAAGGGTTAGCCTGGTTGCTGATCGGCATGGCCTGCTTCGCCTATCTGGCAGGCGATTTCGCTTACTATTACTATGCCAACGTGTGCGGCGGCCCGGTGCCCTGCCCTAGCTGGGCGGATGTGGCCTGGGTCAGCGTCTTTCCCTTCATTATCGGCGGCGTGCTGCTGCTCTTCCGCAGTATGCCGCGCGCCGGGCGCGCGCGCCTGCTCTTCGACAGCGCCATCCTCACCAGCAGCATCGGCGTGCTGGTCTGGCACTTCCTGCTGCGCCAGCTGTGGCGGCATTCCGGCCTGGCGCTGCTGGGCAAGATCGTCAGCGTCAGCTACCCGCTTGGCGATGTGGCCTCGCTGTTTAGCGCCCTCGTCCTGCTCAACAGTATGTCGGATGACCGGCACCTGCGCCGCTCGCTGGGGCTTTTGGCCTGCGGGATCATCTCCTGGGCCTTTGCCGATACGCCCTATACCTACTACCGCTTCCTCAGCCGCTACCACATGGGCTCCTGGTACGATTGGGGATGGCCCTTCGGGGCGCTGCTCATTGCCTATGCGAGCCTATCGCTCCTCTGGGCCCGGCACCGCGGCATTCAGCCGCAGGCCAACGCGCTGCACGTCCAGAGCGCCCAGGCGCGCAGCCTGGTGCGCCTGTTCGCGCCCTACGCCGCCGCAGGCATTTCGCTGACCGTGGTCATTACGGCGGATTCTCTGGACGGGGGCGGTATCAGTGCGGCAATGTTCTTTGTGGGCCTGGGAATGATGGCGCTGGTGCTGCTGCGGCAGGTATTTACGCTGCTGGAGAATCGCGATCTAACGCGGCAATTGAGCGACCAGTTGCAGCAGAACCAGGAGCTGGCGGCGCAGTTGCGCGCCCTGAACGAGGGGCTGGAGCAGCGCGTGGAACAGCGAACGCAGCAGTTAGGCGCGCTGCTGGGGCTGACCCAGGCGGTCAACAACACGCTCCAGGTCAAAGATGTTCTCGCCGCCGCCCTGGAGCATACGCAGCGGGCGTTTCAGGCGGAGGCGGTGGCCGTCTGGCTCTCCGATGAGTCGGCAGGGAGCAGTAAGGTCACTACCCTCCCACTGCATAAAGGGCTGGAGGAACATACCAGCATATTGGCCTTTCTGGCCCGGCAGGCCGTGCGCGATCAGGTGGAGTTGCTGCCCCTGCCGACCGCGACCGAAACGCAGCCGGGCGTCTGCCTGCGCGCGCCCCTGATCTGGCAGCAGAAGGCGCTGGGAATGATCGGCATCGTCCGGTGGGAGGCCAGCATAGACCCCACCGAGTGGGGGCTGCTGCAGAGCATCGGCCTGGAAGTGGGCACCGCCCTGGAGAACGCCTACCGCCACCGCGCCGCCCTGGAAGCCGCCGACAAGGACCCGGTCACGAACCTCTATAACCACCGGGCCATCCATCAGCATCTGGATCGGGAGCTAGCGCGCGCGTATCAGCTGGAGCGCCCGTTAGCCGTCGTCATGATGGACCTGAACAACTTTAAGATGTTTAACGACACCTATGGGCACCCGGTCGGCGATCAGGTGCTCAGAGGGGTGGCGCAGGCGCTGCGCGAGACCTGTCGGGAGACCGATTATGCGGGCCGCTACGGCGGGGATGAGTTCCTCCTGATTTTGCCGGACACCGGCGCGGAAGGGGCCGTGACCGTGGCCGAACGGCTTCAAGCACGAATGCTCCAGCAGGGCTACCGGCGTTCCGGGGAGGGGCGCACCATTCCGGTTTCCCTCAGCTTCGGCATTGCCGCCTTCCCGGAGGATAGCGTCAATCGGCACGAGCTGCTGACTATCGCCGACAACAACCTCTACACGGCCAAGCAATCGGAAAGTGGCATCCACGGCACGACGGAAATGCAGCGTGCCAACCGCCGGCTGCGCGCCGCTTCCGGCTCCTTCAATGTTTTGGACGCAATGGTGACGGCAGTAGACAACAAAGATCGCTATACGCGCCGACACTCCGAGGACGTGACCGAATATGCGCTCTGGACGGCGGAGGAACTGGGCGTCTCGGAGGAGACGCTGCGGCTTATCCGCATCGGCGGGCTGCTGCACGACGTCGGCAAGATCGGCGTGCCGGACGAGATCCTGCACAAGCCCGGTCGGCTCACGCCGGAAGAGTACGAGGTGATGAAGCGGCACCCGCGCCTGGGCGCGCTCATTGTCGGGGCGGTGCCGGGCATGGAGGAGATCGTGGATGCCGTCCGCTCGCATCACGAGCGCTGGGACGGGCAGGGCTACCCGGATGGGACCAAAGGCGAGGATACGCCCTTCCTGGGGCGGCTGCTGGCCGTCGCCGACGCCTTCAGCGCCATGACCACCGACCGGCCCTACCGCCGGGGAATGGATTGGGACACGGCCCTCGGGGAGATCAAAGCCAACATCGGCACGCAATTCGACCCGGCCATTGCGCAGGCGTTTCTGCGCGCGGCGGAGAAGCGCCGTCCGGCAGGAGCGCCGCAACCCGCCGCCGCGCCCGCCCCGGTACGACTGGCGGCATAAAGGGGACGCGGGGTTAGGTTAACCGGGAGCGGGAGACGCGCGGCTACTTCTCCTGCTTTTTGGCGGCCTCGTAGGCCAATTGGAGATAATCGGAGATCGCCTCTACCGTAAACATCGTGCCCAGCAGGCGCGTCAGACGCGGCTTGAGCACCAGGCCGTAGCTAAACAGGGAGGCCACCCAGGCCCCCATGCACCACGGTCAGGTGAAGAGATCGCCCAGCGCGCGCTGCAACCCCTGGCCGCGCGCTTTCTCCTTGACCTCGCCAGCTCCCGCAGTGCCCTGGTACTCGGTGAAAGGGGCGCGCAGGGGACTGGTGACCCAGTCTTTGGTGATCAGTCGGCTTACCTTGTGGGTCGCCACGCCTAGGAGCAGAATGTCCTTGAGGCCTATCCGCTCCGGGAGAGGGCGATCCGCCTTCTTTGCTGTCAGCAGGAAGCCTGCAAACGCCGCGCCGTAGAGCCCGGCAATGACCGCGTAACCGCCTAGCGGCATCTCTTTGCCGCCGCCATAACCGGCGAAAAGAGAGGGCTGTGCGGGCCGGCTCTGATGGGTTTCCTGCGGGGAGGTCTGGCTCTGTTCCCGTGCCGTGATATCGCTCATCGTCTCGCTCCTGATCAGGAGAGTGACGCTACCTGCGTGTAACCAGGAAAGCGGCCAATGCCTGTAGCTCCTCGGGCTTAAGATAGGCGAAACTGGGCATCACCGAGCCGGGATGTACCTGGTCGGGATGCTTTAAGTGCGCGATCTGCCAGCCCATATCCGGGTGCGCCTGGCCCTCATGGGTCAGATCCGGGCCGAGCGTGCCGCCCTGGCCGTTCATTTTATGGCAGGAGAGGCAGTTGCGGCTCTGGAAGAGCTTCTGCCCAGTTGCCGCCAACTGGGGACTTACCGGGCGTGGCTGGCCTGGGGCCGCAGGTTCCTCCCCGTGCGCGCCCCGGTGCCCCTCGGCATGCTCCTCGGCGTGCTCTTGCTCCTGGCTCTGGCTGCCAAACAACATCCGACCCCCCAGGTAGCCTGTATAGCCCACGCCTCCGGCGGCGAGCAGCGCCAGCAGCACCGCACCCCACCGCGCCGATCCCTCCAGGCGATCCTTCGAGACGATGCGCCAGAGAAGTAAGGCCAGGGCCAGGCCCGAGGTAGCAAAGGCAGTGGCCCGGTGCCGCACGAAGATATCCGGCGGGCGCGGCGTCTTGCCGAAAAGGGTATCGCCGGCCACCCAGCCGACCGCCAGCGTGGGCAAAGCCATCACTACTGCCGCTGCCAGCAGCCAGAAGCTCACCGTGCGCCAAGCCGGTCTCTGAGAAACGACGGCCCCGATTTCGAAGACGCAGGCGGTGATCAGCAGGGCTACCGGAAAATGGGTCAGCGCGCCATGGACTTCCGGCCAGGAGAACGCGGACATAAGCGGCTCCCTCGGCAAGGTTGGATCGCAGAGCAGCTCAGGGCCGGGCCGTTTGCCAGCCCGGCCCGATGGCTTGACGGTTTACTGTTACCTGTGTCTTCCGCCAGGGCCGGCGGCGCGGTGCGGGGCGCGATGGCCGCCGCCCATATGGCCCTTCATCATGCTCGCCACCTGCTGGGCGGACATGCCCTTCACCTCGGCGGCGTTCACGCCCGGAATGCGGCCCTCGCCCACGTCCCAGCCGCCCTTACACTCGCGGCAGACGGCCTTGCCCGCCGCGAGGTTTTTCCCGCAGGGGCACATGGCCATGTGGACGGCGCAGAACTCGCAGGGCGGATTGATGCAGCAGGTATACTGGCCCTTCCTGGCAGCAGCCTGGCTGACGCGCTCCAGCTCACTGTGCAGCCTTCTAGCGCCGGGGGCAACCTGCATGTGCGGATGGCCCATGGGCGGGGGCGCTTTGGGCTTCTGGAGAGCCACCGCCGTCCAGAGGGAGAGCGTCAGCGCGGCCGAAGGCAAACCAACGTACAGAAGCGTTTTGAGGCTCTTCATACTATTCTCCTTATGATCTGGTACGCAAAAGCAGCCATTCCGCCTTGCGCGAGGCCGGATAGGCAGAGTTTAGCCTGCCGAATAAGCCAGGCCATTACCCAAATAGAAATGCAAGGTCATGCGGGGCGGGCTGCCAGGAGCGCTGTATACTCGCTTAGCGTGGTTAGGATAGGTTTCCGTGTGGCTTTTGTTCCCTCATTTGTGTGCGTCTTATCACATAAGGAGAAACTTTGAGGCGGTTCTTGAGTCTAATGGTTGGATTTTTTGCGCCCCGCCCCTGAACGCAACCATAGTTTCAGGCTCTCGCGTGTATACGGCTCATAAAGACAACGACGCAGGTATCCGCGCATATGCGTTGGTCGTGCCTTATACACAAGCTGGTTTTGCATTAGCTGGGGCTTGCGACCTTCTGCGTATAGAGAGCGCCCGTCTGGGCAGGCGGAATAGTTACGATCCCCATTCGGGGTCGCGTGGGGTGAAGATGCCGGTAGATGTGCTGGTGCCGCCGCTGGGCACCAACGTAGATACGCTAACACTGGTCTCCTGGTACAGGCAGGAGGGCGAGACAGTCCAGAAGGGCGAACCACTGTTTGCGGTGGAGACCGATAAGGCGGTCCTGGATGTCGAGGCTCCGGAGACGGGCGTGCTGCGCCAGGTCGCCTGCCTGCCTGGAACGGAAGTCACCTGCCTGACCCGGATCGCCGTTATCGCGACGTCCGAGGAGTCCAGGACGATGCCTGCCGCCGGCCCTGCCGCTGCGCGGCCCGCGAACCGTTCGGAGCAGGCGGAGAGAGGTCAGCCGGATTTCCAGCGTGCGCCTTCTGGAAGCGCAGGAGAGCGCATCTTCATCTCGCCCCGTGCCAAGCGGCTGGCTGAGGAGCAAGGCGTCGCCTGGCGCACGCTACGCGGCACCGGACCCGAAGGAGCCATCGTGGAGCGGGATGTGCACGCCGCGCTGGACTCGGCGTCCCCTCCGGCCATCACACCGCTCGCGCGGCGCATCGCGGCGGAGAAGGACGTGGATTGGACCCAACTGACCGGCACGGGCGCGGGAGGGAAGGTGGTTCGGGAAGATATTCTCCGTGCCCTCGGGCCGCCGACTGAAGAGAGTGCGGCGGTCCCTGCGGAAGAGGATGTGGCCGAGAAGATACCTCTGGCCGGCGTGCGCGGGCTGATCGCGGATCGGATGGTACGGAGTGCGACAGAAACGGCGCCGGTCACGCTGACTTCCGAGATAGATGCGACCGCGCTGGTGGATCTGCGCGTCAGCCTGAAAGCCGATGGCGTCCCCGTCTCCTACAACGATCTGTTTCTGTACATCCTGGCCCGCGCCCTGCGCGAGCACCCCCGCATGAACGCTTCCTTGCAAGCAGAGACCATTGCCGTCTGGAAGCGCGTGCATATCGGGCTGGCGGTAGATAGTGAGCGCGGACTCCTCGTGCCGGTCGTGCGGGATGTGGACCGCAAAGGGCTGGCAGAGATCGCCCGCGAAACCGCCGCGCTGATCGAGGCGGCGCGCGAGGGCAAAATTCCGCCGGAGGCTCTGCGCGGCAGCACGTTTACGCTGACCAACCTGGGCATGTACGCGATTGACGCCTTCACGCCGATCATCAACCTGCCGGAGTGCGCCATCCTCGGCGTAGGACGAATCCGCCCGCAGCCGACCGTCGTTGGGGATCAGATCGCGGTGCGTCAATGCGTCTGGCTCAGCCTCACCTTCGACCATCGCCTGGTGGACGGCGGGCCGGCGGCGCGGTTCCTCCAGCGCGTATCTCAGCTTATCGCAAAGCCGCACCTGCTGCTCTCATGACAGCCACATACAGAGCAGAGTGCATGGAAGACCGGAGAGGCAGGATAAGCGCTATGAAATTCACCGTTCACTATGTGCCGCACACGCACTACGATGCGGAGGTCTTCCTGACGCGAGAGGAGACCTTTGAGATCGGCTACTCCGTCCTGTTGGGGGCGCTGGCCGCGATGCGTCAGGACCCGCAGTTCAAGTTCGTGCTGGACCAGACCTGCTACATCGAACCCTTCCTGAAGACCTACCCGGAGGAGCGCGCCTTCTTCGAGCAGATGATCGCCGAGGGACGGCTGGAGATCACCTGCGGGATGCACGCCATGCCGGATGTCAACATTCCCTCCGGCGAGTCGTTTATCCGGCAGGTAATGGCGGGCAAATTCTGGTGCGAGCGGGAATTAGGGCTGGATGTGCGCTGCGGATGGCTGCTGGACACCTTTGGGCAGCACCCGCAGATACCGCAGCTTATGCGCAAGTGCGGCTTCGACCACAACGTGTTCCAGCGCATCGGCACCTTCGACGGCCCGACCGAGTACTGGTGGCAGGGACTGGACGGCTCGAAGCTCTTCTGCCACTGGATGCGCAGCAGCTACGCGATCCTCTATCCGGCGCCCGGCAATCTGCACGAATTCAAGAAGTTTGCCGATACCCGCCTCAAGTACCTGAAACAGCACGCCCTGACGCCCCACCTGCTTGCCCTCAGCGGAGCCGACCTTGCGCCTATTCAGCCGCACGTGACACGGCTGTTTGAGGAATACAACCGGACGTATGACGATGTGAAACTTGTAGTCTCTACGCCGCGCGAGTATTTCGATCTCGTCAAGGGCCTAGCCGACTTCCCCACGCTAGAGGGCGACCTGAACCCCGTCTTTCAGGGCTGCTACAGCGCGCGCATCGCCGTCAAGCAATGGAACCGCCGCCTGGAAACGTTACTTGGAAACGCCGAATTTGCCGACGCCTTTGCCGCGCTGCTCGGCCAGGCGTCTCAGGGCGAACAGATAACACAAGCCTGGGAGGGCGTGCTGTTCAATCAATTCCACGACATCATCTGCGGCTCCCATGTGGATAAAGTCTACGCCAACACCATAGACCGCTACAAGGCTTCGCACGCGATGGCGAGCCGCTGCCTGGAAGCGTCTCTGGAAGGGATCGCCGCGCAGATAGACACCACCGGCGACGGCGTTCCCGTTGTCGTCTTCAACCCGCTGAGCTGGGATCGAGACGACGTAGCGGAGTGCGCCGTCGGCTTCTCCGAGAAGGATGTGTTTGAGGTCGAGGTTCGCGACTCTTCCGGCAGGCTGATGGTCAGTGACCTGATCTCCGCAGAGCGCTATGAGACGGGCGGCATCAAGCGCGCCACCGTGCTCTTTGTCGCAAAGCAGGTGCCGTCGCTTGGCTATGAGGTCTTCCGCATCCGGCGCAAAGGCGCGGAGCAGGCCGAAACGTCCCTACATTCGAACCAGCCGGACGTCTTCATGGCCGAGATTGATCGGGACGTGATCGAAAATGAGTTCTGCCGCCTGGAAATTGATGCCTGGAATGGGGCGATCCGCAGCCTGGTTGCGAAGGGGAACGGTTGGGAGGTCATCCCGGAAGACCGGCGGTTCGGCAACACCGTCGTCAAGGAGCTGGACAACGGCAACTTCTGGGAGTACAACGGCCACTGCAAGGGAGACGCCTTCCTGCCCATGAACCGCGACCACCCGCTGCCCAACGAGGACTCGGGCCGCGCCGCCTTCTCCCACCACTACGGCGGCGATGGGCGCGTCACCAACGGGCGGGCGCGGGTAGAATACAACGTCAGCTTCGCCTTCGGGAAGGGGTTTTTCGCTACGCGCGTGCGCCTCTACGCCGGCATCCCGCGCGTGGAGATACAGACCACGCTGGTCAATGAGGATGAGCGCGTGCGCTATCGCGCCGCCTGTCCGACCACCCTTGCAAACGGCATCATCACGCAGGAGATTCCCTTTGGCGCCATTGAGCGGCCCCAGGGAGAGTTTCCGGCGCAGAACTGGGTAGACTATAGCGGGGAGGGGAAAGGCATTGCGCTGCTGAATAAGGGGCTGCCGGGCAATAACGTTGACGACGGCGTTCTGCTGCTCTCCCTGCTGAAGTGTACCGCGCTCAAGGAAGGGTACGGCGAGGTCGGCGGGTTCCGCAAGAGCACGAAGACGACGGATGGCTACGAGATCGGCGTGGAGCACACCTTTGAGTACGCGCTGGTGCCGCACGCCGGCGATTGGCGCGATGCAAAGATATACCGGCAGGGAATGGAGTTCAACCGGCCCTTACTGGCCCGCAAGGTGAAGCCAGCGCCGGGTCGGCTGCCGCAGCGGATGAGCCTGTTCTCGGTTTCGGCGGATAACGTGGTGATTTCGGCGGTCCGGGCCAGCCCGGCAGGAACGGTCGTCCGCGTCTACGAGGCAGAAGGCCGCGCCGCCTCCAATGTCGTTCTGCGCTCCTGGGCACGGCTCGAGAGCGTGGAGGAGACCAATTTGATTGAGAAGGAGGGACGCCCTCTCCCGGTGGGTACAGAGGGCCGCTCCTTTACTTTCGATCTCGGCCCCTTTGAGATCAAGACGTTCGTTATCGCGCAGGCTGCCCTATGAACCGGAGCAGACCGGGACTGTGGAATGAGAACCGAAGGAGAAAGGTAAGATGAGGATGCGTGCATGGCACGGGATCATCGGCCTGGCGCTTCTGAGCCTGTGGATCAAAGTAGGCGCGCTGCCTGCCGCACGCGCCGAGGCGAAGGCCGACCTGGTAACGCTATGGCGCGTCCCGGAGAAGGGAATTCAGCCCCAGGCGGCGGTGGACTCCCGGGGCGTGGTCCATCTCGTCTACTTCAGAGGCAAACCGGAAGCCGGAGACCTGTACTATCTGCGCATGACGCCGGGGCAGAAAGCCCTCTCGGCGCCGATCCGTGTCAACAGCCAGCCCGGCAGCGTGACCGCCATCGGCACGATTCGCTGCGAGCAGATAGCGATTGGGCAGGGAGATCGCATCCATGTGGTGTGGAACGGCGTGGGGAAGGCCGGCGCGAACGGCTATCCCGGTCTCTATATGGCCTATACGCGCCTGAATGACCAGGGAACGGCTTTTGAACCGCAGCGCAACCTCAGCACCTGGGCGGGCGGGCTGGATGGCGGCGGCTCGGTGGCGGCAGACAAAGCAGGAAACGTCTATGTCGTCTGGCACGCGGGACCGCCCGGCAGCAAGGCCGGAGAGGCAGGACGCGCTGTCTTCCTGACCCACTCCCGCGACAACGGCAAGACGTTCCCCCGCGAGCGGCAGATCAACCCACAGCCGACCGGAGCCTGCGGTTGCTGCGGGATGCGCGCCTTCGTGGATCACAACGGCGTGCTCTCTATTCTCTATCGCGCGGCGGGGGAGAACGTCCGGCGGGACACGATGCTGCTGCTGTCCCGCGATAGGGGCGCGACTTTTCAGGAGCGGCTGGTAGATAGGTGGAACCTCAACGCCTGCCCGATGAGCAGCTTTGCGCTCTCTGAGGGCGAGGGGAGTATCCTGGCGGCCTGGGAGACGCAGAATCGGGTCTACTACGGCCAGATCAGCCCTGCCAGCGGAAGCATCTCGAAACCCATTGTCGCTCCGGGGGCAGTTCAGAGCAAGCATCCGGTCATCCTCGCCAACGCGCAGGGACAGACCCTATTCGCCTGGACGGAAGGAACGGGCTGGAACCGGGGCGGTTCGCTTGCCTGGCAGGTGTATGATCGGGAGGGCAGGCCGGTCGGCAGTCGGGGCGCGGCGGAAGGCGTTCCTGCCTGGAGCCTGCTGACGGCCTACACCCGCCCGGACGGCAGCTTTGTGCTGATCTACTAAGCCGGTCTGCTAGCAAAGTCCTTCTATTTTCCTAATGTAGCCCTCATTCCCTGTCCCCTCTCCCAAAACTTAGGAGGGGAGGAACCGAGAAGCTCGGATTCTCCCCTCTCCCTCAGCGTGGGATAGGGGTCGGGAGTGAGGGCTGCATCTATTCTTCTGAAGTGAGGTGGGCGGGGGAATGGACTACACGATCCTGGGCCGGACAGGCCTTGCGGTGAGCGTGATGGGGCTGGGGTGCGGCGGGCACAGCCGCCTGGGGCTGGCGACCGGCCACACGCAGGCCGAAGCTATCGCGGTGGTCCAAAAGGCCCTCGACCTCGGCGTCAACTTCCTGGACACCGCCGAATCCTACGGCACCGAGACGGTCGTGGGACAGGCGCTTGCAGGGAAGCGGCGGGAGGCGGTTGTGCTCTCCACGAAGGTCTCTCCCCGGCGCGAGGGAGCATTGGCGACCGCGGCGGAGATCAAGGAGCGGGCGGAGGCGTGCTTGCAGCGGCTGCGTACCGACTATGTGGACGTCCTGCACCTACACGGCGTAGCGGCAGACGATTACGCCTATGCCCTCTCCGAGCTTCTTCCGGCCCTGCAGGAGCTGCGCACGGCGGGCAAAGTCCGCTTCCTCGGGATTACCGAGGCGTTTGCTTCCGATCCTTCGCACCGTATGCTGAACCGCGCCCTCGACGATGCGTGCTGGGACGTGATCATGGCCGGCTTCAACCTCATCAACCAGTCGGCGCGGGAGCGCCTGTTCGTGCGGACTCAGCAGAACAATATCGGCGTGCTCTGCATGTTCGCGGTCCGCCGCGCCTTAAGCCGCCCGGAGGCGCTGCGCGCGCTGATGGGCGATCTGGCCGCGCAAGGGCTGGTGGAGGTAGGCACCTACGATCCCGAAGACCCACTCGGTTTCCTCGTGCGGGACGGCTCGGCGGCAAGCCTGCCGGATGCCGCCTATCGCTTCTGCCGGCACGAGCCGGGCATCCATGTCGTGCTGTCCGGGACAGGCAGCCTGGAACACCTGGAAGCCAATGCGGCGTCGCTGACCCGTCCCCCTCTGCCGCCGGGGCATATCGAAAAGCTCAGGCGTCTGTTCCGTCGCGTGGACTCGGTCTCCGGCAACTGAAAGTGTCCTTTAGAATAGCGGACGGGGTAGATTCCAGTCGAGTCCGATGGCTGCCAGCCAGCAGCGCAGCAGGCGCAGGTCCCACAGACGAAGAGAGGCGCCACCCTCTACGCAAGAGGAGACAGGCGTCCTCGCGCAGCGGCTCTTCCTCCAACACCTGCCGGGCCAACTCCGTGGCGCGCTCCAGTTTGCTGCCCTCCGCCAACAGCGTGCCCAACCGCAGCGAGGCATTCCCCCACTCCCACGCCAGCCGTTCCCGCTCCCGCACGATCCACGCGTCATACCAGCCCAGGAGCAGCGGGCGCCGTCCACAGCGCCCGATTGCGAGAAGAGTATACGGGGGCAGTATAAAAATATCGCAAGAAACATGCAAAATTAGCATGATATTTTCCCTCCCGCAGCCAATAAGATAACCATCTGCTACCTTTCGCCCTACCGGATGCGCTCTCATCGCTCTATCATCCTGTTACACACATTTGTCGCGCAGATTACGCCACCTTTGCGTTTGCTCTACGGCGACGCCATACACTCTTCCTGCGTCACGCCTTCGTCGCAGAGCGATATGGTAACGCGGCCCAAGCCACTTCAACTCTCGAAGGATAGTGACGCATCCGTAGTGGAGCGGCTTATTCGGCTGCAAGGAGGACACCATGAAGCTTACGTTCTTCTGGACGCCTCGACCCCGCGTTTCCAGGTTCCGTCCCGCGGTCGCCATCGCTACTCTCCTGACACTGGGAGAGCTTGGTATGGCCGCATCCTATGCCGGTCAGCGCCCGCCCCGGGGCGAGTTCCCCGACGACGCCGGCGGGGTACGAACCATCAGCGTGAACGGCCCCATCGATCTCCGCAATCCCTTCTTTCAGGTGCTAGGGACCAACGGACGAGCCTGCGTCACCTGCCACCAGCCCGCCTTCGGCTGGTCCATCACGCCGGAGCACGTCCGGGAGCGGTTTGAGGCCACCAGAGGGCGCGACCCGCTCTTCCGCACCAACGACGGCTCCAACTCCCCCAACGCCGATGTTTCTACGGTGGAGGCGCGGCGAAAGGCGTACAGTATGCTGCTGACCAAGGGCCTTATCCGCGTCGGCATAGGCATCCCGGACAATGCGGAGTTTGAGCTGGTCGCCGTAGACGACCCATACGGCTACGCCAGCGCCAAGGAACTCTCCCTGTTCCGCAGGCCGCTTCCCGCCACCAACCTGCGGTTCCTCAGCGCGGTGATGTGGGATGGCCGTGAGACCGTTCAGCCGATGAGCATCCAGCCCCTCGGCGGAAGCGAGGCGCCCAACGTCGCTGCGCTGCTCTTCGATCTGATGCACCAGGCCAACGGCGCCACGACCGGCCACGCGCAGGCGGCTCAGGACCTCACGGAGGCGCAAAAAGAGCAGATCGTCGCGTTCGAGACGGGGCTTTACACGGCCCAGAGTGAGGATCGGAAGGCCGGCAATCTGGCGGCGCGGGGGGCGCTGGGCGGTCCCGAAACGCTGGCGAGCTTCCCGTTCTACATTGGCATCAATGACAACGTGGCCGACCCGAATGGCCCGTTCGACCCCAACTCCATGCAGCTTTATGCCGCGTGGGCGAACTCCCGCAATCCCCACCGGCGGGCGATTGCGCGGGGCGAGCAGCTATTTATCAGCAAGCCCATTCGCATTACCGGCGTTAAGGGCCTCAACGACAATCCCTACTTCGGCAGCCCACAAGAGGTAGTAGGAACCTGCACCACCTGTCACAACACGCCCAACATCGGCAACCATTCCCTGTCCATACCGCTGGACATCGGCATATCGGACGCGAGCCGGCGCACGCCGGACCTGCCGCTCTATACCCTGCGCAACCGTACCACCGGCGCGCTCATCTACACCACCGATCCGGGCCGCGCGCTTCTTACCGGCAAATGGGCCGACATCGGTAAGTTCAAAGGCCCGGCGCTGCGTGGGCTGACCGCGCGGGCGCCCTACTTCCACAACGGCTCTGCGGCCGCGCTGGAGGAGGTCGTCGAGTTCTACGACACGCGGTTCCATATCGGCTTAACGGCGGAAGAGAAGCAGGACCTCGTGGCGTTCCTGAAGGCCCTCTAATATCTTCTCGATTTGCCCGCTAAATCCCCGCTTGCCATTCTCTCCTCTGCTCTGGGCCAGCAGCCAGGGGACGTCACGGGCCGCGTGAGGAGGCTGCTGGCCCGTCTCGCTGCGTGGGAACGCCGCGAGGCACATCGCCTGGTAGTCCAACTCCCTGTCCTCTCATGAGGGATGCATACAGCCGTACCCGGCTACCGTTAGGATACTCCTGCTGCCGACTGCGTTGACTTTTGCGGGGCGTTGTGTTATCCTGTTTACTGGAAGAAGTTTCGCGGCCAGGCCCCACCCTCTACAGGAAATCTCACAGCGGGCCGCAAAATCGGGAACTATTCCTTAGTCCCAACCACTTAAACATAGAGACAAGTGGCGGCTTTCCGGCGGGCGCACCGAGCGCTGGGCCGGCTGTCGTCGTTGATAGGGCGTGTCCGGTGTGGAGGAGAACGGTGATTCGGTCTGCCAAGCAACTGTTGATAGTGATGTTTCTGGGCGGGGCGGTGTCCCTCGGCTTTTATGGGGGGCGTCAACTGCGTCATGCACTGCCTTTACATAAGCATATCCGGCCCTTCCTGCTTTCGGCCTCTTCCAGCGGCGGAGCCATCGGCAGCTCGGATGACGACGGCCAGGACGCCGACGCTTCCCCCTCCGAGGTCTTCGCCACCGTGCTCGACTACGTGCAGCGCGACTACGTCGAGGGCATCAATAACGAGTCCCAGTTGAGCCACGGCGCGCTGGCCCGCATGTTCGCCTCGCTGGACGACCCGAAGACGAACTTCCTGGAGCCGCCCCTGCGGCAGGCGCGGCAGGAGGCGCTGGCGGGGCACTTCCACGGTATCGGCGCGGCGCTGACCGTTACCAGAACGAAAAAAGACGATGTAGAATACCGCTACCTGACTGTTGTAGATACCATGCCGAGCAGCCCGGCGGAAAAGGCCGGTTTGCAGCCGGGAGATCATATCACCGAAATCAATGGGCACTGGATTATCGCCTATTCTATTGCGGTGGATGCAGGCCGAATCCGAGCGTCAAATCAGGACGATACAGCCAAGCAGGAGCAGTTCAAACAGGCACGCGATAAGTTCAAGAAGGGGTATAGCCTTATCAAGGCCCTCACGCTGCTTAGCGCCGGCGAAGGCAAGCCGCTGCAACTGACCGTGGAGCGCGCCGGTCAGCCTGCGCCCCTCAAGCTAGACCTGACGACCGCTCTCACGGAGGTCCATCCGGTCGAGTTTCGGACGCTGGCAAACCGGGTCGGCTACCTGCGCGTGCGCCTGTTTAACGCGAAGGCGACGGAGGAATTCCAGCGCGCGCTGGACAAGGCGCAGGGCCAACTAAAGGGCCTGATCGTGGATCTGCGGGATAATCCGGGCGGGGTGCGCGCCGCCGCGGATGCCGACGCCAACGGCTATGACTCGGCGCTCAAGCTCATCGCGCGCCTGACGCGCGGCGGCGAGGTCGCCGCCATCGAGCGCAAACCCAACCGGCGCGAGCCGCTGACGGTCACGCCCGCCAAGTCGCCGCTGGAGGTGCCGCTGGCGGTGCTGGTCGATTCAGGAACGGCGAACCTCTCCGAACTGGTGGCGGCGGCGCTGCGCGACGCGGGCCGGGCGAAGGTGATCGGCACGCGCACGTTCGGGGATGCGATCCTCCAGCTTTTCACGGTCTTGCGGGACGGTTCCGGCGTAGAGATGGCGACCGCCAGGCTGCTCACTACCGAGGGCGCCGACCTGTCGCAAGGGGTCACGCCGGATATTGCCGTGACGTCGGGCGCCTCCGGTACCGATGCCGCCCTGGAGCGTGCCCTGGCGGCCCTGAACGTTTCAGCGTGAAATCTATAAATCTATATTGTCCGATTCTGGGGGACTCAGGCCGGACTTGAGTGGGAAATAGGGTCAGGAAATCTATGCGTCTATCATCAAGAGGGTTTCGGTCGCTTCTCTCGCGTCTGCTGGTCGTGCCTGCCGTCGTCGGGCTGGTTCTCGCCTCGGTGCTGGTAGGCTACGCGGGCGATGAGATCTGGGGCCATCACAGCCTGGAACGCGCCCGCATGGCGCGGCGCGTTCTCACTGCCTGGCTCGCGCCGCAGGAGGGCGACGAGAAAGGCAGCGACTATACTGGGCAGAATAGCGATCCGCTGGAAGATTACAAAACCGCGCTAAACCTGCTCAAAAAGGACTATTACGGCCCGCCCGTTGATGCCAAGAAGACGCGCCAGCTTACCTACGAGGCGATCCAGGGGATGCTGGATACCCTCAAAGATCAGTTCACCAGCTTCCTCAACCCCGACGATTGGTCCCAGATGCAGGCGACGACGCGCGGTGATTTTGAAGGCATCGGCGCGCTGCTGCAACAGGAACCGCCGAATAACGGCGCCATCAAGGTCGTCCGACCCATCGAAACCGGCCCGGCGGAAAAGGCGGGCCTCAAAGCCGACGACGTGATCGTGCGCGTCAACGGCAAGCCCATCCTCGGCAAGGACCTCAACGAGGTCGTCAACCTGATCAAGGGCAAGAGCGGCACCTACGTCCGGCTTGGCGTGATGCGCGGCAAGACGCCGTTGGACTTCACCATCCGGCGTGCCCTGGTCGAACCGCCCGTCGTAAAGTACTGGATGGAGGATAAAGAGAATAAGATCGGCCATATCGTCCTGACCGATTTTAACGAGAAAAGCATTGAGCAGATGGAGCGGGCGTTTGCCAGCCTGGAGAGCCAGGGAATGCGCGCGCTGGTCTTCGACCTGCGCTACAATCCCGGCGGGCTGCTGACCGTCGCCATTGATGTCGCCAGCCTCTTCATTCCGCCTGACCAGAACAAAGACCTGGATAACGCGGTCGTCTACATCAAGGAGGGCACAGGCAAGGAGCAGGCGATGCGGCTGAAGGAGGCGCAATTTACCCATCGGCAGGTGCCGATGGTGGTCCTGACCAACGGCATGAGCGCCTCCGCTTCCGAGATCGTCGCCGGGGCCATCAAGGACTATGGCGTGGGCACGCTCATGGGCGAGCGCACCTTCGGCAAGGGGCTGGTGCAATCGCTGTTCCAATTGGGAGATCACTCGGCCCTGCGCCTGACGACGGCCAAGTACTATACGCCCAAGCATACCGACATCAACCGCAAGCGCGACGAGGATGGCGATCCGATCCCTGGCTCCGGCGGCATCGTGCCCGATATCGAGGTCAAGCAATCGAAGAACTGGAAAGAGGAGGATTTCAAGGACAAGACCAACGATGTCCAGTTGCAGAAAGCCCTCCAGTTCCTGCGCGCCCGCCTGAACGGCAAGACCATCGCCCAGGCCGCGCAGGAAGTAACGCAGACTCCGTAGCACAGTGCCCTTCCATCTTTGGATCGAACCAGCGTGGAATTGAAACTAACGCGGAAGCTGGCTTGGTACTGCCCTTTTAACCGAATCTAGCGTGGAATTGCAATTGATAACCAGGAAGACAGCGTTGATTCGTGCCACATACAGGGGGAGCCTGGCGCCGGCCAGACTCCCTTTCTTTGCTCGCGTTCGGCGGATTGCCGCCTGCGTAATGTCGCTGGGTCTTCTGGCGGCGCTCTCAGGCTGCCAGGGCGGCCACAAAGAGGCTATGCCCCGGTTCCCTCCGCAGGTTTCCGCCCGGAATTCGCCCCGCAGTGCGCCTCCTGATCCCACGAACGCGCCTCTAGCGCAATGGAAGCCATCGCCAGTCCAGTTCTATGAAGGCCAGAGCGCGCCGCCGCGCGTGGCGCTGACGTTTGATGCGGGCAGCGACGCCAAGGCCGTCCCGATCATCCTCAAGATACTGGCCGAGCATAAGGCGCATGCGACCTTCTTCCTCACCGGCAAATTCTGCGCCACCTTCCCGCAAGAGTGCCAGGCCATCGCCGCCGCCGGCATGGAGCTGGGCAACCACTCCTATTCGCATCCGCATTTCACCCGGCTGAGCGACGCCGAAATACGCAGCCAACTGGAGCGGGCTGAGGCCGCCATTATCAAGGCGTGTGGACGGGGCGCAAAGCCGCTCTTCCGGTTTCCCTACGGCGACAGCGATAGGCGCACCCGCGCCGTCGTCGCACAGGCGGGCTATCAGCCGATTGCCTGGACGCTCGACTCGCTCGATAGCGTAGGCCAGCCCAAATCGGCGGCGTTCGTGGCCGAGCGCATCTGCCGCAAAGTCAAGCCGGGCTACATCACGCTCATGCACGTCTCCTGCGTGGGGTCAGCGGAGGCCCTGCCGCGCATTTTTGAGTATCTGGACAAAATCGGCGCGCAGGTCGTGCCGGTCAGCGAACTGCTTCTGAGCCAGCCGCCTACTCTCCCCATCAAGGCGGCAAGAGGCCGCTGAGCGCCCCCAACCCTGCCTGACCTGGGATTGGGGAAAGACCTTCCGTTCTCCTTGATATAGCTAAAGATTAGGATGTATAATGGAAGGGTCTATAACCACAAGCGGCTGCGCTCGGCTTCAGGGCATACGCCGCCTGTGGAGTTCGCGCAGACGCCCAGGCAACAATGGAAACCACGTTCGCTGGTTGTCTGATCAAACGTCCGCACTGCGATGGGAAATGCGCCTCTCGTCTACTTCCAGCTGCTCGGTGGGATTGCAATCACAGCGCCAAACCGGCCGCCCTCCGAGGTCCCGCCAAACCGAACCACGCTCCTTCTGGCCTATCTGTTGCTCGATCCGACGCGCCAGCACGCTCGCGAAGCGCTTCTGGAGCTGCTCTGGCCGGACGAAGATCCTGCCGAATCGCGCCCCAAGCTGCGGCAGGCACTCTTCGCTCTCCGTCGGCTTCTCAAGCAAGCTACGGGCGAAGAGCTGCTTGTCGCCACCCGAGCGACGATCCAGCTGGCCGCAGGCAGGATCACGACCGACGTGTCGGAATTCCGTCAAGCCCTTGCGGATGCTGGCGCCTCGTCTGATTGGAAGGGACGGATCGAAGCGCTATTGCGCGCCGATGCAATTTACCGTGGGCCGCTGCTCCCCGGATTCTATGAGGAGTTCATCCTGCTGGAGCGTCAGCAGTTAGCGGAGGCGCACGGCGCCCTGCTTCTCAAGCTTGCCCGTGCGTATGAGGAGGCCGCCGAGTGGGATCGCGCTATTGAGACGGCTCGCAGGCTGGTCGCCAAAGAGCCGCTGCTCGAAGAGGCCCATTGCGTGCTCATGCGCGCCTACGCGGCGAGCGGGCAGCCCGCTGCTGCCATGCGCCAATATGCCGAGCTGGAGCGGCTCCTTAAGGAGGAGCTAGACGAAAAGCCGTCGGCTGCGGTGCGCCAGCTCCGCGATACCATCCGACAGAGCCCGGCCGTTGTTGACCTCCCGCCGCTCAAAGGACCGAAACCGGTCCCGCGACAATCTTCCTATCGCGAACCAGAGGCGGCTGCGGCCGCTCTCCCGCCGATCACGGTACCGGAACCCCCGCCCGCAAGAGGGCGCTTCGCCCCCGGTCCCGCTAGGTCCCGGCATCTCCGTGGCCGCGCGCAGCCCCTGGTCGCGGCTGCCGCCCTGGCGCTCCTCGTGCTTCTGGTCGTGCTGATCCGGTACTCAGGGACCTGGCGCCGCGGCGCGCGCAAGCCGCAAACGAACCCTGCGCGCTTGAGTCGGGTTGCGCCCGAGGCGCAGCGGCTCTGGGCCTGGCGCTATACGCCGCAGGGCGGAGACCGCGACAGCGAGCCGTCCAGCATCGTGACCGACACTGCCGGCTGCATCTACATCGCCGGTTTCTTGAAGACCGCCGAGCACGATGTAGACTACCTGGTCTTAAAGCTGGACCCCAACGGAAGACAGATCTGGGAGGCGCGCTACAACGGGCTGGCCGATGATGTGGATCGGGCGCGCGGCATCACGCTCGGATCGGACGGCAGCGTGTACGTCACGGGCGATTCGCTCACCGGGGGGGGCAATGGCGCGACGCGCCTGAGCGGCCTGGACCTTGTCACGATAAAGCTTGATCCGCACGACGGTCATCGCATCTGGGTCCGTCCCTACGATGGGCCGGCACAGGGAGAGGACCGCGCTCGGCAGATTCGTATAGACCGAGCGGACAACGTGTATGTGGCCGGCGTAAGCTGGAGCCGCGATGCCCGCTCTGGTCCCGCATCCGAGTTCGTGATCCTCAAGTACGACGCCGCCGGCGATCTGAAGTGGGCGCACCGCCAGCCGCATGGGGCCGGGCCGCTGACGGATCGGATCGACATGGAGCTTGCACCGGACGGCGACCTGTGCGTCACCCTGGAGGCACGCGGCTCAGCCGCGCCCGATGCAGAGCTGGACATCCTCACGGTGCGGTATAGGCCCGACGGCTCGGTGCGCTGGCTGCGCCGGTGGGGCGGGGGCGACCATGCCGATGCGACGCCAGCAGGAATCGCGGTGGACTCGGAGGGCGCGGTCTACGTTACGGGCTGTGCCCACGCTCCCGGCGACCGGCACCTCAGGGACCGGTCGGACATCCTAACCATCAAGTACGATAAATCGGGCCGCGAGCTCTGGGTACGCCGCTTCGACGGCCCAGCGCACACGCAGGATGAGGGGCGCAGCATCAACGTGGACGGGATCGGCAGCGTCTATGTCGCGGGATCGGTCGGACGAGATCGAGGGCAGGCGGACGCCGAACGTGGCGCTCCTCAAGTACGACCGGCACGGCACCCAGCTCTGGGCGCGCATGGAGGAGCAGATGGCTCTAGAGGGCGCGAGCCTGAGGAAATGCCTGGTCCTCAGCCACCCGGCCGAAGGCTATCCCACGCTGACGTGGACTGTTAACCGTCCTGGCGTGGCCCCGGACAGCGTACAGCGGGATATTCACTGCGTCCGATATACTCCGGCGGGGCAGGTCTTCTGGGCCGGTGACTATGGCAGCCCTCTTTCCGAGCGTGACGCGGCCCACGCGCTGGCCATCGACCGGCGAGACTTTGCCATCGTCGCCGGCCAGTCGTTCGGCAGCGGCACCAACGACATCGTCGCCCTCAAGTATCACACCTTCCCCCGTCCTGCCCAGCCGTAGGACCCGCGATTCTGGCCTTTCCTCCCTCTTCTCCTCAATATCCTGTTCTGCCTGGCTCCGAGGCATCGTGTCGGGCATAGAATCGGCTTCTTCCGGCTTCTCCCTCCCTTCTCCCCCGCCGACCGAAAAATTTTATAAAAATCCTCCGTTGCAGCCCGAATCAACGTGATTCAAACGGTCTACAAACGCTCCACAAACGGCCGCGTGTTAGAGTAAGGCTGCTGCTACCGCACGACGGCACGTTGACCGCGCCATCGCAGACTTCCAGGGGGAATGCCATAAATTGTCGCCCCCTCCCCCGCGCCTAGAACGGACGCTGGGGGCGTTGCCGTCGGGCCGCAAAAATGCGGCCCTAACATTTCGCCGCGGGCCTGGAAGGCTCCGCAGGCATGAGGAGGACTTATGACACGCAAGTTTCACAGCTATCTACTGGCGAGCGGGGGAGTACTGCTGCTCGCCGGGGTTCTCAGCCTAACCGGTATCGGTACCGGTTCGGCGCAAGGACAGGCAGGGACAAACTCCCTGGAGGCCAGAGTCTCAGCACTGGAGACAAAAGTCGCCGACCTACAAGCGGCCCTCAACAACGAGATTGCCGCCCGCCAGGCCGCAGATAACCAGCTTCGCTCTGATCTGACTGCCGAGACAGCGGCCCGCCAACAAGGAGATTCGGACACGCTGGCAGCATCGAAGGCCTACACGGATCAGAAGGTTGCTAACGTGGATGCCGTGAAGCTGGGCGGCGTGCCGGCCTCTGCCTATGCGCTGAAAACCGATGTGGACAGCGAGGCGAGCGCCCGCCAGGCGGCGGATACCGCGTTGAGCGGGCGCATCAGCCCCCTGGAAGCTAAGACGGAGTTCATCAGCATCAACAACGGCAATCAGATGTTCATCCGTCCCGGTTTCCTGCAACTCAATACCGGGTCCATGTACATAGAGCTCTCTAACGACCGCCTGGTTTGCCTCAATGGGAGTACGGGGGCCAATCTGGTCATGCTGGGCTCCGACGTAATGGTCCGCTCCGCTAATCTGCGCTTGCAGAACGGAACGGAAGCGACCTCCATCGCCAACGGACTAGGCAATCTGATCCTCGGCTACAACGAGTCGCGAACGGGCGGGGCTGACGGCACGGACAACCGCATCGGCTCACACAACCTGATCCTCGGCAGGAAGAACAACTACGACGGTTACGGTGGCATCGTAGCCGGGTATCACAACTCCATTTCAGGCGAACTCAACAGCGTGCTCGGAGGCACCTTCAACATCGCCAACGGCTTGGCGGCGGTGGTGTGCGGCGGAGGCACCAACCAGGCCTCCGGCAGCCAGGCCGTGGTCTCCGGCGGTCGGGAGAACGTTGCGCTGGAGGACTCCTCCGCAGTCTCCGGGGGGTTCCACAACCTGGCGTCCAACAGCTTTGCGTCGGTGACCGGAGGGGCGTTCAACACCGCTGCGGGTTTGGGTTCCTCCGTTGCCGGCGGCGACAACAACACTGCCAACGGGTTTAAATCGGTTATCAGCGGTGGGCAGTTCAATATCGTCAATGGCAAGTGGTCGGCCATCAGCGGATGGCAGTCTGTTACCCTGGGCACGGACAACGCCTGGTCGGTGGGTGGATACCATGTGCCGTAGGCCCATCGCTGCAAGCTCCTATGGGCCTACGCCCCAAGGAGCGAGGCATCCGGTGTCCCCGAAAGGCCCGTTCGTCTTGACCCGTCGCGCGCAAATGCCGTAACTGCCGCGTCCCTCTGGCCGGCGGCACCATCTTCTCTGCCGCCGGCCCAATGACAGGAAGACCCATCCGCCATCCCTACAGACGGTTGGATGGGCAAGGAAACTTCTACCATGCTGCGTTATCCATCTTGTTTCACTGCGGCTTGCCTCGCCGCCAGCTCGAAGCGCATAGCGCTTGCCCTTATCGCGATTATCTGCCTTGCTGTCGGCATCGGCAGGCCCGCGTGCGCGCAGGAAGAGGCCGACCTCTGGGACATAAGCCAGGGGGTCCGCGTCCTCCGGGATTCCGGCACGCTGGACCTGAGAAACGTCTACGGCCCGTATTCGGCCTACTACTCGGACATCCTGAATATGTTCGGCGGGACCTTCGGCGGGCTTGAGCCGGACGCCTGGCCCCATCAGGGCACGCTGTTCCAGGACTTCAAGCCTGCCGGGTTCATTCACTTCGTTGAGTGGCGCACGCCTGCCCCCATGCGCCTGACGCGCTTCCGGCTCTACGCGAACGGCGATGGGCCGGACCTGGACAACCAGCGCGACTTCGCCAGGTTCACGCTGAAGATCAAGGGCTCGTCGGGCGCGTGGCAGACGATCTACGACGACACGCCCACTCATCCGGAGTATGCGTGGACCTCGTTTCCGGCTCCCCTGCTCGATGTCACCCTGCCCTCCGCTGTAGACGCGCAGGACTTCCGCGCGGAGTTCGTCCAGTACGGCTCAGCGAACCTCTACGGGCCGCGCATCGAGCGCCTACAGGGATTCGGCACATTCCTTGGCTCCCCGTGGCCCCGCGCTCCCAGGGTGACGGTGCAGAAGATCATCCCGTGGGTGGATTGGTTCCATCTGCCCCTGGACTCCGCCGTGCTCAAGCCGGCAGGCTGGTGGCTGAACCAGTACGTCGTAGTCAGAAATGAGGGCAACGCGCCGGCCTATGACGTGAACCTGGATGGAGCAGAGACATTTGGCATCCATCCGGGTTACCTGGCTTATGCCCAGAGCAGCCCGCTGGGCATCTGGAAGCCGATCCACTGGGACAATCTCCTCTACGTCCCCACGCCGTGGTATGGGCTTCAGCCCGGAGAGCAGGTGGTCGTGCGTCTGGAGTATTCGCTGGACTTCTGGAGCTATGCGGCACCTCCGGTCAAAAGCGGCGACCGCTTCCCGACGCGCATCTCCGGCTCGTACTATTCGGAACCGGCGAACATCTTCCGGTCGCCCTTTAGTCTTCTGGAATTCAAGGCCATCTTCCCCACGAATCGCATCCCGTAGGGTGCGGTCTGGGCGGTGTGCACAGCCGCTCGGCCAGGCCCCTGCCGCAAACTATGCCCGGATGGGGCAGGGGCCTGGCGCCGCTCTAATTTCGGTTACCACTCTAACTTCGGTTACCAAAAGGAGACACGTACCATGTTTCGTCGTTTCGGCAGTATCTTGCGTCCCGCACTGCTGGGCGGCTTCATGGCCCTCAGCGGCCTGGCCGGGCCCGCCGCTGCCTCTGCACAGGGGCCAGCTTACAGTTTCACCTCCGCGCCGGTCAGCAGCGATACACCGCTTAGCCTGGGCTTCGTCTTCACTACCAATACGGCGGTGACGGTAAGCACGCTGGGCTACTATGATGATGGACAAGACGGATTCGCCGCCCCGCACGAAGTCGGCATTTTTGACGGCTCCGGGACGCTGTTGACCTCGACGCTCCTGCCGGCAGGCACCGGGGCAACGCTGGACGGTCTGTTCCGTTACCAGACCATCCCCTCCCTGACGCTGCCCGCAGGACAGACCTTTACGCTGGCGGCCACCACCTACGGCCCAGCAGACCTATGGGCCTACGGCTCTAGCTTAGCAGGCACGGGCTTCTCCATCGTCGGACTTACGGTCAATCCAGACATAACGATTGCCTCCGACGCGAGTCGGTATCTGTACCAAAACGATAACGTGCTGCGCCTGCCAACCAATAGCTTCGGGTATACGCTCTACGCGGGTCCGAACTTCAATGGGGCGCTTGGGCCTGTTGTCACTCCGCCTCCCGGAGCCGTTCCCGAACCCGGCGCTCTCGCCCTCCTGCTAGGCTGCGGCCTCTGCGGGGCCGGCTTTGCCGTGCGCCGATTGTCTGTACCGCCGCGGATTGCTTCGCCAGGATATGTGCCCGAACCGCCTCTTTCTCACTCTCAACGCAAGGAAAAGCCCATGCATATCTATGTCAAGCCTGGCGCTCTCTCCATTGCCCGGCCTGCTCTGAGCAAAATGGCCCGATGCACTGCTGTAACTGCGGCAAGCCTTTCCCTGCTGGCTCTCGCCGTTACGGCCCGTGCCCAGGAAGCCTCTCCGGAAAAGTTAAAACCGTTCTATCCTATGCTCGGATCGTGGGTCCCCGGCAAGAACAAGACTTGCGTCATCGTCGGCGAGAAATACACTCTTTTAGGAGTGGACATCAAACTATGTGGTGACAAAGACCACATGCTTTTCGATGTGTTCGTTAAAGAACGCAAAGAACCCTACGAATGCTACGTGGGCTTCTGCAACAAACATCAGAGGTGGGAATTCGAGGGCAAGGGCGACTATACCCTGGTTCAAGAAGGAAAAAACGTCCTGTTCCGGCTATCAGGCGCTCAGGGGAATCCTATAGACCCTTCCAACTTAAAGGAGACAGACTCCCCTACTCTCGTTGAGAAGAAGCGCTCTTTCGAGATGGGCGGGGGAAAAACGCTGTCCCTTAAATTCACGGACACCGATTTTGAGGGAGATAAGCCGCTCAACATTGACGCCCCTAACATGAGGAAGCTGACTTCAAAGAGGAAGCTAACTTCAAAATCGAAGTAATAGCGACAACAAAGGAGCGGCGACCACGCTAACTGCGGATGGCCCCTCTGCTGCAAGCCTCCTGCCGCCTGGCGGGAGGCTTTTGCTGTTTGGTTAACGGGCGCGGCGGCGGCCGCCGAGGAGGCGGGCCAGGCCGGAAGGTTGGAGGTCAGAAACGAGGAGGCGCTGCTGGATGCCCTCCCGTGCCAGCAGGTACTCGGCAGCCCGGTAGCCGCTGCGGGCCGCGCCCTCCATCGTGGAGGGCCAGCCGGTCTGGGTCCACTCTCCGGCGACGTAGAGGTTGGCAAGGGGGCTGCGCTGGTCAGGACGGAGGGCTTCCACGCCGGGTTGCGGGGAGATCGTCGCTTTGGGCCACTTCACGACATAGGACTTGACGACGTTGGCCTGCCGCGCGTCCGGCACGCAGGCGCGCACATCCTCCAGCACCTGCGCGATCAGGGCCTCTTTGGGCGTGCTTGCATACCGATGCGAGGCGCTGATGACCATGCTCAGGTACGTCCCCTCCGTCTCCGGCAGGCCGAAGGTCTTTGTCTTGTTGAAAATCCACTCCGTCTCCCGGTCAAGCAGGGCCAGGACCTCCGGACAGTCCAGCAGGCGGTCGAACCACAGATGCACGCCCACGAGAGGCGCAAGCTCGATCCGCTTCAGGTTCTCCCAGTAGGGCACGCCCGCCGTCACCTCCGGCGGCAGGAGCTTAAGCAGCAGGTCAAACTGCAATGCGCTGATGTAGTAGTCCGCCGTGATGCGCTCGCCGTCCCGCAGAGAAATCCCCGTCACGCGCCCGCTCGCGCCCCCCTCAATATGTATCTTATCCACAATCGTACGCGTATGAACACAGCCGCCGCGCTGCTTGAGATAGGCGAGGGTCGGCTCCGTGTAGAGCGTGCCCAGCGGCACCGTCGGGATGCCGAAGTGGAACGCCTGCGGATGCAGCAGGAAGCCGTCACGGAAAATCTGGAAGGCGTGCGCGCAGGAGATGCGCTCTAAATCCTCGTTGCACGCGCTGACCAGGATGGGACGCCAGAACCGCTTGATGGCCCGCTCGGTCTGTCCCATCTGCCGAAACCAGGCGGCGATGTCCAGGGCGTCGTACCTGGGATCACGCCGAGAGACGAGCATAGCCATAAGCCCACGCGCGATGGCGAGCTTGTCGCGGATGCCGAGCGAGCGGAAGCATAGGAAGGAGAGAGCAGTATGCATCGGCGCGGGCAGTCCGCAGCCGGCGATGACCGAACGCTTGCCCTCGCCATCGAGGAAGGGAATCGCGTCGAAGTAGCGGATTTTGTCATGGACGCCCAGGCGCTCCAGCAGGTCGGCGAGGTTGGTGCAGCAGCGCATCGTGCCGTGCTGGCACTCATCCACCCGCTCGCCGGTCTGGTGGTCGAAGAACGAGGAGGCACGTCCGCCCAGCAGGGGCCGCTTCTCGAAGAGCGCGACATGGAACCCGGCATCGGCCAGGGGAAGCGCGGCGGCAATGCCCGCTACGCCCCCACCGATGATGATAATCGACTTGCCGACAGAGTTCATTGCGAGCCCAATCCTCAACGCCTACCGGAACTGGAAGCCTGGAATGCCGGAACGGAGGTTCAACCGGCTGGCAAGCCAGGCCCGCGCGACAATGCCCAGCTTTTTGGGCGTGCTGACGCGGGCGCGGCGGCTAAAGACGTCGTAGTCGTTGCGCTCGATGCTGTCGAGAATGCCCCGATAGATCTGGAACATAATGGCAAACGTGGGACGACCGGGCGCGTGGATAAGCGGGAGGAGGGCCTGCGCCTGGTCGTAATAGCCCTGGGCGCGCTCCACCTCGAAGCGCATCAGGGCGCGGAACGGAGAGTTTGCCAAGCCGCGCTTCAGGTTCTCCTCGGCCACGCCGAACCGACGCAGATCCTCCTGCGGCAGATAGATCCGGTCGCGCTCGGCGTCCTCTTTCACGTCGCGCAGGATGTTGGTCAGTTGGAAAGCCAGCCCGCACGCCTCCGCGTACTCCAGGGCCTTTCCCTCCGCCGCGTCGAATCCCCACACATGAAGGCAGACGAACCCGACCACGCTCGCTACGCGATAGCAATACTGATACAGCTCATCAAAGGTTTCATAGCGCTTCTTGCTCAGGTCCATCTCCGTACCATCGATCAGGGCATGAAAGTAGCGGGCCGGAATACCATAGCGCTGCACCGTATCGTGAAAGGCGGGCAAGATCAGGCTCTGGCCGTAGTCGCCGTCCAGCGCCCTGTCCAGAGCAGCACGCCAGGCGCGCATCTGCGCCGCTTTGGAGTGATCGGCGGCGGCCTCGTCGGAGACGTCGTCGCTATAGCGCATGAAGGCGTAGATAGCGCACATGGCCGCCTTGCGCTCCGGCGGCAGCGTCACGAAGGAGTAGTAGAAGTTGCGCGCCTGCGTCCGGGCCACCTGCTCGCAATGGCGATAGGACTCGGCCAGGCGCTCCGGCGTGATGGACGGCACGGCAGGTTGTGAGAGTGTCTCAGACTTCATTGGGTAGCGGGTGGTTTAGATAACCCAAGTTGCTACCTAGGAACACGTTTGAGAGAGAATCGCTCTGGAAACCGGCTTTTGCATCACCGTTTGCCTTCTCGAAGAGGCAAGGTAGCAACTTGAGTTAGATAATTTTCAGCAGGCGTTGGAGCAGGAGGGCGAGTTGGCGGCGCTTGGGGATGGCAGGCCGATGGGTCAGGACGTCGTAGCCCTGGCCTTCGATCAGGCGCAGCACCTCCAGCCCGCCCCGGTTAAACATCTCGATGTCGAGACGCACCCGCTTGTTCACCAGCGCGCAGAGCTTTATGCCCTCCGCAAAGAGCGCGCGCGTTCGCTCCACTTCAAACTGCATCAGGGCAGCAAACTCAGGCGTGAAGCGGCGCGCAAACAGCAACGCCTCAGTATACCCGAAATGCTCCATATCCTCTAAGGGAATATAGATGCGGTTCTTCTCCAGGTCGCGCGTCACGTCCTGCCAGAAGTTGGCCAATTGCAGGGCGGTGCAGGTCTTATCGGAGAGGGCCAAGCGCTCGGCATCGTTGTAGCCGCACAGGTACAGCACCAGCCGCCCGACAGGGTTCGCGGAGTTCCGGCAGTAGCCGAGCAGATCGGCATAGGTCGGGTAGCGAGTGGTGGTCTGATCCTGCCGGAAGGCCGTCAGCAGGTCGCGGAAGGGGTCAGGCGGGATGGCGAACTTCTCCACCGTCTCGGCGAGGGCGACAAAGACCGGATGGCGCGGCTCACCCCGGTACATCGCGTTTAGTTCGTCTCCCCACCAGTCCAGCAGGACGAGCGATTTCTGCGGATCGCCGATCTCGTCGCCCAGGTCGTCACTGATGCGGCAGTAGGCGTAGACGTTATAAAAGTGCTGCCGCAGCGGGCGCGGGCAGAAGAGGGTCGCCACCAGGAAGTTCTCGTAGTGCGATTTGGCGAGATGTTCACAATAACGCCGCGCCTCCTCCATTGTGACCGGCCCGGCGACGCGGTAGGGATGTTCAATTTCCGACGCTGTAGGAATGATGCTCATAAGCTTTCTGTTGGGATCAAAGACGGCGTTCCGGCTCGTGCTTTCAGGCGCACGATTAGTATAGTTTATTTACCGGGTTTTGACAACCGTTGCTGAGAGTGTTTACGGTACCTGCCGGGCAGCCCACCCGTAAACGAGTGGGCTGCGGATGGCAAGCCCCATCAATGGGGCTACGCAGTGTGGATCCGTTCCTGCCAGAGGCAAAAGCGGCCAATCGCTCCGCCGGGAAAAGCTCCCTTACAGGGGGCTTACCTGCCTCTGGTAGCCCCATTCCGGGAGCTTGCCGTCACAGCCCGGTCCTTTAGGGCCGGGCAGCAAATCGCTTCAGGGCGCGGCGTAGCGGCGCATCTCGCGCTCGATGCGGGCCTGGACGGCGGCAAGCGCCTGCTCCGGCGTCTTTTCGTGGTAGAGGGCGCGGTCGAAGGCATCGCGCAGGGCGTTCTCGTAAAGCTGCATCACGGGCAGCGGCGGGAAGAAGCGGGCGTTGTGGGTGTTGCTGGCGATGTGGCTCAGGACGTAGCCGAGGGCGCGCTTGCTGCGCGAGCCGTGCGCAAATTGCCGCGCGTTACGTAGGGACATGATGGTCGGCAGGTTGTTCATCGCCGAAGCGTATTCCAACTGCTGCCGGGGCTGCTGAAGCCAGCGCATGAACTCCCAGGCCAGATCGGGGTGGCGCGAACCGACCGGAATGACCATCACGTCGCCATCCTGCCAGGCCATGTTCCTGAGGTCGGGATGGGCGGCAGGGTGTGGCAGTTCACCGAGCGCGTAGTCGGTGCCGGGCGCGAACTTCTCCAGATACATCGCGGCCCACTCGCCGTCTATCCGCATGGCGACCTTGCCGAGCGCCAGAGGGTTCTGGCCGCTATCGTCCCTGCCGAACCCGGCGCTAAAGGCGGCAATCTGCTGATACCCCCCCTGCGCATCCGAAAGAGTCACCAGCCAGCGCAGCGCCACGATGTTCTCCGGACGGTCGGCAGTGATACGTCCCGTGCGCTCGTCCCACACGCCGCCGTCGAACAGGCCGAACAGCAGCGCCGGATAGTCGGGAAGCTGCATGCCGAGGCGTGTCAGCGCGCCGCTGGCATCGCGTCGTGTCAAGCGCTTTGCCAGTTCCAGCGTCTCTTCCAGCGTTTGCGGCGGGCGTTCGGGGGCTAGGCCAGCCTCGCGGAAGCACTGCCGATTCCAGTAGAAGGCGCGCGAGTCGCGGGTGACGGGCATGGCGTAGAGATGGCCCCGATATCGGCCCTGCGCGATGGCTCCGGGCAGGAAATCGGCCTCATGGAACCTGGAGCGCGCAAAGTCGGCGTCCAGCATGCGGATCGCGCCGTTGGCTGCTAGCGGGCCGACCGAGTTGGTGCCGTAGAGGTAGGAGAGGTCGGGGGGCACGCCGGCGACGATGGCGCGGATCAGCCGCACCGCATCCACGCCGCCCGTGTTGCGGATCTGGATGCCGGGATGCTCCTGCTCAAAGCGGCGGCACAGGCGCTTAAAAGCCTTCTCCTCCACGCCTGTCGGATTCGACCAGATGACCAGCGTGGAGGACGCGCTCTCTTGGGCGACATGGCGGCAGCCGCTGAGGACAAGGGCGCTTCCGGGCACCGCCAGCATCCAGACGAAAACGGCTTTCCGCCGCTGAGAGATTCCCAATCGCAACGTTTCCCGACTCCTCCTTCTTGTGCCCTCATTGTATCGGGGAAGGCGTGTTTCCGCAAGAGCGTTTTTCCTCAAGAGGCAACGGGCCAGAAAGGGGAGTATCGAATCCGATGCTGGCGCGTTGGAGCGCCAATGGATAGAAATGGATTTACCTGCAAGAGGAAACGGATCAGAAAGCGATCTGTGAAGGTATCTGAGGAACTATGGTATACTATCTTGGCGTAAAGAGAATAGGGGTAAAATGCTCCCATAGCTTTGCGGTGAAAGAAGACGAATGCGGCGGCTGACTCTGCTAGTACTGGTATTCTTGTTTGCGGCCTCGGCCAATTTCGGCGAGGCCGGCACATGGCGCTGCGCCAACGGCACGCCCTGCGTCTTCACGCCCGGCATCGGCTTCCATTGTCCGGGCGCTTCTCCCGCGAGGCATCCACGCGTCGCCGCTCCGGGGCCGGCGAGCCGTTCCTGCTGCGCCGCGCATGGGGCGCGGGCACTAGCGGCTGCATCGCGTTCCTGCGGTGTGGATTGCCTGGCGTGCCAGTGCCGCTTTGAGGTCACCTCCCTGCGCGCTCCCGCCATCACGGCGCAGGCGTCCGGCATCGCCGTCTCTGTCGTCGCCGAGCAGCCGATTCTCTTTGCCGCCGCCCCGGCTCCGACCGCCGGTTTTGTTGTCGGGCCTGTCATTTTCACGACGGGGCCGCCGGCTGCGCTTCGCTCGCATCCCTTCCTTCCCACGCCCTCCCGCGCGCCTCCGCGCCTCCTTGCTGCCTGAACCCCTCTCTTCCAGGCCGTCCCACGCTCTCGTCCGGGCTTCTTCGCGTGCTTGCGTCTGTTTGACGTGAGGAATACGCTCCCCTGGAAGTAAAAGAGGCGCTCCTTTCCGACCTTTACCCGTATTCCGAATGCTATCCCGCCGTCAACGGCGATTTGCTTGCTGCCCCTGATCAAGCAAGAAGGATGCGGCAAGCCTATCTATAATTGCATCCGAAATTGGCTTTACTTGCCCGTTTTCGGGTGATGTGGCTGCGGCTATCGCCTGTCAGGACGCGCCTGTGCGCTCTCGGCCCTGACCAGGCTCCAGGGCCGGACATACGCTAACGCTCCGGGTTGCCGGGCGCGCTGCGAGCGCGCCGCCAAACGGTTCGCCAGCGAAGACGAACCTATGCCGAAGGAGGCAAACGCGATGAAAACGCAATGGCTCTCCCTTCCTCTGTTGGGAATGGGACTGATAGTGGCTCTTCCTGCCGTCGCGCAGGACACGTCGAAGTACGATCCGATTATGGAAAAGCGGGCGGGCTTGCGGGTGCAGTACCTCCGCGCGCAACGCGAGGCGGCTCACCAGGCCGCGATGCAGCAGGCCACCGAAGGGCAAAACCGTTCCGGGCTGCGCCAGCATCGCGCCCACCGGAAAGATACGGGCACTTCCGGGGTGACGATCATCCCGGCGCAGGACAACCCGTACCTGGTCGCTTTTCAGGCCCTGAGCAATAAACGGGCTGACTTGCGCATGAATATCACGCGAAAAGGACTGAACGCCGCCTTTTCTGAATGGCTGCGTTACGAGCGCCCGCGCGCCTACCAAAACTACATCATGGACACCGGTGCCAATCGCTAACGAGGAGAACACCATGAAACATAACGCATCGAGCTTCACGGCTCTGTCTCTCGCGGTAATCCTGTTTGGAACCGCCGGGCTAACGACCTTCGCTCAAACGACGGCGAAAAAGCCGTCCACAAAGACGACCACGAAGGCGAGAGCCAAGAAAACGAACGCCGAGGTCAAGTACAAGGCCCACTGCGGCATGATCTATTCCGCCGCAGACGCCAAGAAATACCATTACATCTGCCCGATGGATCACAAGCCGCTGGTCAAAATCACCAGCGCCATCAAGATCGGGCAGCACGGCGCGAAGAAATAGGTCATCGCGTCCTGTCCCAATGGGCAGAGCATCCTCCGGTCCATTGGGACAGGGCCATGACTCCGGTAGGCTGAGGAGTAGACAGTTGGGTCTAGGGGCGTGAGGATACGCAGGTGATCTTGTCCTTGCGATGGCGTTGGGGATTGTCGCTAATTTCCCGTGGGAGATGGCGCACTCGCTGCTCTATCGTGGCGCAACGAAATGGACGATGGGACGGCATCTGCTCTGCGGCGGCCTGGCGGCGCTGACAGACGGGGCAGGCATCGCCGTAATCTTCGGATTCGGAATTGTTGTCTTCCGCGATGCGCGGTGGACGCGATTGCGATCCCTGGCCCGGCTTGGCTTCACAGCCCTGCTCGGCCTTGCCGGAGCGATTCTGAACGAGTGGCTGGCCCTTCGATTGGACTGGTGGGGCTACGGCCCGACCATGCCGCGAGTTCCGGGCGCCAATCTGGGCATCACGCCGTTGATACAGTTTATGGCAATGCCCCTCGGCGTGCTGTTCTGGGCCTTACCGCTTTGTTGGCATTATCCGGAGCGCCGCAGGCGTTCCGACGATCTGGAGGACACGCGCCCCGCCTAAAGAGGGCTGACCAGGCGGCCAGAGGAGATGTCCGATGAAGCCTGAACACAGATCGCACGCACGCGACGCGGAGACACGGGAGCGCCCGGCAGAGACGCCCGCGCCGCGCACCGAACCAGCGCCGCGCTACACCTGCCCGATGCACCCGGAGGTCGTGCAAGACCAGCCGGGGCAGTGCCCGAAGTGCGGCATGGACTTGATGCCCATGCAAGATGGCGAACATGAGAGGAGGATGCAAGAGCCTCACGACCCCGTGGAGATGACCCGGCAGATGCGAAAGCCCTGGCTCTGGACGAACTTCACGGTCATCACGCTGGGCGTATGGCTGATGGTCAGTCCGGCGACTTTCGGCTACCGGAGCGCCGCCCTGATCTGGAGCGACATCGGCAGCGGAGCCTTGCTCGTTCTCCTGGGTGCGATATCCCTGTCGCCGCGCTGGGATTTTATCGGGCGCTGGGGCGCGGCTCTGGTGGGCCTCTGGCTTCAGTTCGCGCCGCTGATCTTCTGGGCGCCCAGTCCGGTCGCCTATGTTACCGACACGCTCATCGGCGCGCTCACCATCGGCCTGACCATTCTCGTGCCGATGATGCCCGGCATGGCCCATCACATGGAAATGATGAAGCCGGGGCCGGAGATACCGCCCGGCTGGACCTACAACCCATCGGCCTGGCTGCAACGCGCGCCGCTCATCGCCACCGGCTTCCTCGGCTGGTTCATCTCTCGCTACCTGGCCGCCGTGCAGTTGGGCTACACTCCGACCGTCTGGGACCCCTTCTTCGGGGCAGGAACGCAGCGGGTGCTGCACTCGAAGGTTTCGCAGATGTGGCCGATCTCGGACGCCGGGTTGGGGGCGCTGGCCTATACCATCGAGGCGCTGATGGGCTGGATGGGGGGCACGAACCGCTGGCGGACGATGCCCTGGATGGTCACCTTCTTCGGCCTCCTGGTTATCCCGCTGGGCCTGGTGCACATCACGCTGGTCATCTTGCAGCCGGTGGTTGTGGGCTACTGGTGTACGCTGTGCCTGGCCGCTGCCGCCGTGATGCTGGTGATGATCCCGCTGACGGTGGATGAGGTCGTGGCGATGGTGCAGTTCCTCCAGCGTAGCGTCCGGGAGGGCAAACCGTTCTGGCGCACCTTCTGGGTGGGCGGCACGTTGGAGGGGGAGGAGAACCAGGACACCCGTTCGCCCCAGTATGGCGCGTCGGTGGCGGCTTACGGCCCGGCGATGGTCTGGGGCGTCTCCGTCCCCTGGAACCTGCTTCTCTCTGCGGCGCTGGGCCTGTGGCTGATGTTCGCGCCGTCCGTCCTGGGGACTCACGGAGCGATGGCGGATAGCGACCATCTGGTGGGGGCCGTAGTGCTCACCATTGCGGTCATCACAATGGCGGAGGTCGTCAGGGCCGGACGCTTCCTGAATGTGCTGCTGGGCCTCTGGATTGTGGCCGCGCCCTGGCTGCTTTCGGGCGCGCCGATGGCGGGTAGGCTGGCGGACGCAGCGGCGGGCATCGCGCTGATCCTCCTCAGCCTCCCACGGAGCGTTGTGCGCGAGCGCTATGGCGGCTGGGATCGCTACATCGTCTGAACGGAACGAACCACGCCTCCTGGTGTTGGCCGGGGGACCTGTGCGCCAACACCACTCATAAGGAGCACGACCATGATGGCAGGGTGCTGGATGTGACTAGTGGGCTGGATAGCGGGGATCGGTCTGATCGCCGTGCTCATTATCGTGATTATCAAGTTGCTGAAAAAGTAGTCTCGCCGGGCGCTTCCCGGATGAGGACACTCCGGGCCGCGCGGCCCGGCGACGCGATCTCGGTCATGGAGCGTATGGCGCTCGCATGGCCTTACCTAAGGGAACGTTGAATGAGGTTTACAATTCAGAGACGGCTTGTTGCGTGGATTGCGATATCTCTCCTGTTCGCATTCGGAGCCACCTCTGCCGCTCTCGCTTCTCTGCGGGCTCAGGCCGGGCCTTATCGGGTCGAGATCGCCACCGATCCCGCCGTGATCCTGGTAGGCCAGCCGACAAAACTGGTCATCCAGATTACCGACTCCGAGGGCAAGCCGGTGGAGGGCGCGCAGGTGCGGGCCATCGCGCAGATGCCGGGGATGCCCATGGGTGAACAGGAGGAGACGGCGCTCCCGCAGGCCGGGCAGCCTGGAGTCTATGTGGCTCCGGCGCAGTTTGCCATGGCTGGCAGGTACGAGGCGGCCATCCAGATTTCCGGGCCGCAGGGTGCCGCCACCGCCAAAATCCCCCTCAAGACAGGACAGAATACCGGCAGCATTGCGGGCGGTACTACCGGAGGGAGCGCCTATCTGCTCGCCTGGCTGCCCTGGATTCTGGGTGGCCTCGTCCTGGCCTTTATCCTCTACCGGATGCGGCGCACCGGGCAGCGCGTCAATCTGCGCCCGCTCCTTAACTGGCGGGTTATCGCGGGCATTCTGCTGCTGGTGGCGGTCTATCTCGGCTCGGCCTGGGCGGTGCGCACCTACACGAAGCCGGGCCACATGAGCGTCATCGAGGCGCAGGCGATGGACATGACCGCCATGAAGCCGCCGGTGGGCGCATCGCCCGTCGCGGTCATGGCCGCCAAGCGCGAGCCGCTGGAGTCCACGGTGCAATATACGGGATCCGCCGTCGCGTTCCAGGATCAGGAGGTGACCCCGCGCGTTACCGGAACGATCTCCTGGATGCCTTTCTACCCTGGGGACCGCGTGCGCCAGGGGCAGATCGTGGCCCGGCTGGATACGAGCGAACTCGCTTCCAGGGCCAGGGAGCAGGCGGCAGGCGTCGCGATGGTCGAGCACGCCACGATGATCGCCCAAAAGCAGTATCAGCAGGCGCTCGGAGTCAGGGCGCAGGCCCAAGCCCAGGTGCAGGAAGCCAAAAATGAGGTTGTCGGCGCGCGCAGTGAGCTGGCGGCGGCCCGGCAGGACGTGACGGCAGCCCAAGACGAGCGCGCCGGCGCGCTGGCCGATCTGGAAAGCGCGCAGACGGCCATTACCGACGCTCAGGCCCAGCTTGCGGCGGCGCAGGCCGATCAGAATTACTGGCGGGAACAGCTCAAGCGCTCCCAGGAGCTAGTCCAGAGTGGAGCCCTTTCACGGCAGGCGTACCAGCAAGACCAGGCGCAGGCGGAGAACGCCAACGCCAAAGTGCGCCAGGCCCAGGCGCGCATCCAGCAGGCGAACGCCGCCGTGCGCGCCGCGCAATCCCGCATCAAGAAAGCGGAGGCTCTGATCGCCGGGGCGCAGGCGAAGGTGGCCCAGATGCAGGCGAAGGTCGAGTCCCGCCAGGCCAGAGTGGCGCAGGCGCAGGATAATGCGCGCGCGCTGGCCGCGGCGGCGGAGGCTGCCGAGCATGAAATTGCGCACACGCAGGCGGGCGTGCGGCAGGCCCAGGCGCAATGGAATACCGCCCGCGTGATCGTCGGCTACACCGAGATTCGGGCCGAAGTGGACGGCGTTGTTACCCAGCGCCTTGTCAGCCCCGGCCAGCTTGTCCAGCCGGGCCAGGCGCTTCTGCGTATCTCCCAGATCCGCCCGATCCGGCTCCAGGCCAACGTCGCCGAAAGCGACCTCCCGAACATCCAGGTCGGCAGCCGCGTGCGCGCGTGGACGATGAAAGATTCAAAGCATCCGGTGGAGGCGCGGGTCAGCGCCGTCTTCCCGGCGGCGGACCCCCAATCGCGCACCTCCATCGTGGAGGCCATTCTGGCGAATACGGATCGCCGCTTCCTGCCCGGCGACTATATCACCATGAGCATCACCACAGGCCAGAGCCGGAACGCGCTCGTCGTGCCGGCCAGCGCCATTGTCTGGCAGCCCAAAGCCACCAGCGATGTGCTGGCGACCGCGCAGACGCCTTCCGTCTGGGTCATTACCGCCGGCCAGCCGGAAAAGACAGTCTACACCTGCACCATGCACCTGCAGGTCAAACAGGATAAGCCCGGCAAATGCCCCATATGAGGATGGGAGCTAACCCCGCAGGTCGCGGGAGGAAAGTGGCGGGCACACCTGGTTCCCGTCACAGTTGGATTGGTCAATGCTCAGTATGTGGAGATACGTAACGGGCTGGAGGAGGGGGCGCAGGTGATCTATGCCGGGCAGGAGTCGCTCCATGAGGGCGATCCGGTCGTCCCGGCGGAGTGGGGGCTGTCGGGGCCGCTCACGCTGCCGCCGGCGCCCGGCGCGGTGGCGCCCCGCACAGAGGCGCCCGGCACGGTCTATACCTGCCCGATGCACCCGGAGGTGAGGTCGGACAAGCCCGGTAAATGCCCCAAGTGCGGCATGGATTTAGTCCCGATGAAGCTGGGCAATACGGGCATGAGCGGCATGGGAGGCGCGCGATGAGCAGCCCTTCGCCTCCCTCCCCACCGCCGGGCCGCCGAGCGCGCTTTGAGCAGCAGGCAGTCAACCCCCTGCACATGATCCATAAGTGGAGCATCGAGCACCCGTATGTGATCATAGCCTTCTACTTCGCGGTTGTGGCCCTGGCCGTCATCGGCATGACGTATGCCATTCCGCGCCGGTTCGCGCCCTACGTGCCCAGCCCGATGGTCGGCGTGGTGACGATGATGCCGGGGCTTTCCGCCCAGGAGATGGAGCTCTACGTCAGCAAGCCGATTGAGGAGCAGCTTATCAACGTCAAAGACCTGCATTACGTGCGCAGCACCTCCCAGGACGGCTTCTCCCTCGTCATCCTGGAGTTCAACTACGGCACGGACATTAAGAAGGCGGTCGTGGACGTGCAGGCGCTCCTCAATGTCGTGCAGGCCAACCTGCCCAGCACGGGCGCGAACCTCAAGCCCTCCTACGTCATTCCGGTGGACCCGCTCAACTTGCCCATCCTTGCGCTGTCGCTGACGGGCGACCCGGACAAAGGCTGGACGCCCGCCAAACTCCGAGAGTTCGCGGATAACACCGTCATCAACCGGATAAAGACCCTCTCGGCGGTCAACTCCGTGGTGGTGTTTGGCGGCTATCGGCGGCAGTTGCAGGTGATAGTGGACCGGAACAAGCTGGCGGCTTACGGCCTCTCTATTCTGGATGTCCGAAACGCGATTGACCGCTACAACGTGAGCCGTCCCGCCGGAACGCTCACCTCGGACACGCGGGAGGGCATCATCCGCATAGATACGCGGGCGCAGAGCGCCGAGGACGTGCTGAACTATCCCATCGCCAGCATCGGCGGCGCGGCCTCCGGTTCACCTTCTGCCGCATCAGGAAGCGGCATCGGGGCGGGCGGCATGGGCGGCGGAGGGATGAGCGGCGCACCCACTACTCTCCTCTCCCCTATTCTTGGGGGAGGGGCTGGGGATGGGGGACTGAACTTTCTCAACCATCCCCGCGTCGTCTACGTGCGCGATGTCGCCCGCGTGGTGGATGGCTACTGGGAGCGGCGCAGCGCCTACCACTTCCTGGATCACGCGCCGGGAACGGCAGGCCAGGTCGTTCCCTCCATCGAGGTCTCGGTCATCCAGGACCCGGCGGCAAGCTCCTACTACGTCGTGCCCGCCGTCAACGGCGTGCTGCGCCAACTGGAGCGGGAGTATCCGGGCATCCATTTCCGGGCCGCCTACGACAACGCCCAGTTCGTCGAAATCTTGTTTCACAACGTCTGGCATGAACTAGGTATCGCCATTTTGCTGACCGCCATCACGGTGCTCTTCTTCCTGGGCGAGTGGCGAGGGACGCTCATCGCGCTCATCACCGTGCCTACCTCCCTGGCGATGGCAGTCCTCATGATGCTGCCGTTTCATATGACCTTCAACAGCGGCACGCTCATCGGCCTGCTGCTCGTCATCGGTCGCCTGGTGGATGACACGATCATAGACATCCACTCCGTAGAGCGGCACCTGCGGATGGGCAAAGATCCCAAGACCGCCACCATTGACGGCATCGCGGAAGTGCGCCTGGCGGTGCTGGCCTCTACCTTGATGCTGGTGCTGGCGCTCGTGCCGCTCCTGTTCTGCGGAGGCATCACGCAGTTGATGTTCGTGGAGCTGGTCTGGCCGATCATCTTCGGGCTGCTAGCCTCCATGCTCGTCTCGTTTACCCTGACGGCGCTGCTCTGCGCGAACTGGCTGCGGCACGAGGAGGCGCGCGAGGCCGACCGCCGCCATCCCCTCTTGCGCTGGATCTATGTGCTGGTGGACCCGTTCCAGCGGCTCCTCGCCCGGCTGGAGAGCGGCTACGCGCGCACGATCCGGGGGATGCTCAAGAACCGGTTCTGGAACTTCGCGCGCATCGTCGCGACGGTCATCATCGGCTTCACCTTCTACAACTTCATCGGAAGCGAAATGATGCCCCTTGCCGATGTGGGCCAGGCCAACGGCTTCCTGGAGATGCAGCCCGGCACCTCCTTTGCCCAGACGGAGCGCGCCGTCAAGCAACTCGAACAGATTATGCTCAGGCACCCCGAGCTGGAGCGCGCCTCCATCGAGATCGGCACGGAGAGCATGCTCGAGACCTGGAACCCCTACTTCACCGGCTACCAGATGCCGCAGGTGAACGGGGCCTCGATGATGCTGACCTTCTCCGACAAGGACGCGCGCCGGCGCGACATCTGGCAGATAATGGATGCCATCCAACGGGAGGCGATGGCGACCATTCCGGGCATTCGCCGCCTCCAGATCAAGGAGATGGGCTCCGATGTCATGGCGACGGCGGCGGCCCCGATCCATCTGGTACTCTCCGGCCCGGACCTCCACGTCCTCAATCAACTGGGCCAGCGCACCTTAGACATCGCCAACCACACCGACGGCATGGTGCAGGCGGCGACGACCTGGACGATGGGCGTGCCGGACTACGAGATCCGGGTGGACCCGGCCAGGGCGCAGGAACTGGGCCTCTCGCCGGAGGAGATCTCCCAGCAAGCCTACTACGCGCTGCGCGGCGGCCTGACCAACGAGTTCTATCGCCTGCCCAACCTGCGCCAGAACACGATCCTGGTGCGCTACGAGCCGGAGCAGCGCCGGAGCCTGCAAGACCTGGAGCAGCTCTACATCACGGGCGCCAATGGGCGGCAGGTGCCGTTAAAGAGCGTGGCGACGGTCGAGCCGCGCCTGGCCCCGACCGTGATCGAGCACGACGGGCTGCGGCGCGTCATCGGCGTCACCGGCTACTACCGGAAATGGGGACCGCCCTCGATGGACTTAGGCATGGAAGTGATGATGAAGGCAATGGACAGCCTGAACTTCCCGCCCGGCTATAACATCGAGATGCGCGGCGACATGACCCAGATGATGGATAGCTTCCGTCGCCTCCTGTACGGGCTGGTGCTGGCGCTTATCTTCATGTACCTGGTGCTGGTAGCCCAGTTCCGGGGTTTCCTCCAACCGTTCCAGATGATCGCCTCGCTTCCATTGGAGTTAGCGGGCGTGTTCACGGCGCTGTGGCTGGCGCATCAGGCGTTCTCGACCGTCTCCATCATGGCGGTGATCGTGCTTACGGGCATGGACATCACGACCGCCATCCTGATGATAGACATGATTATGCGCTACCGCGACCGGGGCGTGCCGCGCGATCAGGCGGTGGAGGAAGCGGCGCCGCAGCGGCTGCGGCCTATCCTGATGACTGCGATGATTACGATCATCGTCATGGTGCCGGTGGCTTTCTTCCCAAAGACAGGGCTGGATGCCTATCAGCCGCTCGGCACGACCATCCTCGGCGGCTTGACCGTCGGGACGCTTCTGAGCCTGTTGGACATCCCGATCATGCATACCTACGTGGACGATCTCATCCGCTGGCTGAACAAGACGTTCCTGGGGCGGGAGTGGCACTGGCCGGTGATCCGGCAGGGAGAAGGCGAGCCTGAGCCCGCGCACGTCGCGACAGTGGAGAGCAGCAACGGCGCCGGCGCTTCCATTTCAGAGAGGGAGGCGCGCCATGAGACGACTTGACCCGCCATTCCCACGCCTTCGCGGCGTGCGGGGAGAGGAGAAGCCCTCACCCCCTGCCCCCTACTGCCAGGGTCGCGCCTGCAACGGTTGGGCCCCTGCTCGGGTCGGCGCTGCAATGGCTCGCGCCTCCGCCTAGCCACACCTGGCCACAGCCCTCCGCCTGGCGATCCACGCTGCGGGAGAGGGGGAGCAGAAGCCAGGGTTTCGCCTGCCGAGATGGAGTTAGGTGCTGAGGCAATCCGAGCAGGAAAAGAGGGCGGCTTTCATGAAAAGAGGCACAAAAAGGAGTCTGGAATGACCGTAACCGATTCGACGCCGAAAGTCAACGTGGGCATTGTGGGCTGCGGCAACATCAGCGGCATCTACTTTAGGAACCTCAAGAAGTTTCGCAATACCGAGGTAGTGGCGTGCGCGGACCTGATCCCGGAGCGCGCCAGGGCGAAAGCCGAGGAGCATGGCGTGCCCAAAGCGCTCACCGTCGAGCAACTGCTCAATGACCCGGACGTGGAGCTTGTGGTGAACCTGACGATTCCGGTGGCCCATGCCGAAATTGCGCTGGCGTCTCTGGAGGCAGGGAAGCACACCTACGGCGAGAAGCCGTTTACCGTCACGCGGGAGCAGGGGCGCAAGGTCCTGGAGCTGGCCCGGGCCAAGAACCTGCGCGTCGGGTGCGCGCCGGATACGTTTCTGGGCGGAGGGCATCAGACCTGCCGCAAGCTGATTGACGAGGGCGTCATCGGCGAGCCGATAGGCGCTACCGCCTTCATGCTCTGCCACGGGCATGAGTCGTGGCATCCCGACCCCGAGTTCTACTATGCCAGGACCGGCGGCGGGCCGTTGATGGACATGGGGCCCTATTATGTCACGGCGCTTGTCAACATGATCGCCGGCATTCAGCGGGTGACGGGCTCGGCCCGCATCACGTTCCCCGAACGCACCATCACGAGCCAGCCCAAGCACGGCAAGAAGATCGAGGTAGAGACGCCCACGCACATCGCGGGCGTGCTGGATTTTGCCAACGGGGCTATCGGCACGCTGGTGACCAGCTTCGACGTGTGGGCGCACCAACTGCCCAATATCGAGGTCTACGGAACGGAGGGCTCCCTGCGCGTGCCCGACCCGAACGGCTTTGGCGGCACGGTGCTGGTCAAGCGAATGGATGAGAAGGAGTGGCGCGAGGTACCGCTGACGCACGGTTTTGCGGAAAACGCACGCGGACTGGGCGTAGCGGACATGGCAGCAGCCATTCGCACCGGCAGGCCGCATCGGGCCAGCGGCGATATGGCCTATCATACGCTAGACGTCATGCAGGGCATTCTGGATGCCTCTGAGAGCGGGACGCACTACCGGCCGGAAAGCCCGGTGGAGCGCCCAGCAGCCCTGCCGACCGATATGCCCAGCGATGCCGTGCCCGCCTAGCGGCGCTTTTCCCGCCCACGTAGGTGGGCGGCGGGCTATAATATCCAATCCGGTGAATTTCTTCCCATATGCGCTGCACCTTGAGGTAGCCATACGATAAGTATTCCCTCGGACTGGATATAAGCCCCACAGCGGCAGGGTTTAGCCTGTCGCTTAGCTCCAATACTAGAGCCGCCGCGCCTCGATAGGAGGCGCGGCGGCTCCTTCTTGCGCGTGGCAGTCAGAGGAAAGCTGGGGGCATTGAACAGCTAGAGCGATATCGAGCGTGCCAACCTCTGATGCCATCACGCCTTCTTGCCTTTCCCTCCGGCCCTACTTTTGGGATTGGCCTTCTTATCGCTTTCGGCCCCCGGATTGGCGGGACGGGCCTGGCTTTTCAGCGCCCGCTGCTGAAGCTCCACCGGCGGGTAGCTGGCGCGAGGGACGTTCGTGTTGCCGTAGAAGAGCTGGAAGTCCGGGGTCGTGGTGACGAAAATCTTATCGCCAACCCATTTCCATTCCAGGCGCGCAATCGAAGTCAGGATGTTGAGCGCGTCCGGCAGGCTGCGCGCCGAAATACTGCCCTCAAGACGGAACTTGGGCCCGGCAGGCACTTTAGGATCGATCAGCACCGGAACGTTGGCCTGCGCCGCCAACTGCTCGATGGCATCGCGCACAGGCAGGCTTTGTCCGGGCTGGGTATATAGCTCCACGTAGTTATATTGATTTTTGAGTTGGCGATAGGCATCCTGCTGGGCCGCAGCGTCCGGCACAATGGTAGGCTGGTTGGCGCCACCCAAGCGATCGCGCCCATCGGCGCGGCGCGGCGCTGGGTGCGCGAGCCGCTCTTCGCCTTTGGTTTCCTTTTCGGACGACGGAGCGGATTTGACGCGCGCCTCCTGTCTCCGCGTGAGGGCATTGTCCACCGATTGCGGCGACGGCCCTGCCGGTCCTGCTGGGCCGGGTGGGCCCGTCTGTTGCAGGCGCTGCATGTTGAGCGTCGCCCCTCCTCCAAAGCCGCCGAAACCGCCCCCCAACTGTCCCGGGACGCCGAAATAGGCTGGCGGCGCGAAGCCGTTCTGTCCTAGATGGGGCAGGTCGAGGCCCAGGAAGCGAAGCTGCGCCTGTAGCTGAGCGTTCAGGGTGCGCAGTCGGGTGAAGGCAGCCCGGATAGCCTCGTCGTCACGGGTAAAGTGGTAGATGCCGGTGTCCTTGTCCTGGGTGTAACGCAGGAAGGTCTGCTGGCAGATGGCGTCCAGCACGGTCAGGAACGACTGCCGGCTGAGGCGCATCGTCACCTGGCCTGCCACGTTGTTGTCCAGCGTGAAGTCCTTCTCCGCCTGGTTGAACACGAGGCTCAGGAGGCTGCGCACGTCCGCATGGTCGGCAAGAATGGTGAAGCGGTCGGCGGTGCCGGTCACCTGTAACGTGGAGGCGACCGCCGCAGCGTTGCCGTATCCCTGCCCGGCATCGGGGTACTGTGCCACCAACTGCGGTTGCGGCTCGTCCTGCGTTTGCGCAGCGCGCCCGGTTACGCCCGGCCCGGCCAGAGCCGCGCTCACGGCCAGGGCCATGCCAAGATGACGGAAAGAGAGGAGGCGCATTGTTGTTTTCCTCCAACCTGAGCCTTTTATTTCGTGTTCTGACCTTCCGATGCAGCGCCCAGAGGTTTTGAGGCGGGAACGGCCAGCGGCGTGCTGTCGGCTTCCACGGCGATTACCTGCTTGCCATGCTCCGAGTTGAGGCTGGAAACGTGCGTGCTGGCGACAAATCCCCGCTCCTCATCCACGACCCGCAGCGAGACCTCATCTGCGATAACAGCATTCCGATGCGCGTCCTTCAAATTCGCCAACTGTTGCGTAGCCGTGCCCAGTTGTTCCGACAGGACGCTCGGGGAGGCGCGCTCTACCCCTCCGCGCAGGGCGAACGTTTCCGGAGAGGAGGACGCCTCGGGCGGCTCCACATTAAGCCGAATATCCCCATCCGGCGCAAACGGCCTCTTCGGCTCATCTGCCCGGACAACCTTCCAGATCGGGCGGTAGCCTGTCTTTGGGCGTGGCGGCCGCTCTGGCTTAGAGGCAAGCATAATCGGCGCAGGGTGTGGGGCCGGCCAATGCCTCCGCCTATGCATACCGGATGACGCGACGCGCGTGGCTTTCGAGCCTGCCTCAACGGGGTTCCGCTTCACCGCCCTACTGCCTTGCCGTTTCTTCTCCGGCGCTGGGGTTTCCCTATCCGGTGCGCCCGGCTCTGGCGCTCGTACCAGAAGGCTAGGAGGTTTGCTTGGCACGACCGCTATCCGGGGTGGGGCCGGAGAGGGATGGGGCCGCAGCAGCAGGACCGCCAGCAGGCCGACGGCGAGCGCGGGCACGGCCAGGCTCCAGGACAGCCACCGTTGGCGGCGCGTGCGGCGGGCCTGGGAGGTGGCGAGTCGGGCGTAGAAGTCGGCGCGCAGGTCTCCGGCAGGCGGCACAGCGCTCAGCGCTGAGGTCAGGGCGCGCTCGGAGTCACGGAAGAGATCCGCTTCCTGCCGGCACGCCGCGCAGCGGTCCAGATGAGCTTGCACTTGCTGCATAGGGGCAGCAGGCAGTTCGCCATCCAGATAGTCCAGGATCTGCGCCTGCACCGCCGCGCAGGTGGCAGGCAGTGGAGCGCGTTTCCTATCGGGTTGTGCGCGGCGTTCAGCGCCGGGTACGGGCCGCATCGGCCTTTCCCTCCTCGGCAGGACAGGCGGCAGCCCTGTCCGTCCCATACGTAGCCACGTAATACTCCTTGAATACCTGGCGGGCGCGGTGCAGACGCACCTTCGCCGCCGCCAGGGAACATTCCAGCACGTCGGCGATCTCTTCCAGCGACAGGTCACGATAATAGCGCAGGGCCAGCACCTGCCGGTGCTGCATCGGGCAGCGTATCAGCACGCTCTGAACCGTTTCCCGCTCCAGGTCGCGGTCGAACGCACTCTCGGGCTCATCTTGCGGGTCGGCTGCGCGCTGCGCCAGCGACGGCTCATCAGAGAGCGCCAGGAAGCGCCAGCGGCGGGAGCCTCGCGCCGCGTCTACCGCCCGGTTGACGGCGATCCGATACAGCCAGGTGGCGAAGCGCGAACCGTGCCGGAACTTGGGCAGAGAGCGGTAGACCTGTAGGAACACCTCTTGAGTCAGGTCGCGGGCCTCTTCGGCGCTGCCCACAATGCCATAGATAATGTGATATACGTAGTCCTGGTATTTGAGGAATAGCGAGTCGAAGGCCGCCGCATCGCCGCGCAGGAAGCGCGCGACAAGGCAGCCATCGTCGTCGGTTGTCACCGTGCGCTCCCCGTTCATCGGTGCTTCCCAACCAAATACGCAGGCTTCCTGGCTCGTCATCGAGATAACCTGTATTTCGGTATCAAATCCAGCGCCATCCTGCCTCAGGGATGACCTCATCCTCGGCTCGCCTATCCCTCGTCCTGCTTTCCTGATTCGTCGTTAACACGGCAGGAAAGGGAGTGACCCGACTTCTCCTCTCCCCTCTCCTTAGGAAGGAGAGGGGCCGGGGGTGAGGTCGGTTGAAGGTGAGGCTCCTAACTGATCCCCTGGCAATGGTTAGACGTCTGGCATGGAGAAGAGGTTACGCAATGACGAAAAAAGCGCCGCGTGAGAATCCCATTTGAGAATTCCGCGCGGCGCTAAGCAAGGATAGATGCCTCGTCACTCCGTTTTGATCGTATCCACCGCTTTCGGCGTTGCCCGCCGGTACGACCGGCGCTTGGGAGCCGGAAGCACAATCGGCGATTTCGGCAATTGCTTCATTGCCATGCTTTGGGGCGGCTCCGGCAGCGCCTCCGGGGTAGGCTCTCCCGCGGGCAGAGGCGGCAACTGCTCCAGTCACGTGAACGAGCCCCCGGTTTTCTCCAGGAATTCCCGCAGCCGCGCCTCCATCTCCGCGCACCGGTGAGCGATGGCGTCACGCTCGGCCTGGGTCCTTTCGAGCCGCTGCAACAGGTCGAGAATGATCTCGACCCCGGCCAGATTGACGCCCATATCCTGCGTGAAGCGGCGTATCTGGCGCAGACGCTCGACATCCGCCTCGGAGTAGAGCCGGTTCTTGCTTTTGCGTTTCGGCGTCACCAGCCCCAGCTTCTCGTAGAGGCGAATCGTCTGGGCATGCATCTTCGTCAGGTCGACCACGACTCCGATCATGTAGACGGGCTCATTTTTATCGTGCGCGGTCATGCTCCGTCTCTCCTCGATTCAATCCAATCACTATCTGGCCTCTGGGTTGTACCTAACCCCTCATTCCGGCAGGCTAAACCCTGCCGCTGGGGGGCCTACGGCCCGCTGACTGCAAGGGTCGGCGCTGCGCTCGCTCGCGCCTCCGCCTAGCGAGGCCCGCTGCCTGCCTACGCAGGCAGAGACAATGCTGGCTTCTGCTCTCCCTTCTCCCTTGCAGGGAGAAGGGACGGGGATGAGGGGAGAACCTAACTTCCCCTCTCACCTCTCCTTACGAAGGAGAGGGGAAGGGGGTGAGGTCGCTCCGGCCTGCTATTTGGCGGCTTTGGCGCGCACCGGGTCGTTGCGCAGGCGCGCTAGCTCTTCCAGCAGCGTGCGCTCCCGCTCGGTCAGATCCCGGGGCACCGTCATTTTGACTCGCGCATAGGCGTCTCCGGCTTTCCGGTCCCGCAGGGCGGGCATTCCCTGCCCGGCCAGGCGCAGCTTCTGTCCGGTCTGGATGCCAGCCGGAATGAGCAGCTGGCGGATCTGGCCGTCGAGCATCTGAACGGTCGCCTCACCGCCGAGCGCCGCCACCGTATAGGGCACGGCGACATCAAAGAGCAGATCCTGCCCTTCCCGCTCGAACTTCGGATGCGGCTTGATGTGCAGCTGCACATAGAGGTCACCGCGACGGCCCCGGGCGTCGGCGGCTCCCTGACCGCTCAGCTTCAGGCGTAATCCATCCCATGCGCCCGCCGGAACGGGGACCTGGCCGGTGCGCGGCGACGAGATGCGGCCACGCCCCCGGCAGCGCGGGCAGACTCCAGCACTGAGATCAAACTGGCCCCGGCTGGTGCGCTTCTGCCCCATCCCTTCGCACTCCGGGCAGACATCTTCCACGGTTACGTTGATCCGCTGCGTCGTTCCCCGGTAAGCATCCTCCAGCGAAATATCCAGGCCGAACTCGATATCCTCGGCAGGCGCGGCGGATCGGGTCTCAAAGCCGGGCGTGGAGCCTGCTCCCTGCCGCCCGCTGCGCTTGCCCCCGCCGAACATCCGCTCCAGGAACTCTTCAAAGTTGATCCCTCCGCCGCCGGGATCAACATCCACGAATGGAGAACCGCTGAAGCCGCCGGGCCGGGACGAATACTGCGGCCCGGTGCCCGCCCCGAACGGACCGCTGTGGAAGAGGTCACCGAACTGGTCGTACTTGGCCCGCTTCTCCGGCTCGGAAAGCACGTCGTAGGCTTCTTGAATACCTTTGAACGCTTCCTCGGCCTTTTTGTCGCCGGGGTTCAGGTCGGGGTGATGTTTGCGCGCGAGCGTTCGGTAGGCTTTCTTAATCTCCTCCTGCGTCGCGGTGCGTGGCACGCCCAGCACCTTATAGTAATCTTTACCGTTCACGCTGCCTCACCCCCAAAACAAAATCAAGGGATCCAGAAAGCCAGGCATAGAATATACCCGGCTCCCAGACGCTCGGCGGAATGCCCCTGTTAAGGCCCTCACCCCAATAGACCTCCCTCTCGGCCCCTCTCCTTAGCAAGGAGAGGGGAGAGCCTCACTGCCAGGTTCTTCTGTTCTCTCTTATCTCCCCTCATCCCCGTCCCTTCTCCCTGCAAGGGAGAAGGGGGAGCAGAAGCCAGCATTGACGCACCCCTCTCCTTCTCAAGGAGAGGGGTGGCCGCAGGCCGGGGTGAGGTCTGGCCCCTCCCCGGTACTTGGGGCGCCAGCAGGGAGCCATTAGCCGGTTGATGGCGCTAAGGGCGCTACTCCTTCTTGAACTCCGTATCAATCACCGTCTCATCGGCTTCGGCCTGCGGCGTGGTGGACGCACCCGGCTCCTGCTCGCCGTGACCGTTGTGCGATTCCGCCGTCGCCTGCTGGTACAGCAACTCGGACAGCCGATAAGTGGACTGCTCCAACTCGCTGGTCAGCCGCTGCAGCTCGCTCGTCTCCTCATTCCCGTTGAGCGCGGTGCGCAGGTTGCTGATGTTGTTCTCCACCGCCATCTTCAGGTCGGACGGCGCCTTGTCGCCCAGATCCTTGAGGTTCTTCTCCGTCTGGTAGATCAGCGTCTCCGCCCGGTTGCGCGCCTCGGCGCGCTCGCGCAGCTTCTTGTCCTCTTCGGCGTGCGCGGCGGCTTCGTTGACCATGCGCTGAATATCGTCCTTGCTCAGGCTGCTCGTGCCGGTGATAGTGATCTTCTGCTCACGCCCGGTTGCCCGGTCGCGGGCCGAGACATTGACAATGCCGTTGGCGTCAATGTCGAACGTCACCTCAATTTGCGGCACGCCGCGCGGCGCAGGCGGAATGCCCTGCAACTGGAAGTCGCCCAGGAACTTGTTGGCGGCTGCCATCTCGCGCTCGCCCTGATAGACCTTGACATGCACGCTGGTCTGCCCATCCTCCGCCGTCGTAAAGACCTCGCTCTTGCGGGTCGGAATGGTCGTGTTGCGCTCGATCAGTTTGGTCATCACGCCGCCCAGCGTCTCGATGCCCAGCGACAGCGGGGTTACGTCCAGCAGCAGGATATTGCCGCCGGTCGTGCCGCCCTCGCCCGAGAGCACGCCCGCCTGGATCGCTGCGCCGACCGCCACGACTTCATCGGGGTTGACGCCCTTGTTGGGTTCCTTGCCCCCGCCCAGCTTGCGCACCAGCTCCTGGATCATGGGCATTCGGGTTGAGCCGCCGACGAGCACGATCTCGTCAATATCAGACGGCTTCATTTTGGCGTCCGAAAGCGCGCGCTCGAACGGGCCTTTGCACCGGTCCACCAGGTCGTGGGTCAACTCCTCGAACTTGGCCCGCGACAGGTTAATGTCCAGGTGCACCGGACCGTCGGGCGTGCTGCTGATGAAGGGCAGGTTGATGTTGGTCTGCGTGACGTTGGAAAGCTCGACTTTGGCTTTCTCCGCCGCCTCGCGCAGGCGCTGCAGGGCCTGCTTGTCCTTCTTCAGATCAATGCCGGTCTCTTTGCGGAATTCGTCGGCCACGTAGTCTACGATGCGCTGATCCCAGTCGTCGCCGCCCAGGCGCGTATCGCCCGAGGTGGCCAGGACTTCGAGCACCGTGCCGCCGTCCTCAGTCTTGCCGATGTCGAGCAGGGTAACGTCGAACGTACCGCCGCCCAGGTCAAAGACGAGGACTTTCTCCTCTTTGCCTTTGTCCAGGCCGTAGGCCAGCGCGGCCGCGGTCGGCTCGTTGATGATGCGCAGCACCTTCAGGCCCGCGATCTCGCCCGCGTTTTTGGTGGCGGTGCGCTGCGCGTCGTTGAAGTAAGCGGGCACGGTGATGACGGCTTCCGTCACCGGCTGGCCGAGAAAGGCTTCCGCGTCCGTCTTGAGCTTTTGCAGGATCATCGCCGAGATCTCTTCGGGGGTGTAGTTTTTGCCGTCAATGTTCACCTTCTCCGAAGTCCCCATCCTGCGCTTGATGGAGATGATGGTACGATCCGGGTTGATGATAGCCTGCCGTTTCGCGCTGGAACCGACCAGGCGCTCGCCGTTCTTATTAAAGCCAACGACCGAGGGCGTAAGCCGGCTGCCTTCCGCGTTCGGAATGACGGTGGGTTCCCCGCCTTCGATCACGGCGACGACCGAGTTCGTCGTTCCCAGGTCAATGCCAACTGCTTTAGCCATTTTGCGAAAACACCTCCGCGCTTAGGTTCTGAAAAACTCTGTACAGTCACGAATTGATTGCTGTTAGCGTCAATGTATTATACCAATTTAGTCCATCATTGTCAAGTGGAATGCGAGAAGGATTTTGCGAGGAGTGGCACTGACCACCTATCCCCTCTCGTTCGTATCGCCGCCCCCATCTCTCGCGTGAAACAGCAAGACGATAGAAACAGGCAAAGAGGTTACAGGATACGCAGCAGTTGGGGATGCGGGGAAACGAAGGTGGCAGCGGTGATTCCAGCAAATCAACGAATACCATTGGCGAATTCAGAACCGGCTAGAATTGGACCTTACGCTTCCCCTCGGATCGAACAGCCGAATCTCACGTTGAGACGGCAATTACGAATTCGCCAACGGTATCTCAACGTGAGTTGGAGATATAGATCTGGTTGTAGTGTGTAGCAAATGGAATATAGGGGAAATATCGCTAACTTCTTTTATTAATATCTGCCGATCAGCGCGGCACACTGTTCTTACTACAGTGTGCCGCGCTTTGAATTCGCCTCCCTGTTATTGGGGTGTCGGGTGCGGGGCGTAGGGGAAAGACAGTGGAATGCGGCGGGTTGACGATTAGACTGCAATCATATCGGGGACTGAAGGTCTGGCAGCATTTGGATGCGGATTGCCGAGTTGTTGACGTGCCAACATGTTATAACGTGGGTAGTCTTGCGTGGGAGGAGCAAACAGCAATGGGACCATCTGGGCATACCGTCGAGGAAATTGCAGCCAGGGCAGAGGCGCTTTATGAACAGAAGATACGGAATAAGGTCGAAGCGGGGAACATTGGCAAATACCTCGTGATTGATGTTAAGACCGGCGATTACGAAATAGACGAGAGCGATATTGCCGCCATGAAGCGGGCGGCGGAAAAGCATCCCGGCGGTAGATTTCATATCCTGCGTATCATGCTCCTGCCCTCGTCGGGCGCGCCCCAATCCGCCCTGCCGTCCGGTAGCCGATACGCAGGGAAGTGAATGCGAATAGGGGAGCCATCATCCCTTTGCAGCTTCGTACGTCCAGTGGACAGATTGAGGACATAGACGCTCTCATTGATACCGGCTTTTCCGGCTATCTAACGCTTTCTCCCGGACGCATTGCTTCCCTGCAACTGCCATTCTTCGGCACTACCAGATACGAACTTGGGGGCGGGAGTCAGGTTGTTTTCTCTGTTCATACAGCCAAAGTCATCTGGGAGGGACAGGACCGTGACATCTACGTTCAGGCGAGCGATGGTGGTGCGTTGGTCGGAATGCAGATGCTCTATGGCTATCGCCTTTTTGCAGATATTGTTGATGGCGGAGAAGTCCTGATTGAGCCGCACTGACGGAAACCGCTCAACATCGTGCAAGGATAAAAAGCGTGCGCAAGTTGGCGTCCGACTATGGAAGAATAACTACCGGGCACAGCCGAATTTCGATATGAAAACCGCCAGATGCGAAAGGATGGGTAATCCCTCCCAACGGTGTGGACGTATCTCCTCAGCAGCAGGCTGCTTGAGATTGATCCACACGACTGGGAGTGTCTACCGAAAGGATGCGCGATGTTGGAAACCCAGGACGATCTGTTGGCCGCAAACGGGCCGCTGCCGGAGCCAGAACGCGTGGAAGACGCGCGCCGGGAGGCGCTGGAATGTCTGGTGGAGTGTCTGACGCAGGGGGAGCTAGCGCTGATCCTGCGCGCCGACGCGACCGTGCCGGCGTGCTGGCTCACGACCGAGCGTATCGAGCGGCACCTGGCCCAGATCCTGCGCGAACCGGCGCGACTCCAGGTCTGGGCCAGGAGCGGCCAGACCTGGGTCCTCTCCCTGCGCGCCGCCGACGAGACGACGCGACCGGATAACGCGCTCTGGGGCCATTCGCTGCGGACTACGCTGGTGGAGAGCCTGGAGGCCGAGTGGCGAGCGGCGGAGGCCAGGAGGGCGCGAATGCAGCCCGGAAACCCGGCGGCCCCCTCCCTAACCGAAAGGGAGGCCGTCCGGGCGCTGCGCAGCGCCGCCGGCGAGAATGTGCCGACCGGCCTGAGCATCCTGGATATGTTTGCCCTGCCTACCGCTGCCGGCAGCGCCGCCTTCACCGTGACGCCGGTGGCGGCCATTCCCACTCAGGATAGCTTCCAGGAGCACCTCAGCGAGCTCAACGAGCTGCTGGAGATCATTGTCAACCGCCAGCTGCATACCCAGTTCCAGCCGATAGTCCATCTACGCGACGGCCAGACGCTTGGATACGAGGCGCTGATACGGGGGCCGAAAGGGACGCTGCTGCGGCGCACCGGCGCGATGCTGCGCGCCGCCGACAAGGCCCGCCTGGTCGCCTGGTTGGATCTGGCCTGCCAGGATCGGTGCTTTGCTCGCGCTGCCGAGCAAGGCATCCGGCACCTGCTTTTTATTAATATGGAGGCCGAAGGGCTGGCTTATCTGGATCAGCAGGAGCGCTCGCTGGCCGAGTGCGCCCGTGAGCACGGCCTCTCGCCAGCCAGCATCGTCGTCGAAATCACCGAGCGGCAGACCGTCGAAGACTTCCCCCGCCTGCTCCAGTATATCGAGCGGCTGCGCGAGCAGGGGTTCAAGATCGCCATTGACGACGCGGGCGCCGGCTACAGCAGCCTGCACGCCATCGCCGAACTGCGCCCGGAGTTTATCAAGGTGGATCGCAGCCTGGTAAACAGCATTGACGTCAACGGCACGCGCCGCGCCCTGCTTTCGGCGCTGGCACAGTACGCCCAGCATATCGGCTCGACTGTGCTGGCCGAGGGGATAGAGACCCGCGAGGAGTTAGCCACGCTGATCGATCTGGGCATCGTCTACGGCCAGGGCTACCTGATGGGCAAGCCCGCCGACGACCTGCGTGGAGTGCCCCGCGACCTGCGCGAGTTCATGCGGCTGCGTACTCGACAGCACAGCTTAACCCTGACGGGGCGGCAGCCGGCGGTGGGCGCCCTGGCCCGACCCGGCAAGGCGGTCGCGCCCGACACGCCGCTTTCTGAGGTGGCCCGGCGCTTTGCCAAAGACCCGAGACTGACGAGCGTGGTGGTCATGGAGGAGGGATACGCGCGGGGCCTGGTGATGCGCGAGCAGCTAAGCCACGTGCTGGGCCTGGCGAGCGCGGCGCACGTGGGCGAACTGCTGCCCGCCGAGACGGTGGCGCAGTGGATGCGCACCAACGTGCTCACCGCCGAGGAGGACACGCCCATCCTGGAGGTGATGCGACAGGTGACGGCGCGCACCGACATCAGCCTGGAGACCGATATTGTGGTGGCGCGCGGCGATAACCAGTACCTGGGGGTGCTGCCTCCGCGCCTGCTGATGGAGGCGGCGACCGCCGTGCGGGAAAACCAGATGCGCTACGCCGACCCGCTGACTGGGCTGCCGGGACGGGTGGCGCTGGAGGAGGCCCTGCAGGAGCGGATAGCGCAGCGCGCGCCGCTGGCCGTGATCCGCGCCGACATCAACGGGCTGTCCGCGTTTAACCGCTGCTACGGCCTGGTTAGCGGCGACAGCGTTCTTCTGGCGCTGGCCCGGCTGCTGCGCGAGACCTTGGAAGCCTGCGGACGTCCCGGCGATTTCCTGGCGCATCTGGGCGGCGACGATTTCGTCCTGCTGACCCACCCGGAGACGGCGATCCCGATCTGTCGGGCCCTGACGACCGGCTTCGACAGGCTGGTGCCGCAGTTCTACAGCGCCGAACACGTGCGCCAGAACTACACCCTGCTGGAAGACCGCGCCGGAAACCGTCAGCGCGTGCCCTTGTTCAGCCTCGCCGTCGCCGGGCAGACCAACCTGAAGCGCCGCCTGACCCACTACAATCAGGTGATGGAGCTCCTCGAGGAGCCGCTGCGCTATGCCAAAGCGCAGCCGGGAAGCTACTATATCGTGGATCAAGGAAAAAGCAACCACCCGCTGCGCTAGAGGCTGAGGTTGCTGCTGTGACCGGGGAAGACCTTCGCCGCCGGGTCAATGCGGTGCTTGGCGTAGTTGACGGCGATACAGATCTCCCCGACTCCGGTGGCGATCAGCTTGAGCTTGCCGTCATAAGAGGCAATATCCCCGGCGGCGTAGACGCCCGGCAGGTTCGTTTCCATATGCTGGTTGACCAGAATGCCGCCGCCCTGTAGCTCCAGGCCCCACTCCTTGACCGGGCCGATGTCGGCGGAGAAGCCGATATTGAGCAGCACCGCGTCCACATCCAGGCAGAAATCTTCGTCCGTTTGGTTATGGAAGACAATGGCGCGCTCCAGCCGACCATTGCCTTCTACGCGGCGCAGCTCGTGCCAGAGCCGCACGTCCACCCGGGAGCGGTTGAACAGCCAATCCACGCTCTCTTCATGGGCGCGGAATACGTCGCGGCGGTGGATGAGCGTCACGCGGTCGGCGATGGGCTCCAGGTTCATAGCCCAGTCCAGCGCGGAGTCCCCGCCGCCGACGATGAGCAGCCGCTTGCCCTCAAACTGTGCCTTATCCCGCACGAAGTAGTGGATGCCCCGTCCCTCGAACTCTGCGATGCCCGGCGTGTTGAGCTTCTTGGGCGAGAAGGCGCCTGCGCCGATGGCGATGATGGCCGTCTTGGTGCGATGCGCGGCTTTGTTGGTCGTCAGGGTGATGGTGCCGTCGGGCTCGTGCCGTAGGCTCAGCACCTTCTCCGTCAGGCAGACGGTCGGCTGGAAACGCGTGCCCTGGACCGCCATCTCTTCGGCCAGGTCGCGGGCCAGCACTTTCGGGAAGCCCGGCATATCATAAACGAATTTCTCTGGGTAGAGCGCGGTCAATTGGCCGCCAAGCTCGGGCAGGCTATCAATGATCTTGGTCTTCATCTGGCGCATACCAGCGTAGAAGGCTCCGAAGAGCCCGACCGGGCCGCCGCCGATTATCGTCACATCAAAAAGCTCGTCAGGAGATGCCTGGGGAGCAGAATGCGTCAAATCTGTCAACTCAGCTAAACCTCACTTAGTATTACGATCCTGGAACAGGAATTCGGTAGAAATGCGCGTAATCTATTGTACCCTAGGTTCACTTGGTACGGATGAATGAAGAAGATAGAAGCGATAATCCGCCCGATGAAGCTTGACGAGGTCAAGATCGCGCTGGGCGAGATCGGCGTGACCGGCCTGTCGGTGTCCGACGTGCGCGGCAGCGGACGCCAGCGCGGCCATCGCGAAAGCTTTCGCGGGGCCGACTATGTAATTGACCTGCCGATGAAGGTCAAGATCGAAATTGTGGCCCGCGATGAAGACGTGGACGAGATCGTCTCGACGATTGAAGTCCACGCGCGCACGGGCGAACCCGGCGACGGCAAAATCTTTGTGCTGCCGATGGACGAGGCCGTTCGCATCCGAACCGAAGAGCGCGGCGACGACGTTCTCTAGAGCGTGTTATGCACTTGGGAACCGTTTGACGCTCTGTTTGGCTCTGTGCGGCGCAGAAAGTGCTACATAGAGCAGCGGGCTATCCTCTAAAGCAAGCTGAACGGACTTGTTGCTCGCCTTATGGGTAGCTGTTGTCGCTAGAGGCTGGTGAAAAGTGCATAACACGCTCTAGTAGCTGCGCGTCGGCCCGGTAAGATTCCGTGCGACGCATATCTCCGACATCTTATTTATTAACGGCGTAAGTTGCCGCTCAAGTCGAAGCTATGGAACTGAACGAAACCGTTATCGGCTCTGAAACCATCTATTCGGGCAAGATCGTCCATTTGCGGGTGGATACGGTGCGCCTCCCGGACGGCAGCCAGTCGAAGCGCGAGATCGTCGCGCATAAGGGCGCCGTCTGTATCGTGCCCGTGCTGGAGGATGGCACGGTGCTGCTGGTGCGCCAGTTCCGGCTGGCGGCGGGCAAGGCGCTGCTCGAAATCCCGGCCGGGACGCTGGAGCCGGGCGAAGACCCGGATGCCTGCGCCGCCCGCGAACTGGAAGAGGAGACCGGATACCGGGCGGCTCACTTCCGCCCGCTATTCCAATCCTATCTGGCGCCGGGCTACTCGACGGAACTCATCCATGCCTATCTGGCTACCGGCCTGACGGAGAGCCAGGCCCGCACGGATGCCGATGAGAACATCGAGCTTGTGCGCCTGCCATTGGTCGAAGCCGAACAGAAGGCGATAGACGGCGACCTTCAGGACGCCAAGACGATATCCGCCCTGCTCGTCGCGCGCCGCCTGCTGACCTCCTAAGTGATGGCTCTGGCGCGTGGACTGCCCTTTCGCGGCGGGTCTCTTCCGCCCACGTAGGTGGGCGGCAGGCCATAGGTCCCACAGCGGCAGGGTTTAGCCTGCCGCAAACAGGACGGACGGCGGACTTACCGGATGCCGCGCTGCCTCCCATGCTCCTGTGTTCATCGGGTGTGCAGGCCGCACTCCAGCTTGATGAAGTTCGACCAGCGGCCCGCGCGGTCGTCCTCGCCGGGCGCGACGGCCCGCGTGCAGGGCCAGCAGCCAATGCTGGGATAGCCCTTGTCGTGCAGGGGGTTGTAGGGCACCTCATTAATGCGGATATAGGCCCAGACGTCGCGTTTCGTCCAGTTTGCCAGCGGGTTGATCTTGACCAGGTTAAATTTGGGATCCCACTCTACGATGCCCGCCTTCGCCCGGTGGGGCGTCTGGTCACGGCGGATGGCGCTGATCCAGGCGTCGTATCCGGCGAGGGCGCGCCGAAGCGGCTCGATCTTGCGAATGCGGCAGCACTCGTCCGGATTGGTGCCATAGATCGGCCCGCCGAACCGCTTCTCCATCGCCTTCACCGTCTCGTCGGGCCGCACCAATTCGACCGCGATGCCATACTGCTCCCGGATGCGCTCGCGCAGCGCCAGGGTCTCCGGGAACTGGTAGCCGGTTTCCAGGTTAAAGACGCGCACCTCCTTGCCGTGCGGCTTAATTTCGGAAAGCATCGCCAGCAGCACGCAGCCTTCCGCGCCGAACGCCGTCGCCATCGTCAGCTTCGGGTGGTAGATCTCCACTGCCCAGCGCAGAATCTCTTCCGGCGATTTGTCTTCCAGCGAATCGCTGATCGCCTTCAGGGCTTCGGGCGTGGGCGCGTAGGTCTGCGGCAACATCGTGTTATGGGCCTCCTGGTAAGTTTCGGGAATATACCGATAATCTTGACTATTCCGGTAAAATTATAGTACAATGCGGGCCTGTTAGTCAATATACAAACGGTTCGCCGGACAAGTTCCTATTTTATGGACATTTTTCCATGTGGGCCGTATGTTAGAATTGAGGGGAAAGGGAAAGCATGAGCTGGCATAAAGGCTTTATTTTGTGGTTTACTGGACTCTCGGGCGCGGGCAAATCCACGCTTGCCGAAAATCTGGTGCGGGAGTTCCGCGAGCGCGGCTATAAGGTTGAACTACTCGACGGAGATGAGGTCCGCACCCATCTATCGAAGGGACTGGGATTTTCCAAGGAGGACCGTGACACCAATATTCGGCGCATCGGCTGGGTGGCGCGGGTGCTGGCCCGCAACGGCGTCATCGCCATTACCGCCGCCATCTCGCCCTATCGCGAGATCCGCGACGAGATCCGCTCCGAGACTGAGAAAGAGGGCCGTGCGGCGTTTGTGGAGGTCTTTGCCCATGCGCCGCTAGAGGCGCTGGTCGAGCGCGACGTCAAAGGGCTCTACAAGAAGGCCCTGGCCGGCGAGATCAAGAACTTCACGGGCGTTTCCGACCCCTACGAACCGCCGCTCAACCCGGAAGTCGTCGCCTATACCAGTGAGGAATCCGTCGAGGATTCGGCGGCACGCATCCTCAACTACCTGGCGCAGCACGCTCTGATCGATCACGCCTGAGACCGAAGAGACCTCCCGAGAATTTCGCCCACGCAGGTGGGCGACGGGCCGCAGGCCCCACAGCGGCAGGGTTCAGCCTGCCGCTGTGGGGCCAGGCAAAATGAAAAGATGGACGACCGCTCGATTGACCTGCACGCGCACACGACAGCTTCTGACGGCGACCACACGCCGACGGAATTGGTGCGGCACGCCGCCGAGATCGGCCTGACCGCCATCGCCGTCACCGACCACGACACGACGGAGGGCATCGCGGAGGCGCAGGAGGCGGGCGCACGCTACGGCGTGGAGGTCGTGCCGGGCATCGAGCTGAGCGCCGCATTCGAAAACGGGCAGTGTCACCTGCTGGGCTTTTGTATTGATCCGGCGGCCCCGGCGCTGCTGGCGCGGCTGGAAGCCGTGCGGAAGAACCGGGCTGTGCGCAACGCGGGCATGGGCGAGAAGCTGCGGGCGCTCGGCATAGACATCACGGAGCAAGATGTCGAGACGGCAGCCGGGGGCGAGGTCGTCGGGCGGCCTCACTTTGCACGCGTGCTGGTGGAGAAAGGCTATGTCGGCTCCGTGCGGGAGGCGTTCGAGCGCTACCTGGCAAAAGGCGCTGCCGCCTACGTGGAGCGGGATCGGCTCCAGCCCGACGAGGCCATCGCGCTGATCCACGACGCGGGCGGAGTCGCTATCCTGGCCCACCCTGGCTATCTCCGGCGCGATGCGGTCGGGACGGCGGCGGAGATAGCCCATCTGCAAACGCTCGGGCTGGACGGCATCGAGGCGCGCTATAGCCAGCATACGCCGGAAGAGACCGCCCGCTATCTGGAACTGGCCTATAGTCGGGGTCTGCTGACTTCCGGCGGCTCCGATTATCACGGCCCCACAGTCAAGCCTGACGTTCATCTCGGCCATGTGGAGGGGAACCTGCCCGCCCCCAATATTCTTCTCGATGCGCTGCGGCAAGCCGCCGAGAAGATTTCCCGCTAAGTCGCGCCTCTAGTAAGTCTGCCGTCCTTTGTGCGGCAGGTTAAACCCTGCCGCTGTGGGGCCTACGGCCCTCCGCCCACCTGCGTGGGCGGGAAATGCCTCTCGACGAAAGGGCAGTCAATGAGTTGGAGGCGCTACTTAGAAGGCCCTCTGGAGGTGCGTCTGTGACCCCGCCGTCCTATCCTGATCTGCTTGCCGTTCGCCCGCTGGAAGCCCCGCCGGACGCCACTATTCCCGTTCCCGGCTCCAAAAGCCTGACCAACCGCGCCCTGATCCTGGCGGCGCTGGCGCAGGGAGTCTCCACGCTGCGCGGCGCGCTCGCCTCCGACGATACGCGCGTGATGGTCGAGTCGCTGCGGCGGCTGGGATTGGACGTGGAGGCGGACGAGGCGGCGGAGACGCTGCGGGTGATGGGACAGGGCGGGCGCATCCCAGCCCGGGAAGCCGAGCTGTTCCTCGGCAACTCCGGCACCTCCATGCGTTTTCTTATTGCGCTAACGGCGCTCGGCGCGGGCCGCTACCGGCTGGACGGGGTGGCGCGGATGCGCCAGCGCCCGCAGGGCGACCTGCTGGAGGCGCTGCAGGCGCTGGGCGTCGAAGTCCTCTCCGAGGCGGGGAATGGCTGCCCGCCCATCGTCGTGCGTGGGGGCGGAGGCTTGCGCGGCGGCACGGCCCATCTGCGCGCCGAGGCCAGCAGCCAATTCCTTTCGGCGCTGCTGATGGTCGTGCCCTATGCGCAAAACGAGGTCACCATCGAGATCGTCGGGCGTCTGCGCCCGTTCTACGTCGAGATCACGCGGCGGATGATGGCGCAGTGGGGCGTACAGGTGGCGGTAGAAGGCGATTACGCGCGCTTCCGCGTGCCTGCCGGGCAGCGCTATAGCGCCCAGCCGGACTATCCGATTGAGCCGGACGCCTCCAGCGCCTCCTACTTCTTCGCGGCGGCGGCCCTCACGGGTGGGCGCGTCACCGTTCCGGGACTCGGCCCGCAGGCGCTTCAGGGCGACGTGCGCTTTGCCACTGAGGTGCTGGCGGAGATGGGCTGTACGGTCACGCACGACCGGAGCGGCCTGACGGTCATCGGCCCGCCGGAGGGAAAGCTGCACGGCATAGACCGCGATATGAGCGCCATCTCCGACACTAGCCTGACCCTTGCGGCCCTCGCGCCCTTCGCCGACTCGCCCACCACCGTCCGCAACATCGCCCACACCCGCCTCCAGGAGTGCGACCGCATCGCCGCCGTCTGCGCGGAACTGACCAGGCTCGGCGTGCGCGTCGAGGAGCGGCCCGACGGCTTCACGGTCTACCCGACAGAACGGATTACCCCCGCCGCCATCGCCACCTACCATGATCACCGCGTCGCGATGAGTTTTGCCCTCATCGGCCTCAAAGTCCCCGGCGTCGTCATTCAAGACCCCGGCTGCGTCGCCAAGACCTTTCCCGACTACTGGCAGCGTCTCGAACGCCTCCGCCAATCATCCTGACGGCCCAGAGCAACCCAACGCACAGCGCGAAACCGCGCAGATAACGCTTCTGCTGTCGGAACGCGGGCAGGCGGACGCTGCGCCCGTACTGCCTGGCCGGGTCAACCTTTGTGCGACATATTGGGCCTTTGTTAGACGGAGAGAAGCGGCCTTCGCGGCTTCAGCCGGGATAACGGGCGCACTCAAATCTCATAGTCCGTCGGAATGTCAGCCTCCCGAGCCGCCGCACGCTTCTGCTCTGTCCGGGCGATAAGCCGGGCCACCGCCACGCCCCAGGCCAGCGGCCCTATCAGGCATAGAATTACGTAGAGTACCAGACTCCTCTCCACGGCTCCGATCTCCTCACACGATATGCCGCCGGTGGAACCACCAGTAGGTAGCCGCGCCGATAGCTATCATCAGCCCCATCCAGAACCAGATATTGGTGTTATACCAGGGCTGATGCGCAAAGTTCATCCCGAAGACGCCGGTGAGGAACGTGATAGGCATGAACACGGTCGCCACGGCGGTCAGTTTTTGCATGACCAGGTTGAGCTGGTTGGAGACCTGCGAGAGATAGGCGTCGAGCATACTGGACATCAGGTCCCGGTAGTTATCCAACGTCTCATAGATGCGGAAGAGATGATCGGCTACGTCCCGGAAATAGGGCAACATACTGGATTGGATGCCGGGAATGTCGCGCGTCGTCAGGGTCTGGGTCACTTCACGCAGCGGCCCGGCATAGCGGCGCATGCGCGTCAGGTCTCGCTTCAGAGTAAATATCGTCTCCAGAACATCCTGCCTCGGCCTTGTAACGATACGATCCTCCAGATCGTCCAGGCGATCCGCCATAGCCTCCAGCAGCGGAAAATAGAGGTCTACCAATACGTCCAGCAGCATATAGAGCAGATAGCCCGGCCCCTTGTCGAAAATCCAGTGGCGGTGATCGCAACGGTCGCGAAACTGGCGCACCGTCTCCACCGGCTCAACATGCACCGTCACCAGATAGTTAGGGCCGAGAAAGGTGGCGATCTGGCGGCCGCGCACGTTCTCCGTCTCCGCCGATTTGCCGGACGCGGTCTCGTCCGTCTCCGCCGGGCCCATCCGGATCTCATCGGCCACCACAAAGACAAAGCCCTCGTACTCGTCCACTTTCGGGCGCTGGCGCGGGCGGGAAGCATCCTCAATGGCAAGCGGGTGGAAATGAAACGGCTCGCACAGCAGCGCATACTCCTCCGACGTCGGGGATTCGAGATCCAGCCAGAAGCTGTGCTGACTGTCTGCCAGGAGTTTCGGCAGCAACGCTCCATCCTGGCTGTAGCGAATTGTATTCCCTTCCGGATAGACAATGGTGATCACGGCAACCTTCGTCTCCTATTCTTGGGTCGGGCGATGATGCTTCGCTGCTTGCCTGCCCTGAATGCCAGTGGAGAGGCAGGAGTTATGGCGTAAAATACGGAAACTATCGCGACAGGATTTCAAGTACTAACGGAAGGAAACGGGTCAGGAGAGGGCCTGAAATCCGGTTCATCTCCGCAGCCCTCTGGCCTTAAGTCCTCAGGGACAATCCGAATCCTAATCTCATCAAACCTACTTAGGCAAGATGGGTGTTAGATCCTGTCTCACCTACTGCGTTTGCTGTTTCGTCCGAGGGAACAAACCTACTTCCAGGGGAGCTAATTGATGCCCAAGATTACGATGATCGGTGCCGGAAGCACCGTGTTTGCCAAGAACCTGCTTGGCGACATTCTCTCTTTTCCTGAGTTGGCGGAGAGCCACATTGCGCTGATGGATATTGACAACGAGCGCCTGGCGACTTCGGAGGTCGTGGCGCATAAGGTTGCCAAAGCGGTGGACGCGCACCCGCGCATCACCACCCACACCGACCGCCGCGCCGCGCTCGATGGGGCCGACTACGCCATCAACATGATCCAGGTCGGGGGCTACAAGCCCGGCACCGTGATTGATTTTGAAATTCCGAAAAAGTATGGCCTGCGCCAGACTATCGCCGACACGCTGGGTATCGGCGGCATCATGCGTGCGCTGCGCACGATCCCGGTCATGCTGGATATGTGCCGGGATATGGAAGAGGTGGCTCCCAACGTCACCTTCCTCAACTACGTCAACCCCATGTGCATGAACACCTGGGCCGTTACCCGCGCTACTCGCGTCAAGACCGTCGGCCTCTGCCATAGCGTCCAGGGAACCGCCTGGCAGATCGCCCGGGATATCGGCGTGCCCTACGAGGAGATCAACTACCTCTGCGCCGGCATTAACCACATGGCCTTCTATCTCAAGTTCGAGCGCAACGGCGAAGACCTCTATCCGCTGATCCGCAAGGTCGTGGAGGAGGGCCGCGTTCCGGACTGGAACCGTGTCCGCTACGAGATGTTTATGCGGCTGGGCTACTTCGTCACCGAATCCTCCGAGCACTTCGCCGAGTACTGCCCGTACTTCATCCGTCGCGACCGGCCCGACCTGATCGAGCGGTTCAACGTTCCGCTGGACGAGTACATTCGCCGCTGCGAAAACCAGATCGCCGGCTGGCACGCGATGAAGGCGCGGTTTGAAAGCGATGAGCCGATGGAGGTTCACCGCAGCCACGAGTACGGCTCGCTTATCATCCACAGCATGGAGACGGACACGCCGCGCGTCATCTACGGCAACGTCGCCAACGACGGCCTGATCCCCAACCTGCCCCAGGGCTGCTGCGTCGAAGTGCCCGTCCTGGTGGATAAGAACGGTTTGCAGCCGACCCGGATCGGCGCGCTGCCTCCACAGCTTGCCGCTCTCATGCAGACCAACATCAACGTCCAGTCCCTGACCGTCGAGGCGGCCCTGACCGGCAAGCGGGAGCACGTCTATCACGCGGCCATGCTCGACCCGCACACCGCCGCCGAGTTGACCCTGGACGAGATCTGGGCGCTGGTGGACGAGCTGATCGAGGCGCACGGCGACTACATCCCGCCGCTGCACTAAGCAGCGATAGACTGGTGTCCCGGAGGGCGGCGACGGAATAGGATCCCTTCGCAACCATTCCGTCGCCGCCCGGTTGCCTGATTGCAAAATGCGCGTATCCTTACGGGAGAGGGTAATGGACGAACAAGCATATAAAGCCTGGTGGTCCCTGCACTTACGGAAAGCCAGAGGAGAGACGCTGACACCGGAAGAGCAGGCCGTTTACGAGGCGGGGCGAGAGCAACTTTACGCGGAGGAGAGACTGAATGGAAGTATAGAAGAGTTGCGACGCCTCCGCGCAGAAATCAAGGCGATGGAAGAGGAACATAGCCAACTCCTGGAACGCCGTCACGAGATGCAGGAGCGGGCCGCATCGTTAGAAGCCGCTTTGAGCGATTCAGTATAGGACCGATTTGCCTATGGTAGAATGAAAGCACACTCCGAGTATATAAGGAGGCGATAATAACCATGCCAGACATAGCACTGAATCGAGAAGAGATCGGACGACGCGCAAAGGCACTTTATGAACAGGGCATTCGTCAGAAAGTCGAAACGGCGGAAAATATCGGCAAGATGGTTATAATCGATACCGACACGGGCGACTATGAAATTGACGAGCTTGGGCTGGAAGCTGCGCGCAAACTTCGTTCCCGCCACCCGAATGCTCGCCTCTTCGGGATACGTATCGGCTACAATGTAGCCGAATCCTTCGGGGGCGTCATCGAACGGACTGCGCAGTGATGACGGGGCGAGTTCTTAATCTTCATGCCCTGGTTCCAGTAACTTTCCGTCTTCCGAACCGATCTGATTTGGCGATTGAGTTCGTTGTAAATACCGGATATACGGGCTTTCTAACGCTACCTCCGGCGGCAATCGCCGCGTTGGGTCTGCCGTTCGAGTATGATATTCCGGCAAACCTGGCGGATGATACTGAAGTCTTCGTGCCGGTCCACTCGGCGACCATCCTTTGGAATGGTAAAGAGCGTGAAGTTCGCGTGCTGGCAATCGGCAAGCGTCCTTTGCTCGGTACGGCGTTCATGGGTGGCAAAGAACTGTTGGTGCAGTTTGCGGATAACGGCCTGGTAACGCTTGATGATCTAGTATTCCCATAGGTAGCAGGAATTGAGCTTCCTGATGGCTGCGGCCTTAGCCGTCTGAGGCAGAACGAGGAGAAACCTTGTGGCGTGGTGAACTACACGGTGGCTGCGACTGGTGCCTCGAGGCGCGGCCTGAACATGCTAACAAAGGAGCAATCTGAAACGATGGCAGATGTTACGATCACCGTGACAAACAACGGTCCTTATGAGGTCGTCGGGCCGATCACCCTCCAGGACGAGGACGGCAACCGGATTGAGATAGAGGAGGGCGAGCCGGTTTACCTGTGCCGCTGCGGCGGCTCGCTCACCAAGCCATTCTGCGATGGCACGCACGATGAGATCGGGTTCCAGGGAGCGATGCGGGCCGTTCAGGAGAGCGAGCAACAAAGCCAAGGCTAAACGCAAAACACTTTTTAGACAGGATTAACAGGATTTACAGGATTACACCAAGAGAGAGAAACAGAGCTTGTCTAGGTTGTTGAAATCCGGTTCATCCCGTTAATCCTGTCCAAAGGCTTTTGTCTTTCTCTCTTTCTCTTTGTTTTTCTCCGTTTTTGTTTTTCCTCTGTGTCTCCATGTCTCTAGCGCAGCGGGTGGTTTATTCGGTTTTGCGCCGTGCGCCTCGTGGTCGGTTTCAGACCGTTCCAAAGCCCAGCGTGTAGAGCACGCTCAGCGCCATGACGAAGTTGCCAACCGGATTCATATGGACGCCGTCTGTCGTCAGCCGATAGTCGGGATTGGCGGCTTTGCCAGCGCGGATAGCGCGCACGCAATCCTCGTGGGTGGGGGCGAGATAGGTGCTGTGCGCCTCCGCCACGCGCCGCATCGCCTCGACATAGCCCTCCAGCTTCCTGTTGGCGATATTCTCCGGGTTATCCACATCCTCGCCGATGACCGTCGGGGTCAGCAGAACGATCTGGGCGTCGGTCGCCTCTCGCAGCGCGTCCACCATCAGGGTAAGCGCCTGCGTATACTCCTCCAGCGAAACGCCGCCAGGGCCGTTGCCCTCGGGGCAGGCGCGCTCGGCGGCGAAGTCATAGAAGCCATGCCAGACGTCGTTGATGCCGACGTTGATCGTGACCCAGTCCGGCTTGCGCGCGATCACGTCGCGCTGGAGACGGGCCAGCATGTCGGGCGCCTTATTGCCGCCGACTCCGGCGTTGACGATCTGGAGGTTGCGCTCCGGGTAGGCGGCGGCGAGCAGGTTCCGCATCACCGTGACGTAGCCCTCCGGGTATTCCGTAATGCTATCGCCCAGGCAGACGACGGTGGCGTTGCGCCCGATGAGAAAACCCTGTCCGGCGGCAGTAGCGATGGGCATGCGTGCTCTCCTCCTGCGGATAGAATGGTTCTCATAGTGTAGCGCATGGGGCGCAAAAGTCAATGCCTGCTCTCCCAAACATGCGATGAGCCCTTACGAAAAGGCGATGCTGCCACAGCGACAAGGGAGCCGTTTCTTCTCGGAAGGAGAAGAAACGGCTCCCCAAAGCACCGTTTCCTAACCGCGCACCAAAAGGACAGAGACGGTGTGTCGGTCGCCCCCCCAGCACCGCGCCGAACCCGCTAGCGCGGCGGGCGCAGGAAGATGCGCTGCTGCCCTGCCGGGTTGTAGCCCCACCCGATAATTTGGCCGTAACCGTTGATTCCGAGGCCGTTCACGAGCACCCATCCGGTCGCCAGCGTGCCATCCGGGTTGTATAGGGTGAACTGCGTAGGATCGTTGCGGGCCCTGATACCGTCCACGCTATCCCACAGGAACGCGTGGGTGACATTGGTCGTCCAACTGCTCACATTCCCAACCACCTGTCCGACATTGTTAAGACCAAAGGCGCCCCGGAGTTGAAGCTGGCGATCATTCCGAGATCCGTAGTGACGCCGGTCGCGGCGTTATAGAGCAGGGGATCGGGAGATTGGGTGGACTCGGCGGCGACCTGGGCGGAGTCGTCGATCTCGTTGCCCTGGATGGGTATCTGAAGGCTCGCGCCGGATGTCCCGTTGGGCTTCGTCGGGGTCCAGATATAGCTATAGTTGTTGTTGGTCTGGGCCCAGCCAAGCACCTGTCCGATGGCGTTCATGCCCGTAACGATCCAGCCCGCGCCTTGTGACGAGAGATTGTAGGTCGTGCCGTTGACCCACAGGAACGGATACCTCACGCTGCCGCCTGAACCGGTTGCGCGCCCAGCAACCTCGCCGGCGTCGTTGATGGCGAAACCATCCGCGTTTGACGTAAGAGCGGTGATGGTGCCGTCTGCCTCCCAGCGTTCGGCATTGATTTTTGACGCGTTGAATGCCGCGCCAGCTACCTGCCCAAAACTGTTGATGGCACGGGCATCGCTCCCGGTGGCTCCCTTTGGCAAGGCCAGGAGCGCAAGCGCGCCGCTGGCCGCGTTCGGGGAAGACGGCGTCCAGCGGAACGCGCGACTCGCTCCGGTGGCATCTGTGGTGGTCCCCGCGACCTGGCCGGAAGCGTTGATGCCGATCGTAGAGTTGCTAAAGTGGCTTCCCGACACCCAAGCAGCCACATCGGTGAGGGTATACGCCTGCTGGGCGAAGATCCTGGCAGCGGGGGCCGCGCTCAGAGCAACGGCGACGGCGAACATAAGAGTGAAACGGCGAGCCATGGTAGGTTCTCCTCTCCAAACCAGTTCCGAGCGTGGAAGCCGGAACCTTTGTAGTCGGGTGTAGGATCCATGCCTACTATCGCCGCCCGCTCTTACGGAACTCTTAAATCTCCATGGGCCCATAAAAAAGAGAGAATCCTGCCGTTTCTCTCAAGGCTCGTGCGAAGGGGCTATTCTCTGTTTGAGAGTATGTTATAATCAGGCGGAAAGGGGATAGACCCATGACGGCAGCCACGATACGCATAGACACACTGGCAGCGGATAATGCAAGGTTCGTCGCCCGGTCCGGGAACCTGCGCGCGGTCGGGCGCACGATGGGCGAAGCGCTCGATGCCCTGGTGTCCCAGTGGGGAGAAATCCCCCAGACCGTGCCGGTGATCATCCAGCATTTCGGGCCGGACCGTTTTTTCACACAGGCGCAGTACGACCGGATGCAGGAACTCCGAACCCGCATCGGAACTCTTTCCGCCGAGGAGCAGGCGGAACTGGACGCGCTGATTGATGCTGAACTGGCGGCCACTATCTCCCGCCTGGATGCGCTCGACCCATCATCCACAAACACCGGCAAACGATGAACCCCTTTTATGCGGTGGTTGCCGAACGGGCCAACTACCGTTGTGAGTACTGTCACGCTCCTGAAGAGGTATTCAACTTTCCCTTTGAAGTGGAACATATTCTCCCGGTATCGCGTGGTGGTGCCGATAACACGGACAATCTGGCCCTTTCCTGCCGCGCCTGCAATGCCTATAAGGCTGCCTTTGAAGTGGGCCGTGATAGCCAAACCTAGGCGCCGACTCCTCTTTTCCACCCACGCCAGCAGGTTTGGGAAGAACACTTTCAGGTGGACCCGCAGACTGCCAAGATTGTCGGCCTGACCGTAACAGGACGCGCTACCGTTGTGCGTTTGCAGATGAATCTTGCCCGGCAACGGGCGGCGCGTCTTCGCTGGATGCAGTTCGGTCTCTTTCCCTGATAGGGCCGTGCCGACGGCCTGCAATTCAGGCTTCGCTCTCTTCCAGCGCGTAGGTGACGGCCTGCTCCCAGGTCATCGCCCGGCCCGCTTCCCAGGCGACTGCAAATGCTTCTTCGTCTATGAGAGAGCGTGCCCTGGCGACATCTTGCTCGTATTGCCTCCTCATATAAAGTGGGAACATTCCCATGCTTTCTCGCAGCACCTCGGTTGCTCCAAACAGGCGTCCTGCCCGTTCTATATAACCTTGCGCCGTCGCCAATCCGGCCAGACTTTTGAAGACCTCAGCAACCAAGGGTCTATAGCCAATCTCTCTGGCGAGCGTTAAGCTCTCCCGATACTCGGATAAAGCCCGTGCGTAGTCACCTTCAAGACGGGAGGCGTCGCCAAGAATGGCCAAAACCTCCGCCGCTCGAAACGGAGAATGGGCACGACGCGCCGCCAGTTGCTCTTCCACAAGCGTCCGGGCCGTCGTGTAATCCCCTTCCAGTAAAGCGGCCTGCGCCAGATACATATTACCCATCGCCCTATATCCTGGGCTGATTTCCATAGCCTGCTGCGCATACGCACGAACCAGCACGGGATCCTCTTGAATGAGTGCCAGGGCCGCGAGTGTAATCAGGTTATTGGCGATCCCGCCTACATCTCCCACTTCTCGTGCCAGCGCCAGACTCTCTTCGTACAAGGCACGTGCTTTTACATCCTCCCCTTGCAATATAGCCAGAACACCTAATTTGCCAAGTATCCCAATCAGGCACGGCTTGTCATTTAACTGCCGGCTGATCTGCAAACTTTCCGTATAAAGGGCGTGGGCCTGGCGCAAAAATACTTGCGGCTTACCTAGAGCGTGTTATGAACTATTGAGCAGGACTGCCGCCCTGACGAGCATCAGGATAGCAAACACTACGAAGTGGTAAGCCGTTAAGGTCT
>Ga0209810_1000492_pt1 | contig 86443 bp, 85 predicted proteins | sample Coa_R1_7_FD_187159 | JGI IMG/M metagenome (GOLD analysis project Ga0209810, IMG submission 187159) | Surface soil microbial communities from Centralia Pennsylvania, which are recovering from an underground coalmine fire - Coalmine... | ecosystem: Environmental > Terrestrial > Soil > Unclassified... | reverse complement strand
CGGTGAAGTCCAGGGCCTCGTAGATGATCATGTTGTAGGCCGTGCGCATCAGGTTGGTCTTCATCTCGTCGGTGATGGCCACCACCGCGTTGCGCACGATTTCGGCGGTGATGGCATCTACGCGGGTTTTGGTAAGCGCCAATTCGTGCTTAGGTTACCCTCACTGCCATGGCCAAAGTGCTCGAACCGCCCGCGTCCTCCAGCCGGCAGCTGGCTCTCGGTAAAGATCTCCGCTCCTGGATCCAGGAGCTGGACGACGCCGGCGAGCTGATCCGCATCGACAAGCCGGTCGATCCTCTGACCCAGATGGGCGCGCTGCTGTACCAGAGCCGCGAGAAGGCGCTGTTCTTCGAGAAGCTTCCTCATGGCTGGCGGTCGCTGGGCCAGGCGCCGGCCAACGTCCGTCAGGCGGCCATCGCCTTCGGCGCGCACGAGGACACGGTGGTCCCGCTGGTGGCCGAGCGCATGGGCCAACGCATCAAGCCCGAGATCGTCGGCGACGGCCCGGTAAAGGAGGTCAAGCTCCGCAAAGGCGAGTTCGACCTGACGGAGCTGCCCGTCCACGTGGCCGGCCAGCGAGACGGCGGACCGGTCATCGGCTCAGGCCTGGTCGTGACCAAAGACCCCGACACCGGCCAGCGCAACCTCAGCTTCCACCGTCTGCAGCTCAAAGGACCGAACAAGACCGGTATCCTGTTCTACCCCCGCCACGCCTGGCGCAACTACCTCAAGTACCAGGAGCGGAACGAGCCGATGCCGATCGCCATCTTTATCGGCCACTATCCGCTCTACTACGCCGCCGCCTCGACCACGACGGCCTACGGGGTTGACGAGTTCGAGATCGCCGGCGGCTACCTGGGCCACCCGGTCAGCCTGGTGAAATGCGAGACCGTCGACCTGGAAGTCCCGGCAGGCGCGGAGATGGTGCTCGAGGGATTTGTCCCGCCGCACCATCGGGAGGTGGAGGGTCCGTTCTCGGAGTTCCAGGACTACTACATCACCGGCACCGGTCAGAACCCGGTCATCGAGTACACCTGCATGACCCGGCGGCACGATGCCATCTTCAAGAACCTCCAGAACGGCTCGGAGATGGAGGGCTGCGTTTTTCACAAGATCCCCATGAGCGCCACCATCTACCGGCGGCTGAAGGACATCGGCGGCGGGCCCAACCTGCACAACGTGATGGCCCTGCCCGGCGTGTTCGGCATCGCCATCCAGATGACGCCGCGCTACTACGGCGAGGCCAAGAACCTGCTCATGGCGGCGCTCTCGTCCGAGTATCAGCATCCCAAATGGGCCATCGCCGTGGACCAGGACGTGGACATCTTCAACCACTCCGAGCTGCTGTGGGCTATCGCTACGCGCGTCAACCCGGCCGAGGACGTGGTGGTCATTCCCAACACCCACAACCACGCCATGGACGCCATCCTGCCCGAGCTCGGCGCGCCGGGCACGCCCTTCTGGCAGCGGCTGGGCTCCAAGATGCTGATTGACGCCACCATCCCCCCGCCCGCCGATGCCGAGAAGCGTGCCCAGTTCGAGCGCATCCGGCCGGTCAACCCGCAGCTGCGCCTGGCCACCTTCGCGCGCGAGGATTACCAGGCGCTGGTCCAGAGCCTGCCGCCCTTGTTCTTCGGCTCAAAACTTATCCGGTGACTAAACTGAGCCTGATGCTGAACGTAAGACTCTGGCTCCCGCTGGCGCTGTCCATCGTCACGCTCGCCTCCTGTGGCGGAGGGGCCGCACCTAGCGCCCCTAGCTCGGCCACGGCGAGCGCGGCTAAACCGGCCGCTGTCGCCAGTGCTTCCGCGAAACCGGCCAGCGCTTCGGCCAAGCCCGCCGCCAGCGGCGCGGCCGCGGCAAGCGCTTCGGCCAAGCCCGCCGCCAGCGGCCTGACCAAGGTGAAAGCCGCCTATTCGCAGGTCAGCGCGGTACAGGGCGCCCTGTACGCAGGCGTCGACCAGAAGATCTTCGCCAAGTACGGCCTGGACGTGGAAGTCCTCCGCGTTGCCGGCACGCAGCAGGTGCCGGCCATGCAGTCCGGCGAGCTCCAGTTCGGTACCCCCGGCGGCAATGAGATCGTCTCGGCCGATCTGGGCGGCGCCAACCAGGTGATGATCGCCGTGGCCTCGAACTACCCCGTCTTCTCGCTGTTCGGGGCCAAGGGCGTGAACGACGTGAAGGACCTGGCCGGCAAGACCGTCGCCATCACGACCGCCGGTTCCTCAACCGACGCTTCGGCGCAGATCTTCCTCAAGCAGTACGGCCTGGAGAAACAGGTCAAGCGTCAGCCGGCCGCCACCATCGAGGGCATCCTGGCCGTGATGGAGAAGGGCGAGGTCGCCGGCGGGGTTGTCTCGCCTCCGACCACAGTCCTGGCCGAGAAGGCCGGCCTCAAGGAGCTGGTCAACGGGCCGAAGCTGGGTGTCCCGATGATCCATTCCAGCGTGGCCGTTACCCGGGACTACCTCAAACAGAAGCCCGACGTCGTCAAGGCCTTCCTGCAGGGCTACATCGAGGCCTGGAAGTTCGTGGTCGACCCGGCCAACGAGGCGGCGGCGGTCCAGACCATCGCCAAATGGACCCAGTCCGACGCCGAGGTAGCCAAGGCCGCCTACCAGTACGTCCAGCCTGCCTGGGCCAAGAACAAGCTGCCGGCCATTGACCGCGAGGGGGTCAAGAACATCCTCGAGGTGGTCGAGAACCCCAAAGCCAAGGACGCCAAGCCCGAAGAGTTCTTCGACAACTCCTTGATCGAGAGTCTGGCTAAGTAGTCAGCAGTCGCCGCATCGGTCGCTCGAACAGCCGGTGCAGCGGGATCGAGCAGAGGATCGTCGCCACGAGGGCAACCGAAGGCCACATGCCGGCCTGGGTATTTGGCCACAAGAGATGGAGCGGGGCTGCCTGGGTGATGTACAGCGCATAGCTGGATTCACCCAGGAGGAGCACCCAACGGTGCTCCAGAAGCGGCGAAAGGAATGTTGGCCCGGCTGCAAGACCCGCGATGAGCAGTGCGAAAAAGGGTGTGTAGAGGACGTACCAGCGAAGCGGCTGCAGCAGCCCTGGCAGCAGCGCCACAGCTGCGCTGCCCCCTAAGGCCAATCCCAAGAGGAGATTCCGTCGGCAGGCCAGCTTGTCGCCTTGGCGGAGGTAGATAGCTGCCAGGGTGCAGCCCAAGAAAAATTCCCAGATCCGCACAAACGGTAAGCGGCAAACGATAAAGTCGGCGGTGTCGCCGGGATTGGCCGGATCGAGGCCGGCCACGACGAACAGCATCAGCAAGCAGCATCCCGCCTCCAGCACGAGCAGTCCGGCGGCGAGTTTCACGAGCGCGCGAGTGGTGCTCAGGCGCGACAGCACCACCGCGGCAAACACGGGGAACAGGGCGTAGAAGACAAGCTCGTCGCCAATGCTCCACGATGGTCCGTTCCAGGCCTCCTGCGAGAGCATCGAGGGCTTGTACATCTGGACCAGAGCCAGGTTCGCGAGCCATGTCCGCAGCAGCGCGAAGCCATCCAATTGCGCGCGCAAATAGCTCTCTGCGAACGGCCGCTGATTTCTTACCAACCACAAGGTGGCGGGGGTGACGAGGAGGAGCGCCAGGACGTGCATGGGCACAATCCGCGCGAACCGTGCACGCGCGAACTGCCAGAAGTGTGCTCCGGGCACGCGACCGTCGAAATGCTGATGGTAGCTGTAGTAGAGGACAAATCCGCTCAAAACGAAGAACAGACTGACCCCGGCGCGCCCCTGCTCGATCAGCGGGACCACCACTGCTGGAAAGGTGACGTGCTTGCGGTAGTGGTACAGCAGAACCCATGCGGCCGCGAAAAAGCGCAGGCCGGTCAGAGCGTCCAGGCGGCGAGGCGTCATCCTGGTGAGAACAGACGTCGCGACCGCTGAGGCAGCGGCAGACGAAACTCGGCGTGAACCCAGCGCGCAAGCAATGCCAGTCCCACGAGAACCAGCAGCCGGGCCGGCCACTGGTAGCGGGCCGGCGCGTACAATCCGAAGCTCTCGTTTTGCGCCAGCTCATTGAGCATGCGGACGCGCAGCATCACGCCCAAGAAGGCCGGTCCGCCCGCGAACCAGGAGGGTGGATCCAGCAGCGTCCAGACCGCCAGGGCCGAGATCGCGCCTCGAACCACAGGCCTGCGGCCGCGCCCCGCGGCGCCGGGCACGAACAGCAGCGGCCATAAGCCTAACGCCGTCAGCTTGAAGCTGGCGGCCAGTCCGAGCGCCGCACCGAACCAGCGACGGCCGTAACCGGCGATGCAGATTCCTATTCCTAAAAGAAGGGGCCCCTCGGCCCAAGCCAGTGCGAGGTCCGATCGAACGTCTGGGAGCGCCAGGAAGAGACCAGCCGCCGCCAGGCCCCACCACGATAAACGCCAGGCGACGAGCGCCAGGCCCAGCGCTGCGCAAACCACTGCCGCGATGCGAAGCACCCGTCGTGTCGAGGGCGCAAGCATCGTCTCGGTGTCGGCCAGCCACTCTCGTGGCGCGGCTTGCTGCAGGGCTGGCCTTCGGGCAGGCGCTTCGGCGCCACTGATGCCCAGTGCCGCCGCGAACAGAAACCGCGTGCCCATCGGCTGGGTGACGGCCCAGTAGCTGTTCGGCGACCAGCCTGGATCCGAGCCTCCTGCTCCGGGTGAGAGATCGAGGCGGGCTGCACGGCTGCCGTAGTAGGCCGCGCTCCAGCCGTATTCGTCCTCGTCCGGGCTCCAACCGTACGGCGGACCATCCAGGGTCCACCCCGCCTGGTCGCCGTCGGGACTGAGCAGGAAGCGCTCGGGCACAGCCGCCACCTTGAACGCCTGTGGCAGCAAGGCTGCGAGGCTCAGCAGGAACCCCGCCGCGCTGGCGCGGAACCTAGCTGAGCGAAGCATCTTGCTCACGGCTGAACACCGCCGCCAGCGAATCCGTATAGTCCTCCCGCCAGCCGCCGCTTTGCCGGAGCTGGACCGCGACGGTGGATTCACGCGGAACCAGCACGAGATTGACGCCGTATTCGTCCAGAAGCGGCGCCGCCGGCTTTGCCCCGGTGGTCGCATCCGTGAACCGGCGCAGGAACTCCTCTCCGTACATCTCGGTGCGGCCGTCCACAAAGACCGGCAGCCTGGGCAGGGCGGTCATGAGATAGCAGCCCCAGCTGAAGTGGTTGAAGATGGGCCCTTGGAGCTGGTGCTGCTCGATGTAGCTCACGGCGTCGACGGGGTAGCTCTTGGCAATGGCCGCTCGATACTCGTCAGGTTGCAGGCCGGCCACGGCATGCGCCGTTGCCAGCAGCAGCTCCGCAGCCGCGATCGCTCCAGCAATCGCGGGCAGCCTCAGCCGGAGCTCTCGGTTGAACGCCTGCTCGACCATGCGGGCGACCATCGGGGCGGCAGCAACCGAGTAGAGCGGGATGAATTGGTTGCTCTGGAGTACGGCCAAGGTGGCCGTCAGCAGGAGCAGGGCCTCACGCCGGCTGGGGCGCACGTTCCGGAAGAGCAGCGGCAGCCCGAGCGAGAGCAGCAGCGTGATCAGAAGGGGAAGGGCCCATAGCTCGTGGAGGTCCGGCGGCACCCATTCGCCGTTGTGGTCGCGGTTGTAGCTCATGTGCGACGCGCCGAGGGTGAAGCGCAGCAGGCCCAAGCCCATTGGGTTGACCAAGGTGGCGCTCACCAGGGCTGCGCCCAAGCCGGCCCACCATACGAGCGTTCTGCGGCTGCGTGTTTCCCAGCATTCGGCCGCGCCGTAGACGAGGCACAGGATCGGCCCGAGCGCGTAGGAGCCATGGGCGTTTGCCCAGAGTGCCTCGAGGGGCACCAGGAAGAACGCCAGCCTTGGCTGTTCGCGCCGCCGCGCCAGCTCCAGGATGAACAGGAAGGTCGCCGACAGCAGGGCGCCGGTCATGCCCGGCCGCAGCTCTGAATAAATGAACAGGTTGGCCAGGGCGAAGCAACTTCCAGCCGCCGCGAAAAACCAGCTCGCGCCGCGCAGGCGCTGCGTGGCCGCGACCAGCAGCAGGATCAGAGTCACGATGATGCCGTTCATGGCGATGGCTCCTACGAAGCCGCCGATTGAGTACACCGCGGCGAAGGACGTTTCCCAGAGCCATTCGAAGTCCGCCCAGGGCGTCCCAGCCATGGTGTGGGAGAACGTGTCCACGCGGGGGATGGCATGCGTCGCCAGGATGGTCTGACCGCTGCGCAGATGCCAGCCAACGTCGGGATCGCGGGCCGGCGCGAGCGCGCTGATGCCTCCGGCGAGCGCGACGAACAACGCGAGCGTCCAGGCTGGCAGTTTCACCGCGGGAATCGCCAATCCTCGGCGGCGGGGCAGAGCGAGCGCGCTCATGCCTGCCTCACGAATACGGCAGCCATGTCATCGCGATAGACCTGCTGCCACTCGGCATCATGGTGCAGTTCATCAGCGACCGGTCCCTTCTGGCGCGTGAGCGCAAGGCGAACGCCGTACGCCTGGAACAGCTCGTTCGGCGGTGCCAGGCCGCGCTGGACGGCGAAGTAGCGCTCCAGGAACTCCTGGCCATACACTTCGGTGCGGCCATCGACGAAAACGGGCACGTGCGGCAGCGCACCGATGAGATAGCCTCCCCAGTCGTACTCGTTCCATATCGGGCCCTGCAGTTGATTCCGTTCGATGTAGTCCACGGCATTCACTGGAAACGTGGCCGCGAGGGCGCGTTCGTAGTTCGCGGGCGACAGTCGCTGAGCCGGCCCGGCGAGGACCACCGCCATGCTGGCCAGAAGTAAGCACGCGCCGCTCGGCCAGGAAATCTGATCCCGCGGTTCGGGTTTCAGCACGTGGCAGAGCATCTCTATGACCGTTGGGGCTGCCGCGATCGCGTACAGGATCTCCATCTGATTGCTCCACAGGCTGCCGGCGGTCGCGAACACCAGGAGCCCGACCTGGGCTTTCGCGCGCGGCCAGGGCGTGCGCCTAATGCGGAGCGCCGCCGCGGCCGTAGCCGAAAGGACGAGCAGCGCCAGAAGCGGCGCGGCCGACATGCTGGTGAAGTCGGGCGCCTGCCATTCAGCGATCTGTCTGTTGACCGGCAGTCGCGCCGCGAACAAGGTGAATTCAACCAGGCGCCACCCGTGTGGGTTGGCCAGCGAAGCGGCGGCGAGCGCCCCACCGAGTCCTGCCCATGGAAGAGCCGCCCTCCAGCTGCGCTCTTCCACACACGCCGCCACGGCGTAGATTCCGCACAGCGCCAACCCGAGCACATAGGAGCCGTGTGAGTTGGCCCACATTGCCTGGCAGGGAATGAGCGCCGCCAGCCAGGGCCAACGCTTGCTCCACCCATAAGCCTCAAACGCGAAGAGGTAGATCGCCGACATCGGCGCGATGACCATGGCCGGTCGGACTCCTGCCGGCAGGAGGAGCTGTGTCAGCGCGGCTGCGGCGCCCGCCGACGCGAACAGCGCGCTAAGTCCCCGAATCCTGAGGCGCAGGTACACCAGGGCAAGTGCCGCGCCCACCAGCATCGCGTTCGCGAACAGCATTGCAATGTCGCCTGCGGCGCGATGCAGGAGCGCCATTGTGACCTGCCACAGCCACTCGTGCTCCACCCACGATGCTCCTGCGGCCGTGAAGGAGTACGGGTCGGTTCGAGGGATGGCGTGCTGCTGGAGGATCAAGTAACCGGATCGCAAGTGCCACCCCAGGTCCGGATCTGTGGCCGGGGTGAGCACCATAAGCGCGCCCACCAGGACCACGAAGGTCGCAGCCCAGGCCGCCGGAAACGTCAGGCGCCAGGCTGCTGCCGGCCGGACCATGGGCGAGCTGATGGCGCTCATGTACGGCCTCAAACGGCGCTTGGGCGCCAAAGGTGACAGGCCTCACCCGACTTGGGGAATCGTGCGCGCGAACGACAAAAACCAAGCCCAGGTGACGGCCACTAGACCTTCTTCTCATTCGCCTTTTGTGGGCCCTCCAGCCCGTCACCCAACCGATTTTTCAGGCGTTAGAAGCGACCGAACCGAGGCGGTCAAGCCGCCGGGAAAGGAGCGACAGCGACAGCATGAACACCAGTCTGGTCGACGACGAGGCACGGACCATCACCTGCCCGCGATGCGAGCAGACGCAGCCGATGCGTGACTTCGCGACCTTGGGCATGAGCCCGCGGTACGCCCGGCTGCTGGCGCCCATCTTTCGCTGCAAGCAGTGCAACCACCTGTTCGCGCCGAAGCAAGAGCTCACGGTCGCCGCGGTAGCGGTCTAGACGTGGCCGGCAGCGCGACGAAAGGAGGTACGGCAGAGAAGGTTCTTGGCTGAACAAGCTGGACCGCACACCAGTTGGTTCAGCGACGCACTTTGAAGTCTGTGGACACACGTACACACCAACTGAACTCAAAAAGGGAGGAACTCATCGAAATGGAACTCATCAAGCGTTTTGTGGTCGAGGAAGAGGGCGCCGATGCCGCTGAATACGCGCTCGTGATTGGCCTGGTGGCCCTGGCCATCGTGGCCGGCGCGTTTGCTTTGGGCGGCAACCTGAGCAACGCCTTCAAGAACGTCTCGAACTGCGTCGCCAAAGCCACCGGCAACACCCCCTCGAACTGCTAACGAGCGACCGGAAGGACCACACCTATGGAGCTCATCAAACGCTTCTGGGAGGAAGAGGAAGGGGCCGACGCCGCTGAGTACGCGCTCGTGATTGGCCTCGTGGCAATCGCCATCGTGGCTGGAGCGTTCGCTCTGGGCGGCAACCTGAGCAACGCCTTCAAGAACGTCTCCAACTGCGTCGCAACGCAGACCGGTAATTCCCCGACCGGCGCCTGCTGATTCGTTCAGGGGCGGAGCCGCAAGCGCGGCTCCGCCCCTGATAACCCTCAGACAAGGGATTCGAGAAATGCAGCTCACCCTGACCGTTGCCTTCGCCATCACCGCCGCGTGGGCCATCTACACGGACGTCCGCTACCGCCGCATCTCCAACATACTGACCTTCGGTGTCTCGGGCGTGGCGCTGGCGGTCCGCCTGGCAATGGGCGGCCTGGACTCTGGGCTGACCGGGCTCGAGGGTTGGGCGTTGGGTGCGGGGCTGTTGATCGCGCCTTTCGCCCTCGGTTGGATGGGGGCCGGTGACGTCAAGCTGCTGGCCGCTTTCGGAGCTCTGGGCGGGCCGGCTTTTGCCCTCCAGGGAGCCGTACTCGGCTGCCTCCTGGGCGGCATCATGGCGGTCTTCTACCTGGCGCGGGAGGGCAAGTTGTGGCGCACGCTGCGTTTTCTCCCTGTCTACGTTCGCCATCCGCTAGGTTCAGTGCTCGAGACAAAACGGCGCATGCCGTTTGGCCCGGCTTTGGCCCTAGGGAGTGTGGCGGCCGTGTTCCTTACCGGAGCACTGGTATGACGTTCCTTCGGGCCCGCGACGGCGGCGCCGCGGTCGAGTTCGCCTTCGTCGCGCCTTTCCTGGCGATCATTCTTGGCGGCATCATCGAGGTCGGAAACCTTATCCAGACCTCCATCCTGGCCGGCAATGCCGCCCGCGAGGGCGCCCGCTACGCTGCGCTGGGCGACTGCTACGACGCGCTGAACGTGCCCGTAGCGTATATGAACAGCGCCCTCGCCGGCCGGGGCAACATCTCGGTGGGGACGGTTTCCCTCAACCCCTCCAGCTGCCCGCCGAGCATCGGTTCCGCTGTGACAGTCAGCATCCCCGTCACCGTGACCCTCGACATGCCGGTCGTCCAGAAGATCCTGGGCGGCAGTTTCACCCTCACGGGCAAAGCAACCATGCAGAGGTACACGAACGCATGAACCTTGTGTGCTCCGAGCGCGGCGCAACGATCACCGAGACCGCCTTCCTGCTGCCGGCGCTGATCTTGTTCCTGATGGTCATCATTGAGGGCGGCCGCGCCCTCAGCGTCTGGATGACGCTTACCCATTCGACGCGCGAGACGGTGCGCTTCATGGTCGCCGGCCAGCAGGAGAACGCGGCCGAGAGCGCTTGCAGCACTGGGAATTCCATCAACTGGACGTGCGTGCAGAACAGCCTCACGTCGACGGCTCAGAGCTACGAGCAAGCGCTCGTCGGCAGCATGTTGGATACCGGCTCGCTGGTGGTGACGCCCGCCTACGCCACCGACGCCGTCGGCACCGTCGCCAGCGTGACGATTACCGCGACCTACACCGTCCATACGCAGACCCCGCTGCTGCAGAAGCTCGTACCGAGCTTCCCGATCTACACCACCGCCACGATGAGGGCCGAGCTTTGAAGCGCCTGGTCGCGCGCTTCTTCCGCCAGGAAGAGGGTATGGCGGCCGTCCTGATCGCGCTCTCCATGACGGTGCTGCTGGGCTTCACTGCCATGGTGGTGGATGCTGGCGTGCTCTTCGTCGAGCGGACCACGCTTCAGAAAGCGGTGGACGCCGCGGCGCTGGCTGGCGCCAAAGCGCTGTGGCCGGGGGGCACCGGTATGGCCGCCGACGCGCTGTACTACGCGGCCCAGAATGGCGTCGACCCCAGCGTCGATCCGAACACGACGATTACCTATAACGGCAACCCGTCTGCCACCGTCTGGAATCCCCCCAGCGAAGCCTGGCAGGTGACCGCCACCAGGCAGGTGAACCTGGCGTTCGCGCCGCTGCTCGGACTCTCCCAGTCGACCGTGACCGCGACCGCGACGGCCATCAACAGCCCCCTGGCCTCGATTGAAGCTCCCTACGTCTTGCCGTACGCCATCTGGGGCGGCAACAACCCTACCGGCGGGCAAGGGCCGAACGGACCGTGCTGCGATCCGCCGCCCCCGCCGGTGCCCGGACCCTACAACTGGATCACCCTGCCCAATTCCGGCGCTGACGTCGTGTACCGCGACAACCAGTGGGCAAGCCTCGTGGTGTTCCCCGACGCCAACAACTGCGGCGGCAAGAACCAGCCGAGTTGCAACGCGAACTGGAACGTCGGTCCGCAGGTCAGTTTCAAGGGCTTCTTCAACCAGATGCAGGGCCAGCTCACGACCGGCCTCAACAGTAATCTGGCGTCTCAAAGCGGCAATGCCAGCGAGCCCTTCAGCCTGATCTGCCAGACGCTGACCAAGAACCCGCCCGTTGCCATCATGCCCGTGGCGAGCTGGGCCCAGGAAAACTCCGGCGTCATCTCCTTCTACATTCCGTATTTCGTCGGCATCAGGCTGGACAGCATTGCCGGCTGCAACGGCGGCAAATCCATGGGCACCAACTTCACCGGGGTCGTCCTGGACAAATGGTTCACCTCACACGGCAAAGGACATGGCCCTAGCACCAGTCCGGTCCACGTCCTTCAACTGTGGCGATAGCTAAACAAGCGAGGAGAAATCCATGAAAGAGGTAGGCAGATGAAAGGTATTGGAGGGAAGGGCGTACTGGTCCTGTCACTGGTCCTCGGCGTGGCTACGTCGTACATGGTCTACAACTACGTGGACCAGGCGAGCCAGGCCGCCAAGCCAATCGAAACCGTGCCCGTGGTCACGGCGGCCAGGGACATCACGCCGCGAACCGTCATCACCAGCGAAATGCTGCGTGTCACGCAGGTTCCGGTTGAGCTGAAGCTCCCGCAGGCCATCAGCACCCCCCAGCAGGTCACGGGCAAGGTCGCCAAGCTGCCCATCTCACAGGGCGAAGAGGTCCTGGTCAACAAAGTCTTCGGTGACCGAGAGGAATCCGGGCTGGCGTTCGTCGTGCCCGAAGGGAAGCGCGCGGTATCCGTAGCAGTCAATGAGGTTGTCGGCTCCGGCGGCATGATCATCCCCGGCGACTTCGTCGACGTCGTCGCGGTTGTCGATACCGAGAAGACGACGGCCCTCGGCGATCCCAGGAACGCCAGCTTCGGCGTAGACGTCAACGCTCACGCGCAGATCAAGGCCATCTCCCAGTACATCCTCCAGAACGTGGAGGTGCTGGCGGTGGCCCAGCAGATCCAGGGCGACGTGCCGCCGCCCAGCACTGCGCAGAAGGCCGAGCAGGCGCTTGGCCCTTCCAAGAGCCCGGAACCTCCCAAGCAGCCGGCTAACGCCCAGCCCGCTGCCCGCACCGCCACCCTGGCGGTCGGCCCTGAGGAGGCTCAAAAGCTGGTGCTGGCCGAGTCCAAGGGCCAGATCCGCCTGGTCCTGCGGGCGCATGGAGACCACAACACCATCAAGCTCGACGACGGCCTGTTCGCCACGCTCAATGGCGCCTCCGTCCTGAAGTCGGAGCCGAAGCCGCTATGACCGAAATACAGCCGGAAGGCCTGAACTCGAGCCCCACCGTCGCCGAGCCGTCGGCGAGCGGCAGCATCCGGCTGATGCTGGCCGACGACTCGGTGGAAGAGCGCTTGGCCGTCAAGCGCATGCTGCTGGCCAGCAACCTCATGACTGCGGGTGAATCGGTGCTCGGCACCGAGGCTGTGGCCATGGCCCGCGAGATCCAGCCGGACGTCATCCTGGTGGCCGTCGAAGAGCCGGTTGCCCGGGGGCTGCGAACCATCGAGGCGCTGCGCGTGGTCGTCCCGAACACACCTGTGGTGGCCATGTCGACCCTCACCGGCCACGATTACCTGCGCCAGGCCATGCTGGCCGGCGCGCGGGACTACCTCCTTCGGCCCGTCGATGCCGAGGAGCTGGAGAAGACCATTACCGACGTCTACGACGTCGAGCGCAAGCGCACTGCGCTGAACGAACACGTCATCGAAAGCGGCCATGTCGGCGAGATCATCGCCGTCTTTGGGGCGAAGGGCGGCATCGGCCGGACGACCCTGGCCACCAATCTGGCGGTCGCGTTGGCGCTGAATTACAAGCAGCGTGTCGCGCTCGTCGATCTCGATCTTCAGCTCGGGGACGTAGCGCTGATGCTGGACATCGTCCCTGAAAGGACGATCAGCGATCTCGTGCCCATCATCGACAAGCTCGATCCCGAGCTCATGCTGGGGTTCCTCAGCGTCCATGCCTCCGGCCTGAAGGTGCTGCCGGCGCCCATTCGCCCTGAGGATGGCGAGAAGGTGACCTCCGCGCACATCAAGAAGATCCTGGAAGTCCTGGCTCACACCTACGACTTCGTGGTCGTCGATACACCCCGCCAGCTCAACGACAACGTCATCGCCACACTCGATCTCTCGACCATGGTCTGTCTGGTCGCCAGCAACCAGCTGACCTGCCTCAAGAGCACCAAGCTGTGCCTGGGCATGCTCAAGAACTGGCGCTACACGAACGACAAGGTCAAGCTCATCATGAACCAGGCCCACAACGGGAGCAGCCTCCCCATGGGCGACGCCGAGACCGCGATCGACTACCCCATCTTCTGGAAGGTCCCCTACGACGGCCACCTCGTGGCTTCGAGCCAGTGGGGCAAACCGTTCGTTCACGCCCAGCCCGGGGCCAAGATTTCCCAGAACATCAGCGCCCTGGCGCAGGCAGTGAGCAGCTCACGTACCGCTACCAGGTCACTCCTGGGCCGGGTCAAGGGCTAACGCCATGTCGATGCTGCTCGAACGCGCAGGCTTCCGCGCCTTCGAAATCGACGAGCGCAAGGCTAATCAGCCAGCGCCCAGCCTGCCGGCCGAGGACCGCCGGGCCCCCGCGGACCCCTTTCTAGATCTCAAGGCACGCATCCACGAACGGCTGATCCACGAGATCGACATGAACCGGCTCGCCGGCCAGGATCCGGCCGTCGTGCGCAGCCAGGTGGAGGAGGCCTCCCGCGCCCTGCTGGCGGCCGAGGACGTCCCCATGGCGCGCCAGGAGCGGCTGCGCCTGATCGGCGAGATCGCCGACGAGGTCCTTGGCCTCGGACCCATCCAGCCGCTTCTGGACGACCCGACCATCTCCGAGGTGATGGTCAACGCACCCGACCAGATCTACTTCGAGCGCAATGGTGTGCTTCACCTGAGCGACAAGGTCTTCAAGGATGACGCCCACATTCTGCGGGTCATCGAGAAAATTGTCGCGCCCCTCAATCGCCGCATCGACGAGCGCTCGCCAATGGTCGACGCCCGCTTGCCCGATGGCTCGCGCGTCAATGCCATCATTCCGCCGCTGGCCATCGACAGCCCGGTCGTCACGATCCGGAAGTTCTCCCGTGAGCCCTATCAGGTCCATGACCTGATCCGCTTCGGAACCCTTACCGAGGAAATCGTTGAGGTTCTCAAGGCGTGCATCACCATGCGCCTGAACATCATCGTCTCCGGGGGCACGGGTACCGGCAAGACGACACTGCTGAATGTTCTGTCGTCGTTCATCCCAGGGACGGAACGCGTCGTCACCATCGAGGACCCGGCGGAGCTTCAGCTGCGCCAGCGGCACGTCGTCCGCCTGGAGACGCGGCCCGCCAATATCGAAGGAGAGGGCCAGATCACCCAGCGCGAGCTGGTGAAGAACGCGCTCCGCATGCGCCCCGACCGCATCGTCGTGGGTGAGGTTCGCGCCGGCGAGGCGTTCGACATGCTGCAAGCCATGAACACGGGCCACGATGGCTCGCTGACTACGGTCCACGCCAACACGCCCCGTGATGCCCTCTCCCGCGTCGAGAACATGGTGCTCATGGCCGGCCTCGATCTGCCGGCCAAGGCCATCCGCGAGCAGGTCGCGTCGGCCATCAACCTCATCGTCCATCTCACCCGCATGAAGGATGGTTCTCGGCGCGTGACTCATGTCACCGAGATCGTCGGCATGGAGAGCGACACCGTCACCATGCAGGACATCTTCGTGTTCCAGGCCCGCGGTACCGATGAGCATGGCCGCGTGCTGGGCGGCATCCGCCCCACTGGTCTCCGGCCGAAGTTCTCTGAGCGCTTCGAGCAGTACGGCGTGCACCTGCCGGGCAACCTGTTCGAGGTTGGCTACTGATGGCGATGAACCCGCTGCTGATCGCGCCCTCGGCAGCGTTCATTACCGTGCTGCTGTTCGGGTTCGGCATCTATCGCCTGGCCAATCACGGCGGGCTGATTGCGCGGCGCAGGCTCAATGTGTTCGCCCCCGCGCCGACAACCGCCGGCACTCTGCCGCTGTTCGAAGGCTCGCCACTGCTCCAGGCCAAGAGCTTTAGCTCCATTGGGCTGCTGGATTGGCTGCTGCACCGCCGCAATCTCGGCGAGCGGCTCTCGCTCGAGCTGGCCCGTGCCGCCCTGCCCTTACGTGTGGGCGAGTACCTGTTGGCGCGCTGGCTGCTCGGCCTTGCCTTGGCGCTGATCGTCAAGGCAGCCACAGGCGCGCTGCCGCTGGCCATCGCCAGCTGCGCCATCGGTTATTTCCTGCCGGTCCTCTACGTGCGGCGCCGCCAGGGGGCGCGCGTCCGGAAGTTCGACGACCAACTCGTGGACGGCCTCACACTGCTCGCCAACTCCTTGAAGTCGGGCTACTCGTTCATGCAGGGCATGGAAGCCATTGCCCGCGAGATGCCGGCGCCGATCGGCATCGAATTCAACGACGTCCTGAAGGAGATCCGCATGGGCGGCTCCGTTGAGGAGGCGCTCATGAGCATGTCGCAGCGGGTCCGCAGCGCCGACTTCGAGCTGGTTGTGACGGCCATGGTCATCCAGCGTCAGGTTGGTGGCAACCTGACGGAGATCCTGTCCAACATTGCCTACACGGTGCGCGAGCGGCACCGCATCCTGCGAGAGGTTCGCGTACTCACCGCCCAGGAACGGGCGTCGGGCTACACCGTGGCGGCGTTGCCCGTGTTCCTCGTGTTCCTGCTCTCTCTGGCGAACCCCAACTACATCCCGGGCATGTGGCACGACCCGTTCGGTCGCATTCTCCTGGGCGTGGGCTTCGTGATGGCCTTCCTCGGACTCCTAGTCATGCGCAAGCTCGTGGACATCGACGTATGAGCATGAGCCTGGCGCCGTACGTCGCCCCCTTCGCCTCCTTCGTCACAGTTACACTGCTCGTCCTGTCGCTGTTCCCAATGAAGAAGAACGCAGTCAGGGACAAGCTCAAGGCTTACGGGTACCAGAGCCCACAGGAAGTTGACGAGCTCAGCCGGCCCTTTTCCGAGCGGGTCACGTTCCCGCTGCTCGAGAAGCTCGGCAGGCTTATTGGATCCGCCGCGCCGAAGCGAATGCAGGAGCGCATGCGTGAGGCGCTCGAGCACGCGGGCGACCCGGTGAGTATGAACACGCTGCTGGCGGTACGAGGTGTCGCGGCGCTGGCGCTGCCGGTTGCATACCTGGCGCTCGTGCTGCCGACGCAGCGGTCACTGGGCCCGAGCCAGCTCGCCTTGGCTGTCGTGCTGGGGCTCATCGGCGGCTATTTGCCCAAGCAGTGGCTGGCCTACAAGGCGCGAACTCGGCAGCGGCTCATTCAGCGAGCGCTCCCGGATGCCCTCGACCTGATCGTCGTATCCATGGAAGCCGGGTTGGCGCTCGATGGCGCCATCGCCAAGGTCGTGGAGAAGACGCGCGGCCCCTTGAGGGACGAGTTCCAGCGCATGCTGCGCGAGATCCAGCTCGGTAAGCCACGCCGCGATGCATTGCGCCAGTTGGGCGTCCGGACCGGCGTCGGCGAGCTCATCGCGCTCGTGAACTCCATCGTCCAGGCCGACCAGATGGGCGTGAGCATGGCTCAGGTCATGAGGACGCAGGCCGATGAAGCGCGCCTCAAACGCAGGCAGCGGGCTGAGGAGAAGGCCCATCAGGCGGCGGTGAAGATGCTCTTCCCGCTGGTGCTGTTCATCCTGCCCAGCGTGATGATCGTGACCGTCGGTCCTGCCGCGCTCTCGATTTACAAGCAATTCAGTGCCGGGGTGTTCAGGTAAGCCATGCTGTTTGCTTTGAGCGCGGTTGCCGCGCTGCTGCTGCTCCTGCTGATTCTGAAGCTCTCTCACCGGCTGACGCTGCGGCTGCGCGTGCTGGCCGGGGTCACCGTGTCGCGTCATCCGCAGAAGTCCTGTCCGCATCTCGGGCACGCCAGCGATCCATTCGCGCATGGCTCGAATCCATCGGACGAGCACCGCTGCTACCTCTACATGCAGCGGGATCGTATCGACCTGATGCACCAGAAGAGCTTCTGCCTGAGCACTGCGCACCATAAGTGCCCGTGGCTCATGATTCGCCGCCCCGACGCGCCTCCCCCGCTCAGCCAGCGCCTTGCCGGGGTTCTCGCTGGCGGCCCACGCCAGGCGTGGGCATTTGCCTTCGCGGCCCTCAAGGGCCTACCGGCGGCCACCGCCTCCGACCTGGGCAGGTTCGGCCGTGTGCTGGGCCAAGGCGCTCGCCTCGCCGATGCCGCTGTGGGCCACCTCGCTCGCGCCACGCGGCACGTAGGTGGCGACCTGGGTCGCGCCCTGGGCATTGGCCTGGTGCGGGTTGCCAAAGCGTTCGCGGCCGTAATGGCAGATCTGTGGGCGCTGACGCAGCGCAGCAGCGCGGGGGTCGCGCTGCTGGCGCGAACCATTCGTTTCGCGCTGCGGGCCCTTTGGTGGCTGGTTCGAGTGCCGGCCCGAGGCCTGGTCGTGGCCTTCCGAGCGCTTTCCCGCTCGGCAAGCGAAGCCTCGGCCCGGCGGCGAGCCGCCAAAGAAGAGCGCGCGGCGGAGCCCGCGGTCGCAGCCAGTGCCATGCCGGCCGGGACTGAGATCGATGACACTCGGGCTCCCGAGCTGCGCGAGATAGCGGAGCTGTTCCCGGATTTGGTGCAGTCGGAGCCGCTGCGGGTTGCGCCTGCCGGGGAGGTCCAGATCTCTGAGTCGCCGCCTGTCGTCGAGCCGGTGCGCGCCAGCCATGCTGCCGCGGAACCGGCCGAGGCCATCACGCAGCGCTTGGAAGCGCCCCTCGCCCGGTTCGAGGAGCTGCTGGCCCGGCTCGAGACGCTCGTGTCCGAGGGCGTCAAAGCGCTCGACCACGGCCAGGACGAGCTGGCGTACCAGTTGTTCCTCAAAGCCACCGAGCAGCCCACGAAGCTCGCCGAGAAGGCCGCTCCCGAGCTGCGCAGCCAGCACACCTCGCTCATGACCAGGGCGTGGTTCTGGCGAGCTAAGACCGCCGAGTCTGTCGACGAGGTCGTGCAGACGCTGGAGCAGGCGCTCCGCTATGAGCCCGAGAACCTGCAGATCCAGGCCCATCTGGCTTGGGCCCGCCAGCGCCTCGAACGCGAGAAGCATGTCGAAGAGGGCGCCGCGGAGGCACTTCAGCCGGTAACCCTGATACCCCTCCCAAGCTCCACGCGCAAGCGTCTCAGTCTGCTGGCTGCTATGGGCATCGCCGTTCGCATGGTAGGCGGCCTCATGGCATTAGCGCTGGCCGCGCTTTGGATGACCACGGCGGTCATGCCGGCGCTCGGCCAGTTCCTGACCCAACTGCCGGCGGAGGACGAGCAGATCGTTCGCCGGCTGCTGCTCACCCTCAATGCCGCCGCGCTGCCTGGGGAAGGCCATCTGCCGCTGCCGATGATCAACTATGACCTCGGGCTGTCGCTCCCGTTCGTGATGGCCTTCCTGTTCGTGTTCACGGCCCGCGGCCTGATGGACGGCGACAGTTGGGCCCGCACCACCGGTCTGCTGCTGGCCGGTGTCGGCGGCTGGCTGTGCGTCGCCGCGGTGACCAATCCTGACGCCGGGCGGCTTGGCCTGGCGCTCTGCCTCGGCATCATCGTGGCGGCCGTCGTGGGCCGCTTCGACTCCCCAAAAGTCATGTCCAGGATTTCTGCCGGGTACTAGGTTGAACCGCTTATATTGCCCGTTCGTACTAGGTTCTTATCTACCCGTCACTCTTGCACGTTATATGCGTGACAAGAGCAAACTGACTTGCGAACTGCACCAGGAACACTCCGTTCAGAAGCCAGGTTCGAGTGGTGTCGGACGTTCAGGCGTTAGTTCAACGCGCGCAGGCGAACGATCGGGCAGCTTTCGGCGAACTGTACGAGCTGTACTGCCCAAAGATCTACAGCTACATCGCGTATCACCTGAACGGCCGCGCCGAGGCGGCTGAGGATCTTACGGAAGAGGTGTTCATGAAGGCCCTCCAGAACCTGGGCAGTTTCCAGTTTCGGGACGTTCCCTTCTCGTCCTGGCTCTATCGGATCGCTCACAACCATCTCATCGACCACATTCGCAGCACCAAGAAACAACAGTCGGTCGCCCTCGAGGACGCCGAGCACCTGCTGTTCGAGAAAGATCGCCTGGATGGCCGCCTCGACCGCCACACCCTGACCGCCGCTCTGTCCAAGATCACCGACGACCAGCGCCAGATCGTGCTGATGCGCGTCGTTCAGGGCCTCAGCATCACCGAGACCGCCAAGGCAGTGGGCAAAAGCGAGGACTCCGTCAAACAGCTCCAGAGCCGGGGGCTCAAAGCGCTCAAGCGTGTTCTTGAAGCTCAGGGGGGAGCAACCGCAGCATGATCGACCCATTCGACGCAGCCCTGTCCGAATTCATCGACACCTTGCCCCAGGATGCCCAGGCCGCCCAGGATCTTCTGGACGCCTCCGCTCCGTTCACCGGCCAGGGCGATCTGCCGGCGCTGGCCGAGTTGACCACGGTGCTCCGCTCGGTGCCGCCATACGAGCCCCGGCCGGAGTGGGTCGCCGCTTCCAAGGCGCGCCTCATGGCGGCGCCCCTCCTACCGCCCGAGAAGCGTGGCTTTACCTGGCTGGGCAGCATGTTCCTGCCGCTCACCCACCTGAGCTGGCCTTCGTTCTCGCTGCCGCAGCTGCCCCAGCTGGTCCCCTCGCCGATGTTTGCCCGAGCGGCGGTGGCTCTGGGGATCGTCTTCACCCTCGCCTCCGTCGCCCGCGACAACCAGGGCCAGAATCCCATCCTGCAGGTGACGACCAGCCAGGCGCCTGTCGAAAATGCCGAGCAGGCCATCAGCTCGGCCCAGCAGGAGATGGCCCGCCTGGCCTATCAGGGCCAGGTCGCCGGTGTCGAAGTCAAGGGCAGCCCGCGCGATGTGGTCCTGCTGTCGAAGAGTTTCGAGCTGGCCGAGGAGGCCATCGACAAGGCGCCGCCCGCCGAGCAGCCGCGGCTGCGCTCGCAGCTCCAGAGCTCCATCCGGGCCGTTCGCTTCGACGGCCTGCTGGAGGGCATCACCAACGGCAGCACGCTCCAGGTCGCCGGCGTGGCTATCCAGGCCGACGCTGCAACGGCTCAGCAGCTGCGCGTGGGACAGGCGGTCAGCGTGTTGGTCACCGTCGGCAGCGGCGGCAAGCTGCTGGCCGTCCAGGTAGCGCCCAATGATCCTGCCCCCAGCGCAGCGCCATCGGCGCCCGCCAGCGCGGCGCCCGCGGCCTCCTCGCTGCCGTTGACCACCAGCGGAGGAACCGCGCCGCAGACCAGCTCGACGAACAAGGATGCGGTCGCGGCTGCTTCGCCGGCGGCTGTCCCCGCGTCGTCGCCGCAAACGAGCGCCCCCACCCGAGGCCGCGACGCCAGCGAGCCGGTGCAGACCTCTTCCCGCGTTTCCAGCCGGTCCAACAACAGCCCGGCCGTGGCGGTGACGGCGCCCACCGAGCCCGTCATCGCTGCCAAAGTGGACAAACCCGACAAACCCGACAAGGGCGACGCCTCAGATCAGGCGCCCGGCTCCATCTCCGTCGTGGCCGGCGCTGCCACCTCGCCGCCTCAAGCCAGCGCCGCGGCTGCCGCCGCTCAGGCCGCGGCCGCCGCCGCCGTTCAGAGCGCTCAAGACGCTGCCTCGGCGCAAACCGCAGCGGGCGGCGCCCAGGTCTCTGGCAGCGGGCCGCAGTCCGGTGGTGCGCAGGGCGGCGCGGCTTCCGCGGGCTCGGCCGGCCAGGCCGCCCTACAGGCTGCCGCTGCCGCCCAGTCCAGGGCCCAGCAGGCCCAGAGCGCCGCCGCCGAACGGGCCTCGCAGGCCGTCGCCCGCACCTTGCAGGCGCGTGAGATGCCGCAGCTGAGCGTGTCGCTCCCCAGCCCGAGCAGCGATAAGGGCAAGGCCAAAGACGCGAAGGACATCATCAAGAGCAAGAAGTAGCGCGGTTCGCCGCTAAGCTTCGCTTATCCGAATCGTCGATCACCATCTCCACACACAGTGGTCGGATGGGCGCTTCCGCCCGGCGGAGCTCCTGGAGCAGGCTAAGACCAAGGGCTATCGCATAGGTATCTCCGACCACGCCGGGCCTCGCCAGCAGCACATCCAGGCCCACAACTTCGACGCCTACGTAGCCGACCTGCGGCAGTACGACGTCTACCGCGGGGTCGAGTTCGACGTCGCCTGGGGATTGACGTTCGATCCTGCCAAGGCTTCCGAGCTCGATTACGTCATCGGCTCGCTGCACGGCGTCATGCGCGACGGCGCGTTCCGGCCGCTGGATGGCATGTTCCGCTGGTTCCAGACCGGCGGTAAGCAGCCGTACGCGCCCGACGTCGACTTGACCGATCTTGAAGCCTGGATCGACGAGTGGCTTGGCATCCTGAGGCACTGCTTCCAGACCACGCCCATCGATATCCTCGGCCACCCGACGCTCACCCCGGTGCTGCCGCTGGATCCCGATCCGGAAAAGGCCTACCAGCCCGAGTGGGAGGAACGCCTCTGCGCCTTGGCGCTGGAGTACGGCGTGGCGCTCGAGATAAGCGGGCGCTACAAGCTGCCTCACGAGCGCTTGCTGCGGCTGGGCAAGGACATGGGTGTGGTCTTTGCCATCGGCAGCGATGGCCACCAGCCGGGGCAGATCTGCGATCTGGCATACCCCTTGCAGATGATTGAGAAGATTGGCCTTCCGTCCAGCCAGATCTTCGATGTGGAAGCCAAGCCTCGTGCGCGGCTGGCTGTTCGTTCGGGCCCCTGAGGCTGCTACAATGTGTCGGGTTTTCTGAGTGCGTCCCCCCGGACGCACTTCTTTTGTGTTCAGCATCTCATGAGGAGTAGTTGCGCATGGAGCTCGTCTGGGTAGTTCCAGTCGCCGGCGTACTGGCCATCCTGTTTGCCTTCGGCTTGGCGAGGGACGTGCTGCGCCGCGATCCAGGCACCCCTGCGATGCAGCAGGTGGCCGCCATGATCTTCGAGGGCGCCATCGCCTTCTTGAACCGCCAGTACCGCACCATTGCCACGCTGGCTGTGCTGACCGCGGTCATCATCGGACTGCTGGTCGGCATTTTCGCCCACAACACCGGCGAGGGCGTGCTCACCGGCATCGCCTTCCTGCTGGGCGCGTTCTGCTCGTCGGTGTCCGGCTACATCGGCATGTACATCTCGGTGCGCTCTAACCTGCGTACCGCGTCCGCGGCTACCCGTTCCCTCCCAGAGGCGATCGAGGTCGCCCTGCGCGGCGGTGCGGTCTCCGGCTTCCTGGTGACAGCCCTGAGCCTGCTGGGCGTCGCCGGCATCTTCGGCCTCTACAGCAACATCCTGGGCAACTCGCCGGACCAGACGCCGTTTCTCATCGTCGGCTTCGGCTTCGGGGCCAGCTTCGTGGCCTTGTTCGCGCAGCTCGGCGGTGGCATCTACACCAAAGCTGCCGACGTGGGCGCCGACCTGGTCGGTAAGGTCGAGGCCGGCATCCCCGAAGACGACCCCCGCAACGCCGCCGTGGTCGCCGACCTGGTGGGCGATAACGTCGGCGACTGCGCGGGCCGCGGCGCCGACTTGTTCGAGTCCATGTCGGCCGAAAACATCGGCGCCATGATCCTCGGCGTGGCCATCTACGCGGCCACCAAGAACATCGCCTGGATCTTCTTCCCGCTGGTGCTGCGGTCGTTCGGGCTTATCGCCTCGATGGTCGGCCTACTGTCCGTATCGCGTTGGGCCCGGGTGCGCAGCGATCCCATGGCTGCGCTCAATGGCGGCTACTACGTCCTTACCGCCTTGTGTATCGTGGGCCTGTTCATCACCACCTACGTCATGATGGGCAGCGCTTGGCTGTCGTTCTTCATGTGCGGCCTCATCGGCATCGGCGTGGGCATCGCGTTCGTGTACATCACCCAGTACTACACGGCCGGATCGTGGCGGCCGGTGCAGGAGATCGCCCGGGCGTGCATGACTGGCCCGGCCACGACCATCATCACCGGCACAGCGGTTGGCTTTGAGACCACGGCGGTCACGGCCGTCGTCATCGGCGCGGCGCTCGTGGCGGCGTTCGTCATCGGCGGCCTCTCCGGCGTGCCGAACGCCAGCATCTACGGCACCGCCGTAGCGACCATGGGCATGCTCATGTCCGCGTCGTACGTGCTGGCCATGGACACTTTTGGGCCTATCACCGACAACGCCGGCGGCATCACCGAGTTCTCGCACGCCGCCCCCGAGGCGCGGGAGATCACCGACAACCTCGACGCCGTGGGCAACACTACCAAGGCGCTCACCAAGGGTTATGCGGTGGCTTCGGCTGGTCTGGCGGCCTTCCTGCTGTTCAGCGCTTACCTGGATCGGGTCAAGGAGCTGCTGGGCTGCACCGGGACCAACCCCGTTCCGGCCCAGCTCAGAGGTGTCATCGCCAACTGCGCCGACGCACTGCCGGTGAACCTCTCCCACGTGGAGGCGTTCGTCGGCGCGCTGCTCGGCGGAATGCTGGTGTTCCTGTTCAGCTCGCTGGCCATCCGCGCCGTCGGCAGCACCGGCGCCAAGATCATTGAGGAAGTCCGGCGTCAGTTCCGGGAGGATCCCGGCATCATGCAGGGCACCTCCAAGCCGGACTATGCCCGCGCGGTCGATATCACCGCCCGCGCCGCACTGCGCGAGATGGTCGCGCCGGGCCTGCTGGCGGTCGGCCTGCCGGTCGCCGTCGGCCTGATTTTCCGCGCAACCGGGAACCTGAATGGGAACGCCGGCTGGGAGTCCGTGGGCGCGGTGCTGATGGTGGGCACCATCGTTGGCGTGATCGTGGCCACATTCCTCAACAACGGCGGCGGCGCCTGGGATAATGCGAAGAAATTCATCGAAAGCGGGCAGCTTAAGGACGCCGCGGGCAACGTGCAGGGCAAGGGCAGTTTCGCCCACGCGGCCGGCGTCGTCGGCGACACCGTGGGCGATCCGTTCAAGGACACCGCCGGCCCGTCGCTGCACGTGCTGGTGAAGCTGCTGTCCACCATCACCCTGGTCCTCGCGCCGCTCTTCATCTAAACCCCTTTATATTCCGGGGGTGGGGTACAACGTGAAGGACCTCCTGCGCGAACTGGGGGTGGAGGCCCTCCAGATCGTGCCTGCATCGGTGATCCTCACTGACCCCGAGATCGGCCCTGGCTGGCGGTTGAACCCGAGCTCGGCCCTCCTGATCACGGATGTGGCCGACGAGCAGGCGGTGCGGGCGCAGCTCGCGATGGTGTATCCCAACGGCCATCCCATCCGGCCGACGCCCCACGGTCTCCTCGTGGATCCGCTCGGCCCACTCGAGCATGGCTCCTACCTCGAGGCTTTGCAGTACGTCACCCAGCGCCTGCGTGCGCCCGATGGCTGCCCGTGGGACCGCGAGCAGGACCACAAGAGCATCCGCAGCTACCTCCTCGAAGAGGCCTACGAGACCCTCGAGGCCCTCGACACCGGCGACTCCAAGAAGCTTGCCGAGGAGCTCGGCGACCTGCTCATGCAGGTCCTCCTCCACGCTGAGATCGCCCGCCAGCAGGGCGAGTTCGATCTGCGCGACGTGGTCCTTGGCATCACCTCCAAGCTGGTTCGCCGCCATCCCCACGTGTTCGGTGATGTGAAGGCCGACACGGCTGGCCAGGTGCTGGCCAACTGGGACGACATCAAGAAGAAGGAGCGTCCCCATGAGCAGTCCATTCTGGCCAGCGTGGCCTTCGGCATGCCCGCCCTGGCGTATGCCCAGGAGGTTTCGGAACGCGCCGCCCGCCAGGGCTTCGAGTGGGCGGACATTGAAGGCGTCGTCGACAAGATCAAGGAAGAGATCCAGGAGCTGGCCGAGGCCCAGGACAACGACCAGGTCATCGACGAGTTCGGCGACCTGCTGTTCAGCCTGGTCCAGGTGGCCCGCTGGAAGGGCTTCGAAGCCGAGGACGCCCTCCGCCAGGCCAACCGGAAGTTCCGGCTGCGCTACGAGCAGCTGGAGCGACTGCTGCGCGAGCGCGATTTGTCCATGAAGGACATGACCCTCGAGGCCATCGACCAGCTTTGGGAAGAGGCCAAGGAGCTGGCTAAGGCTTAGCCGAAGCTCGTCCCCGCCGGCAGACGGAACTCGTAGAACGGCGCATCGGTTACGTCGCCCACCGCGTTCTCGCGCAAAGCGCGGTAATAGCGTTTGGGATCGCCCTGCAGCACCGAGCCGTGGTGGCACGCAATCGTCTCCACGTTCAGCGGCTCGATGCGGTCCAGGGCGAACTCCAGGTGCTTCTGCGACGGCAGCAGGCCGCTGAACTTGCAGAACTCCACCATGTCCTGGGAGACGTCGTCGCTGGTTAGTGGCGGCCGGTCGCCCGGCTGCATGAACAGGTCCGACGTGAACAGCGTGCGGTCTTTCTCGTCGTAGACCAGCATGCTGTCCCAGAAATGGACCCACGGCGTAACCACGGCGGTCAGCTCTTTCTGGCCAAGCTGCAGCTTCTCGCCGTTGCCGACGACTTTGGGCGGTTTTTGGCTGTAGTCGTTGACGGTGACCAGCGCGCCCACCGGGCTGCATACCGGCTCAGCGTGCGGCGCCAGGGCCAAGAAACGGTTCATGGAGCCGCACTCGTCCATCTCGAAGTGCGGGATGACGATATAGCGCAGCTTGGCCGGATCGATCAGCTTGCGGACTGCGTCGTGGACCTGGTCGAAAAGGAAGTTGAAGCTGGTCTCCACCATGGCGGGCTCGTCGTCGCGGATCACGAAGCAGGCGAAATTGACCGGCGAGCCGGGCGGGTAGAAGGTAATCCGAAAAACGTCAGGAGCAACCTCAGTGACGTTGGGTTCCATGTCCTTGACCCTCGCAGGGCTTAGGCCAGGTTGTGCTTCTTGTAGATCTGCTCGATGCGCTGGCTGGCCCAGCTCACCGCCTCGTCCACGTTCCCGGTCACGGCGCGGCCAATCATGAGCGGCACGATCCAGTTGTTCTCGACTTCGGCTGAAGCCGGGTTGGGTGGCCCCGGGTGGCCCGTGGCGCGGGCGATCTGGTCGAAGTCCTGCAGCACCGCGAAGCGCGGGTCCTCCCCGAGGATGGGCATCGGCTTCTTGCGGAACTCTTTGAGCAGCGGCTGGTTGTAGCCCGTACTCGCTTTGACCGCTTCCGGATACACCGCGTAGTAGTCGGCGATGAACGCCTTGGCCGCGGACACGCTCTTGGACCAGTTCATGACGCCGAACACGGCCGTGGAGACGGGGCTGAAGCGACCCTTTGGCCCCGCTGGAGCATTCGAGATGGCGATGTTCTTGGCCAACTCCGGTTTGTCCTTCTCGATCGTCCGGATGGCACTGATGGGGTTCTGAATCCAGGAGATGCGGCCGGCCGCCAGGCCGTCGTTGTTGCCGCTGTCGTCCCACGACAGGACCTCGTCGGTCATGGTCTTCTGGTAGAGGTCGACGGCGAACTTGACGGCCGCCTTGGTCTCGGGACTGTCGAACTTGGCCATGCGGCCCTCCGGGGTGGCGTAGGACACCCCGAAGCCCCACAGCAAGCAGTGCCAGGAGTCGTTCGCGTCGTTGCTCTTCTGGTTGATGGCGATACCCACCGGATTGCCTTTGGCCTTGAGCACGGTTCCGGCGTTGAGCAGGTCCTCCCACGTGTCGACCGGCTTCAACCCGTTGGCCTCGAACAGATCCTTGCGGTACATGCCCGGGCGGTCGATGAAGAAATCGGGCACGCCCTTCCAAACGCCCTGGAACTTGCCGATGTTGCTGGCCAGCGGATCGGCCCAGCCGCCGTATTTCTTGCCCAGCTCCTCGGCCAGATCGGTCATGTCGACCAGCTGCTGGTTGTAGACGTTGATGGCGCCGCTCTGGGTGAAGCCGAAAAGGTCATGGCCCGCTTTGGCCGCCACCTCGGCGGCCCATTTGGCGGGCAGCTCGCCGGCCAGGATGTGATCGACGCTGACCTGGACCTTGTTCTTGGCGCCCCAATCGGCGGCGAACTTGTCCAGCCAGGTGTCATACGCGGGCACGAAGTGCGAGCGCATCAGCAGCTTGAGCTCGCCTCCGCCAATTGCTGCCGCCGAGGCCGCGGCGCTGGGCGAGGCCGCGGGCTTGGCGCTGCCGGACGGACTGCCGGGCGCGGTTGAGGATGGCGAGGCTGCCGGCTGAGCGCCGCCGCAGGCGGCCAGTACGGCCGCGGCTACGCCAGTGCCGCTGAGCAATAGGAAGCGCCGTCGCGTCAACATAACGTTTCTCCTCTTGCAGTGGTCACTTCAAGGCACCGCCTGTGATGCCCTCAACGAAGTCGTTGAGCAGGAAGTTGAACAGGATGGCCACTGGCAGGCCGGCGATCAGCGCGCCTGCCATCAGCTCGCCCCAGTAGAAGATGTCGCCGCGGATGAGGTCCGTCACCACGCCCAGCGTGACCGGCTTGACGTTGGTGCTGGAGGTGAAGACCAGCGGGTAGAGGAAGGCCTGCAGCGAGATGGCGAAGGCGAACATGCCGGTCGCCGCCAGGCCGGCTTTGCTGATCGGCAGCACCACCCGGAAGACGGCCTGGCTTCGGCTCGCGCCGTCCACCAGCGCCGCCTCCTCGATCTCCTTCGACACGTTCTTGAAGAAGCCCATCAGCAGCCACGTCCCAAACGGGATCGAGATGGTGGGCAGCACGATGACCAGCGACCAGATGGTGTTGGCCAGCCCGAGCGCGTGGACGACGCGGGTCAGCGGGATGAACAGCAGCGTGGGCGGGATCAGGTACGTGGCGAAAATGGCGATGCCCAGCTGCTGGGCGCCCGGCAGGTTCAGCCGGGCGAGCGCATAGCCGGCCGGCACCGCGGCCAGGAGGGTGATGGCTACGACGCACACGCCGATGACCAACGAGTTCCACATCCAGGTCAGGAACAGCGTCTTGCCGAAGAGGTATTCGAGATGAGCCAGCGTCGGCCAGTCGTTGAAGATCAGCGGGTTGTGCTTTAGCTCGTATAAATCCGAGTTCTGCTTGAAGGCGGTAATGAACATCCAGTAGAACGGGAACACCATGACCAGCACGTAGGTCGCCATGGCCAGCGCCCGGACCAGCGTGCTGCGCTGGCTGCGCGTCAGATGGAACGGCCCGCGTTGGACCGCCACCTGGGCCGCCATTTACAGCCCCTCCCGCTTGGCGATGCTGCGCAGCGACATGATGGTCAGGATCAGAAGCACCGGCAGGAGGTACAGCGCCACCGCTGCGCCCTGGCCGAGCGCGCCGCCCTGCACGCCGATCTGCAGCGCGTAGCTGGCCATCACCTGCGTCTGGTCGACGGGCCCGCCCCCGGTCAGCAGGTAGACCACCGTGAGCTCGGTGAGGGTGAAGATCAGGTCGAACAGCAGCGCGATGAACAGGATGGGCGCGATGATCGGCACGATCACCGCCTGGAAGCGCTGCCACCAGCTGGCTCCGTCGATGCGCGCCGCCTCGATGATCTCGCCCGGGATGGCCGTCAGGCCGGCCAGGACGGTGATGGCCCCGAACGGGACTGCCCGCCAGGTGCTGACGAAGATGACGGCGATGATAGCCGCCGGCATTGTGCCGAGCCAATTAGGCCCCTTGTCAATGAGGCCGATGTGCACCCCGATCCAGTTGATCACGCTGTACTGCGAGTGGAACATCCACTTGTAGGCGATGGTGCTCAGCGCGATCGGGATCGTCCAGGGCAGCACGAACAGCGTGCGCAGGATGCCGCGGCCCGGGAATGCGCCAAGCATCAGGAAGGCGAGGGCAACGCTCAGCGTGATCTTGGCCGCGGTCGAGATGACCGCGATGACGACCGTATTGCGCACCGCCAGCCGGAAGGTCACGTCCCGGGTGACGTCGGCGAAGTTCTGGAGGCCGACGAACGCGCCCGTGCTGGCCACGGTGGTGTTGGTCAGGCTGTACCACAGCCCGAGCGCCAGCGGGAACCCGACCAGTCCCAGCACGTAGATGCCGGCCGGGAGCACCAGGAGGTAGCCGGCCAGGCGCCGGAGGGTCCCGCGCCGAACGCGCGTGCTCAGGGCTACGCGCGGCTGGGCGGCTACGACGAGACCGGCGTCCAATCAGCGACCCTGGCAGCATCATATACCGTGGGCCGCCGGGGCCGCTAGGTTTTAGACCGCTGCCAAGGCCTTGCTGGGCTTCTCGGCGCCGAGATCCTTGATCGCTGGATAGACCTCTTTGGCTGCCAGCTCGAGTGAGCGGCGGGTCTTCTCCACGCTCATGAAGCCGGCGTGGCTCATCATCAGCATGTGGCCGATGCCGCAGCGCTCATAGAGGTAGGTCAGCTTCTTGATCACCTGGTCGGGCGTGCCGGCCACGACGATGCCCTTCTCCTGCAGCTGCTCGAAGCTGTCGCGGTAGGCCTTGCCGCCCCGGCCCAGGATGTTGTTGGCCAGCACCTGCGGCGGCAGGTAACCGGGAGGCATGTTCAGCTGCGGATGCCGCTCGCGGTACAGGTACCACAGCAGCTCCTGCCCGTATGTCTGCGCATCCTCCTCTGAATCGCTGACGTAGACCAGCGCCAGGTAGGCGAACTTGTCTGCGCCAGGCTCCGGATAGCCCATTTCGGCGCAGCGCCGCTTGTACGTGTTGACCAGGTTCTCCGTCCACTCGTACGGCGTGAGGAAACAGGCGTAGGTGTACTGGTGGTCGGCGGTAAAGGTCACGCTGTCCGGCGTCGATCCGGTGATCCAGATCGGTGGGTGCGGCTGCTGATAGGTCCGCGGCCAGACGTTCACGTACCGGAAGTGCCAGAAGCGGCCCTCCCAGTTGAAGGGCTCGTGGGTCGTCCAGGCCTTGACGATGAGGTCGTGCGCTTCCTCGAACCGCTGCCTGGTCAGCACCGGGTTGGTGTTGGACGGCTGGATCTCTGTCGGCACCCCGCGCACGAACCCGGAGATGATGCGCCCGCGGGACATGCAGTCCAGCATGGCGATCTCCTCGGCCACGCGGACCGGGTTGTCACGATGGGGCAGCGGGCTCCCGAGGATGCAGATCTTGGCCGTCTTGGTCCGCTGGATCACCGCCGCGGCCGAGATCGGCACGATCGCGTCGCAGCAGGTCATGGTCTGGTGGTGCTCGTTGAGCATCAGGTCCAGGCCGACGTCTTCTGCGTAGGCGTAGTCGTCCAGGTAGCGTTCGTACAGGTCGGCCATCTTGACTGGGTCCATGAAGCGGCTGGGCAGGATGACGCGCGCCGAGCGGTACTCCTTCTCGATTTCCGGCGGCACGTAGGGGTAGGGCATCTCGCTGAAGTGGTAGAGCTTCACGCTTTTTCCTCCGTTAGGAATGGCAGTACGGCGGCGTCGAATGCCTCTGGCTGCTCGAGATAGGGGTAGTGCCCGGCGTCCTTGATGAGGGTGAACCGCGCGCCGGGGATGGCCTGGGCGTAAGCCCGGCCGTAATCAGGCTTCACGATCCGGTCGCTGTCGCCCCACACCACCAGCGTGGGGATGTTGATGCGGCCCAGCCGGCCACGCAGCTTGGGGTTGTGCATGAACGGCTTCCAGGCGATGAGCGCGGTGGTCTGGCGGTTGCGCAGCAGGGTCACGATATCCTCTTCAGGCAGCTCCGGGCTGGGCAGCTTCATCACCTTCGCACCGGCCTCCGCATCGTGCCAGCTGGCCTGGAGGAACTCCTTGGCGTCCATGATGAAGTTGTCGGCCACGTCGCGCTCGGTCGGCCCGCCAATCTTGATTCCGACCGCGTCCACCAGCACCAGGCGCTTCAGGTCGTGGCTGCAATGGACGGCGATCTCGGCTGCGATCCAGCCGCCCAGCCCCAGACCCATCAGCCGCACTGGCCCGCCTCGCAGCGTGCGCAGCAGGTCGAGGTAGGCGTACACCAGGTCGTCCACGCAGTCGAAGTGCTCCGGGAGCGTGGACTGGCCGAACCCGGGATGCGACGGCACAGTGACGGCGAAGCGTTCCGCCAGCCGGTCGAGGTAGGGCCAGCCGGTGTTCAGATACTCCTGGTCGTGCAGGACAATCAGCGGGTCGCCGTGGCCCGCCTCGATGACCTCGAGTTTGAGGCCGGGAAGATCGAGAATCTGTGTCTGCCAATCGGTGGCCGCAGCTGTCGCCAAACGTGCTCCTTTGCCAGCGTTCCACTGTGCGGAACGAGTTCCGTATACTGGACTACGGTGAACCGTACCACAAAATTGCCCGGCGAGGGAGTCCGATCGCTGGAGCGCGGCGTCGAGCTGCTGTTTCGCCTGGCCGCTCACCCCGAGGGCGTCGGCCTGCAGCAGCTCGCCCGTGAGACGGGCTGCAGCAAGAGCACCGTTCACCGGCTGCTGGCCACCCTGCAAAGCCTGAGCCTGGTCGAGCAGGACGGCCGCTCGCGGCTCTACCTGCCTGGTCGGCGCTTGGCCGAGCTGGCGCCCGCTGGCGCCGAGCCTGACCTGCGCCGCCTGGCCCTGCCGGTCATGCGCCAGCTGCGCGATGAAACCGAGGAGACGGTCACGCTGCACCTGATCGAGGGCGGCAGCCACGTCGTCGTCGAGCAGGTCGAGAGCGAGCATGAGATTCGGCGCATCAACCCCATCGGCCAGCCGGTGCCGCTGGTCGCCGGCGCGACGGCCCGGGCCATCCTGGCTTTCCTGCCGCCGGCCGAGCGGCCAAGCCTCGATGGCGGCCCGTCCGAGGCCGAGCTGCGACGCGTCCGGGTGCAGGGCTACTCTCTCAGCGCCGGTGAGCGCCTGGCAGGCGGCACGGCAATGTCGGCGCCAGTCTTCGACCGCAGCGGAAGGTTGTGCGCGGCGCTTAGCGTGTCCGGCCCGCGCTTCCGTTTCACGCTGGCGCGCGCCAGGGGCTGCGCGCCGGCGCTCACCGCCGCCGCGCGGCGCATCTCGGCCGCGCTCGGCTGGCGTGGCGATACCATTGCCGCCGATGGCTGACTTGAACCTCAAGGGCGTGAGCATCGTCATGCTCGGCGTGACCGATCTGGAGCGCTCCACCGCGTTCTATGTCGAGAAGCTGGGCCTGCGCGCCACCGGCCAGGTCCCCGGGTTCTCGTTCCTGGATGGCGGCGGCGTAGCCCTGGCACTGAGCGAGCCGCTAGCGCGCGCCAGCCGCAACCTGGTGGGTGCGACAGAGGTGGTCTTCGGCGCGGACGACGTTCCGGCCGCCTATGACGAGCTGCGCAGCCGGGGCGTGACGTTCCTCAACGAGCCGCGGCTGGTCGATGGCGTCAACTGGGCGGCCGATTTCGCCGACCCGGATGGCCATGTGCTGTCCATTTTCGGCTCGGGCCCGGCATGAGAGCGGCCAGCCGGTACGTCATGGCCGGCGGTATTCGGACCCACTATCTGGAGGCTGGCGAAGGCGAGCCGCTGGTGCTCATCCACAGCGGGGAGTTCAGTGGGCGGGCGGAGTTCTCGTGGCGCTACAACATCGATGCCCTGGCCGAGCACTTCCACGTCTATGCGCCCGACGTCGTCGGCTTTGGCCGGACCGAGAAGATCGTGAGCTTCTCGGAGCAGTCGGCGTTCAGAGTGCGTCATATCCGCGCCTTCATGGACGTGCTGTGCATCGACTCGGCCCATTTCATGGGCAACTCGTTCGGCGGCTCGCTTATCCTGACGGTCGCCAGCGCCGAACGGCCGGCCTGGAATATTCGCTCGATCGTCGCCTCCAGCGGCGGCGGCTTCGCGCCGGACAATGACGCCCGCAAGGTGCTGACGCTGTACGACGGCTCGCGCGAGGGCATGCGCGAGATCCTCAAAGTCCTGTTTTACGACTCCAGGTGGTGGGCCGACGAGTTCGTCGACGAGCGCTGGCATGCGGCTATGGAGCCGGGCGCCTGGGAGGCCATCGCTGCGGCGCGGCTCGCTCCGCCCGGCAAGGACAAGGGCTTCGCCGGCGAGCGCGGCGACCCGGGCAAGATCAAGGTTCCGGTGCTTATCTGCGGCGGGGACCAGGATCTGCTGCGTGAGCCCGGCTGCTGGCAGGACCTGCACGCCAAGATCCCTGGTTCGGAGCTCAAGATCTTCTCGCCCGCGCGCCACTGCCCGCACATCGAGTTCGCCGACGAGTTCAACCGTGTGGCGATTGACTTCCTGAAGCGCCACAGCGCTTAGGAATCGAGCAGCAGCAGCTCCGGCTGTTCCATGAAGCGCTTGATTTCGACCAGGAACTGAACGGCCTCGCGGCCGTCAACGACGCGATGGTCGTAGCTGAGGGCGACGTACATCATGGGCCGGATGGCGACCTGGCCATCGAGGGCGATAGGCCGCTGCTCGATCTTGTGCAGGCCCAGGATGGCGACCTGGGGCGGGTTCAAGATGGGTGTGGACATCAGCGAGCCGTAAACGCCGCCGTTGGTGATGGTGAAGGTGCCGCCTCTCAGGTCCTCGAGCGTCAGGGTTTTCTCGCGTGCCTTCTGCACGAAGCCGGCGATCGCCTGCTCGATCTGGGCGAAGGTCATGTCCTGAGCGTTTCGCAGGACCGGCACGACCAGGCCCTCTGGGTCGCCGATGGCAATGCCCACGTCGTAGTAGTGCTTGATGACGAGCTCTTCGCCGTCGAGCTCGGCGTTGATCTGTGGAAACGTCTTTAGGGCGGCAATGCTTGCTTTGGTGAAGAACGACATGTAGCCCAGGTCGACGCCATACCGGTCTTTGAAGGCTTGGCGCTGTTTGGCCCGGAGCTCGATTACTGCGCTCATGTCGATTTCGTTGAAGGTGGTCAGCATGGCCGCGGCGTGCTGCGCCTCGACCAGCCTGCGGGCGATGGTCAGCCGCCGCCGGCTCAACCGCTGGCGGGTCTCGGCCCTCGCGGTGACCGCTCGTTCGACATCCTCGCGGGTGATTCGGCCTCCTGGCCCGGTGCCCTGAACGGATGCAAGGTCGATCCGTCGCTCGGCTGCGACGCGCTCGGCGACTGGCGTAGCCCTCGGCGCCGCTGGGGCTCGCCCGGCCGCGACCGGCTCAGCCCCACGAGAATCGGCCTCGAGCCGTCCCTGCGCAGGGGCGGGCCCACCAGCCGCCGGTTCGCCCACCGCCGGCGCGGGCGCAGCCCGCAAATCCTGAGACCCAAGCCGTCCCTCGGCGGCCGGCCGCGCCTCGGCCGGGGCAGCCCCGGCCGGCGGGGCCGGGCCATCACCCTCTCGAATGACGGCCAGCACATCCCCCGGATGCACCGTCTCCCCTTCCCGGTGCACTATCCGCTCCAGCACCCCGGCGCGGTCGGCCGCCACTTCCGCGTTGACCTTCTCCGTCTCCAGCTCGACCAGCACCTCGCCCGCGGTCACAGGCTGGCCTTCTTCCTTCAGCCAGCGGCCAACGGTGGCCTCCAGGACCGACTCGCCCAGCATGGGCACGCTGATCTCACCGGCCACGCACCGCCTCCGCCACCAGCCGTTCGTCCGGGGTCGGCCGAGAGCCCAGGTCGAACGCCGCCTCGATGATGCGCCGCTGCTCCTTCACGTGCCACTCATGCGCGCCCTCGGCCTGGCTAGCCCGTCGCGTACGGCCAATGTACAGCAGCGGCACGCGACCGGCCAGGATGTCCCGCAGCCGCGGCGCCACGTATGTCCAGGCGCCCATGTCGCGCGGCTCCTCCTGCAGCCAGGCCACCTCGCGCAGCTTCGGGTAGCGGTCCACCAGGCCGGCGATGTCCGTCGCCGGGAAGGGGTAGAGCTCCTCCACCCGCGCCACCGCCAGTCCCTCGGCCGGCAGCCGTTCCGTGGCCGACAGCTCGACCCCTATCTTCCCGCTGCACAGCACCAGCCGCCGCACCCGCCCCGGCGGCGCGGATGCATCCTCCAGCACCGGCCGGAAATGCCCCTCCGACAGCTCCTCGGCAGGCGAGGACGCCAGCGGGTGCCGCAGCAGGCTCTTAGGGGTCATCAGCACCAGCGGCCGCGGGTCGCTGGCCAGCAGCTTGGCTTGCCGGCGAAGGATGTGGAAGTACTGCGCCGCCGTCGAGCAGTTGGCGATGCGCAGGTTGTCCTCCGCCGCCATGTGCAGGAAGCGCTCCAGGTGCGCGCTGGAATGCTCCGGGCCCTGGCCCTCATAGCCATGCGGTAGCAGCAGCACCAGCGAGGGCAGCTGACCCCATTTGGAGCGCGCCGAGACGATGAACTGGTCGACGATGACCTGGGCCACGTTCACGAAGTCCCCGTACTGTGCCTCCCAGAGCACCAGCGCTTCGGCCGCGGTCACGTCATAACCGAACTCGAAGCCCAGGGTCGCCGCCTCCGAGAGGGGGCTGTCCCAGACTTCGAATGAGGCGCGTGCCTCGCCCAGGTGCTGCAGTGGCGTGTACGTGGCGTCGGTCTCGTAGTCGTGCAGCACCAGGTGCCGTTGGCTGAACGTCCCCCGCGCCGTGTCCTGGCCCGTCAGCCGGATCGGCGTGCCTTCTTCCAGCACCGAGGCCAGGGCCAGGCTCTCGGCGTGCGCCCACTCGATGCGCGCCTGCGCGTCCTCGAAGGTCGCCCGCCGTCGCGCCAGCGCCGGCTCCAGCCTGGGATGGACGCGAAAGCCGTTCGGCACGCTGTAGAGTTGGCGATTCAGGGCGGCCAGGCGCTCTCGCGGCACCGCCGTCTCGATGCCCGGGGCTGGCCCTGGGCTGCCCAGCCCGCCGGCCGGGCCGCCGGCCTCGATCCCGGCGCTGGTCTCATCCGAAGGCTCGGCGCCGGGCGCAGGCGATTCCATGATCCGCCGCCGGATGGCGTGCAGCTTGTCGATGGCGGCCTGCAGAGAGGCGTGTGCCTGTTCTTCAGTGATGAGGCCGCGCCGCACCATCTCCCGCGCCCACAGCTCGCGCACCGTGGGATGCTTTGCGATGAGCGCGTACATGCCCGGCTGCGTGAACGAGGGCTCGTCCCCCTCGTTGTGGCCATAGCGACGGTAGCCCACCAGGTCGATGACCACGTCCTTGAGGAACTGCTCGCGATAGGCATGGGCCAGTCGAGCCGCGGCGATGCACGCCTCCGGGTCATCGGCGTTGACGTGGATGACGGGCATCTCGAAGCCCTTGGCCAGATCACTGGCGTAGAGCGTCGAGCGGGTGCAGTTCGGTCCGGCGGTGAAGCCCAGCTGGTTGTTAGCGATTAGGTGGATGGTCCCGCCGGTGCGGTAGCCAGGCAGGCGCGACAGGTTGAGGCTCTCAGCCACGATGCCCTCCCCGGGGAACGAGGCATCGCCATGGATGAGCAGCGCCAGCGAACCTCGCTCGTCCTGGATGGGCGGGCCCGCCTGGCCCCGCTGCTCGCCATACGCCCGAGCCATTCCGAGCACGACCGGATTCACGAACTCCAGATGGCTCGGGTTGGGCGCCAGCATGACCGTCATCGCCACCTCGCTGCCGCCCGCGACGGCCCGCCTCGCGCCCAGGTGGTACTTGACGTCGCCGGTCCAGCCGAGGTCGCTGCTGCCCGTGGCCGACGTATTCGGAGGCTGGTAGCGGCCCAGAAACTCGGCGATGATCTGCTCGTAAGGCTTTCCGAGCACGTGCGCCAGCACGTTGAGGCGGCCCCGATGGGCCATGCCCAGTATCAGCGCCCGAGTGCCCGCCTCGGCCGCCGCGCCGATGATCTCGTCCAGCATCGGCACCAACATGCCCAGGCCCTCCAGCGAGAACCGCGTCTGCCCAGGAAAGGCGCGCTGCAGAAAGCGCTCGAACGAGCCGACCTCGGTGAGCCGGTCGAGCAGTTTGCGCTCGTCGATCGGGTCGGTAGGCGGACGGCAGCGACCGGTGAGGACGGCCTGGTGCAGCCACTGGCGCTCCTCGGCGTTCGAGACGTGCTCGAACTCGTAGCCGGTGGTCCCCTGATAGAGCTGGCGCAGGCGGTCGATGCCATCGCGTGCGTTGGCGGCGCCGGGCACGCCCACGATCTCGGCCGGCAGCGCCGCCAGGTCCTCTTCCCGAATGCCGTGGAAGCTCGCCTCGAGCGCCGCGTCGCCCGGGGGCGGCGTTCCCAGCGGATCGAGCTGGGCGGCCTTGTGGCCGTAGGCGCGTATGGCGCGCGCCAGCCTGACAGCTCCAGCGACCGCAGTCCCGCCACGCCCGCCTTCCACCTCGCGCGAAGCCCGCAGAATCTCTGTTTCGGGCGCCCCCAGCAGCTCGAGCGCGGCGCGAGTATCCGCATCCACCGCGGAAGGGTCCGAAACGAACCGCTCCCACAGCTCAGCCAGGTAGCCCGCGTTCTGGCCGGAGAAATCTGCCCAGGAGAGGGGCATGGCTCCAATGTAAACCGTCAGGTATCCTCGATGAAAGGGAGGCTGTTTGCTGCCATGATCGAAAAGGACGTCGCCGTCATCGGCGCGGGCCCTGGTGGCTACGTCGCAGCGATTCGCGCCGCGCAGCTCGGCGCCAGCGTCGTCTGCATCGAAAAGGAGTACCTGGGCGGCGTCTGCCTGAACGTCGGCTGCATTCCCACCAAAGCCCTCATTCGCAGCGCCGAGCTGTTCGCCACGATGCAGCATGCCGAGCGCTTCGGCATTCGTGCCGAGAACGTGAGCGTGGACTATCCGGCCATGGTCAAGCGCGAGCAAACCGTGGTCAAGCGGCTGGTGGCCGGCGTGGGCACCCTGTTCAAGAGCAACGGTATCGACAGCCTCATGGGCACGGCCAGCTTCAACGCCGACAAGACCATCGCCGTCAAGCTGAACGACGGCGGCGAAGAGCAGGTCAGGGCCAGGGATGTCATCGTGGCCACGGGCTCGTCGCCCAGCCGCCCGCCTTTGCCCGGGATGGATCTGCCGGGCGTGATCGACTCAACGGGGGCGCTCCAGCTGGATCACGTGCCCCAGCGGCTGACGATCGTTGGCGGCGGCGTCATCGGCGTCGAGTTCGGCTGCATGTTCGCTAGCCTGGGCTCCAAAGTCACCATCGTGGAGATGCTGCCCAGCATCATCGCCATGGAAGACCATGACGTGATCAAAGCCCTGCATACCGATCTCCAGAAGCTTGCTGTCGAGATCCTGGTCAACACCAGGCTCCGGGAGGTTCGCGCCAATGGCCAGGCGCAAGTCTGCGTCGTCGAGGCCGAGGGCGGCTCCAAAGAAATCGAAGGTAACGCCACCCTGATCGCCACCGGGCGCTCCCCCAACACGCGCGATCTCGGCCTGGACCGCGTCGGCGTGGAGCTGGAGCGCGGCTGGATCAAAGTCGACGAGGACATGCGTACCAACGTCCCGAACATCTATGCCGTGGGCGACGTCAACGGCCGCAGCCTGCTGGCTCACGCCGGCTTTGCCCAGGGCGTGCGCGCCGCCGAGACTATCGCCGGCCAGAAGTCGGTGCAGGACGTGAAGCTGGTCCCGCGCTGCATCTATACGATCCCCGAAATCGCCGCCGTAGGCATGACGGAGAAGGAGGCGCGCGACGCCGGCCGGAACCTGAAGGTTGGCCGGTTCCCGTTCTCGGCCAATGGCAAGGCGCAGTGCGTGGGCGAGCCCACTGGATTCGTGAAGGTCGTGGCGGACGCCGAGTACGGCGAGATCCTGGGCGTGCACATTTACGGCCACGAGGCCAGCTCGTTGATCATGGAGGGCACCCTGGCCATGCGCCTCGAGGCAGCGCTGGAGGACGTCTACACCACGATCCATCCGCACCCGACGCTTACCGAGGCGATGGGCGAGGCGGCGCTGTCCGCCGATGGCATCGCCCTGCACTGGCCCAAGGGCACGCCTTCGTAGTGGACCAGCCGCCGAAAATCGCGGACCGCAAGGCCGAGCACATCACCATCGCCACGGCCGAGCAGGTGGAGCCCGCGATTGCGGCCTCCTGGAACGACGTAGCTCTCATTCACAACTGCTTGCCCGAGGTCAACCTGGAAGACGTCGATCTTTCGGTGGAGTTCCTCGGACGCACGCTGAGCGCGCCAGTGGTCATCTCATCCATGACCGGCGGGCACGCGCTGGCCCGTTCCATCAACGAGGTCCTGGCCCAGGCGGCCGAGCGCTTCGGCCTGGCTATGGGCGTCGGCAGCCAGCGCGCCTACATCAGAGATCCCGGCCTCGCAGGAACGTATTCGGTGGTGCGCGAGGTCGCGCCGACGGCGTACATCATTGGCAACGTCGGCGCGCCCCAGCTCATCCAGCAGGGAGCCGAGCCGCCGCTCTCACCGGATCAGGTCAGGCGCGCGCTGGACCTGGTGCGCGCCGACGCTCTGGCCGTCCACCTGAACTATCTCCAGGAAATGATCCAGCCCGAGGGCGACACGCGCGCCCGCGGCGTGCTGGCGGCCATCCGGCAGGTGGTTGAGAGCGTGGGCATGCCGGTCATCGGTAAGGAGACGGGCGCCGGCATCGCGCTGGCTCAGGCGGTTCAGCTTCGGGAAGCCGGCGTTCGTGCGCTGGACGTTGGCGGTCTGGGCGGCACGAGCTTCGCCATCGTCGAGGCGTCGCGCGCCCGGCTGCGTGACAAGCAGGCCAAAGCCAATCTGGGTGAGCTGTTCGCGGCCTGGGGCATCCCGACCATGGCCTCCATCCCGCTCGCCGCGCAGGCCGGCTTGCCAGTCATTGGCAGCGGCGGCATCCGCTCCGGCCTGGACGCCGCCCGCGCGCTGGCGCTTGGCGCCACACTGGTCGGTATCGCCCGCCCCCTCCTGGTGGTGGCCCAGCAGGGCCTGGACGCGACCGCCGCCTGGATCGAGCGCTTCCTCGATGAGCTGCGCATCGCCCTTTTCCTCACCGGCTCGCGCACTACGGCCGAACTGCGGGGCAAGGCCGTCCTCCTCGGCCGCACCAAAGAGTGGGTCGAGGGTCTTAGCTCGGCTTCAACGGGGCGACCTGCCACTGTGCCGATCCCCACACCGGACCGCCACCCCCAAAGCCCGGTGCTATAGTTCCCGATCGTGCGCTACGCGGTCATCAAGACGGGAGGCAAGCAGTACACCGTCTCGCCCGGGCAGATCGTTGAGGTCGAGAAGCTCGATGTCGAGCCCGGCAGCGAGATCGAGCTCAACGAGGTGCTGATGGTCTCCGATGACGGCGCCCTCAAGGCCGGCAAGCCACTGGTCGAAGGCGCCAAAGTGCTGGCCCGCGTCCTGGCGCAGGACCGCGACAAGAAGATCGTGGTCTTCAAGTACAAGCCCAAGAAGCGCTACCGGCGAAAGACCGGCCACCGCCAGTCGATCACCCGCCTCGCCATCAAGGAGATTACCGTCTAATGGCCCACAAGAAGGGCGCCGGCAGCTCCAAGAACGGCCGCGATAGCCAGCCCAAGATGCTGGGCGTCAAACTCTACGACGGCCAGACCGTGCTGCCCGGTGGCATCATCGTTCGTCAGCGCGGCACCAAGATCAAGCCCGGCAACAACGTGGGCTGCGGCCGCGATCACACCCTCTTCGCGCTCGTCGCTGGCAAGGTCAAGTTCGAGAACTACCGCCGCGACCAGAAGCGCGTCAGCGTCTACGCAACAGCCGCCGCCGACTAGCTAACCTTCTCGCGTGTCGTGGACACGCACGCTGGTCGTCTCCGCGACGATCATTTTGCTGGCCATCATTGTGGTCGGCGCCATCTGGCTCTTGAGCTGGGTCGGCCCAGTCGTCCTGCTGCTGCTCTTGGCCGGCCTGTTGAGCACCGTCCTGATGCCCATGGTGGATTGGTTGGAGCGGGGGCGGCCGATCCCCCGCCCGCTGGCGGTGCTGGTGTCCTACCTGGCAGTCCTGATCGTTTTCGGCGGGATCCTCTATCTTGTCATCCCGCCCCTGGTCGACCAGGCCAACCAGCTCGTCCAGGGCCTGCCGGACATGTACCGCAACCTGACCGCCCCTGATTCGACGGTGCGGCAGCTGGCCGACCGTTTGGGCATCGATCTCACCTTCAGCGGACAGAGTAACCTGGGGACCCAGCTGCAAGCCCTCGCCCGGGCGGTGCTGACCAACGCCGCCGTCCTGGTGCGCGACGTCACCAGCACCGCCGTTGGAATCGTCGTGGTGCTCGTCGTGTCCTTCTATCTGCTCAACGAGGGGCACGACTTTCGAGCGCGGCTCAATGGGGTCGTGCCGGAACGCTACCACGACACCCTGGACTACTTCCTGGAGGCAATCATCGGCGCGGTTGGCGGCTACGCTCGGGCGCAGCTCGCGGTGGCGGCCATGGTGGGCGTCCTGGCCGGCCTGGCGGCGTGGATTGTTGGCGTCCGCTATCCGCTGATCATCGGGGCCTTGGCCGGGCTGCTGGAGCTCATTCCCTTCTTCGGCCCCACGCTTGGCGCTATCCCGGCCGTGTTGATCGCCATCTTCCAGGGCTCGTGGCTGAGGGTTGCGCTGATCATCCTGGCGTTCATCATCATCCAGCAGATCGAGAGCAACATCATCGGCCCTCGGCTCCTGGCCCATGGCGTGGGGCTGCACCCGCTGGTGGTGATCGTGGCCGTGCTGATTGGAATCGAGGTGGCAGGCGTATGGGGGGCGCTGTTCGCCGTTCCAGCCACGGCAGTGCTGGTGTCCGTTGGCCGGCGGGTGTACCAGATGAATCGGGAACGGCCGCGCAGGATCGCGGCCTAGAGCTTCAGGCTACCGGCTGAGGCGACCTCACGGCGGCGCTTACGGGCTGAGCCTGGCCGGCGCTGTCAGGCTGCGGGGCCGCGCCATTGGGCGCCGTCTCCGGTTTAGGAGCCTGAGCTCCGGCAGGTGGCTTTTGCAGGGCCTTGCCGGGCGAGACGATCATCGTCATCGCGCGGCCTTCCATCTGGGCGGGCTTCTCGATGTTGGCGTACGCCTTCAAGTCCTCCGCCACCAGACTGAGGACGTTGCGGGCCAGCTCTGGGTGGGCCATTTCGCGGCCCCGAAAGCGGACGGTGACCTTAACCTTGTCGCCTTCTTCGAGGAAGTGCTGGATCTGGTGCGTCTTGAACTCGAGGTCGTGGCTGCTGACGTTCGGCCGCAGCCAGATCTCCTTGAGCACCAGCTGCTTCTGGCTCTTGCGGGCTTCACGCTCGCGTTTCGTCTGCTCGTATTTGAAGCGGCCGTAGTCGAGCAGCTTGCAGACTGGGGGGTTGGCGTTGGGGGCAACCTCTACGAGGTCGAGGTTGCGGCTCTGGGCGAGCTCCAGGGCGTCTTCGATGCGCAGGACGCCAAGCTGCGCACCATGGTCGTCGATCAAGCGCACCTCGCGGACCTTGATCTTGTCGTTCGTTCGTAGCTCTTTGCTTATGTTCTGCTGCTCCTAATGGTCAGGTCTCGAGTCGGCCATTTTCGCCAAAGTATCACACGCACCTCCCCGGAATCAATAGCCGAACTACCCTCACGCGCCGCTTTTTAGCAAACGACAGGCCGGCTTCGGAAGTGACGGTTAGCCCCGTTCGAGTGGCACACGCCTTGCGTTCAACCAGCCGAAAGGAGGTACGCAGTCATGAGTCAGGTAAACGTTAATCCTCCCGGCGGCGGTGGATACTACCGCGACGATGGGACCGCGGCTGGCGTGAACCTGCTGGCAGTCGTCCTGGTCATCGCCGTACTCATCGCCATCGCCGTTGTGGCCTGGGGCGCTACCGCCGGCCACTGGTTCGGCAGCACTACCGGCAATCAGCCGGGCACCACCGTCAACGTCTCCGCTCCGGCGCGGACCGCTCCGTCGCCTGGCGGCGGCATCACTTCGCCTGCACCCAGCCGCTAGACCCTACTTCCTAGCTGCCGAAGGAGCCCTCCCACCGTGGGAGGGCTCCTTCGCGTCTATTCCGCCGGCTCGATGGTGACCGTGAGCTTGTAACCTTCCAGCCGCTCACGGTACAGCTCCGCCTGCTCCTTGCGGCAGGTCGCCACGATGGCGTTGCCGTTGTTGTGGACGATGTCGGCCAGCTCGTAGCCGCGCTTCAGGGATACGCCGATGACCTTGTTCAGCGCCCTGGCCACCTCGTCGAATGTGTGGACGTCGTCGTTGTGGAGGATGACGTTGTAGGGCGGCAGCAGCTTCTGGAGCAGATCCTTATCGAGCTCCAGGTCGGGGACTGTCCGCGTCTCAGCCGCCATACCTCGATTTTATTTTGCGTCGTGGAAGATGATGCCCAGGGTGTACCGCTCGCCCGAAAGCAGCCGGCTCACACCATGGCGCATGTTCACCCGGTACCAGCCACGCGTTCCGCGAACGGGCCGGTAGCGGGTTGCGAAGATGACCGCCTCACCCCGATCCAGGCTGACCGCCTGGCCGCGCGACTGGGCGCGAGGGCGCTGCTCCGTCAGCAGAAACTCGCCGCCGGTGTAGTCCGCCTCGCGGCGGCTCAGGGCCACCGTCAGCTGGATGGGAAATGCGATCTCGCCGTAGATGTCCTGGTGGAGGCAGTTGTAATCGCCCGCCCGGTAGCGCAGGATAAGGGGCGTAGGCTTCGTCTGGCCGTGGCCTCCGCAGATGTCCAGGAACTCATCGAGCGTCGGCGGGTATGGCTTCCCGCCAAGCTCTTCGGACCAGCGGCTGGCGAGCGGCGCCAGCCGCGGATAGAACGCCTGCCGCAACTCCTCCACGAGCGGCGGAAGGGGCCGGTTGAAGTACTTGTACTCGCCCGAACCGAAGTTGTAGCGGGCCATCTCGATGCGACTTCGGAATCGGCTCTCGTCGTCATAGAGCGCCACGAGCTCGGCGCATTGCCCCGCGCTCAGCATCGGCGGTGTGGTGGCGTAGCCGTACTCGTCCAGTGAGGCCTCGATGGCCGTCCAGTCGAGCGTATTTTGGGGGGCTGGCACCCTACTCACCCACCCACCATAGCGCCTAGGATGAGGTGTATCCCTGGGGGAGAGCGAGAGTTCTCAGGATGGTGGTGAGGGGTGGGTACGTGCCGTCGGCGGCCGCGGGGAGCGACTCATTCGAGTGCCCCTAACGAGGTGAGCTCGCTCCCCGCGGCGGCCCGGTCCCGGCCGCCTACAGCTCCGGAAGGGCAACCGCCAGGCCGCCGGCCGCTAGCAGCAGCACGACCCAACCGCCCGCGGCGAGCGCCTTATCGGGCGAGTTGAGCACTGGGATGCGGCGCCGAACGCCCCAGGCGTCGGCCGCCACGAGCGCTAGACTAAGCAGCTCCAGGCCTTGGATCACCGCCACCGAGATCCCTTCCAACAGGCCGCCAAGCATCAGCGCTCCCGCCAACAGATACAGCGGGATGCCCAACGCCGGCTTCCACCAGGGCTGGTTCCAGCCCGGCGGCAGCCGGAGCGCGCTCATCAGCCGGACACTGTAACATCGAAGGCCATGGCTGCGAGAGAATCGATCGACCTCGAGGGTATGTCGCACGGCGTGCCCATTCCTAACGGCTGCAAGATCGGCAACATGATCTTCTCCTCGGCGTTCTCCGGCCGCGATCCGGCCAGCGGCAAGATTCCGGAAGATCCCGACGAGCAAGCGGCCGTGCTGTTCAACAACATCCGGGCGTTCATGAAGGCCGCCGGCGGCAGCCCCGAGAACATCGGGCACGTGACCGTGTTCCTGAAGGAGAACAGCTACCGCGACTCGATCAACAAGGAATGGGTCAAGATGTTTCCCGACGAGCACAGCCGCCCCGCTCGGCACGCCGTCGAGGCGCCCATTCGTGGCCAGGGGCTGTACTTCCAGGTCGAGCTGATCGCCGTCCTGTAGCTCGGTCTGAATCTTGCGGTCCGGCTGGTCGTGGCCAGCCGGATCCGCGAAGCTGTCGAAGCTCCCAACCCCTTCGAAGGCTACAGCCCGGGTGAAGAACGCCCGCTGGCACCCTACGCTGGCCTCGCTGCTGTCTGGTTAGCCGCCCTGGTCGGCTTCCTGGGCCTGGCCAGGGCGCTGGACAAGCCCCTGCCCCGGCCCGGCGTCGGCGACATCGTGCTGCTGGCGGGCGCCACGTTCCACGTCAGCCGGCTGATCAGCAAGGACATGATCTTGAGTTTCTTGCGCGCGCCATTCACCCGGTACAAGGAGCCGGGCGCACCCGGCGAAGTCAACGAGGAGCCGCGCAAAGAGACCGAGCTGCGGCACGCCGTCGGCGAGCTGGTGAGCTGCCCCTTCTGCACCGCCACCTGGGTGGCTGCGGGGTTCATCTACGGGTTCACCTTCTTCCCGGCCATTACGCGGCTGCTGGCCTCCATGTTCTGTGTGATTGGCCTGGCCGACGTGTTCCAGCTGGCCTACGGCACCGCCCATCAGAAGGCCCAGGACCAGCAGTAATACTGCTCGCTCGGCAGCCTCGGTGCCGGCCGTCTGCTGAAGTCTGCTTGTCGGGTAAAGTCTGCGTATGGTGAACTCGCTTGGCCGGTACGTGTCCGGTGTCATCTTCGCCACTCTTGCCCTGACCGGCTGCGGCGGTGGGGCAGCGCCATCGGCAGCTCCGGCGAGCGCCCTTGCCACTGCGGCCAAGCCCGCGGCCTCGGCAGCTTCGGCCAGCGCGGTCTCCGCCAAGCCCGCGGCTTCTGCCGGCGCAAGCGCCCAGCCGGCCGCTTCCGCCAGCGCCAAACCGGCGGCAGAGGCCACCGGCCAGGAGGTAGTGATGGCCTTCACGCCCTCCTCCGACCCCAACGCCCTGCTGACCAACGCAACGCCGATCACCGACTACCTCTCCAAGGTCAGCGGCCTGCGCATCAAGCCGTTCATCACCACCGACTACACCGCCACCATCGAAGCCATGACCTCCAAGAAAGTTGACGTCGCCTGGCTTACGCCGGCGTCGTACGTCTTCGCGCACGACCAGAACGGCGCCGAGCTGATGTACAAGGCGCTCCGCAAGAACGCTAAAACCGGAGCGCTCGAGGACACCTATCTGAGCACCATCATCGTCCCCGCCAGCTCGCCCGCCAAGGACGTGAAGGACCTCAAGGGCAAGCGCTTCGCCTTCGTCGATCCGGTTTCGACTAGTGGCTACATCTATCCTGCGGCGCTCCTGCTCAAGAACGGCATAGACCCCAAGAAGGACCTGACCGCGACGTTCGCCGGTGGGCACGACTCGGCGGCGCTGGCCGTCTACCAGGGCAATGCCGACGCCGCGGCCACGTTTGAGGATGCCGCCGATCAGCTGCTCAAGAGCCGCTTCCCCGACGTGAACGACAAGATTCGCGTGCTGGCCAAGACGGACCCCATTCCCAACGATCCGATCGCCTATCGCAAGGACCTGGACAAGACCGTCGTCGACAAGGTCAAGACCGGCCTGAAGCAGATGGCCGACGATCCGAACGCGATGCGCATGGATCCGCGCACTAATCAGCCGGTCAAGCTGCTTGGCATCTACCGCTGGGACGGTGTGGCCGAGGCCAAGGACAGCGATTACCAGCCCATCCGCGATGTGGCGAAAGGATTGGGTATTCCGCTGAAAGAGCTGGCGCCTAAATAGCAACCCCCGCGATCGAGGCACGGTCGATCCGCAAGGTCTTCGGCGGGTCCGTGACCGCGCTGCGCGGCATCAACCTGAGCGTCCCGCCGGGCCAGATGCTCGCGATCATCGGCCTCTCAGGCGCAGGCAAGTCGACCTTCTTGCGCTGCGTGAACCGGCTTGTGGAGCCCACCTCTGGCCAGATGCTGGTCGAGGGCCGCGACGTGACGCACATCAGCGGCGCCGAGTTTCGCCGCCTACGCACGGGCATCGGCATGATCTTCCAGCAGTTCAACCTGGTGAAGCGCATGAGCGTGCTGACGAACGTGCTGACCGGCAGGCTGGGCTACGTGCCCGTCCTTGCTAGCTGGTTCCACCGCTTCTCGGCCGAGGACGTGGACGTGGCTCTGGACTGCTTGCGGCGCGTGGGCATCGAGGACAAGGCCTACGTGCGCGCCGACACGCTCTCGGGTGGCCAGCAGCAGCGTGTGGCTATTGCCCGAGCGCTGGCCCAGCGGCCGCGCATCATGCTGGCCGACGAGCCCGTCGCCAGCCTCGACCCGGAGACCTCGCGCGTGGTGCTGGGCTATCTGCGCCAGATCAACCACGACGACGGCATCACCACGGTGGTCAACCTGCACCAGCTGGACTACGCCCGCGAGTACGCCGACCGCATCGTCGGCTTCCGCCAGGGTGAGATCGTCTTCGACGGCACTCCCGACCAGGTGAACGAGGATGTCTACCGAGTCGTCTACGTGGCCTGAGCCCGCCGCGGCAAAGCCGGCCACGACACCGCGCCGGCCGCTCGGGGCTGTGCTCTTGCCGGCCGGCCTCCTGGCAGCCGCCGGCCTGCTCGTCCTCGTGGCCCGCAACACCGAGTTCAACGTCCCCGCCCTTGTGGCCGGGATGCCCCGCTTTTGGGCCATCTTCTCCTCGCTGGGCCAGCCCGACGTGGGGATCATGCCCGAGGTCCTCACCCGCGCCGGCGAAACCCTCCAGATCTCCCTGTTGAGCGTGGCCATCGGCGCGACGCTTGCCTTTCCCATCTCATTCCTGGCCGCCCGCAACTTGATGGAGGGCAACCCCATCACCACCGGCCTCTACTACGTCTGCCGCACGGTGATCAACCTGGTGCGATCCATTCCCGACCTGTTCTGGGCCCTCGTCTTCGTGGCCTCGGTCGGACTGGGGCCGTTCCCGGGCGTCTTGGCCCTGACGATGTTCGCCGTCGGGATGCTCGGCAAACTCTACTCGGAGGCCATCGAGGGCATCGACCCCGGTCCGATCGAAGCCATTACGGCGACGGGCGCCTCACGCTCGCAGGTCATCGTCTTTGGCGTCGTGCCGCAGATCCTGCCCTATTTCGTGGCCCACACCCTGTATGCGTGGGAGATCAACGTCCGCGTGGCCACCGTCGTCGGCATGGTCGGCGCCGGCGGGCTGGGTTTCCTGCTGCGCACCTACATGAGCTACTTCCAGTACCGCGCCGCGGCCACGGTCATCCTGGTGACCATGCTCATGGTCATGGCCATCGACTTCGGCAGCGCCCGCATCCGGGAGCGCATCATCTAAAGGGGCTAGGCCCCTGCGGCCTGCGGCGCCGGGATGACGCCCAGCTGCTGCAGCATGGCCAGCTGGTCCCAGCAGACGTGGTCTTCGGTCCACAGGCCGCCGGGTCATCGGCTATTTGGCCCATATTCGGGCCCGGCCTAGCCGAGGAGCTCGTGCTCCATCGCATACATGGCCGCGGCGGCCCGCGTAGACACGCCGATCTTGTCGTAGATGTGCTGGATATGGTGCGCCGCCGTGCGGGGCGAAATCACCAGCGCCTCACCGACTTCCTTCAGCGAAGCGCCCCGTGAGATGAGCCTGAGCACCTCGATCTCACGATCGGTCAGCCCGTCGGGCCAGGATGACCGCGGTTTCCTGGCGTGCCCCGCGGCCGAGAGCACCGCCGAGACTGCAGGGCCATCTAGTCTGCTGGCGGCGGCCTCTTGCTCGAGCGCCACGGCGGCCGCGGCTGGCTCGAGCGCTGGGCGATGCGGCCGGCCGCTGGTCAGGGCCTGGTACGTGTCGGCCGCGGCTAGGAGCCGTGCCGGCATCGGGATGTGGCCTTTGAAAGGCGTCTGCAGGTCGGCCATATCGGCGAAGGCGTGGGCGACGCCGTCCAGGTCGGAGTCTTCCGCCGTGCGGTGCGGCTCGGGTTCGGACGACAGCACCGTCTCCCAGACGCCTGCCCCCTCGAGTCCGTCGAGCATGCTCGCGCCTTGCTTGGCGAAGGAGCCGGCCGCTTCGGGATCCAGCATGACGCCGGCCCGCTTTGCAACTACTTCACGCGCCGTCTGGAGGCCCCAGGCGCCACGGCGCCCACACGAGTGATGGCCCCAGGTGCGCGCCAACCGTGGCCACCGTCAACTCGACCATCTCCCGAGGATTGGCCGGATCGGCCTTCGCCACGGCCGCGCGCGTGGCGATCTCCTCGCCGGCAAACAGCGCCGTCACGTCCAAACCATATGGCCGCCGCGCCTTATTCGGCCAGGTGGCATAGGCTTTGCGTTGCCGCCTGCATGGCCAACGAAATGGATACAGAGCGGGAATGGGCCGAGCACATGCCCAGCGAGGGCGAGGATCCGGCGCACGCGGAGCGGCAGCGCAGCCCTGAGGGCTTGAGAGACACGGTGAAGTCGCCCGAGTACCAGAAGGCCGCCTCCGCGGCGCCCGATCAGGCCGATCCCGACGCCGCCGAGCACAACCGCGAGTTCGTCGAGGACATCGCTATGGAGTACGACCGGGCTGAGGAGGAGTTTGCTCAGGACGACCAGTCCCGGCAATAAATAGCGCCCCGCCCATCAGGGACGCATTTTTGAGGAAATGGGTCAGGTGCTGCTCGCGCTGCTGATCTTCCGCTTCCCAGAAGCGGTGGCCGATGTAGGTCACAATCGGCAGCTGCAGGGCGAGCACCAGGGCTGAGAGCCGCCGCAGCGGCTCGATCTGAAGCCCCAACGCGGCGGCCTGCATCGCCCAGCCGGCCGCCCGAACCACGGCCGGCGAAGCCGGCACCCCTACGTTTTGCGCCCGCTGGGAGTACATTTCCGCGCGCGTGCGCTGGTTGTAGCCGCCCCTCAGGAAAATCGCCGTGAACGCCAGCAAACCCAATCGTCGTAGCATGCCGCCAGTATGCCTGACGGCTTAGGCGGCCATTCGGGTGGGCCGGCCCTGCAGCAACGGCGGAGCCCGTTCACCGACAGCCACTGCCGTGGGCCGGCTCCTCGCCAGCAGCCATACGGCCGCGTAGGCGGCGGCAAACGACACCACGATCAGCGCCGGCACCCGGATTGCCGGTGGCAGCGCCTGGGTGTGCGGGCCGGCCACGTCGAGCGCGATCGGGTGCAGCAGGTAGATTCCGAGCGAGCGACCGCTCAGCTCCCGCACCGGGCGCCAGGCGCCAGCCGCCCTAGGGTACATGCGCCGTCCCAACCACAATAGGGTGAGCGCCCAGGTCGCGGTCTGGGCCAGCCGTGTGGGCCAAAGGAAACCAGCGCTGCCCTCGCGCAGCGGTCCTGCCGGTACGAGCCGGGCCTCCGCCAGTACCAGCGCCGCCGCCGCTATCGAGCCCAGCACGCCCACCGGCCACCACCGGTCGAAGGCCGTCAGCCGGCGCCACTCAGCGGCAGCCAGGCAGCCCAGCGTGAACGTGCCTAGCCAGAAGGGCGCTTCCTCGATGGCGGAGTAAATGCCCGGCCAGGCCAGAGCGCCCGATGGCAGCGGCCCGTACGTCCTCCAGGCCATCAGCGCCAATTGCAGGGCCAGCAGGGCGCCGGTGGCCCGTGCCAGCTTTGCCGGATCGCGGGGCAGCATCAGGAACGCCACGCAAAGCTGCGCGATGAGCACCAGGAAGTACAGATGCCCCGGGCCACTCGCCAGCCATTGCCCGACGGCATCCGCCCGCAACCTGGGGTCGCCTCGCGCAGAGCCCAGCGCCAGGAACACCGGCACGAAGCAGGCCCACGGCAGCAGGATCCGCACCAACCTGCGCCGCAGGAACTCCACCGGCCGCACGGATCGGCCGGCATAGCCGTGGAACAGGGCGAAGCCGCTGGCGAATACGAATCCTGGGACGCTGAAGCGCGCCAGCGCGCTGGCCGCCGCCAGCCCGTTCTGCCACGGCGGAGCCTCTGCCGGCGTAATCCATGCCCCGGCGTGAATCACGCCGACGCACAGCAGGGCCACCGCTCGCAGCAGATCCAGCTCTGGCAGCCGTGCAGGTAAGACGCCCCTGGCCCGCATGCCGCCCACGGCGCAAGCCGCGGGCCTGCTACGCCCCGGACGCGTTCAGCCGTTCGTTCGGCCAGCCGGAAAAGGGACGGGTTGAAGCTATGGCCCTGAACGCCTATGCCTGCCGTGCTTTTCACGGGCTGCTGGCCCTCTACTACGCCTTGGACCCGCTGTCCCGCCCGGCCGCCGTGGCCGCTTAGGCGCACTCCGCGAGCGCGACCAGCTGTTCCTCCGCGGCCCCGGCCGGCGATTCCGGGTCGCGCAGCAGGAAGCCTGTCATCAGCGAGGCCGCGCATGACATGGCCGCGGCCGCCAGGAACACGGCGTGATAGCCGCCGTTCAGCGCGTCCAGTCCTGGCGAATCGCCCCCGGCCAGCGCCGCTGTCCGCGCTACCGCTAGGCTGGCCAGGATGGCCAGTCCGACTGACCCGCCGATCATCTGCGAGGTGCTCAGCAAGCCCGACACCAGCCCGCTGTCAGCCGGATCGGAGTCGCCCACGGCGATGAGCACGACCGGCATGAACGAGATGCCCGCGCCAAAACCGAGAAAGAGCATAGGGGGCAGCACGTCAGCGACGAAGCTGCCATCGAGAGGAGCTCGCGCGAACAGCAGGAACCCGGCTGCGCTCAGCGCCGTTCCGATTATCAGCGGTAGCCTCGGACCGAATCGCCCGATGATCCGCGCGGCTACGCCGATCGACAGCAGGCCGATCGTCAAGCTCACCGGGAGAAAGCTGGCCCCGGTCTGAAAAGACGTGAAGTTCAGGATGCGCTGCATGTACAGCGGCGCGAAGAAGAACCAGCCGAAGAACGACGCCACGAACAGCGCGATGACGCCGTTGGAGGCCGCAACCGTCCGCGAGCGGAAGATCCTGAGCGGCACCAGCGGGGCGGGGACGTGGCGCTCAATCGCCAGGAACAGCAGGGCCACCGCCGCCGCCAGGGTCAGCATGCCGAGCGTCCGCACGGACGTCCAGCCGAACTGGTTCGTCTGCACGATGGCGTACACCGCCAGCACCGGAGCGGCGGTGACCGCCAGCGCGCCGCCGACGTCGACGCCTTTCTCCAGGCCGAGGCCCGGCGCGGCCGGCAGTAGCGGGCGGGCGAGCGCCACGGCAGCGGCGCCGACCGGCACGTTGATGAGGAAGATCCAGTGCCAGCTTAGGACCTGGGTCAGGATGCCGCCCAGCAGCACGCCGATGGTGCCGCCGCCGGCGGCCACGAATGTCCACACGCCCATCGCCTTCGCCCGCTCCTGCGGTTCCGGGAACAGCGTCACGATGATCGACAGCGACACAGCCTGCACCGCCGCGCCGCCGATGCCCTGGATCGCGCGGGCCACCACCAGCACCGCCTGTGAGCCGGCCAGTCCGCAAGCCAGGGAAGCGATCGTGAAGATGATCAGCCCCGCCACCAGCACGCCTCGCCGCCCGAGGAGATCGGCCGCGCGGCCAGTGAGCAGCAGGAACCCGCCGAATGTCAGCATGTAGGCGTTGACGACCCACGCCAGCGAGTCCTGCGTGAAGCCCAGGTCGCGCTGGATCGCCGGCAGGGCAACGTTCACGATCGTCTGGTCCAGCACGATCATGAGCGCGCCGGCACAGACCAGGGTCAGGGCCAGCCAGCGCCGGCGCGGGTCAACGAGCGTCATTGCTACATTTACTGTAGCATCGGGGCCGTTTTTCATCTCTGCCAAGACGTCGAACGAGCGCGCGCGAAATGGACAATGCCGCTCAAGCCGCCGTTTGGCAGCGCTCAGCGTGAGGCGCCGTCGCGCGAGGCTAGCCCTTTATGCGATCCGCCAGCAGCTTCTTGATGTTCTCATTGATCGCCTTCCAGCCGCTGCTGCTGTACTCCCACTCATAGGCGTCGAAATAACTGACCCCTGGCTTGGGGACGATGAAATCCGGCACCCATGCGTTATCAACGTCGTTCCGGACCGCCGCCGTTTGCCACGACGAGTTCCAGACGGTCTGGCCTTCCTTGGTCAGGATCCAGTTCAGGAACACTTTGGCCGCGTTGGGATGCGGCGGGTTCTTGAACAGCCCCAGGATGCCGAACGCCGCCGATTGGTAACCCGGGGCCGGATCCCAAGCGCGCAGCACCGCCAGTTTGAAGCCGTCCTTCTGCAGCCGCACCGTTTCCTGGGCCCGGATGCCCACTGCGATGGGCGACTTGCCGCGTGCCAGCGCGTCGGCCTGGACGCGATCCTCCAGCGTCAGAGCGGGCTCCTGATCGAGGTAGAACCGCTTCACCCATTCCACCCCCAGCGTCTTGTACAAGTACGCCCCGGTCTGGCCGCCTGAGCCGGCCTGCGTCGGATCGAGGGCGATTATCTTGCCCTTGTATTCCGGCTTCAGCAGCGCGTCCCACGAATTCAGTCCGTCCGCTTTCATGAACTCTGTGTTGACCACGATCTGCGGGCTGACGAAGTTGGACGTGCGGACGAAGTACTCGTTTCCCGGATCCATGTACCACACACCCTTGCCCGACGTCCACACCGACGGGTCCAAGACGTCCGGGCGGATGAGGTGCGGCTTGAGCGGCTCCATCATCTTCTCGCCGTAGAAGTTGATGTAGGCCGTGTTCGCGCCCGACAGTGATACGTCGACGGTGTACTGATTCGACGCCTGCTCGCTGCGTAGCCGGTTCGCCAGCTCGGTGCTCGAGCCGCCGAGGTACTCGATCTCGACGCCGAACGCCTTCTTGAATGCCTCAGGCACCTTCACCCGGGTGTCGGGACTCGGCCCTGAGGCGAGGATCAGTCTGCCTTCTTTCTTGGCGCCGTCCACCCAGGCGTCCCACTGCTTTTGCCAGCCTTCGCGGCCCGATGAAGAAGCCGACGGCGTGCTCGGGGCCGCACCCTGGCCGCAGGCTGCCAGCATGCCGGCGGCGGCAAGCGACATCAGGAACGCCCGGCGGGTCATCTCACGCATAATGCCGCCGATTTTACGGTAGGGGGAGAGCTAGATCCCGGCCGGGCGGACGTAGCCCGGAAGCTCCCAGGGCATGCGGAACTCGCCCGTAAGCTGCTCGGGCAGGAACTGCTCCGGCTCGAACACCTCTTTCCCGAACAGCTCCGCGTCGCGGGCCAGCTCGCCGGCATTAGCCAGCGTGACCTGGCCCGCCTTGGCCCACGGCACGTCGTGCTTCCAGAGCTGGAAGACCGCCCGCTGGGTGCGGATCATCAGCGCGTCGTCCGTTTCAGCCACCCCGGACACCGGCAGCCCGAAACGTCGGATGGGATCGGCTGCCGCGAAATAGGCGGCTTTCAGGTCCTTGTTGGCGTCGAGCAGCGCCAGGTGAGCCTTCGAGATGTCGTCCCAGCCGCGGCCGCTATCGGCGGCGGCGAAGTCCGCTTCCACGGGGATGCCGCGATTGGTCTTGAGCCAATCGTCCAGCTCGGCGTCGTGCAGCAGGTCCATGACGTTGGCGAACTGCGGCTCCTTGGTGGCCGGATCCCAGTCGATGACGTAGCGCTGAAAAGCCTGGTACACATGCGGGCTGCCGCTGAACCGGAACCGCCGCGAGATGGGGTAGCCCACCCCTTCCACGCCGCCGAAGCTCTTGAACGCCGTCCACATCTGCGCGTCGTCGTCGTCCACCACGCGGAAGCCGCGGCCGCCGCCACCGCCCTTGCCGTTGGCCTGCGTGTAGAAGTGGCCGCCCTTCACATCGAAGTCGTACAGCACGGCGTTGGACGAGCGGTACTCGTGCCGCGACAGCGGCACGCCGTCCACGCCTTCCAGGTTGTCCGGCACTTCCTGGAAACCGACCAGGAACGATTGCGAGAGGTAGCGCCCCTCGTTGTGCTGGACTTGGAAGTGGAGGTGCGGGCCGCCCGCCTGGCCGGTCATATCCGAAAGTCCCAGGAACTGGCCCTGCTCCACGCGCTGGCCCAGCCGCACCCGCGCGCCGTCCTTCAGCCCGTGCAGGTAGGCTGCCGAGCTGCCATCGCCGTGGTCGACCACGATGTAGTTGTTCCAATCCGGGCAGGACAGGTCGCGGCAGTGCTGGTCGGAGTCCTGTTTGAGCATGGACACCACTCCGGCGCGCGCCGCGGTAATAGGCGACCCGCTCGGCATGAAGAAGTCCCAGGCGTAGGCGGCGCGGCCCTGATGCGAGTACCCGCCTTTTACCCCCTGGCCGACGCGCCACACCACGCCGCCGGGAAAGGGCAGGTGGTAGGTGGGTTGGGGCGCAGCCGCCCGCGCCAGCAGCGCACCAAAAGGACTGAGGGTCGCGGCGGCTCCCAGGGACAAGCCCAGGAAGCGCCGGCGAGACAAGCTGCCAGCGGGCATGTGACCGCGATTGTACCCCGGCGATCTGAGAATTTCCTAAGAGGCTGCGCCTAATAGGTACGCTTGATTTCGTGCCCGCCCGCAGCATCGACATCTTTGGCGTTCCGATGGATCTGGGCGCCGATCGCCGCGGCGTCGACATGGGCCCGTTCGCCATCCGCTACGCTGGGCTGGAGCACGATCTGCTCGAGATGGGCTTCGCCGTCAACGACTTCCACAACATTCCCGTGCCGGGACCAGAAGGGGCAGAAGAGGTCAACGCCAGGGCCAAGTACCTGCCGCAGATCGAGGCAGCTTGCCGGGAGCTGCGGCAGCTGGTCGGCCAGAGTGTCAAGGCCGGGCATTGTCCCCTCGTCCTGGGCGGCGATCACTCTATCGCCATCGGTTCGCTGGCCGGACTGATGGACGTTCGGGGCTCGCCCGGAGTGCTGTGGTTCGACGCCCATGGCGACATCAACACCCCCGAGACCACGCCCAGCGGCAACGTGCATGGCATGCCGCTGGCGGTTGTGCTGGGCCAAACGCAGCTGTTCGGATCGCTCGGCTGGACGGAGCGCTGTCTCGCGCCGGAGCGGCTGGTTTTATTCGGCATCCGCAACCTCGATCCCGGCGAAAAGGAGCTGCTGCGCAAGCTGCGCATCCGCGTGTTCACCATGTCCGAGATCGACCAGGTGGGCGTAAAGGCTGCCATGCACGAGGCCCTCCAGCGTCTGAGCGGAGACGGCGGCATCCACGTGTCCGTCGATATGGACGCCATGGATCCCCTCCAGGCGCCTGGCGTGGGCACACCCTGGCCGGGCGGCCTGACCTATCGCGAGGCGCACCTGGCCATGGAGCTGCTGGCCGCCAGCGGCCAGGTTACGTCTATGGAGGTGGTGGAGGTCAACCCGATCACCGACCATGAGAACCAGACCGGCAAGTTCGCCGAGGAGCTGATCCTGTCGGCCCTGGGACGGAGCATTCTGTGAGCTTCTCCGAACGCCTGGAGATGCAGGGCCACATCATCGACTCCGGCGCGCTCATGAAGCTGATGGACAGCATCATGGACCTCGGCGGCGAGTTCGAGATCGAGGAGCAGCGCTACGGCCGCCGCAAGCAGGAGCCGAGCTACGTCCGGTTGCAGGTCAGCGCGCCCAGCCACAAGGTGTTGGAGCAGATCCTTCTGTGCTGCCAGGCGCTTGGCGCCAACCCGCTCGATACCAGCGACGTCCATACCGAGCCGGCCCCGCGCGACGGCGCCCTACCGGACGGGTTCTACTCGACCACTAACCTGCACACTGAGGTCCGGATCCGCGGCCGCTGGGTGGCCGTCCAGGACCAGGAGATGGACCTCTGCCTGGTCATTGATGAGGCCGCTGGCGCCGCCCGCTGTGTGCCCATGGCGGACGTGCGCAAGGGCCAGGCGGTCGCCGTGGGCCACCACGGCATCCGCGTTACGCCGCTGGAGCGCGCCCGCGAGCGCGAAGTGTTCTCCTTCATGCGCTCCGAGGTCTCGTCCGAGAAGCCCAAGCAACTGGCCATCGCCGAGATAGCCGACACCATGCGCGACATCCGGCAGGGCGGCGGCAAGATCCTGTTCGTGGTGGGGCCGGCGGTCATCCACACCGGCGCGGGCCCCTACCTCGAGACGCTCATCCGCGATGGCTACGTGCAGGTCCTGTTCGGCGGGAACGCAATCGCCACCCACGACGTGGAGTCGGCCCTGTTCGGTACCTCGCTGGGCGTCGACCTGGCCACGGGTCTCACGGTCGAGGGTGGGCACTCGCATCATATGAGGGCTCTCAACACCATTCGCCAGTGCGGGTCGATCACCGCCGCCGTCGAGCAAGGCGTCCTGACTCGCGGCGTGATGTACGAGTGCGTGCGCCACAACGTGCAGATGGTCCTGGCCGGCTCCATTCGGGACGACGGTCCGATGCCCGAGGTCATCACCGACGTCATCGAGGCCCAGCGCCAGATGCGCCGCTGCATTCAGGATGGTGTGGAGATGGCGGTGATGATCTGCACCATGCTGCACTCCATCGCCACCGGCAACCTGCTGCCGGCAAGCGTTAAGACGGTCGTCGTGGACATCAACCCGGCCGTGGTCACCAAGCTGGTCGACCGGGGCAGCATGCAGGTCGCTGGCATCGTGTCCGACGCGGAGCTCTTCTTGTCCTCCCTGGCTCAGGCGCTGGCGGTGCCGAAAATCACCGCGTGAATGTGTCATAGATCACTGCGCGCTTGCTGTAACCAGGCGTAGTGTGGTCTCGCGATGGAAAAAGCTGCGCGCCTGCCGGTCATCAACTGGGAGTACCGCGAGTTCGACATGCCCACCGAGGACGTGGACCGCGCCTTCTTGAACTGGCTGCGCGAGGGCTGGGAGCTGGTCGGAATTCACCCCAAAGGCAAGGGCCAGCGGAAGCCTCTGCCCGTGGCCATCGTCAGACGGGAACTGCTTCCTCCGCCGGCTCGGGCGCTGGCTCGGCGCTAGGCTTCCGCCGCTTGAACTGCTGCTCGTAGAGGCGGGCGTACAGGCCGCCTCCCGCCAGCAGTTCGTCGTGCGTGCCGCGCTCCACCAGCTGGCCGCGATCCATGACCAGGATCACATCGGCCGCTAGGATGGTCGACAGCCGGTGCGCGATAACCAGGCTGGTCCGGCCGCGCAGCAGCGGCTGCAGCGCGGCCTGAATATGGGCCTCGGACTCTGAGTCGAGCGACGACGTGGCCTCGTCCATGATCAGAATGCGCGGGTCCTTGAGGATCACCCGGGCAATCGCCACCCGCTGCTTCTCGCCGCCGGACAACCGGTAGCCGCGCTCGCCCACGACCGTCTCGTAGCCCTCCGGCAGGGATGCGATGAAGTCGTGGATGTGGGCGGCTTTGCAGGCCGCGACGATCTCGTCTTCGCTGGCGTTCTCGCGCGCGTACAGCAGGTTCTCGCGGATAGTGGTGTGGAACAGGAACGTCTCCTGTGTCACCACGCCCAGCGACCGGCGGATGCTCTCCAGGCTGAGGTCGCGCAGGTCATGGCCGTCGATCAGCACCCGGCCGGCGGTCGGGTCGTAGAAGCGCGGCACCAGGTAGGTGATGGTCGTCTTGCCGGCGCCGCTGGGTCCCACCAGCGCCGCCAGCTGGCCCGGCTCCACCTCGAAGTTGACGTCCCGCAGGGCCGGGATGTCGGCCCGGTAGGCGAAGCCGACGTGCTCAAACGTGATGCGCCCCTGGACCTGGTCGAGACGCTTGGGATTGGGCGGGTCCTGGATCTCCGGCTTCAGATCCATGTACTCGAAGATGCGGTTGAACAGCGCCAGCGCGGTCATGAAATCGACGTGTACGCTGGCCAGCTGAGCCGCCGGGCCGTACAGGCGGGGCAGCAGACTCACGAAGGCCACGATCGTGCCAATCGTCAGGGAGCCGCGGATGACCAGCAGGCCGCCCACCATGTAGATCAGCGCCGGGCCGATTGAGCCCAGCGTTTGCATCAGCATGAAGAACCAGCGCCCTACGACCGACCGGCGCATCGACAGGTCGAAGATCTCCTTGTTCTTAGCCCGGAACTTCTCGAGCTGGCTCTTGTCGCGGGTGAAGGTCTTCATCAGCAAGTAGCCGCTGATGCTCAGCGTCTCTTCCATGAAGGCGGTCAGCTCGGCGTAGCGCTTCTGGGTCTCCCGGGCAATGTCGTGGCGAATGCGGCCGACCTGCCGCGTGGGCAGGATGAACAGCGGCAGCACGAACACCCCCAGCAGCGCCAACTGCCAGTTCATCTGGAACAGCAGCGCTAGCGTGCTAGCCAGGATGAACACGTTCTGGACGATGGAGATCAGCGATCCGGTGACGCTGTCCTGCACGCCGCCCACGTCGTTGTTGAGGCGCGACATGATCTCGCCCGTCTTGGTCGTGGTGAAGAAGCGCAGCGCGAGGCGCGTCATGTGCTCGTACAGCACGTTGCGTAGGTCCATCATCATGCGCTGTCCCACGTAGTTGCTGAAGTAGCTCTGGATGACGCTGATCAGGCCGCCGATGATCGGGAATCCGACCATGCCGGCCACCAGCAGGAACAGCAGCCGGGTGTTGCCGTGGGGCAGGGCATCGTCGATCAGGCTGCGCACCATCAGCGGCGGCGCCAGGCCGACGGCCGCGCTGAGCGCCAGGCACACGAGCACGATGCTGCCCTCGCGCCAGTAGGGCACGAGCATGGCCAGAATGCGGCCCACGATCTCGCGGGTGACCCGCGGCCGGTCCTTGGGTCGTTCCCAGTTGATGTGCCAGAACCCGCCCCCGCCGCCGTATATCATCATGGGCTTACCAGGAGAGGATGTAGGCCTCTCCCCTCCGCGTTCGAAACTTGAAGATGTCCCCCACCTTCCTGTGGGTGGACAGCCACTTGATGTAGTCGCCCTCCGTCACCGGGTCGGCATCCCGACGAGCCTGTTCCAGCGTCTTCGTCGTCATGAGGCTGCCGTCCTGCTCCACGACGCGCATCGCCGAGCCGTAGCCGTGGTACCACTTCTGGTCGGGCAGGGCCTCAGTAGCCATCTGCCTCTAGTGTAGGCAGCCACCCGCTGATTCCGGATCAGTCGAACGGCTAGTTGGGCCAACGTATTCCGGCAACGGCCGCACCTCGAGGTCTGCCACGGCCGTGTGCTCGAGCGACGTCACCAGGGCGCGCGCGGTGTCGAGCGAGGTCAGGCAGGGGATGCGCGCCTCCACCGCGGCACGCCGGATCTCGAACCCGTCCTTGACCGAGCCGCCGCCTTGCACGGTGTTGATGACGCCCTGAATCTTGCCGTCGCCGATAAGGTCCACGATGTCCGGGCTGCCCTCGCCCAGCCGGTACACCGGCTCCACCGGCACGCCATGGCTCTCCAGGAACCGGGCCGTGCCGGACGTCGCCATCAGCCGGTAGCCCATGGCGTCCAGCCGGACCAACATGTCCAGCGCCGCCGGCTTGTCCTTGTTGGCAATCGATACCAGGATGGCGCCGCGCTCCGGCAGCTCGATTCCGCACGCCCGAAAGGCTTTGGCGATAGCGCCCTTGAAATCGCGATCGATGCCCATCACCTCGCCCGTGGACTTCATCTCGGGGCCGAGATAGGCGTCCACGCCAAGCAGCTTGGCCATCGAGAACACTGGCGCCTTGACGGCTCTCAGGGGCCGGTCCGGCACGAGGCCCGGCTGACAGCCGAGCTCGGCCAGCGTCTTGCCCAGCGCTACGAGCGTGGCCAGCTGGACCATGGGCACGCCGGTGACCTTGCTCAGGAACGGAACCGTGCGGCTCGAGCGCGGGTTGGCCTCCAGCACGTATACGCGCCCGTCGGCGACGACGTATTGGATGTTCAGCAGCCCGCGGATGTTCAGCGCCAGAGCCATGCGGGTGCTGTAGTCGACCAGGTCGTCGATCTGTTCCGGCGTGAGGTTGAGCGGCGGGTACACGGCCATACTGTCGCCGGAGTGCACGCCGGCGCGCTCGATGTGCTCCATGACGCCCGGAATGAGCACCTCCCGGCCGTCGCAGATGAGATCGACCTCGACCTCGGCGCCTTCCAGGTACTTGTCCACGAGCACCGGCCGGCTCGGGCTCACGGCGATCGCCAGGGTCAGGTACTGGCGCAGCTCGGTCGAGCTGTAGACGATCTCCATGGCCCGTCCGCCCAGCACGTAGCTGGGCCGGACCAGCACCGGGTACCCGACCCGGTCGGCGATAGCGAGCGCCTGCTGGACGGTTGTGGCGACGCCGCCCGGCGGCTGCGGGATGTTCAGCTTCTCGAGGAGCGCGTTGAACTTCTCGCGGTCCTCGGCCAGGTCGATGCCCTCGACGTCGGTCCCGGCGATGGGGTACCCCGCCCTTTCAACCGTCTCCGCTAGATTGATCGCGGTCTGCCCCCCGAATTGACAGACCACAAGTGGCTTGTCGGCGCTCCCGCTGCACGTCTCGTTGTCCAGCACGTCGAGCACAGCCTCCGGGTCGAGCGGTTCGAAATAGAGCCGGTCGGAGGTGTCGAAGTCGGTGCTCACTGTCTCGGGGTTTGAGTTCAGCATGATGCTGCGGCAGCCGGCCTGCTTGAGAGCCCAGGCGCTGTGCACGCTGCAGTAATCGAACTCGATGCCCTGGCCGATGCGAATCGGCCCGCTGCCCAGGACCACCGCCTTCGGGCCGGCCAACGCAGGGGCTTCGTTCTCGCGGTCGTAGCTCGAATAGAAGTACGGCGTCCGCGCCTCGAACTCCGCCGCGCATGTGTCGACCATCTTGTAGGTCGGCCGCAGGCCCGCCGCCTGGCGCTCCAGCCGCACCGACTCGGCGCTCTTGCCCAGCAGCTCGCCAATGGTCGCGTCGGAGAGGCCCAGCCGCTTGGCCTCTGCCAGCGAGCCGCCTGCCGCAAGCTGTTGCTCGCCGGCCACGATCCGCGCGAAGCGCGTCAGGAACCACGGATCTATGCCCGACAGCTCGTGGATGCGCGCGATCTCCCAGCCGTCACGCAGCGCGGCGAACACTGCCCACAGCCGGAGGTCGCTTGGCTCACTCAACAGCCGCTCGATATCCCACTTGGGTTCGCGCCACAGCAGGTTCTTGCCGCCCACCTCCAGGCACCGAACCGCCTTTTGGAACGCCGCCTCGAACGTGCGGTCGATGGCCATGACCTCGCCCGTGGCCTTCATCTGCGTGCCGATGCGCCGGTCCCCGGTGGGGAATTTGTCGAACGGCCAGCGCGGGATCTTGACCACGCAGTAGTCCAGCGCTGGCTCGAACGCCGCCGTTGTCTCTCGCGTGACTGCGTTCGGGATCTCGTGCAGCCGCTTGCCGATGGCGATTTTGGCCGCCACCCGCGCGATCGGATAGCCCGTCGCCTTCGACGCCAGCGCGGACGAGCGTGAGACCCGCGGGTTGACCTCGATGACGTAGTACTGGAACGACTCGGGGTCGAGCGCGAACTGAATATTGCAGCCACCCTCGATACCAAGCGCGCGGATGATGCGCAGCGCGGCCGATCGGAGCATCTGGTACTCCTTGTCGGTCAACGTCTGGCTGGGCGCGACCACGATTGAGTCGCCGGTGTGGACGCCCATCGGGTCGATGTTCTCCATGTTGCAGATGGTGATGCAGGTATCGCCGGCGTCGCGCATCACCTCATACTCGATCTCTTTCCAGCCGTGCAGGTACTTCTCCACGAGCACCTGATGGATGGGGCTGGCGTCCAGCCCGGCCTGCACAGTCGGCCGCAGCTGGGCCGCCGTTCGGGCGATGCCGCCGCCCGTTCCGCCCAGCGTGAAAGCCGGCCGGATGATGACCGGCAGGCCGATCTGCGCCACGAACTCCTCGGCGGCGTCGAAGTTTTCAACGCTGCGGCTCTCGGGCACCGGCTCGCCCATGTCGACCAGCAGCCGCTTGAACAGCTCCCGGTCTTCGGCCTTGCGGATGGTCTCCAGGCTTGTCCCGAGCAGGCGTACGTTGTATGTGTCCAGCACGCCCGCCTCGGCCAGCTCCAGCGCCAGGTTGAGCCCCGTCTGGCCGCCCAGCGTCGGCAGCAGGCCGTCGGGGCGCTCTCGCTGGATGATCTTCTCCAGGAATGGCACGCTCAGCGGCTCGATGTACACCACGTCGGCCACGTCGGGGTCGGTCATGATCGTGGCCGGGTTGCTGTTGACCAGCACCGTGGTCACGCCCTCCTCGCGCAGCGACCGGCAGGCCTGCGTGCCGGCATAATCGAACTCCGCCGCCTGCCCGATGACGATCGGGCCCGAGCCGATGATGAGTACCTTCAAGCGGCTCTCAGCATCCCCACAAACTCGCGAACAATCGACACCGAATCATTGGGCCCAGGCGAGGCCTCCGGATGGAACTGGATCGACAGCAGCGGCAGCTCCGTATGCCGGAGCCCCTCCACTGTCTGGTCGTTCAGATTGACATAAGAGACCACGGCGCCGGCCCGGGCCAACCCCTCCTCATCCAGCGCGAAGCCATGATTCTGGCTCGTCACCCGAACGACGCCCGTGGCGCGATCCAGGACCGGATGGTTGGCGCCCCGGTGCCCGAACTTCAGCTTGAACGTGCGCCCACCGAGCGCTAGCCCAATGAGCTGGTGACCCAGGCAGACGCCGAGCACCGGCTTTTCCTGGATGAGCTTGGATGTCGTCGTAATCGCATAATCCAGCAGCGCAGGATTGCCTGGTCCGGGCGAGAGCACGATGCCATCGGACTTGAACGCCACGATGTCTTCGGGGGGCGTGTCGCAGGGAAAAACCGTCACTTCGCAGCCCGCCTGGCTGAGCACACGCAGCAGGTTGAACTTCACGCCGAAGTCCACCAGCGCCACGCGGTGCGGCTTGCCCCGCGACTCCTGCCACACGTAGGGCTCGCGGCAGGAAACGACTTTCACGAAGTCGATCGCCGCGTAGTTGGGGTTGTGCCTCAGGCTGTCGAGCAGCTCCTCCGGGCTGCGGCTCGAAGATAACGCGCCCATCATCGCGCCCGCCTGGCGGATGTGCCGCGTGAGGGCGCGAGTATCCACGCCTTGAATGCCCGGCACGTTGGCCAGCTTGAGGTGCTTGTCCAGGCTCCGCTGGCTGCGCCAGTTCGACGGCTCGTGGCACAGCTCGTGCACGATGAGCGCGTTTAGCTGCAGCTCGCGCGATTCCTCGTCGTCCGGGTTGATGCCGTAGTTGCCCGCCAGGGGGTAGGTGAGGACCACCATCTGGCCCTTGAAAGAGGGGTCGGTCAGGATCTCCTGATAACCGGTCATGCCCGTGGTGAAGACCACCTCGCCGATGGCCTCAACGTTGGCGCCAAACTGCTGCCCCTCGAACACTGTCCCGTCCTCGAGGACCAGCACCGCGGGTCGGGGCTCAGGCAACCGCCGGCTCCTTCAGCGCGTCGTACACGACGTGCCCGCGGCAAATGGTGACCATGACCCGCCCGCGAAGTGTGACGCCGTCCAGGGGCGTATTCCGCCCGCGCGATTGGAACGCCCGCACGTCGACCGTCCACTCCGCATCCGGATCGATGAGCGCCCAATCGTCCTGCGGGAGCCTGAGGCCAAACACCGAGCACGGCCCCGTCGTCAGTTTTTCGATGACCAGATCGAATGGCAGCCGGCCGGCGTGCACCAGGCCCATGACCTGGCCGAACGCCGTCTCGATGTTCGAGATGCCGAACGCGGCCTGCTCGAACTCGACCGCCTTGTCCACCAGCGCGTGCGGCGCGTGATCGGTGGCGATGGCGTCGATGGTGCCATCCAGGAGGCCGTCGACCAGCGCGTCGATGTCCCGCGCCGCCCGCAGCGGCGGATTGACCTTGCAGTTCGCGTCGTAGGCGCCGCGCTCGACGCACTCGTCGGTCAGTGTGAGGTGGTGTGGCGTCACTTCCGCCGTCACGCGCACTCCCCGCCGCTTGGCGTTGCGGACGATGTCCACGCCGCCGGCCGTCGAGAGGTGGGCGATGTGCACCCGCGCGCCGGTCGCCTCGGCCAGGGCGACGTCGCGCGCCACCATGATCTCCTCGGCCGCGGCCGGCCAGCCCGGCAGGCCCAACCGCTCGGACACCAGACCTTCGTGCATGGCCGCGCCGAGGGTCAGCTCGGAATCCTCGCAGTGATCGACGACTACGCGATCGAAGCTGCCGGCGTACTCCAGCGCATGGCGCATAACCGCGCTGCTGGCGACCGGGTTGCCGTCGTCGGAGAAGGCCACGGCGCCCGCCGCCGCCAGCTCGGCCATGTCCGTCAGCTCCCGGCCGGCCCGTCCGCGTGTGATGGCGGCGAGGGGCAGCACCCGCACGGCAGCCTCGCGGTCGGCCACGTCGAGGACGTACTGCAGCGTGCCCACGGTGTCGATGGCCGGCTCGGTATTGGGCATGCAGCACACGGTGGTGAAGCCGCCCGCGGCGGCCGCCCGCGTCCCGCTGGCGATGCTCTCCTTGTGCTCGAATCCGGGCTGCCGCAAGTGGCAGTGCAGGTCGATGAATCCGGGAACGCCGATCAGGCCCCGCCCGTCGATGGTCTCCTTCGAATCGCCAATGCGCAGGTCGTCTCGGTTGCGCAGATTCTTGACCAGCATTACATCGGCACCCCTGCGAGGAGGTACAGCAGCGCCATGCGTATGGCGACGCCGTTCGAGACCTGGCTCTCGATGACCGACTGCTTCGAGATGGCCACTTCGGGATCGATCTCCACGCCCGGGTTCATTGGCCCGGGATGCATGATGAGCGCGTCGCGGCGCAGGCGCGCCAGGCGATCGGCCGTCACGCCCCAGCGTTCGCGGTATTCGCGCAGCGAGGGGATCAGCCCGCCCTCGGCGCGTTCCTTTTGAATGCGCAGCGGCATGACCACGTCGACCTCGCCCAGGATGCCGTCTAGGTCGTGCTCGAAACGCATGCCCGGTACTTGCAAGTTCACTGGCAGCAGCGTGGCCGGCCCGCACAGGATGACCTCGGCGCCCATGCGCGTCAGGCCGTGGACGTTGGAGCGCGCTACGCGGCTGTGCAGCACATCGCCGACGATGGCCACCTTCAGCCCGGCCAGTCGGCCGATGCGCTCGCGCATCGTGTAGAGGTCCAGCAGCGCCTGGGTGGGGTGGGCGTGCCGGCCGTCGCCGGCGTTGATCACCGCTGCGCCTGCGTTGCGGGCCACCACGTGCGGCGCGCCGGCCATGGAGTGGCGGATGACGATCACGTTGGCGCCCAGTGCCACGAGCGTCTTGGCCGTGTCGATCAACGACTCGCCCTTCTCGACGGAGCTGCCGCCGGCCGAGAAGTTGACCACGTCTGCGCTCAGACTCTTAGCCGCGACCTCGAAGCTCACCCGCGTGCGCGTGGAGGCCTCGTAGAAGCAGTTGACCACCATCTTGCCCCGCAGGCCGGGCGCCTTCTTCACTGGGCGCGCCAGGATCTCCTGCATGACCTTCGCGCTGTCTAAGAGCGCCGTGATCTCGCTCTCTGACCAGTCGTCAAGGTCCAGGCAGTGCCGCCGTGCCTGCGCCGTCGGCGGCCGGAGCACGTCTTTGACGGCGAGGCTCACAACCGTATCTCCACGCCGTCCACGCCATCGGTCTCCCGCAGCAGCACCGCGACGTCCTCCTCCAGCGCCGTCGGGACGTTCTTGCCCACGTAATCGGGCCTGATGGGCAGCTCTCGATGGCCTCTATCCACCAGCACCGCCAACTGGATGGCCTTCGGCCGCCCGTAGTCGATCAGCGCGTCCAGCGCGGCCCGCACACTGCGCCCGGTGAAAAGCACGTCGTCGACCAGCACGATCACTTTGCCGGACACGTCTACCGGAATGGCCGTAGAACCGACCAGTGGCTGCACAGCTCGCATACCGATGTCATCCCGGTAGAGCGTGATATCCAGCTCGCCAACGGGCACCTGGACGCCCTCGAACTCGTCCAGCCGCTCGGCTAGGCGGCGCGCCAGGGGGATGCCTCGGGTGCGCATGCCCACCAGCACCAGGTTCCGCACCCCGCGGTTGTGTTCGATGATCTCGTGGGCGATGCGTGTCAGCGCGCGGCGCACGTCCTCGGCGGACATGATCTGCTTGGCGCTGGAAGCGGGGGAAGGGGCGCTGCCGTTCCCGTTACGGGTGGCAGCCGTAACTTCAGAGGCCATGCCTCTTGTCTCCTTTCCGGCCTCGCGGGACCGAATTAAAGGTTTGGCGACCGACCTAAGTCTAGCCGGTCGAAGTTTCGATCATAGTACCACGATAGTCAAGGTTCAGAGCGTGCGCAGCCAGCCTCCGATGACGTCCGCCACGACGTCCTGCCTGCCGGCGTAGAAATGGTTGGCGCCTTCAACCGTGGCCAGCGGCGCGGCGTTGGGCAGCGCCGCCTGAAGGTCCTTGGCGAACGCCAGCATCGGCGGCTCTTCCGTGCCGGCCAGGACGAGGGCCGGCAGGCGCAGCTGGTCCGCCAGTTTGAGGATGTTGGTGTTGGCTTCCGGAGCGTACTTGTTGACGTACGTCGCCGCGCTGAACACGCGCGCGACCGGCGGCTCGTCAGGGATGGGCACGAACAGCAGCTCATCAGGCCGGCCACTGGCCACCAGATTGCGCGCTTTCGCCAGGACGCCCTCGTCGTGCTCGTGGGGCAGCCGCGGTCCGGAGCAGAGCGCCAGGCCCGCACCCGCCAGATCGGGCCGTTTCACCGCCGCGTACCCTACTTTCAGGCACCCCAGGCTGTGCCCCGCCAGGACGATCCGCTGGTGGCCTCGCTCGCGAAGCCAGCCTACCGCCGCCTCCAGGTCCAGGATGCAGTCCTCGAACCGCTCGTAGGCGGCGCCCAGCCAGCGCCCGTCGGGCCGGTTCATCCACACGTAGTCGTGCCCGCGGTTGTTCAGCACGGCCACGGTGAAGCCCTGCTCGCGCAGCAGTTGCGCGACCCCGAAGAGTGTGGTCGTGTAGAAGCTGGAACCAACCCCGTGCGTGCACAGCACCGCCAGGCTCGAGCCGGGTGACGGCATGTACGCCAGCGTCAGGCCAACGTCGTCGGTCGTCCTGAGCTGATGGATCTCGACGACCGAGCTCACTCGACCACGATGGTGCCGCTGAACTGGTAGCCGGTGATCTTGTCGCCCGACCAGATAGGCTCGGTCGAGGAATGGTAGGGATACGTTCCCGGAGTGGTGTACGTCACCGAGAACACGCTGCCCACGCCCATGCCTCCGGAGTCAAACGGTAACGCCGGCGAGTCACTGACTACCGAGTGCGCCACCTTGCCCAGGTTCATCCAGGTGACCATTTGGCCGGCCTTGATCGTGATCGTCGGCGGGTCGAAGCCACTGTCGTCTCGGATGTAGATCGCCGAGCCGGCGAAAGGCGGGGCCGGCGCGGCTGCGTCCCCGCCGACCGGCGCCTTCACCACGGTGATGGTGTAGGGCGCGCCGCAGTTGAAGGCGGGGTTGTTGGCGCCGTTCAGGCAATCCGTCGCCGAGTTGAACGTGTAGGTGCCTGGATTGATGAAGCTCACGGTTTTGCTCTCTCCTGGAGCCAGGCCGCCGGTATCGAAGCCCTCGGGCGCTCCGCGCTGGTCCTCCATTTTCACTGCGCCCGAAACGGCCGTGTGCAGCTGGGTGCCCTTGTTCACGAAGGTCACGGTCGCTGGCGCGTTTGACGTAGCCCCGGGCGAGACGGCCACGGCGACTGGTGAGAATCCGCTGTCGGTGATAGTCACCGTGGCGGCCTGCGCCACGATCGTGCCCGAAGGCACGGGCTGCGGACCGGCGGTAGGCGCTCCCGCCGGGGTCGAGCTTGCCACAGCCGTGGCCGGCGGGCCGCCGACCGTGACGGTGAAGTTGGCGCAGGTGAAACCGGGCGTGCTGTTGCCGTTCAGGCAGTCTGTGGCGGATGAGTACAAGTAGGTGCCGGGCGTGGTGAAGTTGAAGCTGAAGGATTGGCCCGGGCCCAGTCCGCCGCTGTCGAACGTCAGCGGCGTGGTCTGCGGAAGCGTCGAGGCTGCCGCCAGCATTGTGGTAACCGTGTGCACGGCCGTGCCCTGGTTGGTCCAGGTGACGGTACCGCCCACCGGAACGCTGACTGCCGGCGGCGAAAAGCCGCTGTCGTTAATGGCCACGCTGGCGCTCTGAGTGTCGGCCGAGACGCCGGGCACGAAAGCCAGCAGCAGGGGCAGCGCCGCCAGCGCGGCGCGGATCGGTTTCACGTCACAAAGTCTAGGCAGCCTGGCGTCGCCGCGGCGGCGCTTGCGCCGTTTCTTACCAACAACTTAAGATGGAACCAACTAGCCAACTGGAGGTTCACCATGCTTGCCTGTCTTGCTCCCAACGGCCAGAATGTGTTCCGCGGCAGCGGGCCGTGCACGCGGCTGATTGTCGGCACGCTCAGAGGCCTCGCGATTCTGGAGCGCGACGGCGCGCGCTGGACGTCGAAGGGCGTCAAGCTCGAAGGCCAGCACATCAGCTCCACGGCTTACGAGCCCAAGCACCGCGGGCTGTTTGCCGGCATCCACGAGGGCGGGGTCTTTTTCAGCTCCGACGAGGGCCTGAGCTGGGAGCCGCGCAGCCGCGGCATCAACATCAATCACGTCTTCACGCTGGCCTACGCCGAGCTGCCGGCCGGCGCAGTGATCTACGCCGGGACCGAACCGGCGGCGCTGTTTAAGAGCCACGACCAGGGCCAGAGCTGGCAGGAGCTGCCCGCCCTGCGCAGCGTCCCGGATACCGACAAATGGACTTTCCCCGGTCCGCCCCACCTTGGCCACACCAAGACGCTCGCCTTCGACCCGCGCGACCACAACGTTATCTACGCCGGCATTGAGCAGGGCGCCCTGCTCAAGACCACCGACGGTGGTGCAACCTGGCGCGAGCTGGCGGGCTTCTCCAAGCCGGACGACGAGGTCTACAAGGACGTCCACCAGGTGCTGCTGCGGCCGTCGAACCCGGACGAGATCTTCATGACCGGTGGCTGCGGCCTCTATCACAGCCCGGACGGCGGCGAGACCTGGGAGCACCTGACCGACCGGACCTTCCGTATTGCCTACCCGGATCAGCTCGTCTTCTCCCCCGAAGATGATCGGACGATGTTGATGTCGGGCGCGGCGTCGAACCCCGGCAAATGGCGGGAGTCGCACCATGCCGGCGCGACCGTGATGCGCTCCCGCGACGGCGGCCGGACCTGGGAGGACGCCAGCCGCGGCCTGCCCGAGAACATGCGGGCCAACCTCGAGGCCATGTGCTCGTACATCTACCCGGGTGGCTGGACCGTTTTCGCCGGCAACACCGACGGCGATGTGTTCTGCACCGAAGACGGGGGTGCGAGCTGGGCGCAGATCGCCGGCGGCTTGGCGCCCGTCTCCAAGGGCGGGCACTTCCGCAACCTGCAGCCGGTCGCGGCCTAGGAGAGCGCGACTAGGATATTTCCGATCGCCTGGCCGCTCTCCTGAAGCTCGTGCGCCGACACGACCTCGGAGAGCGGCAGGCGGGCAGCGATCCGCGGCTTGAGCGCGCCCGCTTCGAGCGCGGCCGTGGTGTCGCTCAGGCATTGCGTCAGCGCGGTCTTCGGCAGAACATACATGTAGACGAAGCGCAGCGTAATGGCGCTGCGCAGCAGCTGTTGGAAAGGCAGTTCCGGGTTCAGCGGTCCGCCGTCTGAGGCGTACGTCGCGACAACGCCATTCGTCTTCAGGACTGCCAGATCGGTGGCCAGGTTCGCACCCAAGCCGACGTCGACCACGCGATCCACGGGGCGGCCGCCGGTGAAGTCGAGCACGCGCGCGACGACGTCCTCGTCGCGGTAGTTGATGACACAATCGGCGCCGCATTCGCGCGCGACATCGGCCTTTTGGGGCGAGCTGACGGTCGCGATCACGTGCCCGCCGCCCCATTTCCCGAGCTGCACGGCCGTGTGGCCGACCGCCCCGGCCCCACCCGTCACCAGCACCGTCTGCCCCTGGATAGGCCCGTCGGCGAACAGTGCTCGATGGGCCGTCAGCGCCGGAATCCCCAGGCAGGCGCCCGTTTCCAGTGGGATGCCGTCGGGCAGGCGAACGGCCTGCTCGCTGGGCACCACGACGTACTCCGCGCAGGTCCCGAAGGGTCGCTGCCATTGCGCGCTCCAGGTCCACACCCGCTCGCCCACGCGCGAGCTGGGGACGCCCGCTCCGACCTCCTCGATCACCCCCGCGCCGTCGCTGTGAGGGATTACCCGCGCGAAGCTGATCGGGCGCGTCGCGCCCGAGCGGCTCTTGACGTCCGACGGGTTCACGCCCGACCACGCCAGCCGGATCTTGACCTCACCCGGACCAACAGGCGGGACCTCCATGTCGCCGACCTGCAACACCTCGCGGGCGGCGCCGTTGCGCTCGTACCACGCAGCTCGCATTTGGCCCAATCGTATTACCATGACGCCCATGGAAGGAGCACCCTACCGAGCCGACCATGTAGGCAGCCTGTTGCGTCCGCCCGAGGTCCTTAAGGCCCATGAGGACTTCGAGCAAGGGAAGATGTCGCTCGAGCAGCTGCGCGAGATCGAAGACCGCGCCATCCTCGACGCGATCACGCTCCAACGGGAGGTCGGGCTCGACGTCGTGAGCGACGGCGAGTACCGTCGCCAGAGCTGGGCCGGCGACTTCTACGACGCCGTTGAAGGTTACGTCGACGGCCCGCTGCCGATTAAGTTCGAGTGGACGCTGCCGGAGCAGCTCCGGGCCTCAGGCGCGGCCACGGGCGTGGTCGAGATGGTGCGGCAGGTCCCTATGCAGCGCGGGCGCGTCGTCGGCGAGCGCCTTCGCCAGAAGCGGCGCCTGACCGAGCACGAGTCGACCTTCCTGAAGCAGCACGCGGGCGGGGCTTACAAGGTGACCCAGCCCGCGGCGTCCTACATCGTGGCCCGCGGCTACTCTCCTCAGGTCACGGGCCAGGTCTACTCCAGCCGCCGCGAGCTGTGCCAGGACGTGGCGAAGATCATCGCCTCAGAGGTTCAGGCCCTGGCGGCGGAGGGCGTTCCGTATATCCAGATCGACAATGCCCATTACCCGGACTACATCCCCGACTACCGCCGGGACGAGTGGCGGGCCATCGGCATCGATCCGGACCAGGCCCTGGCCGAGGACATCGAGGCCGACAACGCCACCATTGCCGGCGTGGACCGCTCGAAACACGTGGTGGCCATGCACATCTGCCGCGGCAACGGCCGCAGCGCCTGGCATACCATCGGCGGCTACGAGCCCATTGCCGAGCGGGTCTTCGGCGGCATCAACGTCGACCGCTTCCTGCTCGAGTACGACTCCGATCGGGCCGGCGGCTTCGAGCCGCTGCGCTTCATGCCCAGGGGCAAGCAAGTCGTCCTGGGGCTGGTCACCACCAAGCTGGGCGAGCTGGAATCCCAGGACGTGCTGCTCAAGCGCATCGAGGAGGCCTCGAAGTACGTGCCCATCGAGAACCTGGCGCTCAGCCCCCAATGCGGGTTCGCTTCGGTCATCCAGGGCAACCTGCTGAGCTGGGACGATCAGCGCCGCAAGCTGGAACTGGTCGTCGACACCGCGCGTAAGGTGTGGGGCTAGCGGTGCCCCTGCACATGCTCCGCTAGATCCGCCACCACTTCCGCCGCCGTTGTGCCGCGGGTGCGATGCTCGGGGGTCTCTTTCCCCAGGGGCGTCGCGCAGACCAGCTCGTACAAGTCGGCCGCGCCTTTAAGGATATTCGGCGTCAGACCGATGTCCTCGTAGGTCGCCGCGATCTCCAGCATCTCGCCGATCCAGCGGTAGGCCTTCGGCGGCATGGTCGGGATTTGGCGCGCCACCCACGCCAGCAGCTGAGGTTGGCTGGCCTCCAGCTCGGCCATGAGCGGCTCCTCCAGCTCCAGGAGCCGGCCGGCCGTGAGGAGCTCGGTCGCCAGCGCCGTCAGCCCCTTGGTGAGCGAGGCGTAACACATCTTGATGCCCGAGGCTTGCCCGATCATGTCGCCCATCAGCCGCACGTCCAGGCCGTATTCGGCCAGCTCGGCGAACTCGCCGGCGTACCGGCCTGAGGCGTAGAACCGCGTCTTCGGCGGGCCGGGCTCGGGCGGATTGCCGATGATGCCCACGTCCACCATCCGGATGCCCGCCGGCTCCACGATGCCGGCCACCTGGCGGGCCGTGTTGGGCGAGATGGCGTTGCAGTCGGCGAACAGCAGGTCGCCGCCGCTGGCCCGGACCGCCGCGGCTACGCGCTCCGCGTTCTTGAGGGCCTGGTCGGGCGGCAGGACCGACAGCAGTACGTCCGCCTCACGGACCAGCGTCTCGTCGTCCCCCGCGTCCTCGATGCCGGCTTCCTTGGCCAGCTCCGCGCTGCGTGGGCTGCGCCCCTCGAGGCAGGTGATCACCCGCAGTCCGCCGTGACGTAAGACGTTGCCGATGGAGTGGCCCATGTCGCCCGGGCTGAGCAGTCCAACCGTCTGAACAGGCATGCGTTTCCCTCCTGCCGGGCATAATACCGGGCATGTCCGGCAAGGGCGCACAGCTGCGTGAGCTGCTGCGCCGGCCTGAGCTGCTGGTCATGCCCGGCGGCTTCGGTCCGCTGTTCGCCCGGGTGGCGGAGGAGGCCGGCTTCGAGGCCTTCTTCCTGGCCGGCTCGCAGACCTCGGCGTTCCTGTTTGGCGTCCCGGATGCCGGCATCATCGGCCTGCGCGACATGGTCGACCACGCACGCCACGTCACCGCGCGGACGCGCCTCCCGGTCATGGTCGACGCCGACACCGGCTTCGGCAACGCGGTCGGCGTGTACTTCACGGTCCAGGAGTACATTCGCGCCGGCGCCGCCGCGCTCAATATCGAAGACCAGGAGGCGCCCAAGAAGTCCGGAACCGGCGCCGGCCGGCGCTGCATCTCAAGGGCCGAGGCCGTCGGCAAGGTCAAGGCCGCTGTGGCCGCGCGGGACGAGCTGGACAGGGAGTTCGTGATCTGCGCCCGCTGCGATCTGGTCGGCGCCGAGGGCGGCACGTTCGAAGCCGCGCTGGACCGCTGCGTCGCCTACGTGGAAGAGGGCGGGGCCGACCTCATTTGGATCAATACACTCCAATCGCGCGAGCAGATCGAGCAGGCCTGCCGGCGCATCCCGGCGCCGGTGCTGCCGGCCTATGGCGGGCCGCCGCCGTCACCCGCCCTCGAGGAGTGGCAGTCCTTTGGGGCCAAGGTGGCGCTCTATCCCGCGCTCACCACCAATGTTGCCCTCCAGGCCGCGTGGGACCTGCTGCACGATTTCAAACAGCGCGGCACGGCTGCGCTGGAGGACGCAGCCGCCCGCGCCAGGAGCAGCCCCTGGGGCGTGGCCGATCGCGCCAGGTTGGTCGGCAGCGACCAGATCGCCGACTTGGAGCGGCGATTCCTTCCGCCCGACGTCCAGCGCGATTATGACCGAACGTTCGGCTTCACCTCGAAGCCCATGGGCTAGGTCGAATGCCCGAAGGTGCCCTCGTAGTCCCCCTGGCTTTCCTTCGGTAGAAGGGCGCCTCCAGCTCGCGGATACCTGGCTCGCCCAATATCTCCGCCTGCCTGACCGGGCCCCAGCGGCTCGATCGCGCTCGCGTTCGGAAAGGCATCGAGCGCCGCCGGGCCCTGCCCATGATGCCCACGTCGGGCAGACCGGGGCCCGCTCAACACCAGCATCGAGTTTCGATGCCCGCCTGACCGACGACCAGCCCAACAAATCGATCGGCTGGAACTCGACGCACGGCACAATCGGCACGTCGGGCGTGGTCACGTTCGGCGAGTCCGCGAGAACGTCGAAGACGAGCCGCTAAAGACGCACCCGAAGCTCCGCTACTGACGCTGCTAATCGGCAAAGGGACCGAGCGCCCTTCCGCCCCCGTACCACGCCCGGCCGCTGCAGCCGCTCGCCCCGGGGGCGGCGTGGCGGCGACTTCCTTGCCGACGGGCGTACCGCTGACCATGAGATGATCGCCCCCATGCCACTTCCGTGCCGGCCGCTGGGCCGGACCGGCCAGGCGATCTCCGCCGTGGGCTTCGGCTGCGGCAACCTGGCCGGCCTGCTGGTGCGCGGCACACTGCAGGAGCAGGTGGCCGTCATCGCCCGGGCGCTCGAGCTGGGGGTCACGTACTTCGACACCGCCGCCCAATACGGCGACGGCCTGTCCGAACAGAACCTCGGCCGCGTGCTGCGCGAGCTGAAGCCGGAGGGCATCCTCGTGGGCACCAAGCTCCAGTTCGGCACGGCCGAGCTGCAGACCGGCCCGAATCGCATCCGCGAGCTGTTCGACGCCAGCCTTTCGCGTCTGGGCCGCGAATCCGTGGACATCCTCTTTTATCACGGCCGCATCCAGCCGGGCGGCGGCCAGCGCGCGCTCAGCCCCGAGGATCTGCTTGGCCCGATGCTCGACGTTTACCGCGGCTTTCGTGAGGAAGGGCGCGTCCGCTGGCTAGGCTTCACCGGCCTGGGCGACACGCCTTCGACGCTGCAAGTGGTCGCGTCCGGTGCGTTCGACGTCTTCCACTGCTACTTCAACGCCATCAACCCCTCCGCGGCGTTCGAGATGCCGCCCAGCTTTCCCCAGCAGAACCTGGGCGGCCTGCTGACGAGCGCCGCCGAAGCGGGCATGGGTGTGTTCGCCATACGCATCCTGGCGGCCGGCGCGCTGGCCGGGCACGTCGAGAAGCACCCCCTGGCCTCCCGCGGCGGCGGCCCGCTCATCCAGGGCGTCGACTACGACGCCGATGCTCAGCACGGCGAGCGCCTTCGGCCGCTGGCGGAGGAGCTTGGTATTACGCTGCCTGAGTTGGGCGTGCGCTTCGCGCTCGGCCGGCCCGAGGTGTCCTGCGCTCTGGTCGGCGTCTCCGACCAGGCGCAGCTCGAGGAGGCGGTTCGGGCGGCCGAAGCGGGCCCCCTCCCGCCCGACGCGGTCGAGCGCATCGTGGAAATCGCGCGCGGCCAGCCCGACACAATGCTCGCCTGATGGACCTCGGGCTCAAGGGTCGCGTCGCGCTCGTGGCCGGCGGCAGCGGTGGCATCGGGCGCGCCATCGCCCGCGAGCTGGCTCGCGAGGGCGCGCGCGTGGCCATCTGCGCCCGGCGCGAGGAACAGCTGGCCGAGGCCAAGGCCGAGCTCGAGGCCGACGTGCCGGGGAGCGAGATCGTGACGCTGCGAGCCGAGCTCCACCAGCCGCGGGAGGTCGAGCGGCTCAAGGCCGAGCTGCGAGCTAGGCTGGGCGAGCCGGCCATCGTCGTCAACGCCGCCGGCCACGGCTCGCCGGGCACGCTGGAGACGGTTGGGCCGGCTGAGCTGCAGGACATGCTCGACACCAATCTGCTGCCCTGCCTGCTGCTGGCCAAGGCCTTCAGCCCGGCCATGACCGAGGCGCACTGGGGCCGGATTATCTTCGTGGCCGCCGTATCCGGCCGCCAGCCGACGCTCGGCCAGCTTGGCAGCAACGTCGCCAAAGCCGGCGTCATCAACCTGGCCAAAGAGCTCTCGACGGAGCTGGCCGAAGCCGGCGTAACGGTGAACTGCGTGTTGCCCGGGCGCATCGCGACGCCGCGCGTGCTGCGCTTCTTCTCCGAGGAGGAGCAACGCCGCCGGTCGGGCGCCATCCCCATGCGCCGCTACGGCACGCCCGAGGAGTTCGCCGCGGCCGCGGTATTCCTGGCGTCCGAGCGGGCCGGCTACATCACCGGTGCAGCCCTGGCGGTCGATGGCGGACTCGTCGCTTCCATGTTTTAATGAGCCAGCTTCGTTAACGAGGAGGCTCTCATGCACTCATCGGTCGGCATCCGTGCGTGTTTGGTAGGCATTGCAGCCCTGTTCCTGGCCGGCTGCGGCGGCGCAACCGCCAGTGCGCCGCCCAGCGCCGCGCCGGCATCCACCGCGGCCGCCGCAAAACCGGCTTCGGCCGCCTCGGCTTCAGCCAGCGCTAAGCCCGCGGCGTCCGTCAGCGTCAAGCCCGCCGCCAGCGCCTCCGCGGCGGCCAAGCCGGCCGCGAGCGGTGCCGCCACCGGTACGCCGATCAAACTCGGCGTCCTCGACGACATCACCGGCGTGGGCGCGATCGAGGGCGCGCTGATGCGCATAAACGTCGACGTGGTGGTCGACCAGATCAACACCACTGGCGGCATCAACGGCCATCCGGTCGAGGCCAAGTTCGTGGATCCCAAGGGCCAGCCCGACGAGGCCCTCCAGTTCGCCACCCAACTGGCTCAGCAGGACAACGTGGATGTGCTGGTGGGCGGCGTCTTCAGCTCGGAATGCATCGGCATCCAGAAGCTGATGCCCAAGCTGGGCATCGTCTACCTGCCGCTGAACGGCTGCGCCACGGAGGACCTGACGGCCAAGTCGTGCGACAAGTTCACCTTCCGCGTCTCGCCGGTGGGCCGCCAAACGGTCGAACCGCATACTGGGTACCTGGTCAAGACGTACGGCAAGAAATGGGGCATCATGTACCCCGACTACGCCTTCGGCCAATCCCAGGTGGCGGCGTTCGAGGCCGCCCTGACCAAAGCCGGAGGCGAGCTGGCAGTCAAGATCCCCGTGCCATTGGGCGAGACCAACGTTACGCCCTACGTCAGCAAGATCCCGACGGACGGCTCGATCAACGGCCTGTTCAACAGCATGGTGGGCAGTGACCTGGCCCGGGTTACCGGAGTGATGCAGCAGTTTGGCGTGTTCAAGAAGATCCCCGTCTCGCTCGCTGCGCTCGGGCGTGAGTCGTTCGGCGGCGTCTACCCGGCAGCGCTCGACGGCGCCATCGTCATTGGCCCCCACCAATCGAATCCCATTCCCGGCAACCAGTTCGACGAGCAGTTCTTCAAGGCTTTCGGCGACATGGCCAAGAAGGACAGCCAGGCGGCGAATGTGCTGGGCGGGCCCGACAAAGCTACGCCTGGCGTTACCCTGGGTTACCAAGTCTACGCGGCCATGTCTGCGCTGAAGCTGGCCATGCGCGCCTCGGGTTTCACCGGCAAGGCCGATACCAGCAAGCTGATCGCCAGCTTCGAGACGCTGAAGGCTCCGCAGAGCCTGGAGTTCCCGTCGGGGCCGTTCGAAATGAACAAAGCCGACCACCAGGGCCGTATGCCGCTGTTCATTCAGAAGATCAGCGGCCAGCGCGAGGAGATCATCGAGACTATCCCGCTGGACCAGGTGCCGCCTATCGGCAACTGCCAGATCAGCGGCTAGCCCCTTCGGAACAAAACCCGGACCCGCTCGGTACTCTTGTAACCAGATGACCAAACGAATCCGCCTGCAGAGCGACAGCAACGCCCACGACCGCCCCTGGCGGGTGGCCGTCGAGCAGGGCTTTTTCGCCGATGAAGGCCTCGACGTCGAGTATCACGAGGACAACCCCAAAGGGGTTGAAGGCCGCTGCGAAGACTTCGCCGAGCGCTGGAAGGAATCGCAGCTCCGCGACGGTGCGCTCGAGGTCTATCCCGTGTGTGAGTGGGGCGCCATCGAGCGCGTCAAGACCCTCGGCCGGGGCAAGATCATAGGCCTGGACACCACCGTCCGGACCGGCGCCATCATGGTCCGGCCGGGCTCGACTATCCGGAGCGTAAATGAGCTGGCCGGCGTGCCCATCGCCGTTACCTCGCATGCCGGTACGTTCTACGCGGCCATCGAGTGCCTCGAAGCCGCCGGCGTGCCGTTCGACCAGATCAAGCTGGTCCACGCCAACGACCGGCTGGAGGCTCTCCTCAGCGGCCGGACCGAGGCCGCCGCCCTCATGGAGCCGCTGGTCAGTCGCGCCGCCGAGGCCGGCGCGCGCACGATCGCCGATCTGCGCTGGCGTGGGGGCATCGTCGCCGGCGAGGATTTGGATGATGAGACCGTGGGCAAGATCCTGCGGGCGCTTAACCGCGCCGTGGCCTGGCTCCAGCAGAACGAGGATCGCTCCCGCGAGGAGCTGCTGCGCGACCTCAAACCCGAGCTGCGCCGGACGGGCCTGCTGCCCGAGCTGGTGGGCGCCCAGGAGTACGACCCGGCGCTCTTCGAGCGTACCGCCGAGTGGATGGTCGAGCGCGGCTTCCTGCCCGAAGTCCCGGCCTACGAGGAGGTAGTTCGCTCGGGCAAATAGCCATCCCGTATAAATACGCCCGATGGCTGTTGCTTCCGAACTGATTGGCGTTTCCGTCCCGCGCGTCGAGGGCCGCGAGAAGGTCACCGGCACCGCGGGTTACGCCGCCGACGTCCTCCTGCCGGGCATGCTCTGGGGCAAGATCCTGCACAGCACCCAGCCCCATGCCCGAATAAGGCGCGTCGATGCCTCCAAGGCCCGCGCTTTGCCAGGCGTGCGCGCCGTCCTCACCGGCGCCGATATCGGCGGCCTGCTGACAGGTTCGCGCCAGCGCGATGTGCCCATCCTGTGTACGGACCGCGTGCGCTTCATCGGTGATGCCGTGGCCGCTGTCGTGGCCGACGATCCAGAGGTTGCGGACGAGGCGCTGGGCCTGATCGAGGTTGACTACGAGCCCCTGCCGGGCGTGTTCGATCCCGTCGAGGCGCTCAAACCTGGCGCGCCGGTGCTGCACGAGAAGGCCGCCTCCTATGCAGGCCGCCCGGATATGCCGGACGAGCCGAACCTGCAGTCCGTGGCTACCTTTGGCCGCGGCAACGTGGAGGAGGGCTTCCGCGAGAGTGATCGGGTCTTCGACAACACGTTTCACTTCGAGCGCACCCACCAGGGCTACATCGAGCCGCGCGCTTGCATAGTCCATATCGATGACGCCGGCACGGTCCGGGTGTGGTCCAGCTGCAAGGTGCCCTACCGGCTGCGGCGCCTGCTCGCGGACCTGTTCGAGCTGTCGCTGGAAAAGGTCGTGGTCGAACGGGCCAGCATTGGCGGCGACTTCGGCGCCAAGGGCGAGGTCGGGCCCGAGGCGGTGGCCTACGTCCTGGCGCGGGCCACCGGGCGGCCGGTCAAGATCGTCCGCACCTACGTCGAGGAGCTGCAAGCCGGCGCGCCGCGCCATCCGTGCGTGATCCGCGTCCGCACCGGTGTGAAACGCGATGGCACCATCGTCGCCCGCGAGATGGTGGTCACCATGGATGGCGGCGCCTACGCCGGCCTCAAGTACAACCCGCAGCTCATCCTGCCATCTGTGAACCGTGGCCTCGGCCCCTACAAGATGGCCCACAGCCGCATCGAGGCGCGCTGGGCCTACACCAACAACGTGCCGGGTGGCATTGCCCGCGCTCCAGGCCAGCCCCAGGTGGTCTTCGCCGGCGAGTCGCAGATGGAGATCGTCGCCCGCGAGCTGGGGCTCGATCCCATCGACTTCCGGCTGCGCAATATCGTCGAGGACGGCGACGAGTGGCCAACTGGCTCGGCGCGCAAGGGCGTGATGGCGCGCAAAACACTCGAGCTCATCCGCCGCGCCTCCAATTGGGACGACCCGCTGCCGCCTGGCCGCGGGCGCGGCCTGGCCATCAGCGAGCGCGGCATCGGCAGCGGCGCCTCAGGCCTCATCGTCACTCTCCACACGGACGGGCACGTCTCGGCCTTGAGTGGAGTGCCCGATATCGGTTGCGGCGCGTTCACCGTGCTGCGCCAGGTGCTGGCCGACCAGCTCCATGTTCCCCTCGCCGCCGTTCACGTCCACGGCGGCAGCACCTCCGAGGCGCTGAACGATGCCGGCACCGGCGGCAGCAAGGGCACCTACAGCGTGACGTTTGCCGCTTTGCAGGCGGTTGCTGAGCTGAACCCGCGGCTGACCGAGCTCGCCGCCGATCACTTGGAGTGCGCCGTTGACGACCTCGAGCCGAGCGCCGAGGGCTACCACGTTAAGGGCTCGCCCGACCGCAGCGTGCCGGCCGTGCAGCTCGTCGCCGAGGCCGCCGAGCGCGCCGGCGGAGTGCTCGAGACGGCCGTGCCGGGACCGGGCCACGACGACCGCGCGCCGCAGATGTGCTCCGTTGCCTGCGTGGCGGAGGTTGACGTCGACCGCGAGACGGGACGCGTGAGGCCGGTCAAGATCACCATGGCCCACGACGTCGGCGCCGCGGTCAACCCGCGTCTGCTGGAGGGCCAGATCGAGGGCGCCACCATCCAGGGCCTGGGCATCGCCCTTATGGAGGACCTGTCGTCCCAGGAGGGCCGCATCGGCGCCCTGCACCTGGGCGATTACAAGTTGCCGGTCATCGCGGACCTGCCGGAACTCGTCAGCGTGCTGGTGGACGGCGCCCCGGGGCCAGGTCCGTATCAGGCCAAGGCCGTGGGCGAGCTTGGCATCATTCCCGTTCCCGCCGCCGTGGCCAGCGCGGTCGAGGCGGCCTGCGGCGTGCGCGTCGCCGATCTGCCCATCACCGCGGAAAAAGTTCGGGCCGGGTTGCGTCGTGGCTAAGCTCAGCCTGCACGTGCCGCTGGCGGCGGCCGACGTTCAGCCCAATACGATGGTTGAATGGGCCAAGCGGACCAAGGCCGCCGGCCTCGATGGCCTGTTCACGCTCGACCGGCTGGTCTTCGACAACTACGAGCCGCTGCTGTCCCTCGCGGCCGCTTCCGCGGTGGCGCCCGGCATGATTCTCGGCATGTCCGTGCTTCTGGGCGCGCTGCGGCCGCCCACGCTGCTGGCCAAGATGGCCGCCACCCTGGAGCGTATGAACGGCCAGGACGTCATCCTCGGCCTTGGTGTCGGCAGCCGCGCCGACGACTTCGCCGCCGCGGAGGTCCCGTTCGAGCATCGCGGCACCCGGCTGGAAGAGGCCATTCAAATCGTGAAGCTGTGCTGGAGCGGCCACCCGGTCAAGTTCAGCGGGCGCTTCTACAACGTGGACGTCGGGCCCGTCGGCCCCAAACCGTCGCACCCGCTGCCGATTTGGCTGGGTGGCGGCGCAACAGAGTCCGCTCTCAAGCGCATCGGTCGGTTGGCGGATGGCTACATCGCCAGCTCGTCGGGCGGGCCGAACGGCTTCCGCGCCAACTGGGACAAGGTCCGCGGCTATGCCCAACAGGCCGGCCGTGACCCGTCCGGCCTCGTGCCAGCGGCCCTGGTCTACGTCCTGGTCGAGGACGACGTCAGCCGCGGCGAGCAGATCACTGCCAGCTACTTCGAGTACTACTACGCCGGTCGGCGGCCCGGTCGTGGCGGGGCCATCATTGGCTCAGCCCAGGCCGTGGCCGACGGCATCCAGCAATACGTCGAGGCCGGCGTGGAGTATCTAATCATCGGCTTCCCGACGGCCGGCCTGCCTTACCTCGACGCCTTCCTCGAGAAGGTCGCGCCGCGTTTCAGTTAGGCGACCAGACGATAGACGATATCTCGCTGAACTCGCGCCACTGCTTGGCCCACGTCTGCCCGCCGTCGTCGCTGCGGTACAGATACCCGTAGCGGCTGCCGGCCAGCATCGTACCCGGCTTGTCGGGCTGCATGCGCAGCACCCACATCGCTGAGTTGGGCTGGACGGGCATGTCCACGGTGTCCCACGTCTCGCCGCCGTCTCGTGTTCGCGCCAGCGCGCCGGTGCGGCCCGGCGTGGAGTCGCCGATGGTCGCCCAGGCTGTCCGCGGATCTTCGGGGTCGACGACCAGATCGCGCACGTGATGGTAGGGGAAGCGCTCCCTCACCCCCACCTTCTGCCAGCTCACGCCCTCGTCGCGGCTGATGTGGATCTCGTTGTTGACGACGATGTAGACCGTCTTGGGCGGGCCGGGGCTGACCACGACCGCGTGGTGGTCCGGGTTCTTGAAAATGTTGGGGTCGATCGCCGACCAGGTCCGCCCGCCGTCGGTGCTCCGCCGTGCGCCGTCCACCTCGATGCTGGCGTACATGTTCTGCGGGTTCAGCGGATCGATGGCGATGTCGGTGATGCGCGGCACGCCCACGTTGTCGCACTCCTCGGCGATGTCGACGTCGAGCTCGGCCCAGGTCTGGCCGCCATCGCCGCTGCGATAGATGCCCGGCCGGCTGGGCGTCCCCGTGCCGGCGAACAGCACCTTCTCGTCAGCCGGGTGGAACGCGATGCGCCACACCTGCTGGCCGCTCAGCGGCCCCCCGAGCCCCTCCCAGCAGCGCCCGCCGTCCTCGCTGACCAGGATGCCCTTGTCCGTGCCTGCCATGATGACCCGCGGCTTGCGCGGGTCGTTCACCAGCGTGCGGACGACGCCGTCCGAGTGCACGCCGTTGCGCGGCGCGAGCCGCTGCCAGCTTTCGCCCTCGTCTTCGCTGGCCAGGATGCTCTGCCCGACTGTGCCAACCAGGATGCGCATACGAACACCTCCGAGGGCGCCATCATAGCGCTCATCTCGATGCCCCATCCGCGGTTTTCGACGACCATGTCGGTCAACGTGGCCCCCTGTTCCGGCGCCACACCCTCCTCGGCGGCGCGTCGAGCTATCTCCTGCGGCGTGTAGATCGGAACGCCCCCTAACTGCTGGATGCGCTCCCCCAGCACGGCATGGCCCGGCTCGAGATCGGCGTGAGCCGCGAAGTCGTTCTTGAGTCCCGGCGACAGCAACGACACGGCCATGTATGTCTTGCCTGCCCCGGGCGCTCCCAGCAGCATCGTGGTCGAGCCCGACATCAGCCCGCCGCGCAGCATCTCGTCCAACCCCGCGACGCTGTTTCGCGCCACGTTGTGCGCTACGTGGTTTCCGAGCACGGTCTTGCCCGCGCCCGGCGGACCGCTGACCAGGTACACCCCACCGGTTACGAGCCCACCCTTGGTGGCCGCGTCGAAGCCGGGGATACGGTGCGCAGTTGCGTGGATTCAACCGGCGTCAAACTGCTTCGGGGAAGAGATCGCTACTCAGTGTAGGCGCCCCGTACAATTGTCAGACTGATCATGTCCCGCTGCTCGAGCTGCCTTCCCGCTGAGCTTTGACCATGTCCGTAGCCGGCACGGCCGCCGAAAGCGCTGTCGCTCGGCGCGTCGCGGCGTACGCGAATCCGTCTGATCTCCAGGCCGTCGTGGAGGCGCTCCGCGAGCAGCGCGACGGCATCGTTGCGGCCTGGCAGCGACGTGTGGCCGATCAGCCCTTTCACCTTGGCAGGCAGGGCCGGGCGGTGGCCGACCACATCCCTGCGCTGATCGATGCCGTCATTCGCTCGCTGGAGGAAGACGCTGATCCCGGCGAGCAGGTGACGTCGCCCATCGTTCGTGAGGACGTCCAACAGGCCATTTCGCGCCACGCCATGATGCGCTCCGCCCAGGGGCTATCACCCTTCGAAGTCGTCACGGAGCTCCGCATCTTACGGCAGGAGATCTTCCAGGCGCTGAGACAATCAGTGCCGCCCGAGGCGAGCGTTGGCGATCTACTGGCGGGCGTTCTGGCAATGTGCGACGCCCTGGACGGAGCCCTCGGCGTCGCCGTGGGCACCGTGGCGGACGCCGTCGACCAGCAGCGGGCCGAGCTAATTGGCGTCACCGCCCACGACCTTAAGACGCCCCTCGCCACTATCCACGGCTACCTGCAATTGAGCCAGAGAAAGGCTTCGCGTGAGCCCGCTGGCAAGCTGCCGCGCGAGTACTTCGAACGCATGTTGACCGCGGTCGACCAGATGCGGGAGCTCATCGATGACGTCATGGTCTTGTCGCAGGTCTCCGTGGCCGCCCAGCTCCGCCCCGTTGAAACGGACCTGAACGCCCTCCTAGAGGACCTGGTTAGGTCGCTCGGTCCGGAGGCCCGTGAGCGCGTCCGCATCGTGAAACGAGCTCGCGCCCGTTTCACGGGGCGCTGGGACGCAGGCTATCTGCGGCGGGCCTTCGAAAACCTGTTGTCCAACGCCCTCAAGTACTCGCCCGAAGGCGACATCCTGGTGACGCTGCGTTCGCTGCGCCGGCAGATCGAGGTCCAGATCGTCGATCGCGGAATTGGCCTGTCGGCCGAAGACCGCGAGCAGCTGTTCTCGCGCTTTTACCGGTCGCCCGAAGCTGTACGGCGGCAGATCGAAGGCACCGGGCTCGGCCTCTTCATCAGCCGGGCAATGATCCAGGCGAACGGCGGCACTTTGTCACTCGAATCAGCGGGGCCCGGCAAGGGAACCACGGCTATCGTGGTGCTGCCTCGCGCGGTACGCATCAAGGCTGACCAAGGGCCGAGGAGCCGCCGCGCCGGCTGACGGCCCCCGCTTCAGAGCTTCACGCACCACCTGCACCAGCTCGTCCAGGTAGAACGGCTTTGGGACGAGCCCAGCTACGTTTACCCAGTCGGGCTCCTGACCGGCCGGTAGGCCGCATAAGCCGACCACGGGCGTGTCCTTGGCCAGCGTCGGTAGCGACGCCACCATGTCCACACCCGCTATGACCGGGAAGTCCAGATCGGCCACAATCGCCCGTGGCGGCTCGCCATTGACGAGCGTAGCTTCGACCTCGAACCGCCCCGCTGGTGCCACCACCTCGAGCTGAGCTTCGGCGAGCCAACCTGCCAGCAGGGCCCGCAGGTTCCCGTCGGGTTCCAGCACGACGACGCGCTTCCGCTGCGGCTGCGCCGCGCTGCACGCCTCCATGCAATGGTCGGCGCAAGCGGTATGCCACAGCCGGAATCGACTGTCGCGGCACAGTGCCTGCGAGGTAGCAAAAGCCATCCGCCAACCGCCATGGATAACCAACCTCCCCATCAGCTCCTTGACCCGGCCCTTGCGCGCGGAAGCCACACCCGAGCGCCGCAATCTCAGCTAAAATAACTCTTACGTTCGCGTAAATATTTCTCCGGAGAAGCAACCTGGCCGTAACTCCCGCCACCGAACCCGCAAGGACCGACGCCTTAGCGCTTCAGGCCGCGGCGGAGCAAGCGCCGCCGGCCGCCGAGGAAGCCGACGGGCGCCAGCGCACCGCGGTCATGGTCATGGTCAGCGCTTCCCACACCATCAACCACCTCAACGGCAACACCGTCCCGCTCGTCATCGGCGTCATGATGACCACGCTCGGCTTCGGCTACACCGAGCTGGGCCTGCTGCAGACCGTCAACAGCCTGGTGTCCAACGCTCTGCAGGCGACCTATGGCTTCGTGACCCAGTACGTCAAGCGGTCCACCATCCTGGGCATCGGCAACATTGTCATGGGCATCTCGACGATGCTGATGGGCGCCACAGGCTCGCTGGGCTCGATGCTCGGCTTGCGTGCGCTAAACGGCGCCGGCTCGAGCCCGCAGCACCCGGTGGGCTCGACCATGCTGGCCACCTACTTCCCCAAGGCGCGGGGCCGCGCCCTGGCCTTGCACGGCACGGCCGGTAACCTCGGCCAGGCCATCGCTCCCAGCCTCGCCGCCGCCCTGATCTACTTCTTCGACTGGCGAGTGGCATTCGTGTGCGTCGGGATTCCCAGCGTGCTGATGGGCCTGTGCTACTTCTGGATGCGCGATCGCGTCCAGGTCTCGGCCCGCGCCGGTCACCGCGGCCGCGCCGGCTGGGAGGGCTACAAGGCCTGCCTGAAGAACCGCGATTTCATGCTCGTCAGCCTGCTGCTGATGGTCGGCGCCGCCGGCCGCGACGGTGGCATCACCCAGGTCTACTTCGTGCCCCATTTCATGCGCGACCTGGGCGTGGCCGCGGCCGTCGCCGCCGCGCTGCTCACGCTGACTCAGGTCGGCGGCATGCTCGGCCCGCTCGGTATCGGGTGGCTGTCGGACATCTGGCCGCGAAAGCTGGTGCTGCAGGCGTCGCTGCTGCTGTCGGCCATCAGCACGCTGTGGCTGGGCCACCAGTTCGCGGTCAGCTTCCTGCTGCTGGTCAATCTGTTCCTACAGGGCGCCGTGACCTTCTCGCGCCAGACCGTCACGCAGGCCATGGTCATCGATAACACGCCCGAGCACTACCATGATGCCGCCTTCAGCCTGTACTACACCATCGGCTTCATCAGTGGCCCGGCCTGGAACCTGGCTATGGGCGCGCTGATGCAGAACTACGGCTTCACTGCGGCGACCTACGTTATGGCCGCATCCTACATCGTGGGTATGTTCATGCTCATCCCGGTGCGGATGGGCCAGGCGGTCAAGTTGACACGCGAGATCTGATCGCCGGCGCCCCCTAGGCGCGCGGGTAGCGCCGCTGGAAGGCCTCCAGCAGCCGGTCCTTGCTCTGCACCAGCCACTCCTGGCGTGGCTGCCAGGGCGGAATGGCCCGCAGCTGGCGCTCCAGCTGCCTGATCTGGAACTGCATCATCTCCGCTGCAAGCTTGCTGGGTGGGCGGGCCTGCGCCATGGGCTCACACTACGCCGGCTTGCCGCCCGGCCATAGGGTGCTGGCACCTTGATTCCGCGCGGCGCTACCATTTCGCCATGCTCAGCCAAGCCGAAAACGACCTCCTCACCCTGGTTGGCCCCGGCCAGCCCGCCGGCGAGCTGCTGCGCCGCTACTGGCACCCGGTGGGGCTGTTGAAAGACCTCACGGACGAGCACCCGACA
>Ga0209810_1000491_pt1 | contig 86467 bp, 67 predicted proteins | sample Coa_R1_7_FD_187159 | JGI IMG/M metagenome (GOLD analysis project Ga0209810, IMG submission 187159) | Surface soil microbial communities from Centralia Pennsylvania, which are recovering from an underground coalmine fire - Coalmine... | ecosystem: Environmental > Terrestrial > Soil > Unclassified... | reverse complement strand
TCCTCGCCCACCTCAACAAAGGCCACGAAGATCCTGGAGGGCAGCTGGGGCAATGTAAAGCAGAAGCGGCCTGTCCGCCCTCGTACAGTGCATACCTAGCATGGGCGCCTGCCCACCTTCTTCCAGCGGCTTATCCAGGAGGGGCTGCTGGACGCCTCCCCGATGCAGACGATTGCCGCGCCGGTGGCCCGCGCCGCCCAGATCCAGCCCTTTACTCCGGAACAGGGAAACGCTCTGCTGCAAGCCGCCAAGCGTTCCAGCCATCGACGCCGGGATGAAGCCATTCTGCTCTTTCTGCTCGATACCGGGGTTCGCGCCTCGGAACTCTGCGCCATTCAGATACGTCACCTGGGCATGCAAAGCCGCCGGTGTACGGTCCTGGGCAAAGGCAACAAGCACCGCATGGTTCCTTTTGGGGGTACAACCGCTAAGGCGCTCTGGCAGTACCTGCGGGAAGACCCGCGTGACCCTGACGACCCGATGTTTATCTCGGAGCGCGGAGAGCCGCTCACTCGCTCCGGCCTGCGCCAACTCATGGAACGGTTGGGAAAAGCTGCACAGATCGAGCGGGCACGCTGCTCGCCGCATACCTGGCGGCATACCTTTACGGTTGAGTTCCTGCGGGCGGGTGGGAATGTCTTTAGCCTCCAGCAGATGCTAGGGCATACCAACCTACAGATGACCAACCGCTATGTGGCGCTGGCTCAGGCCGATATTGAAAACTAGAACCGGCTTTACAGTCCGGCAGATAAGATGCGGGGAAGGCGAAAGTAAGCACGGTATCCCCTCGCGGGAAAGGCTTGCTACAGCGAGAGGCTGCGCCGGAGAGTAGTTTGTTAACCCGATGTGCAAGTTTCAAATGTCTAATGCGTTGAGCAAATGACTGCTTTGCACATGGGCAGAAGAACAGACCCAACTGCTCGCGCAGGCGTGCGGCTAACTCCTGGCGGAGGTAGCCTTTATCGCCAAAGACCTTGCCAAACACTTTTGCCAACAGACAGGGCACGGGCTTGCGGTCATCGCTATTGCCCGCCGTGATCAGGACGTTGACTAACTCGCCCCGATGATGAATTACTAGTGCCCAGTTAACCGAAAAATTGGGTATGCTTAAGGTATGCGCAAAAGCAAGCATATCCGCGTCTGCTTGACAGACGCCCAGCGTACCCAACTCGAAACCCTGATTAAGAGCGGCAACGCATCCGCTCGTGTCCAGACCCGGACGCGCCTCCTCTTGCTCTCCGACCGTAGCCAGGCAGCGGCTAAAACCCAAGCCCAAATCGCGCCGGCCTTGCTGTGCAGCAAGAACACCGTCGGCAGCGACAGAGCGCTTACGAGTTAGCGGAGGGGCTCCGGGGCGTAGCCTCGGAGCAGTCTCCCTGGGCCCAACGCAGAGTGCTGTTCAGTGACAACCTTAAGCCCCATACGCCCGGTTGTCTGTAGGAAGGGTTCTTACCGGAGTCAGCCCACTGCTTCAAGCAACGCTTGGCGTGGCACTACCCCCCGAACACGGCAGTTGGCTTAACCTCGCCGAGTGCCAACTCTCGGTTCTGGAGCGCCAGTGCCTGCACCGACGGCTCGAAGACATCGAAACCTTGCGTCGAGAAGTGGCCGCTTGGGAGCGAGATCGGAATGCTCCTCAGGTCAGCATTGATTGGCAGTTTCGCGCCGAAGACGCCCGCATCAAACTCAAGCGGCTCTACCTGACACTGAAAACACAATTTTCAGGTTAACTGAGTACAGGTTTTCCTAAAGGAGGGCTTGCAGATGGCTGCGCCGTTGGGGGTCTGCGTGCTGCCGGAGCCGGAGAAGAATCGCTCCCGCACCATCGCCTATCCGCAGTATATCCACGAGATACTGGCCCATGCGGGCCTCTGTTACGAGCGGGTGGAATTGGCCGATCTGGGCGACCTGCTGCCGCAATTGCGCCTGCTGGTGACGGTCGGAGAGACGCCACTGCCGGAATATCTACGGGCGAGCCTGCGCGATTGGGTGCGGCAGGGAGGTGGATGGGTGAGTGTCGGCGGCCTCTGCGGGCTGGAAGACCTGCTGGGGGCGCAGGCGGAGACGCCGGCCTATCCGAATTGGGGCGGCGGCGCCGGCACGCTCGGCGAGGGGTATCTTCAGGCGGAGGTCGGGGAACATCCCGCCCTGGCGCATCTGGAGATACCCCTTCATTTCTTTAACGGCATCCCGATAGAGGCGACCGAGGCGGCGGTGCTGGCGCGCGTGCTGGACGCGCATCAGCGTTCGACCGCGCGCCATGCCCTGCTGGAGAATACAGTTGGACAGGGACGCTGCCTGCTGATCGCGCCCGACGTGACCGGAACGGTGGTTTTTATCCAGCAAGGACGCGCCATCACGCGCGACGGCGTGCCCGCCCCGGACGGCACGGCTCCCCTCTGCGACGGTGTCCTCAAAAGCGACGATGGCGGCGTTCTGGATTGGAGCTTCGACCGCCAGCCGGTGCCCGGCGTGCCGGGCCTGCACGCCTTCCTGCAACCCATCGCCGACCAGTGGCGCGAACTGCTGCTGCGGGCGGTCTTCTACCTGGCCGATACGCTGGCGGTGGTGCTGCCGGTCCTATGGCTCTACCCACGCAACCTGCCTGCCCTCGCCCATCTCTCCCACGACACGGATAGCAACGACCCTGAGAAAGCCCGGCGCTTGTTGAAGATACTGGAGGAGATGCAGGTGCATGGTACCTGGTGCGTCATCCTGCCGGGCTACCCGCCGGAGATCATGGACGCTATCCGCGACGCCGGGCACGAGCTTGCCACCCACTACGACGCGCTCGATCATCCCTGGTCGGAAGAGGAGTTTGACCGGCAGTGGCGCGAACTCTGTGCACTCTTCGCGCCGGAAGTTCCCGTCTCCAACAAGAACCACTACACACGCTGGGAAGGCGATACGGAGTTCTTTGACTGGTGCGCGCGGCGCGGCATCCGGCTGGACCAATCCAAAGGCGCCTCCAAGACGGGCGATGTCGGCTTCAACTTCGGAACGTGCCATCCGTATTTCCCTCTCGCGCCGGACGGCAGACGGCTGAACGTGCTGGAACTGCCCATGCCCACGCAAGACCTGGAGGTGGTTGCTCCGGCGGCGCTGGGGGAAGTCTTGTTGAAGGCGGCAGAGCGGCATCACGGCGTGCTGCATCTGCTCTTTCACCCGGCGCATACTTCTCGCGAGGATGTTGCCCAGGCGCTGCGGGATATGGTGAGCATGGCAAAAGCGCAGGGAATGGAGTGGTGGACGGCGAAGCAGTTAGATGCCTGGGAACGTGGGCGGCGGCAGGCGCAGTGGCAGGACTATCGGCAGGAGGGAAGCGCCGTGCAGGTGACGCTGCGCGCCGGGGAGCCGCTGCGCGAGGCGACGCTGCTCTGGCTGGCGCGTTCCGGGGGGCGGGTGCGAGTCAACGGCGTGGAGCAGACGACCAAGACGGTGAACCGCTGGGGTTTTGCCTTTCAGGCGGCGACCGTTACCCTCCCGGCCTACGCCGAGACGACCATCCGAGTAGAAGAATCCACAGATTACACAGATTAACACAGATGAAAAACCAATGAGCACAGATCCGAGAGACGAACAAACCTACGCGATTATTGGGGCGGCGATGGAGGTGCATCGGGAGTTAGGGCCAGGATTCCTGGAAGCAGTCTACCAGGAAGCGCTTGCGTTGGAGTTCGAGGCGCGCTCCCTGCCCTTTCAGCGCGAAGTAGCCTTGCCTGTTGCTTACAAGGGCAAGCTGCTCAACTGTTCCTATCGAGCTGACTTCATCTGCTTTGGAGAAGTACTCGTGGAGTTGAAAGCCCTGGATAAGCTCACCGGCAATGAGCGCTCTCAAATACTCAACTACCTGAAGGCAACTGGACTCCAGCGCGGCCTGCTCCTCAACTTCGGCACGCGCAGCCTGACCCAAGAGCGCCTTGTCTGGTAGTTTTTAGAAATCTGTGTTCATCTGTGTAATCTGTGGATCCCAGGAAAGGGGAGACCGATGGCGCAAACAGGGACGACCGACCTGCCCGCGATAGCAGGAGGCAGCCCCGCCAAGACGACGCCCTATGGGCGCGAACAGCGGTACGGCGCGGAAGAGCTCTGTGCGCTGGAAGAGGCCTTGCAGCAGGGCACGCTCTTCTACGCGCAGGGAAAGAAGGTGCGGCAACTGGAGGAGGCGTTCGCGCAGGCGTGCGGCGCGCGGTTTGCGGTGGCGTGCAGCAGCGGTACGACGGCCATCCATGCGGCCCTGATTGCGGCGGGCATTTCGCCGGGAGACGAGGTCATCACCGGGCCAATCACGGACATAGGGACGGCGATACCGATTCTCTATCAGGGGGCCGTGCCCGTCTTTGCCGACCTGCACCCGCACACCTACAACCTGTCGCCTGCCTCGGTGGAGGCGCGGATCACCCCGCAGACGCGCGCCATCCTTGCGGTGCACCTGGCCGGGAACGCCTGCGACCTGCGCGCCCTGGCCGACATCGCGGCGCGGCACAACCTGTTTCTGATCGAGGACTGCGCGCAGGCGCTGGGCGGTCGCTATGAAGGGCGCGCGGTCGGAACGTGGGGGCAGATCGGTTGCTACAGCCTCAACGAGTACAAGCATATCGCCTGCGGCGACGGCGGCATCATCCTCACCGATGACGAAGAGCTGGCGGTCAAGCTGCGCCTGGCGACCGATAAGTGCTACGACCGCAGCCCGGGCAATGCACGGCGTCAGCCGACCTTCCTCGCCCTCAACGCCCGCATGACGGAGCTGCAAGGGGCGGTGGCCCTGGCGCAGCTTGGCAAGCTGGATTCCATTGTCGCGCGGCGGCGGCAGTGGTGCGGCACGCTGAGCGTCTGCCTGCGGGATATACCGGGGCTGCATCTGCCGGAGGTCACGCCGGGCTGCGAGCCGTCCTGGTGGTTCTACCTGATGCGCGTGGAGCCGGAGACGCTCGGCGCGGACGCCGATACGTTCGCGAAGGCGCTGAGCGCGGAGGGGCTGCCCGTCTCGGCGCACTACATCGGCCAGTGCGTCTACGAGTACCCGCTGTTTACGCAGCACAGCGCGTTTGCGCGTGGAGAACACCCTTACGCGCGCTATGAGTACGCGCACGGCCTCTGTCCCGAAGCAGAGGCCATTCTGGAAACCGGCATCCTGCTCGGCGTCAACGAAGCCTACACCGAGGCCGACCTGGAGGAGACGGCGCACGGCATTCGCCGCGCCGCTGCGTGGTTTGCCAGCCGGAGGTGAGGGCGGCTAAGGGAACAAGAATCCAGGCAACAGGAGGAGCCTCATGGGAGTATGGGCGCAGGTACGGGAATTGATGCCGGCGCAGCGCAATGCATTTCTGGCGAGCTTCCTCGGCTGGTCGCTGGACGCCTTCGACTTCTTTGTTCTAGTGTTCGTCATCCCGGACATTGCCGCGGAGTTCGGCGTGAAAAGATCGGATGTTGCCCTTTCCATCACGCTAACGCTCGCCTTCCGCCCGGTCGGCGCGTTCTGCTTCGGCTGGGCCGCCGACCGGTATGGTCGGCGCGTGCCGCTGATGATCAATGTGCTCTGCTATTCGCTCATCAGCCTGCTCTGCGGCTTTGCGCCCACGCTGACCGTCTTTCTGGTGCTGCGCTCCCTCTTCGGCATCGCCATGGGCGGGGAGTGGGGCCTGGGCGCGGCGCTGGCGATGGAGAGCGTGCCGGAACGGATGCGGGGAACGCTCTCCGGCGTGCTTCAGGAGGGTTACGTCGTCGGATATCTGCTGGCCGCCATCGTCTATCCCCTCGTCGCCCCGCGCTGGGGCTGGCGGGCCATGTTCTTTGTCGGCGTGCTTCCGGCGCTGCTCTCGGTATTTATTCGGGCCAGGGTCCAGGAGTCGCCGGTCTGGGAGCAGCAGCAGCGGGAGCGGGAGGCGGGCGCCGCGCCGCTGCTGCCATTTAGCAGCGTGGTGCGCCAGCACTTCCGGCTCTTTGCCTACTTGATCCTGCTGATGACGGCTTTCAACTTCATGTCCCACGGCACCCAGGACCTTTATCCGACATTTCTGAAGGAGCAACATAAGCTCGGCCCGGGGATGGTCAGCCGGATCGTCATCCTCTACAATATCGGCGCGCTGCTGGGCGGCATCTGCTTCGGCAGCCTGTCCGAATCTATCGGTCGCCGCCGGGCCATCATTCTGGCGGCCCTGCTAGCCCTGCCCATTGTCCCCCTCTGGGCCTTCTCCCCCTTCGTCGGCCTGCTGGCGCTGGGCGCGTTCCTGATGCAGTTTATGGTGCAGGGCGCCTGGGGCGTGATCCCGGCGCACCTGTCCGAACTGGCTCCCAACACGGCGCGCAGCACCTTCACCGGCTTTACCTACCAGCTTGGCAATCTGCTCGCGGCCATTAACGCTTACTTGCAGGCCCGGCTGGCCGAGCGCCCCGGCTGGAACTACGCGATGGCGCTGTCTTCGGTCGTGGTGGTAGTGCTGCTGGCCGTCGCCCTGATCACGGCGCTGGGAAAAGAAGCGCGCGGCGCTCGCTTCGCCGATGGATAGCCGCTGCTTGCTCCCTCTCGGAGAAAGGTTGGCGTGCGTCATGTGGGAGCGGGTAACTAGCAACTGTACAAAAGGCTTGACAACAGAACAATACCGCTATATAATCGAACCATTGTTGTTAATGCTAAGAGGTTTTTACTCTTACGAGCAAGGCTGTTTGCAATCAAGGTGCAAAATAGGCGGGATTCTGCTCTAAACAAAGGGCATGGACCGCCACCTAAGCGGCCCCTTTTAGCGCTATCGCCGTATGGTATTCCTCAGGAAAGGAGGTGAATCCATGAAAAAGCCGCTGTCTGGAGGCGTGATTACGGGGGTGTTGATCGCCGTGCTGATCATTGTCGCTGTGCTAGCCTGGAAGTTTGTGATCGCGCCACCCCCTCGGGCAGAATTGCCAAAGATAACCAAGGAGCAGCAGGAGCTCCATGCCAGATCAGCGCAGGATATCATGGCCCAACAGAGGCGCCTTGTCGGGGCCGCCCGCGGAGGCGGCCAGTAATAGCGTCCGTCAAACGAATCAGCCCATGACTTACTGGAGGCACCTATGCATACGAAATCTCGTGCGTTCACCTTGATCGAATTGCTCGTCGTCATCGCCATTATCGCGATTCTGGCTGCCATTCTCTTCCCCGTCTTCGCCCAGGCGCGCGAGAAAGCGCGGGCCATCTCCTGTGTTAGCAACGAAAAGCAGATTGCCCTGGGCGTCCTGATGTACATTCAGGATTACGATGAAACCTTCCCGATCTACTGGTACCGGCAGAGGGCCGATGGCAGTGATGACCGGCCCAGCGATGACCCGTTTTCTCCGGGCGTACCGGATCGCATGTTTGGCTGGAACGAGGCTATCTATCCCTACGTCAAGAATGTGCAGCTCTTCCGCTGCCCCGATGCGCCCCGCGCAAGCACCCTGACGTCCATTGGCAGCGGCGTAGGGGGTGTCGCCTTCAATGACGATGCCCCGACCGGGGCGACCGGTTACGCCCTTAACGCCCGAATCTCGGGCAATACCGGCTATCTGGATGATGGCAACACGCAGCATCCGCCGTTGAACGATGCAGCGCTAGAGTTCGCCGCTAACACGATTATGATCGTCGAAGCCTCCTCCAACTGTAGCGATGGCTGCTCCACCTCCGACGAGAACGAGTGGGGTTGGCAGGGCCGCCATGTAGATCTGCTCTATGGCGACGGCTGGATCGGCGGCAGCGATCCCGGGGCAGCCTTCATTCAGCCCGGCTTTAAGCCCCCGCTGGCCCGTCATAACGGCGGCGCCAACTATGCCTTCTCGGATGGTCATGTCAAGTTCCTCAATGCAGGTGCGATGGGACTGGTGCAGAACCCGACGTCTACAGATCAGGTCGAAAGATCGGCGGGGGTGGCGCTTGGCTTCACGGCGCCGCTTACGGCCAACGATTCCAACACCGGCCAGAAGCCGACCTACTGCCCGAACTCCAACTGCCAGTATAACGTTCCGACCACGCCCTGACGAGGGGTAACGGTGCGGAGCCCGTGCGCCAGCCTGGCTAACCAGAGGCGCCGTTTCTTCCACGGACGGTCCCGCGCTCTAAGGTGGGACCGTCCGTTCTATGAAGGCCCCTGCTCGGCCCTCTCTGGCCGCCCACCCCTAAAGGGATGGGCTGTGTCGCAAGGCGGAGGGGTGCCGCAAGGCGGAGGGGTGTCGCAAGGCAGAGCCGTGTCGCCAGGCGGAGGGGTGTCGCCAGGCGGAGGCAGGGGCCGTAACCCTGCCGACCCTTGCAGTCCGTTGCAGGCCCGCCCCTGGCAGTGGGCAAGCTCGCTCAAGCGGGCTACCAGAGGTGGGTTAGCCCCCTGAAGGCCGCTCTCCAGGCGGATCGTTTGAGGGCCTTTACCCTTGAGAGGAACGGATTCACCTTACGCAGCCCCATTTATGGGGCTTGCCGTCTACAGCCCGGTCCTTTAGGGCCGGGCTTACTCCCTCCCCTTGCCGGCGCTTAAAGCAGGACGCTGCCGGAGGAGATCAGGCAATCAAAGCGAAGAATAAGAGAAAGATCGGACTCACTTAGCGTCATGAAGTTAACCAGGAATGTATTCACTCTCTTGATCTTGGGGCTTGCCGTCATCAGCGCGGCCTGGTGGTACCGCCAGCGCACACTGGCGCATAGGCTATCGCCGATGCGTCGCGTTGCTGCGCCTGACAACGCCGCGCTGCAAGCGCAAATGGCGACGCTTCAGGCGCAGGCCGCCAGATTGCAGGCGCGTGTCACGGCGCGGCCCGGCGACATTCCGGCCCGCCAGGCGCTGCTCCTGACCTATCAGCAGCTGGGCCAACTGGATCGCGCGATGGAACAACTGGAGGCCATCGTCAGGCTCCAGCCGAAGAATCACGACGCACATCTCGCTCTGGCCAACGCCTATCTGGCTTTGAAACAATGGCCTCGGGCGGAGCAGAGCTACCGCGCCATGACGACGCGCTGGCCCAAAGATCATGCCGTCTGGCAGGGGTTGGCGGCGGCGCTGTTTCACCAGAGGCGCTATCAGGAGGCGGCGCAGGCAGCCCAGAAGGCGGAGCAGCTCCAGCCGGCGAATCCCAGCAACCGGTACGTGCTGGCTACCGCGCTGCAAGAGTACGCCATGCTCTATCCCGATCCTCAGTTCCACTCGGCGGCGCTGGATCGGGCGCGCAAAGAATTTGAAAAACTGATCCAGGTCTGGCCCAACAACGGCGACCTCTATTTCCGGCTGGGACGTATCTGCATCGCCACGCGCGACATCAGCGCTGCCGTGACGAACATGGAAAAGGCGCACCAACTCCTCCCCGATCGCGCCGACGTGTCGCTCTATCTGGCGAAATCTTATGTCTCTTCGCGCAACCGCCAGGGAGCGCGCAAAGTCCTGGAAGAGGCGCTGGCCCGCCATCCTGACTCCGCCGACATTGCCGATGCGCTGGGACAGCTCGTTCAGAGCAGCGGCGAACCGGATGCCGATCCGAAGGCGCTGGCGCTGTTCCAGAAGGCCGTCCAGCTTGCGCCGCGCAATGCCCGCTTCCAGGAACGATTGGGCACCGCCTACCTGCGTACGAACAACCTCGACCAGGCGCGTCAGGCCTTCGAGGAGGCAGCCCGGCTCAATCCCAACCGCGCCTTCCCCTTCCAGCAGCTTGCCGCCATCTATACCCGGATGGGAGACCCCAAGCGCGCGACCCTGGCGGCCAGGAACGCCGAGAGACTCAACTTCAACGCCCAGCAGCTTAACCTTCTGGAGGCGACAGTCAACGCGCACCCGAACAATGTGCCCCTCCGCCTGAGTCTGGCCGACCGTTTCCTGTTTCTGGGCAATCGCGGCGCGGCACGCAACGAGTACCTGATCGTGCTGCGCATGGACCCGCAGAACCGGCGTGCCCGGGAGGGATTGGCGACCCTCGACAAGCCGCAGCCCGGCACGATGACGGCCTCAACAAAGCCCACCCCGAGCGCGCTTCCCTCCCAGGAGGCTGCCAGGAGCCGCTAAAGCCTATCCCGATAGACAGATTTTTCCCATAATGGCTGAACACCGAATGGGATAGGCTCTAAACGGCAAGCCCTCCCCGATAGAACACACACGCTTAATCTGGTTGCTGCTTATGAGTCAGAAAAGAATCCTCACTCGCCGCCGCTTCCTGGTAGAAGGCACGGCAGCCGCGCTGACGCTGGCGGGATGCTCCCGTCGGCAACCCCCGGTCCGGGTCGTGCCGGCGAAGGCTGCGGCGCCGACCGTCCGCTTTACCGATGTAACTGCGGAAGCCGGCCTCTCCTTCGTGCAGTCGCGCGGCGGCTGCGGCCTCTACTACTTTATTGAACAGGAAACCGCCGGCGCCGCCGTCTTCGACGCCAATGGGGACGGCCATCTGGACATCTACTTCCCACAGCCCAAGCCGCTCGGCGTCTGCAAAGCCAAGTACAAGGAACCGCTCCGACACCGCCTCTATCTCAACAATGGGGATGGCACCTTCCGGTTGGCTCCTGAGGCCTTCGGCGGCGTGGAGACGGATTACGGCCTCGCCGCCGCCGTCGGCGACTACAACAACGACGGACATCCTGACCTCTTCGTGGCGTGCTACGGCCAGAGCAAGCTGTTTCGCAATCGCGGAGACGGCACGTTTGCGGATGTCACCGAGAAGGCGGGCGTCGGCGTGAAGGGGGTCTGCATGGGCGCCGTCTGGTTTGACTACGACGGCGACGGATATCTGGATCTATACGTGATCCGGTACGCGGAATGGAGCGTAGACCGAGACGTTCCCTGTTATGGGCCCGACAGAACGCGCAATGAGTGCAATCCGGTCATGTATCCGCCGTCTACCAATCTCCTCTTCCACAACAACGGCGATGGCACGTTCACCGACGTGACCGCTAAAGCCGGCGTCGGGTCGGAGCTGCGCCGCTCCCAGTGCGCCGCCGCCTTCGACTTCGATGGCGACGGGCATCTCGATCTCTTCGTCGCCAACGATCTCGGCCCCAACTCTCTCTACCATAACAACGGTAACGGAACCTTCACCGACGTGGCGATGCAGCAGAACGTCGCCTTCGGGCTGACCGGGCAATCGCAGGCCAATATGGGCATCGCCGTCGGCGACTACGACGGTGACGGCGATCTGGACGTGCTGGTGACGACCTTCTCCAACGAGCCCTATACCCTCTACCGCAACGACGGCGGCTATTTTACGGACGTGAGCGCCGCCGCTGGAATCGCCCAGTCGACGCTGCCGTTCCTGGGGTTCGGGACCGGCTTCTTCGACGCGCGCAACTCCGGCCTGCTGGATCTGTTTTTCGCCAACGGGCACGTCTTCCACCTGGTACGCCTGGAAGATCCCCATCTAACCTACAAGCAGCGCAACCAGCTTCTGCTGAACGACGGCTCCGGCCATTTCGTCGAAGCCCTGAATGCGCTGCCGCAGGACGATGTGCGCGTCCATCGCGGCACCTGCTTCGGCGACTTTAATAACGATGGCCGGATAGATATTCTCGTCACGGCCAACGACGACCGCCCGACGCTGCTGCGCAACGACAGCCCGCCCGCCAACTGGCTCCTTTTGAAGCTGATCAACAAGCACGGATGCGTCACGCCCATCGGCACGCGCTGCACCGCCACAGTGAACGGGCGCAGACTGCTGCGGGTGGTGCTGGGCGGGGGAAGCTGGGGGGGAGAGAGCGACCATCGGGTGCATTTCGGGTTGGGAAGCGCCCCGCGCGTCGAGCGGCTGGAGATTCGATGGCTCTCCGGCAAGACCCAGGCGTTGACCGATGTGCCCGCCAACCAGATACTTACCGTGCATGAGAATTAGGGTATTTAACCCAAGTTGCTACCTAGGAACACGTTTGAGAGAGAATCGCTCTGGAAACCGGCTTTTGCATCACCGTTTGCCTTCTCGAAGAGGCAAGGTAGCAACTTGAGTTATTTACCCCCGTTACGCAGGCGCCTTCTTGGCGCGGTAGCGGTTCCGTCTGCAGTCGGGCACTGAAAGTACCCGTCTGTAGGGCGGCTACGCCGCCAACCGTCCTCGCGGACGGAACAACCGGCCTATCGGCAGGGGGATTGCCTTCGTAGAGCGGAAAGAGCCGTCCGCAACGGAGCGTCCGCTAGTCGCAAGGCAGAGGCGCGAGTATCGCCAGGCGGAGATCGCCAGGCAGAGCCGCGAACCGTTGAGCGGCGTCCCTGGCAGTCGAGCGTGCCCAGTCCCGACCCTAGCAGTGGTAGCGCCGTCCCTTGCAGTCGCCTGGCCGTAGGCCCCTCAGACGGGTCATTCATGGCCCGGATACGTCCGGGTGGGTAAGGGGAGAGATTTATGCGGAATGCCGCGCCCCTCTTCGATGCACAGGATGCGGTCGGGGGCGATGTGCCGCAGGGTCTCCTGATGGCCATCGGGCCAGCGGATGGTGAGGCTATCCAGCGTGGCGGTCTGGCCTAAGCCGAAGTGGATTCGCGGATCGCTGGAGGAAAGATAGGAGGAGGCGGGGGAAACCTGACCGACCCACTGATCCTTGCCGGCGCGCGCCACGACCTGCGCGCCGTAGGCGAAGCGATTGGGACTGCTGCCGCGCAGATCGAGCGTGATCCAGTGGTTGGGCGTCTGGGAGACGTTGTGGAATAGAAGGGGCTGGCCCTCATAATCCACCGCCAGGAAATCCATGCGGCCATCGTTGTCGAAGTCGCCGGTGGCCAGGCCGCGTCCCAGGATAGGCGTCGCCACCTCCCCGCCCATCTGGGGCACCAGGTCGGTGAACTGGCGTCCGCGCTCGTTGTGGAACAGCATCATGGGCTGCCGGAAGGTGGAGAGCGGATCGATGTCGTGGACGTTATCGTAGACGTGGCCGTTGACGAAGATAAGATCGGGCCAGCCGTCGTTGTCCAGATCGATCCACTTGTCGCCGAAGCCCAGCGGCTTGTAGGTCGGCCCGGAAAGGCCCGTCTCGTCGCTCGTCTGCTCGAAGAACCCCCTGCCCACCGCCCGATACAGCGTGTAGGACTCATCGGAGAAGCCGGAAACCGCCAGGTCGAGCCGTCCGTCTCGATCATAATCGGCCCAGTCCGCGCCCATTGCCGCCATGGGATGGGCCAGCGCGCCGTAGGCGACGTTGCTGCGCAGCGCGACGTTGCGGAAGCGCAGGCCGCCCAGGTTGAGCATCAAATCCGCCGGCGTGCCGTCGTTGCCGATGTAGAAGTCCATTCGCCCGTCGCCGTTCACGTCGGCAAAGGCCACGACCAGCGCCTTGCCGTGCGTGGCCTTCATGCCGGAGGCGTCGGTCACGTCCTTGAACTTCCCGTTGCCCAGGTTCTGCCAGAGTTCGCCGAATTCGGGCCGGTAGCTGCTGGGCGGGCAGCCACTGCGCACGCCCGATCTCATCTCGCAATACTGCGGCTCGTGCGGCCCAAAGATGACGTAGTTCAGGAGCACCAGGTCGAGCCTGCCGTTGCCCTCTAAGTCCATAAATCCGGCGCTGCTGCCCCAGTGCCCGCGATTGTGCGGGTCCAGGCCGGCGGCGGCAGTCACATCCTGGAAGCCTTTGCCTCCCGCGTTCTTTAGGAGCGCCAGCCGTCGGAAGCCGGTCAGCACCAGATCCAGATAGCCATCGCCATCATAATCCCCGACGGCACAACCCTTCCAATCTCCCTGCACGGCGGCGAGGCCCATCGCCTCCGACACCTCTTCGAACTGGCCGTTGCCCTTGTTGTGATAGAGCAGGACGTGCGGCGCGGTCACCAGCAAAATATCCTGCCAGCCATCGTTATCGTAGTCCAGGAAGGCGCACCCGCAGCCGAAGGCTTCCAGGTTGCGCAGCGGGCGCGGCTGTTGGGGCCAGCGATAGTGCAGGCCCGCCTTCTCCGCGACGTTCTCAAAGCGGATGCCCTGCACGGCCTGTGCGGGACGCGCGTAAGGGTCTGCGCTGGCCGCTTCGGCGGCTTTGACGACGGGCACGGTAACGGAAGGCGAGCGGTGGCAGCCCGCCAGGCCGCCCGCCAGCCCTATCCAAAGCGCAGCCAATCCGAGCGGCGCGGGGAGCCGGGATGCTCGCTTCAGGATGCGTAGGAGGAAGCAGATACGGTGGGATGGAGAGGACATGGGCGTTCTGGCAAACAAGGGAAAGCATGTACTGCCCAGCGCGAAAACGGCACAAAAGCTTGCCTGTCTCTGTCTACCTATCTCTCGAAGGCGTCGGGTAGAGTTATTCCTTACGGGTGGGCGTTGGGGTTCTCCATAGCAAGCCCTTCGGCTGTTGCTGCGATGTTCAGTTCCACATCGGCGGAGATGAAGAGGATGGCGGGAAACCCTGCCGCTATGTAGAGGTTGTTCACCTCCAGGCCGGCGGCCAGTTGCACCGTATCGTAGCCCCGCAGGCCATGCGTTTCGGCAAGGGTCATCGCTTGGGCAACAAGCGTGTCGGTCGCTTCGATGACGAGATAGCCGGTAACTAGGTCGGCACGAAAGTCAGCACGAGCGCGGGCCGCATCTGCTGGCGTGAGCGTACCGGCCCGCTCGCGGCGGGTGATGGCGGCGATGAGTTCCACCGTCGTCATGCGAACGGTATACGTTTCATTGCCGGTAGGCAGGCCGACCATGCCGCGCAGCCACGCCGACCCGCGTTCCAAGACATAGCGTTTGGCGAGGGCGCTGGTGTCGGCATACAGCACCGCCACTAGCGGCGTTCCTCGATGATGGTCTCCGATAAGGGCTTGCCTTCGATGGTTGCCATCGGGCGATCCAGGGTGCTCTTCCCTGTTCGGAGGGAACGTGCTTAAGCAGTCCCGCCTGCATCAGCGTCTCATGCGCGCGCTCTTCTTCCGGCGTATATCCCTTTCAGAAAGTTCCTGCTTCGCTTGTGTCTGTGCCAAGTCCCCTTCTTCTTTCGCAGCGGCTACATCCATTGTACCACGTTCTGATTTGCTTGCTGCTAAGGTTAGCCCTCCAGCAGCAGCGTCTCGGGGTCTTCGATCAGTTCTTTGACGCGCACCAGGAAACGCACGGCCTCGCTGCCGTCCACGATCCGATGGTCGTAGGAGAGGGCCAGGTACATCATGGGCTTGATGACCACCTGCCCGTTCACGGCCACCGGGCGCTCCTCGATCTTGTGCATACCGAGGATACCCACCTGCGGCGCGTTGAGAATGGGGGTGGACAGCAGCGAGCCGAAGACGCCGCCATTGGTGATAGTGAAGGTGCCGCCCATAAGCTCCGGCAGCGACAGTTTCCGGTCGCGGGCGCGGGCGGCCAGGTCGGCGATCTCGCGCTCGATCTCGGCAAAGGTCTTGCGGTCGGCGTCGCGCACCACCGGCACGACCAGCCCCGCCTCCGTGCTGACGGCGATGCCGATGTCGTAATAGTACTTGAGCACCATGTCCTCGCCCTGAATCTCGGCATTCAGGCGCGGGAAGGCTTTGAGCGCTCCGACGGTCGCCTTGGTGAAGAACGACATGAAGCCCAGGCCAACGCCGTGCCGCTCCTTAAACGAGTCGCGGCGGCGCTTACGGACCTCCATGACCGCGCTCATGTCCACCTCGTTGAAGGTGGTGAGCATGGCGGCGGTGTGCTGGGCTTCGACGAGGCGCTGCGCGATGGTTCGTCGCAGCGGCGACATGCGCACGCGCTCTTCCGGGCGCTGTTCGGTGACCGGAAGGGACGATGGCGCGGCAGGCCGCTCGGCGCGCGCCGTCGCGGGCGCCGGTTGGGCGGGCGGCGGAGCCGCCGCCGGACGCTCGGTAGGGCGTTCTGCCGGAGGCACGGCCACCGTGCGCTCCTGGGGCGATTCGACGGCGGGCTTGGTCAGCCCGCGTTCCGCTGTGCCCACCTGCGCGTTGCGATGGAGATAGCTTTCGACATCTTCCTTGGTGATCTTGCCGCCCACGCCACTGCCCGATACCTCCGCCAGGTCAATGCCTTTATCGGCGGCCATCTGACGCGCCACCGGCGAGGCGGCGGGGGCCGGACGCCCGTTGCCCTGCTCCACTGGCGCTGCGGGTGCGGCGGCGGCTACCGGGGCGGCTGGTCGCTCCGGCTGCGGGACAGCCCCGGCCTCGGCCAGCACGGCCAGCACCTCATTCACCCCGACCGTATCGCCCTCCGGATGTAGGATGCGCTGCAGCACGCCGGGGGCGTCGGCGTTCACCTCCATGTTAACCTTATCGGTTTCTAGCTCGACCAGGGCCTCCCCGGGGGCGATGGCATCGCCCTCGTGCTTGAGCCACCGCCCGACGGTCGCCTCGACGACCGACTCGCCCAGCGGGGGGACGCGTATCTCAACGGGCATAGCTGACTTTACTCCGTTTCAAGGACAGGCTCGGAATCTCCCGCAGCGCCGTCGTGATGAGGCGCTCCTGCTCGACGGCATGGAGGAAGCTGGAGCCCTCGGCGGGGCTGGCCGCTTCGGGACGGCCCACATAGATCAGCTCGCCCTTCCAGCCGACCAGCTCGCGCAGGCGGGGCGCCATGTAGAACCATGCGCCCATGTTGCACGGCTCCTCCTGCAGCCAGACCACTTCCTGCAGGTTGGGATACCGGTCGAACACCCTCTGAAGCTCCCTCTCCGGGAAGGGATAGAGCTCCTCGACGCGCACGACCGCCAGGTTCTGCCGATTCTCCGCCGCCTGATAGGTCTTGCTATCCACCAGGTTCACGTAGATTTTGCCGCTGCAAAGAATCAGGCGCGTCACCAGGTCGGCGTGGCGGTTGGCCTCCTCGTCCTCCAGCACGGGCTGGAACGTGCCGTGCGTGAAGTCCTCCAGGGGCGAGGCCGCGAGGCGGTGGCGCAGCAGGGACTTGGGCGACATTACGATCAGCGGGCGGGGATCGGTCTTCAGCAGCGCCGCCTGCCGGCGCAGCAGGTGGAAGTACTGGGCGGAGGTCGTGCAGTTGACGATGCGCACGTTGTCGCTGGCCGCCAGTTGCAGGAACCGCTCCAGGCGCGCGCTGGAGTGCTCCGGCCCCTGGCCCTCGTAGCCGTGAGGCAGCAACATCACCAGCGAAGGCGTCTGCCGCCATTTGGCGTTGCCGGAGACGAGGAACTGGTCAATCATGACCTGGGCCGAGTTGGCGAAGTCGCCGAACTGGGCCTCCCAGAGCACCAGGACGCCGGGAGCGTGCATGCTGTAGCCATACTCGAAGCCGACCGGAGCGCTTTCGGAGAGCGGGCTGTTGTAGATGGCGAACGCGGCACGCGCCTGCGGCAGCCCCTGCAAAGGGATATAACGCTCGCCGGTCGTCACATCGTGGAGCACCGCGTGCCGGTGGGAGAACGTGCCGCGCTCGGTGTCCTGACCCGTCAGGCGAATGGGCGTGCCGTCGGCCAGGATGGAAGCAAATGCCAGCGTCTCCGCATGGCCCCAATCAATGCCACCGCCCTCCTGAAGGGCTTCACGGCGACGCTTAAACACGGTCCTTTCCAGCTTAGCATCCACGGTAAAGCCTGGGGGACGCGCCAGCAGGGCTTCGTTGAAGGCGATCAGCCGCTCGGCAGGCACCGCCGTCTCGACCAAGCCGCTTTGTCCGGGATGCGCGAACAGATCGCTCTCCAGAGCTTTGCCGGTAGCGGTCGCCTGCGCGCGCGCCTGCTGCAAGTATTCGTAGGCCGCCCGCACCATCGCCTCCGCCTCGTCCCGCGTCACGATTCCCTCGCGCTCCAGCTCTTGCGCCCAGAGCTCGCGCACGCGCGGATGATTGGCGATGATCTCATACATGCGCGGCTGCGTGAAGGAGGGTTCATCGCCCTCATTGTGGCCCCAGCGCCGGTAGCCGACCAGGTCGATCAGGAAATCCTTGCAGAACCGCTCCCGGTAGGCATGAGCCATGCGCGCCACGGCAATGCAGGCGATCGGATCGTCGGCGTTGACGTGGACGATGGGGATCTCGAAGCCTTTGGCCAGGTCGCCGGCGTAGAGGGTAGAGCGCGCATCGCTGGGCAGCGTGGTAAAGCCGATCTGGTTGTTGACGATGATATGGATGGTGCCGCCAGTGCGATATCCGGGAAGGCTCGACAGGTTGAGCGTCTCCGCCACGATGCCCTGACCGGGGAAGGCCGCGTCGCCGTGGATCAGAATGGGCAGCGAGGCTTCCTCATCGCGCACGGGCTCGCCGCGTATGGTGCGCCGCTCCTGGGCCGCGCGCGCGTGCCCTTCCACGACGGGATTGACGTATTCGAGGTGGCTGGGGTTGGGCACGAGGGTCAGGCGCACTTCTTCACTGCCGGTCTCCTTATAGCCGCGCCGCGCGCCCAGGTGGTATTTGACATCACCCGTCCAGCCATCGGCGCTGCGCCCGGCAACCGAGGCGCTCTCGCCAGGCTGGCCCTTCTCAAACTCCGAGAGAATAGCGTCGTAGGGCTTGCCGAGGATGTGGGCCAACACATTGAGCCGTCCCCGGTGCGCCATGCCCATGACGACCTCGCGAGTTCCCTGGAGCGCCGCCAGGTGGATGATCTCGTCGAGCATCGGCACGAGCGTATCCGTGCCTTCTATCGAAAAGCGCTTCTCGCCCTGGAAGGTTTTGTGCAGATACTGCTCAAACGTGTCTACCTGGGTAAGCCGCTCCAGCAACTCCTTTTTATCCTCTGGCGTAATGCCCTGGAAGAAGCGCCCGGTCTCAATGGCCTCGCGAATCCACCACCGCTCCTCGTAGTTCTGGATGTGGTCGGTTTCGTAGCCGATGGTGCCTGAATAGACTCGACGCAGCTTTTCCAGGGCTTCCAGCGCGTTCTTTGCGTTCTCTGCGAACGGCCCGCCGACGACGCTGGCGGGCAGCCGGAGCAGATCTTGCGTTTCCAGGCCATGCGCGGCCAGCTCCAGGCCGGGATCGCCGGGCGGCTCACTGCCGAGCGGGTCCACATGGGCGGCCAGATGACCGAGCTCGCGGACATACCGGGAGAGACGGGCGGCGGCGACGGCGCGCGTGATCTCCTCCGGCCCATAGGGCGCTGTCGTCGTGGACGCGCCTGCCTGCGCTGCCGGACCGGGGGCGGGCCTCTCCGGAGTCCAGTGCTCAAAGAAGGCGCGCGTCGCCGCGTCTACCGACTCCGGGTCCTGCTGGTAACGCTCGTAGAGTTCCAGGATATAGCCCGCGTTCGGCCCGTGAAAAAGGCTGAGATCGTTCATGTGATTGTGTCTGACTTTCGCGAGTTTTGGCCTGTAGAACGCCCTTGTTACAGGCTAGACAAGCGAGCGGCAAAGGGCGCGCCGCCCTGGTTATCATACCGTGATTGGGGCCGGAAAGTCAAGCGAAATCCGGCCCGCCTGACCTAACCCCCCGCCCTCTCTTGCGGCAGGGTTTAGCCTGCCGCTGTGGGGCGCAAAGCGCCCGTCGCCCACCTACGTGGGCGAGACTCTCTGCCTGCGTAGGCAGTGCCCATAGAACGTAATGGTAATGCCCCTGGCGTTGTCAACAGGTATTCTGCCCGCGTAGGTGTCGCAAGGCGGAGGGCTGTGGCCAGGCGGGGGCAGGGGCCGTAACCCTGCCGCCCCTGGCAGTCCGTTGTAGGCCCGACCCTGGCAGTCAGCGGGCCGTTAGGCCCCACAGCGGCAGGGTTTAGCCTGCCGGGGTCAGGTGCAACAAAACCGCCTGCCAACATGGGGTTAGCAGGCGGCGTGGTGTATCACCGATAACGTTAAAAAGCAGCCGTTGCGTATGCCTCAATATCTCCGGTGATGACAAATTCTACGGGCACGCCCTGATATTCGTGAGGAAGCTGGTTGCGAACTTCAGCATTGCGCACATAGATGCCAAGCGTGCCATCCCCGATTCCAAAACCTTCTATGCCCGGAATCTGGCCGAACTGGCTTTGCGCCGCTGCTTTAACCGCTCGTAAATCTGGCTTTAGCTGCGTCATGGCCTTTTTCTCCTCTTGTACCCCTATCTTACCACAGCTTTAGTTAAAATCCAAGACTTGGAAACGGCGCTCGCTAGAGAATAGTGGCGCTAAAGCGGGCGAGAACAATGCCAATTGGGTTAGCGAAGGTTGTGCTGCCGCCCGCGAAGAGCAAGGCAACAGGATTAAGGTTCACGGCATCCACAATTAATGAGCCGGAGTCGCCGCCTGAGCTAAAAGCACCGCCTGCCCCAATAATCGCGATCTGGTTATCGAACGGGGCAACTTGCTTGCCGTATCGAACGCGAATGCTGGCGCTGATATCTGTGACGACGCCTACTGTATGCCGTGTCGTGCGTCCATGTTTACGGACAGACCGATAAAGAGCGGCGGGTACGGGCGGATTGACGATACGCCCGATTTTTCCAAATATCTGGCAGTACATCGCCCGCCTTGATGACTTTCGCAATAGCCGCATCCATCTGATTAATAGGTGGAGGAATGACGCCTGGAGCCAGAAATTGAATAGGCTCGAAATCTTCCAACCGGGCGATGGGCGCTGTTCCACCATCATAGGGCCCTGGTTCCATAATGTCGTCGCCTTTGAGGCCCGCATTGGTGTCAGCCAGAACATGATTGTTCGAGAGAATATACTCGCCGCCAGGATCGCTTGCAATTTGGATGCGGCAGTCTAAAGTCCCGGCAGTGATGTTGAAATGTCCTACAGACACGCCCTATTTAGAGTACCTAACTCAAGTTGCTACCTTGCCTCTTCGAGAAGGCAAACGGTGATGCAAAAGCCGGTTTCCAGAGCGATTCTCTCTCAAACGTGTTCCTAGGTAGCAACTTGGGTTACCTAACAAAACGTGGTGTAAGGCTCTATCCTCACCCCAACCCTCTGCCTTGCAGGGAAAGAGCACGGTTTTGTTAGACGCTCTTAGTCGGACGCACGAGAGCCGTCACATCTCCGCCCGCAATGACGTCCGTGGGAGTGCCGTTGATGTCGGCTGGAACCCGTTCATCCACAGGCGCCTCTGTCAGGGACAGCTTGGATCGGACGTAGATACGTACTGCGATCTCGCCCTCCACCATAGCGCCTTCGGTGCTTTTCGCTTCATACCCTACGCCGACAATGTTGCTGCCTTCCGGTACGACACTGAGGTCTGTCCCTGCCGCACCGGACGCCGCAGGGGCGCAGCCCCCAAACAGCCTGTTGAGGAATTCGGTTTTGTTCTGCGTGGCAGCCTGGAGCAGGTCGGTATTCGCTCGGCTGTAGGTTGGCACGGCCTTTCGTTTCCTTCTCTGCAATTTGAATGGAACTTACTTGGCAACAGTGCGAACGAGAATAACATACCGGACAATTAACTGTCAAGCGAGCATTTTGCTTCGAAAATAAGACAGCCCGCCAACATAATGTTGGCGGGCTGAGTTTAGCGTCAGGTTGAAGGATCGTTACGCCGGTTCGGGGCGCAGGCGCGTCTGGATACGCGGCGGCTCCGTCTCCACCGGAGTGGTCAGGCCCGTGGTCGGCGGCGGGGTCAACTGGCCCCGGCGAATGTCATCCGCCGTCGCCTCGCCGTTCAGGAGCGCCAGGAACTCCTCGCGCGTCAGCGTCTCCTTCTCCAACAGGATCTCGGCGATCTCGTCCATCTTGGCGCGGTTTTCCATCAGGATCTCACGCGCTCGGGCGTAACCCTGGTCAATGAACGCGCGGACCTCCTCGTCAATCGCCTTGGCAATATCCTCGCTGTAGTCCCGGTCCTCCATCAGGTCGCGGCCCAGGAACGGATTGCCGTGTCGCCGGCCCAGGCGCAGCGGGCCAAGCCGGTCGCTCATGCCGTATTCGCAGACCATCGCCCGCGCCAGGTCGGTCGCGTGGTCGAGGTCGCTCACCGCGCCGGTGGTCACATCGCTGAAGACCAGCTCCTCCGCGACGCGCCCGCCGAGCGAGGCCGTGATGTCGTCGAGCATATCCTGCTTGGTGCGCAGACTCTCCTCTTTGGGCAGATACCAGGTCGCGCCTCCGCTCATGCCGCGCGGAATGACCGTGATCTTGTAGACCGGATCGGCGTTGGGTATCTTGGCCGCGACGATGGCGTGTCCCAACTCGTGGTAGGCCACCACGCGCAGCTTGCGCTCCGAGTTCATGCGCGTCTTGCGCTCAGGGCCCATCAGCACGCGGTCGCGGGCCTCGTCGAACTCGTTCATAGCGATCTTGCTCTTATCGCGCCGCGCCGCCAGGATCGCCGCCTCGTTGACGACGTTCATGATGTCGGCGCCGGTAAAGCCGGGAGTAAGCTTGGCCAGCGTCTCAACGTTGACGTCGTCCTCCAGCGGCTTGCCGCGCAGGTGCACCTGGAAGATGGCCTTGCGGCCCACGATGTCGGGCGCATCTACCACCACGCGCCGGTCGAAGCGGCCCGGACGCAGCAGCGCTGGGTCCAGAACGTCGGGACGATTGGTCGCCGCGATCATAATGACGCCTGCGTTCGGGTCGAAGCCGTCCATCTCGACGAGCAACTGGTTGAGGGTCTGCTCGCGCTCGTCATGGCCGCCGCCCAGGCCCGCGCCGCGCTGGCGGCCCACCGCATCAATTTCGTCAATGAAGATGAGCGAGGGTCGGTTGGCCTTGGCCGTGTCGAACAGGTCGCGCACGCGGCTGGCGCCCACGCCGACGAACATCTCCACGAAGTCCGAGCCGGAGATATGGAAGAAGGGAACGCCCGCTTCGCCCGCGACGGCCCGCGCCAGCATCGTCTTGCCGCAGCCGGGAGGTCCCAGCAGCAGCACGCCCTTGGGGATCTTGGCTCCGAGCGCCTGAAACTTCTTGGCGTTCTTGAGGAACTCAACGATCTCCTGGAGCTCCTGCTTGGCCTCCTCCACGCCGGCGACCTCGTCAAAGGTGACTTTGGGCACCGAGTCGGTCATGCGCTTGGCACGGCTGCGCCCAAAGTTGAGCGCCTGGTTGCCGCCGGACTGCGCCTGCCGGATGAAGAAGATCCAGAAGATGGCGATGAACATCACCGGCAGCAGGACCATGGAGAGCACGGTCTGCATCCAATCGCTCAGGAACGGCTTTCGGAACTCAAAGGGGATGCCCTTCTCGTGAAGCTTATCAATCAGCTTGCTGCGCGCCTCGCCGGAATCCGGCAGCACGGAGTTAAACTGCTGCCCCTCTTTGCCGGGCATCGCGCCCTTCTCCACATTGGTGTAACGCCCGGTCAGGACATCTTTCTCAAAGGCCAGTCCGGTCAGGCTGCTCGGGTTCTGGTCAATTTTGGTCAGCAGAGCGCTGTAGGGGAGCGTCTCGCTGGAGGCAGCAAAGCCCTTGAGAAAGTTCGAGTTCAGCGCCACCAGGATCAGGGCGATGATGGCTATGAGGATCAGGATGCGTGATCCGTTGTTTCCACTTTTCAAAGCAACCTCCTCCGGTCCGGCCAGCGGCAGCCTCGGTCGTTCCGGTAAGTCTAGCGTCGGTACCCTATTATAGCATACCGATTTACGGACGGCAAACCAAAATTCACCCAACCGGTATGCTATGGTGCGCGTAGCAAGAGATGTTACGCTATCGCGTCCGCTCTGTTTGCCGACGGCCTAACAGCCGGCCTGTGGGTCCAGCGGCACCGCGCGCAACAGTAAAATCTCCTCGCCGGGCGGGCGTGGGTCGTTCTCCTTCAGGGCGGCATCGGCGGGGTGCAGAGTTTGCTCGTCGAGCGCCAGGCCGAGGACGGTCAGGATGCGCCCTTCTGCGTCCACAATCACCGGCATCTGTGCGCGCTGCGCGGCGGGAATCTTGCGGTCGGTGAACAGGTCTTGCAGCTTTTTGCTACCGCCCAGCCCGCGCGGACGCATGCGGTCGCCCGGCTGCCAGGAGCGCGCAACCAGCGGCAGGGCCACGTCGCTCCGATAGAAGAGCGCCAGGAGCGGCCCCCTGCCCGCGCCAACGAGCGCGCCCGTCTGCGCCGCCAGGGACGCGGCCTCCGCGCCCGTCCGACAGAGCCACGCCTCCACCGCCATTCCGGCCTGCGGCAGTTCCGTGCGGCCGGGAACGGCCAGATCGCACCGCCAGGGCAACGGAATGGCGGGAGCGGCTGCGCGCACAACCTGCACCGCCGCCTCGTCGCAGCACAGGCGCACGGCGCCGACCTCCGCAGCCGGCAGCGTGACCTGCCATTTTCGCCCCTGCGCGACCGCTTCCAGAGCGCGATCCAGCGTCTCCAGACCGATATGCTGCAAATGGCCGCGCACGCGCGCTATCGCCTGCCGCAGCACGCGCCGCTGCAACGCGATGGGCTGCGCGCGCAAGAGAGCGGCATCCAGCGTTACCTGCGTTTCCGTCTGCGCACACGCTACACGCGCAAACGCCTCCGCCGCCAGCCCTTCCAGTACTTCATTATCGGCGGCGGCGAGGTCGGCCATTCGTAAAATCGCGTGGTCAACTTTCTCATTGTAGTACGCAGCCAGATAGGGAAGCAGTTCCGTCCGAATACGGTTACGGCGATAATCGAGGTTGACGTTGGAAGAGTCCCGGCGCGGGTGGAGGACATGGGCGGCGCAGTAGGCTTCCACCTGCGCGCGGCTTACATCATAGAGCGGGCGCACAAGAGGAAAATGGACGGGCGGGAAGCCGCTCAGCCCCTCCAGGCCCGTGCCGCGCAGGAGGTTGAGCAGAACCGTCTCGATGCGGTCATCGCGGGTGTGGGCCAGGGCAATGCGCTCCGCGCCCTCCTCTCCGGCGACGCGGCGCAGGAAGGCGTGGCGGAGGCTGCGGGCGGCCTCCTGAGCGGAAAGATGCAGGCGGCGGCGCGCGGCGGGCACATCGGCGCGCTCAATACGGCAGGGCACCTCCAGTCGGGCGCACAACGCTGCGACATATTCAGCATCGGCCTCCGACTCGACGCCGCGAAAGCCGTGATTGAAGTGGGCGGCGACCAGCGTAAGCTTCCATTCCTGGCGCAGCCCGGCCAGGGCGTGCAGCAGGGCCGTCGAGTCCGGTCCGCCCGACACGCCGACCACCACCGTCTGACCCGGCGCAAACAGGCCGTACCGTCCTACCGTCTCGCGCATCCTCGCCACCAATACATCTTGAGAAGACATAATGTAGAATTGGTTCGAATCTCCCCTCTCCTTCTCAAGGAGAGGGACTGGGGGTGAGGTCTGTTCGGGACGAGGGCCTAATTCTTCAACGGTTTGCCGGTGGCGAGTACGTGGCGCATCCGCTCGGCGGTTTTCGGCTCGTGGGCCAGCGCCACAAAGACCTCGCGCTCCAGTTGCAGCAGATAGTCCTCGCTTACCTCCTGCGCGTAGGGCAGATTGCCCCCGCTCAGCACAAACGCCAACTTGTCCATAATCAAGCGGTCGTGCGCGCTGATGGCGCCAGCCCGAAACTGCCAGTGGATTTTCAGCCGCAGCCGCGCCAGGGTCTCCTCGCCTCCTACCCAGATAGTTTCCTTTACGGGCGGCGCATAGCCCGCGTTCGCCAACCCGAGCGCTCTTGCTCTAGCCTCAAACAGCAGGCGGTCGGGGTTGCGGGAAATGCCGTCCGTGGGCCGCAGCAAGCCCCTCTTGCGCGCCTCCTCGGCACTGCTGGAATTTTTCGGAAACGCGATGAGGTCAAACGCTTGCTCCACGCGCGGAAACGGGTCGCCGCTGCCGTCCCAATCGGCCATGGCGCGCGCCAGCATCTCCTTCGTTCCGCCGCCCCCCGGAATCACGCCCACATTGAGTTCCGGCAGTCCCATGTAGAGTTCCGGGGCCGCTTGCAGGGCCGCGCAGTGCAGCGCGCCCTCGCAGCCCGCGCCCAGCGTGTAGCCATGCACCGCCGCCACGACCGGCATCTTCGCATACTTCAAGCCCAGGAAGGCGTACTGCACGTCATGGAGCAGCGCATCCAGCCGGCCCCAATCCTCCGCCGCCATCGTCTCCAGAAACAGGTTCAGGTCGTACCCTGCCGAAAAGTGCGGCCCCTGGTTGCCGATGACCAGCGCGGCGAAGTCCCGTTCCGCCCGTTCGCGCGCCTGATGGACGAAGGCGACCAGCGCCGGGTTGAACGTGTTCATCTTGGTATGGTATTCCAGGCAGGCCACGTCCTCGCCCAGGTCGATCAGGGAGGCGACCTCCGAATCCAGGATCGTTTTGCCTGCCGCCTTCAGGTCGGCCAGGCAGATGTATTCTGGCTCCGAGGGCATCGGCTGGAGCGCGCCCTGCCCAAAGACGCGGTACATGCGCTCCCGGCCGGCGCCGCTGTAGTAGCGCGGGGCGGCGTCGGCGGCCTCGCGTCGGCACGCGATGATCTCGAACGGCCCCATCTCCCAGCCAAAGCCCCAGCGCATCACCCGATCCACGGAGAGCACGTCGGCGGCTATCTCCGGGGCGACCTGCTCCACATAGGCGCTTAAAGAGTCCAGCACGGCGTTTAAGAACTGCCCCCACCGCTCCTGGTTATGCTGGCGCAGGGCCGCAAAACGCTGCGAGAGCGGCAGCCGAGACAGCGCTTCGACCGCCTCTAGCCGGAACTCCTGACGGGGACGATACTGGCGCGTTTGTGGATCGAGTGCCATCAGGGTACTGCCCTGGCGCCAATAAAAGCCCGCGCCGCTCTTCTCGCCCGTCTTGCCTTCCTGCAATAGGTAGTCGAGGATGTCGGGCAGGCGCAGGCGGTCGCGATAGGGGTCCTGCGGCAGCCGCTCGTACTGGTTGCGGGCCACGTCGGCGATGATGTCAAGCCCGACCAGATCGGCCATGCGGAAGGTGGCGCTGCGCGGGCGTCCGATCAGCGGGCCGGTGAGATAGTCCACCTCCTCCACGCTCAGCCCTTGTTCCAGGGCCGTGTGAATGGTATCCAGCAGGTGCGTGATCCAGAGGCGCGTGGAGATAAAGCCGGGCGTGTCCCGGGCAAACACGACGCGATGCCCCAGCACGCGCTCGGCGAAGCGCCGAAAGCCCTCTGTTACCTCCGGGCGGGTTTCGGCCAGCGGAATGACCTCCAGAAGCTTCAGATATCGCGGCGGGTTGAGGAAGTGCGTGCCGAGAAAGCGCGACCGAAACTCCTGGCTCTGCGCGGCGGTCATCTCGCGGAGGCTCAGGCCGCTCGTGTTGCTGCTGAGGATGGTCTCCGGGCCGGCGTGCGCGGCGATCTGGGCCATGACCGCCTGCTTGACCTCCATCTTCTCCACCACCGCTTCTACCACCCAATCGGCGTCGCGCAGGCTCTCCAGATCGTCGGCTATGTTCCCAACGCGGATACGCTCGGCAAACTCTGGCAGGTAGAGCAGCGGCGGGCGGCTCTTGAGTACGCGATCCAGCCCCGCCGCCGCGATCTGATTGCGCGTCTTCTTATCGCTCGGGTCCGGGCCGGGCACATCGAGCAGGCGCACCTGCCAGCCCGCGTTGGCCAGTTGGGCCGCGATCCCGCCGCCCATCGTCCCCGCCCCGATCACGACCGCTTTTCCAGTCACGCTCTTCTCGTTTAACATGTCTCTTGCTCTCACCCATCCTGCGAGCTTAGGAGCGGCTAAAGCCCTCACCCCCTGCCCCCTACTGCCAGGGTCGGGGCTACAATGGTTCGCCCCTCCGCCTTGCGATCCACGCTGCGGGAGAGGGGAGCGGCCTCCACCCGTTCATCCCCTCCCCCAATTCTAGGGGAGGGGAGAACAGAAGCCAGGGCTTGCCTCTGCCTGCGCAGGCAGAGAGTCTAGCCCACAAGGGTGTCGCCAGGTGTCGCTAGGCGGAGGAGCGAGCGAGCGCAGTTGCGACCCTCGCAGTGGCGCGAACCGTTGCAGCGCCGACCCTGGCAGTCGGCGGGCGCTCTGCGCCCCACAGCGGCAGGGTTTAGCCTGCCGGAACGGGGGGGTTAGGTCACGCATTCACATCCACGACGACGCGGCCCCGGATGCGCCCCTGCAAAATCTCCTGGCTGAGATCGAAAACGGCATCGAGCGGCACAACCTGCATCATGCGCTCTAAGGTCTCTGCCGGAAGGGCGCGCGCCAGCCGCTCCCAGGCTTCCCGCCGCCGTTCCTGCGGGCACTGCCCCGACTCGATCCCGATGAGGCTCACCCCACGCAGGATGAAGGGAAAGACGGTGGTGTGCAGGGCGCTGCCTCCAGCCACCCCGCACGCCGCCACGCAGCCGCCGTAGCCCATCGTTCGCAGCAGCCCCGCCAGCGTGTCGCCGCCGACCGTATCCACCGCGCCTCCCCAGCGCGCCGACTCCAGCGGCTTCTCCGAGGGCGCGGAGAGCACGCTGCGATCCAGAATATCCTGAGCGCCCAGGGATCGCAGGTACGCATGCGCGGCCTGCCGCCCCGTCGAGGCGACCACACGGTAGCCATAGCGCGCCAGCAGCGCTACGGCCACGCTGCCCACGCCTCCCGCCGCGCCCGTCACCACGACCTCGCCGCCCTCTGGCCGGACGCCGTGCGCTTCCAGTGCCATGATGCACAGCATCGCCGTCAGCCCCGCCGTGCCCAGCGCCATCGCGTGCTTCAGGCTCAGCCCTTCCGGCAGCGGCAGCAGCCAGTCGGCCTGGACGCGCGCCTTCTGCGCATAGCCGCCCCAGTGCTGCTCGCCAAGGCCCCAGCCAGTGAGAATAACTTGATCGCCCGGCTGAAAGCGCGGCGAGTCCGACCGCTCCACCGTCCCGGCCAGATCGATTCCCGGCACCATCGGATAGCGGCGGATCACCTTGCCCTGCCCCGTAACGGCAAGCCCATCCTTGTAGTTGAGGCTGGAGTAGGCCACGGAAACCAGCACGTCGCCCTCCGGCAGCGCGGCCAGCGGCATCTCCTGCAGAGATGCCTGCGTCTGGCCGTCCGCCTTATCCACGACGATAGCCCTGAAGACGTCGCTAGCCATATTAAGAGTTCCTAACGAAACTTGGCTGTAGGGCTTCTACCCTCACCCCGGCCCTCTCCCTGCTAGGGAGAAGGAGAACGGGTTTGTTAGACGCTCTAAGCCCTCAGTCGCGCGCCTCCATCGGCACCACCTGGAGGCCGCGCGGCCCGTTGTACTCGCTGTGCGGCCGGATGATGCGGTTGTTGTCCAACTGCTCGATGATGTGGGCGCACCAGCCGGTGATCCGGCTCATCACGAAGATGGGCGTGTAGAGCGGGATGGGAATATCCATCAGATAGTAGGCGCTGGCGACCGGGAAATCCACGTTGGGATAGAGTCCTTTGGCGTGGAGCATCTCGTCCTCGATAATCTGGGACATCTCCTGCCAGCGCGTGTTGCCCACGTATTTTCCAAGCTCCATGACGTACTGCTTGACGATCTTGGCCCGCTCGTCGCCCTTCTTATACTCCCGATGCCCGAAGCCCATGATCTTCTGCTTCTGCGCCAGGGCGTTCCGCACCCACTCGGCGGCTTTCGACGGCTCGCCGATTTCCAGGAGCATCTCCATCGCCGCCTCGTTGGCCCCGCCGTGCAACGGCCCCTTCAGCGTTCCAATGGCGGAAACGACGCCGGAGTAGAGGTCGGAGAGCGTGGAGACGGTGACGCGTGCAGCGAAGGTGGAGGCGTTGAAGCCGTGCTCGGCGTAGAGGATCTGGGTAACGTTGAAGACGTGGCCGAATAGATCGTTGGGCGGCTTGCCCGTCAGCATGTAGAAGAAGTTGGCGTTGTGACACAGCGAGGGATCGGGCGCGATGGGCGGCAGGCCCTGGGTGATCCGATAGCCATTAACCACCAGCGTTGGGATGCGGGCCAGGAGGCGCATCGCCTTGTTCTGGTTGGCCTCATGCGTGTTTTGCGTGTAGTCCGGGTCGAACATCGAAAGGACGGCCACCGCCGCCTTGAGGGTATCCATCGGGTGCGCGTCGGAGGGCAGGCGCCGATAGAGATCGTAGATGCCCTCCGGCACGGCGCGCTCGGTGGCCAGACGCTGCCGGAAGGCATCGTACTCCTGCCGGTTGGGCAGTTTGCCGAACAGCAGCAGGTAGGCAACCTCCTCAAAGGTGCAGTGCTCCACAAGGTCGTGGATGTCGTAGCCGCGATAGATCAGCATGTTGCGCTCGGCGTTGACCTCCGAGATGGCCGAAATCCCGGCGGTCACGCCTTCCAGCCCCGGACTGTAGGTAGTAGTCATCATCGTCTTCTCCGCACGGGGAGGACGCTCTCACGGAGCATCCTCCTCCGCGATCTCCCTATCGAACCGTTCGTAATCTGCGTAGCGGATCAGCTCATAGAGCTCCTGCCGCGTCTGCATCTTCTCCAGAAATCCGACCTGCGTCCCCGTCCGCCTTAATTCCTCATACGCCTCGCGCGCCGCCTTCATCATCACGCGAAACGCCGTCATGGGAAAAATCACCATCGCGTAGCCGAGCCGGGCAAACTCCTCCACGCCCAGATAGGGCGTCTTGCCGAATTCGGTCATGTTGGCAAGCAGCAGCGCGCGGACTTGGGCGGCAAACGCGGCAAACTCGTCGGCGCTTTGCAGCGACTCGGGGAAAATGGCGTCCGCGCCCGCGTCGAGGTAGCGCTTGGCGCGGTCAATGGCGTCCTGTAGGCCGTGAACGCTGCGGGCGTCGGTGCGGGCGATGAGGAAGAAATCGGGGTCGGAGCGGGCGCGCACGGCGGCGCGGATCTTTCTAGCCATCTCGCCGGGCGGGATGACCTGCTTGCCCTCCAGATGGCCGCAGCGCTTGGGCGCGACCTGATCTTCCAGGTGCAGGCCAGCCAGTCCGGCGTGCTCAAGCTCTTCGACCGTGCGCGCCACGTTGAGAATTTCGCCATAGCCGGTATCGGCGTCGGCGATCACGGGCAGAGAGACGGCGCGGGCGACGTAGCGGGCCTGCTGGGCCATCTCGGTCAGGGTCAGCAGGGCGATGTCGGGATACCCGGTCAGGCTGTTGGTCACGCCGGCCCCGCTCAGATAGAGCGCCTCGAAGCCGGCCTGCTGCGCCAACTGCGCCGTGATCGCGTTGAAGACGCCGGGCAGCACGAGCGTCCCCTGTTTCAAACGCTCCCGCAGCGCGGCGCCCGTCGATCGCATTGCCATGCACTCACCTCAAAAACAGACCTGATACACTCTCGGCGCGGAGGGCGGATGTCAATCCATCGAACGGATAAGGGCGTGCCTCCGTCACGCCAGATCACTGCAACTCGGCGGCCTCCTTCGCCCCGAGGCTGCGTAACCAAGTCACCAATGCCTCGTTGCCGCTCTCCTGGGCCGCCTGTAGCGCCGTTTGGCCTCCATGCACGATGCGGTTCAGGTCCGCGCCCTGCTCAAGAAGATACCGCGCCGTCTCCTGTTGCCCACCCCGACAAGCGTGCCAAAAGGCGTTGGTAATCTCGTCCACCGAGGGCGCAGGGTGAGCCGCGCACTCCGCCTCGACACGGTCTAAGAGGCCCAATGCCGCCGCCTGCCACAGCGTCGTCCGCGCGCCGCGCTCAAGCAACCGCCGTGCGGCTTTCCATTGGGCGAACACCACGGCATCCGACATCGGAGTACCATTGGTGAAAACCGCGCCCGGCGCCTCGATGTCCGCCCCAGCGTCGAGCAGGGCATCAATCGCCTCCACGTCATTGCTGCTTGCCGCCCAATGGAGGGGCGTTTCGCTGGGCGGATCGCTCATGGGCGGATTGACCTCCGCTCCAGCCTCGATCAGCGCGGCGATAGTCGCAGCAACGTTGGGAAAGTGTCCCGGCCAGTCGGTCGCGATGTGAAGAAGAGAGCGCTCGCCTCCGTTGGCGGCAACGATTCTCGCCGTCGCCAGGCCGGGATTTTCAACGAGCAGACGCTTCAGCCCTTCGACATCACCGTGATGGATGGCCGCGATGACCGCGGTCGCGAGAGGAGCATCGAACGCAAGGTTTAGCATCATGTCCTTTCCCTTCGAGCCGCCGATCTCATTGCTAGGACTTGTTCAAAATCCAAGCGCATTGCTCCTGGCCTCTCACACTCTATCCGAATGGCCCCCATGGTATTACGGTACGGCCAAAAGCTGGAGCAGCGCCCTAATGTCGGCCTGCTGCTCCAGATTCCAACAGCGGTCCAGGATCTCGCCGATCTTCGCCTCGGGCAGCAGCGGCTCGGCCAGCGTTTTGAACTTAAGCTCGACCTCCTGATCGGTCATCGGGTTGCGGGCGTGACCGCGTGGAAACGTAACCTCCTGCTCCAGCGTCTCGCCGCTTCGGGTGTGAATGCGCACCCGGTTGGGAATGCCCTCAGGATACCGGCGGTTCAACTCCTCATCCGCCCGAACCTCGATCTTCTGGATCAGGGAGAGCAGCCGCGCGTCGCGCAGGTGCGCCTCATCAAAGGAGTTGAGCGTCACGCGGCCATCCATCAGCGCCACGGCCACGCAGTAGGGCAGGCTATGATCGGCAGTTTCGCGCGTGGTCGGATGCCACTTCTCCGGCTCGCTGCCGATGATCTCGACGGCTGCGTTGAAGGTTTCGACTGTAATCCGCTCGATCTCATCCACGCTGCCAAGCTGCGGGCGCAGCGCCAGCGCCGCGTCAATGGCGCTCTGCGAATGGTACTCGGCGGGATAGAACTTGATGTAGGTCTGGTTGATCATGAAGGGCGTATCCTGGCCGCCCAGCGTCTCCAGCGTGAACGGCCCGGAGACCTGCTTCCAGAACCCCATTTCGCCCTCAAACACCTCCGAGGGACCGGTCAGGCCGTATTTTGCCAGCAGCGCGGCGAACACGCCGTTGCGGCTGGCATTGGCGAACGCGCAGCCCTTCCAGTGCGAGAGCATCCCCACGCGCGTCTGCCGCATGGCGTTGTTGGGAACGCCAGCCAATCCCTGCGCGTGTGTTAGCTGCTCTTCCGTCAGCCCCAGCAGCTTGCCCGCCGCCAGCGCCGTGGAGAAGGAGCCGTAGGTGACGTGATCCCAGCCGCGGGCGCGCAGGCTGGCGGCGTCGCAGAGGCGGCACTGAATCTCATAGGCGAGGACGGTCGCGGTGACGATCTCTTTGCCGCAGGCCCGCTGTGGCTCGGCGACCGCCAGCACGGCGGCAAGATTATCGCTGGGATGCGCTGGCTCTTTCGAGAGGTAGGTATCGTTATAATCCAGATAGCGGAATAGCACGCCGTTGGCAAACGCCGCCATCTCCGGGGAAGTCTGCTGCTCCGTGCCGATCACCGTCGCCGGAAACGTGCTGGAGACGGTCGCCGCCAGCTTGCGCGCGATGGCCGCCGGCTCGCTAGTATAGGCCCCCATTGCGCACCCCAGCGTATCCAGCAGGCGCCGCTTGGCCTCATGCACGGCTTCCGGCGGCAGGTCCTCAAATTGCAATCCCGCCGCATACGCGCTCAAACGCTCCGCCAGACTCCCGCTCGCCATGTACTCCTCCGCCCTAACCCGCAGGCTGCTTCTACTCTACGGTTATACTGCCCGTGTTGCCGGCCTCAGGATATACGCCGCTCAAATCCCTTGTAGCGCGTGCCTTGATGGGTAAGCTCTCCGGCATCCCCTTCCGCCAGGAGGCCATACTCCTGCCCGGCAACCCTAAACTCTTGTCGCGGTCCACCGTTAAACTCGAAGGTGACATAATACGAAGTCGAAGTGCTGCTGCCGGTCTGATTTATTCCGGCAATAGCCACTGACGTTGGTGCGCTTGGCAACCACACGCGCCTGGACGGTTTCCACAGGCTTCTGGTTATTGGAGGCCCATTCCCCAATCCCCTTGACGGGTAGTGTACCCATAGAGAGTTGATACTTCGTCGCCGATGACCTTATCAACTCTGTAGAGGGACACTACCCCTTGACGAGCACGGTAAGGAAAGTCCCGATGATAAGCAGGAAAACGATCGCGAAGAAAATCCAGAATAAGGAGAACATGCCATCCATCACCTGCCTCTCTCGGCTGTGTCCGCTCTCATCCGACCGGCCTGGCGTTGTGCCTTCCCTTTGGTTGACTTGTCTCTGGAGCGGATGGTTTCAGGCGTGCCTCCTGCCATCCCCATAGGTCAGCCAGGCAGGACCTACCAATAAGCCCCAACCAGCAGGAGCACAAGCAGACCAACCGAGCGTCTGTGGTGCATGGACGGGGGATTAGGTACTCGCGATCTGCTCGATCTGGCGCGTCTTTTCGGCGATAGCGCGCAGGAACTCTGCCGCCTCGATCCCCTGGATGAGCCGATGATCAAAGGTAAGGGCAAGGTTGGTTATCAATTCGCCGTTCTGCTCATAGGGCGAGCCGATGAAGAGCACCGCCGCCGCCGGAGCTACCAGCACCGGAACGGCATCCACGATCTCATACGGCCCCATGTAGGTCAGCAGGAGCTGCGTGTTCTGGCGGGCCTGGTCCTCCCCCTCCCGCGCCCGCTGGATGTTGGCCTGCGCAGCCTGGATAAAGGCCGGGAAATCGAGCGTGTCCGCCTCCTGGACGACGGCGGTGTTAAGCTCGCCCTCCGGCACGGCCACGGCAATACCGATGTTGACGTGGCGGTACTCCCGAATTGTGGTATCCCCGATCAGCGCGGAGCGGAACTTGGGATGCTCTTTGACCGCCTGAACCACACAGTAGGCGAAGCACTGGAAGGAGGAAGGCTGCAACGGCCCGCCCTGCGCGCGGATGCCCTCGGCAAAGCGGCGGATGCGTCCCCACTCCACCGAGCGCCTGGCTGTGGCTGGCACCACGATCTGCATACTGCGCCGCAACCGATAGATGAAGGTGCGGTGGTGCTGGGATAGCGCGTGCTCGACGTAGGGCTTGGCTTCTGCCTCGGCGCCCTCGGCCCGGGCGCGCGCTTCCGCTTCACCTTTTGCTTTCAGGTAGGCATCCACATCCGCAGGCAGCAGCTTGCCGGTCGGAGCAGGGATACGGCGCATCTCCTCTTCGGAGAGGCCCTTCTCGCGGCAGTAGGCCCGCGTGCGCGGCGGGATAACCGTCTCGCTGCGCGCCGCCGGCTCCTCCGGCAGCGTCTCCGCCGTTACCGCCGCCGTCGCCGAGGGGGCCGACGTGGCGAGGGCTTCGACATCTTCGGTCTCCATGCGCGCTACCGGCGCGCCGATAGCCAGCACTGCGCCCTCCTCGGCCAGCCACTCCTTGAGTACTCCCTCATACGGCGACTCCACCTCCATCACGGCCTTGTCGGTCTCCATGCTATAGAGCGGCTCATCGCGCTTAACATGATCGCCCGGCTTCTTATGGAATCCGAGCAGGATGACCTCCTGCAACCCCTCGCCCATCTGCGGTATAGGAATATCCACAATTGCCATTGTGCTCACTCCGGTGTGATTCGGGGAGGTTTCGTACCCTCTCTTGGGGCTATGTTAGGCGGCGTTGCGCGCATTTCCTTGTTTACTTCTACGCCGAAACGGCCCGATAGTCACCCTATCAGGGGAACAATTGTGCAGTCGCAGCAGTCAAGCGGGGCACAGGCCGCTTCCCGGACAAGGAAATCTCGCGCTGCGGCGCGAATAGGGCGATGAAGCACTCCCGCCTTTCAGGAGAGAGCCATGCGGATTCTGGTTCCCATCAAGCGCGTTCCCGACCCTTACGGGCGCGTGCGTCTGACCCCGGATGGTCAGGTAGATACCAGCGATATAACCTGGGTCATCAACCCGTTTGATGAGATCGCGCTGGAAGAGGCGGTGCGCCTGCGGGAGCGGGGCATCGAGGCGCAGATCGTGGCGGTCGGCATCGGCAGTGCGGCCTGGGAAGAGCAACTGCGCGCCGCGCTGGCCATGGGCGCCGACCGCGCCCTTCTCGTCCTGTATGAAGCGCCTGCCGATCCGGGCGTCATCAGTCACCTTCTGGCCGCCGTCTGCCGCCGCGAAAGCCCGGACCTGGTGCTGATGGGCAAGCAGGCCATTGACGACGACTGCAATCAGGTCGGCCAGCGGCTCGCCGCGCTGCTGGGATGGCCCCAGGCGACCTTTGCCTCCGCCGTCGAGATTTCCGCCGATGGAGCCCACGCCCGCGTGACCCGTGAGGTGGATGCCGGGCGTGAGACGCTGGAGGTGGCGCTTCCCGCCGTGATCACCGCCGACCTGCGCCTGAATCAGCCCCGCTACGTCGCCCTGCCGGCCATCATTAAGGCCCGCGCCAAGCCGCTGGAGCGCCTTCCCGCGTCCGAGCTAGGCCCTTGCCCGCCCGCCCGCGTCCACGTCCTGAAGCTGGAGACGCCGCCGCCGCGCAAGCCGGGCCGCAAAGTCCACAGCGTAGACGAGCTGATCGCTGCTCTCCGCGACGAAGCCAGGGTCATCTAATCCACAGATTACACAGATTGACACAGATTAAGTAAAAAAACCTAGACACGGATAGGACGGATCGGACGGATACCACGGATTCCAGGCCCTTATCCGTTGCATCCATGGCATCCGTCTAACCCGTGTTCTTCTTGGGTTTTAATCTGTGCTAATCGGTGTCATCGGTGGATCGGGAAGGATAGAGGGAATGAGCAGATTGCTGGTACTGGCAGAAACCGATGGGGCGCAGGTGCTCCCCGGCACGCTGCCGACAATCACGTTCGCGCAGGCGCTCCTCCGGGAGACGGGGGGGCGTTTTGATATCCTGCTTGCCGGCGGGCCGGAGATAACCGACGCTACGGAGGCGTGGCGCGGCTACGGCGCCGAGCGCCTGCTGGTGGTCGCCGCGCCGGAGCTGGCGCACCCTACCGCCGACCGTATTGCCGCCGTCTGCGCGCAGGTGATGCGCCAGAGCGGCGCGGACTCGCTGGCCGGTCCCGCCTCCTCGTTCGGGAGGGACGTTCTGCCGCGTGTTGCCGGATTGCTCGATCTGCCGATGCTCTCCGACGTGCTCCATGTGGAGAAGAGCGGCGACCGCCTGGCTTTCCGCCGCCCGATGTATGCGGGCAACATTATCGCCACCGTTGAGATAGAGGACGATCAGGGCGTCTTTAGCGTGCGCGGCACGGCCTTCGGCAAGCCAGAAACGGCGGAGAGCGAAAGCGCCGTAGAGAAGTTAAGCGTGGATGCGGCCTCGCTGCCGCAGGGCACGACCTGGATCGGCCTGGAAACCGGAGAACAGAAGCGGCCAGAGCTGACGACGGCGCGCGTGGTCGTCTCCGGCGGTCGGCCCCTGCGCGATGCGGAGACCTTCGAGCGGCTGATCGGGGGGCTGGCCGATAAGCTGGGCGGCGCGGTGGGCGCGACCCGCGCGGCGGTGGATAGCGGCATCGCGCCCAACGAATTGCAGGTCGGTCAGACCGGCAAGGTCGTCGCGCCGGAGCTTTATATTGCGGCGGGCATCTCCGGCAGCATCCAGCATCTTGCCGGCATGAAGGACTCGAAGGTCATCGTGGCGATCAACACCGACCCGGACGCGCCCATCTTTGAGGTGGCAGACTACGGCCTCGTTGCCGATCTTCACCAGGCTATCCCGGAAATGCTGGACAAACTTTAAGCCGCCCCTAGCTCCCTCTTGGAGCGGAGGCTTCGTGCTCCATGCCAACACGAACCATCTTCTTTCATATCTCGGCGCTGGAGCAGGGAATCTTTTACCTGCTGGCGCTGGCCGCCGTGCTCGTCTGCGGTTACGGCTTCTTCCGGCGTGTCCGGCTCTGGCGGCAGGGCCGCCCTGTTGCGCCGCGCTCGGACTGGCCGTCGCGCTGGAAGACCCTGTTCGCCCAGATGTTCGCGCACCGCCGCACGCGCCGCCGCCCTTATGCCGGGAGGATGCATATGCTCCTCTTCTTCGGCATGCTGGCGCTGTTTATCGGCACCAACATCGTCGCCGTCGAGCACTACGGCGCGTTTGTCCTCGGCGACCACTGGCTCTATCGCGGCTGGTTCTACCTGGCGTGCAAGGTCACGCTGGACCTGTTCGGACTCGGCCTGGTTATCGGCACCGTGATGGCGCTGGCGCGGCGGTTGGGGCCGCACACGCCCAGCCTGGGCAATGAGCCGAAAGACATCGCCTTCCTGTCGCTGCTGCTTGCCGCCACGTTGACCGGCTTCCTGCTGGAAGGGGCCGGCATCGCCGCCGATCCGCGCCGCGCGCCTTACGCCGCCTTTTCTCCCATCGGCATGTGGTTCGCCCTGGCCCTGCGCGGCATCACGCCGGCAGGGTATGCCCTGATCTGGTGGATTCATGCTCCGCTCGTTCTCGGCGTGATCGCCGCCCTGCCCTATGGACGGTGGCTGCATCTGTTCGTCGCGCCGCTCAGCATCGCCCTACAGCCGAAGCGCCCGATGGGCGCGCTGGAGCCGGTGCCGATGGAAGAGGTGGAAAAGACGGGACGGATCGGCCTGGGCGAGACCGCCGACCTGAACCGCTGGCAGCTTCTCAGCCTGGATGCCTGTATGGAGTGCGGGCGTTGTACCGATGCCTGCCCGGCGCACGCGGTCGGCAAGGAACTTAACCCCAAGCAGGTCGTGCTCGATCTGCGGCGCGTGATGACGCAGGCGGCTTCTCTCTCCGGCGTGCCCGGCTCCGAGGGAGCGGACGGTAAGGCGGAGGAGAGGCCGGTCACCTCCACCGATGTCATCTCCGACGAGTCCCTGTGGGCCTGCACCAACTGCCATGCCTGCGTGCGCGAGTGCCCCGTCTTCATCCGGCACGTGGATATTCTGGACGGCATCCGCCGTTACCGCGTTGCCGAGGGACGCCTGGGTGGCACGGCGGCCACCATGCTGCGGCAGTTGGGAACCCGCGAAAATCCCTGGGGCCTGTCCAATGCGCAGCGCCTGGACTGGGCGCAGGGATTGGATATTCCGCAGGCTGCGCCGGAGGATAATCGGGAGGTGCTGCTGTGGGTGGGATGCGCCAGCGCCTTCGAGCCGCGCGCTCAGAAGACCGTGCGCGCCTTGGCCCAACTGCTGCAACGGGCGGGCGTGCGCTTCGCCGTGCTCGGCCCGAAGGAGCGCTGCACCGGCGACCCGGCCCGCCGCACCGGCGACGAGTTCCTATTTCAGCAGTTGGCCGAGGCCAACATCGCCACCCTCAATAGCGTCCACGCCAAAACCATCGTCGCCTCCTGCCCGCACTGCTTCCATACGATAAAGAACGAGTATCCGCAGTTTGGCGGGCAATATGAAGTGCTGCACCACACGCAGTACCTCGCGCGGCTGGTCGCCGAGGGCCGTCTCAATCTGCCGCCAGGATTTGCCGAAACGCTCACCTATCACGACCCCTGCTTCCTGGCCCGCGTCAACGGGGAGACGCAGGCGCCCCGCCAACTGCTCAACGGCGCGCTGACCATCCCGCTCAAGGAGGTGGAGCGGCGCGAGAGCCGCACCTTCTGCTGCGGCGCGGGCGGCGGGCGCATGTGGATGGAGGAGCCGCCCAACCAACGCCCCGGCGTCAACCGTGCTAAGGAGCTTCTCGCCACCGGCGCGCAGGCCGTCGCGGTCGGCTGCCCGTTCTGCAAGGTGATGGTCGGCGACAGCATCGCGCAGGCTGCCGGAGAGACGGCCCTGCCGGTGCTGGATGTGGCGGAAGTCCTGCTGGCCGCCATGGCGGAGCCTGGGCCGCAAACGGCGGCTCTGCCGGAGGCTGCCGCACGCTTGCAGCCCTCACCCTCTAGTTCCCTCTCCCAAGAACAGGAGAGGGGATGACCTAACCCCCCGGCCCCCTTCCCTGTCGCGAAGCGACGTATTAGGGAAGGGGGCCGGGGGGTTAGGTCAAAAAGGGCCGGAGGTTAAGTAACATGGAGGACCTTCCTGCGCCCATCGGCGGTGCATTCCTGATTGAAGAGGCCGCTCCTGAGCAGGTCTTTATCCCGGAAGCGCTCCCGGCGGAAGCGCGGCTGATGGCCAAAACCATGGAGGAGTTTCTGCGCAAGGAGGTGCTGCCAGCGCATAACCTCCTGGAGTCCAAAGAGCCGGGCTTGATGCCGGCCCTAATGCGCAAGGCCGGCGACCTGGGCCTGCTCGCGGGCGGCGTCCCGGAACGCTACGGCGGTCTGGCCCTGCCCAAAACGGCCCTCGCGCTGCTGGCCGAAAAAGCCGCGCTCGACCTCTCCTTTGCCATCTCCATCGGCGTCCACTCCGGGGTAGCCTTGCTCCCATTGCTCTACTTCGGCACGCCGGAGCAGAAGGAGAAGTATCTTCCTCGGCTGGCCAGTGGGGAGCACATCGCTGCCTTCGCCTTGAGCGAGGCCAATAGCGGCTCCGACGCCCTCGGCGCGCAAACCAGAGCCGCCTTGACGCCGGACGGCAAGACCTACCGGCTCAACGGTGCGAAGATGTGGACGACCAACGGCGGTTTCGCCGATCTCTTCACGGTCTTTGTCAAAGTCAACGGCGAGCAGTTTACCGCGTTTTTAGTGGCGCGCGACACGCCGGGCCTCTCTGTAGCGGGTGAGGAGCACAAGATGGGCCTGCACGGCTCCTCTACCTGCCGCGTTCTCCTTCAGGATGCGCCCGTGCCGATGGAAAATGTCCTCGGCGAGGTGGGCAAGGGGCACCGTCCTGCGCTCTACGCGCTCAACGCCGGACGGTTCAACATCGGCGCGACCGCGCTCGGCGCCGCCAAAGAGAGCCTGCGCCTGGCGGCGCAGTACGCCAAACAGCGCGTGCAGTTCGGTCAGCCGATCTCCCATTTTGGCCTGATCCGGCAGAAGCTGGCGGAGATGGCCCTGCGCATCTTCCTGCTGGAAAGCATGATCTACCGCATCGCCGGTTACTGGGATGCGATGGTGGGGCGGAGCGAGGAAGCGGAGAGGCTGCGCGCCGCGTCTGAGGAGTACGCTATCGAGTGCGCCCTGGTCAAGTTTTTCGGCACGGAAGTTCTCGATTACGTGGTGGATGAGGCCCTCCAGATACACGGCGGATTCGGCTATAGCGAGGAGTTCCCGATAGCGCCACTCTACCGGGATGCCCGCGTCTTTCGCATCTTTGAGGGCACCAACGAGATCAACCGCCTGACCGTTGTGGATCAACTGCTGCGGCGGGCGCGGCAGGGTCGTCTTGCGCTCCTCCCGGCAGCAGCGCAGGCACAGGAAACCATGCCTTCCGCGTCCGTAGAGGCATCCGATGATCCGCAGGAAACGATGGGCGCGTGGGTTCGGCAGATGCGCGCGGCGATTCTCTATGTACTGGGAGCGGCCTGGGAAACTCTAGGCGAGCGCCTGGCCGAGCGGCAGGAGATCGCCGCCGCCCTCGCTGACATGATGGCCGCCCTGCTTGCTCTGGAGAGCGCCTGGCTGCGCTGCCGACGGCTGCACAGCCCCTCCCTTTCCATCGCCCTGGCCTCCGTTCAGGTCTATGGCAGCAGCGCCTGCGCGCAGACAAAGGAACGGGCACGCGCCCTCCTCGCCACCCTCGGCACGGGAAAGGCGCTGGAGGCGCGTCTCCACTCCCTGGACCGCCTGCTGAACCCGCCGCTACTGGATACTCTCGCCCTACAGCAGCAGATCGGCGCGGCGGTCGTGGAGCGTGAGGGCTATCCCTGTTAGATCGCGCTCTGCCAAGGGACCGGGCACTGAAAGTACCCGGCTCTAGGGCCTAACGGCCAAGCGTCCTGGCGGACGCCCAGCCAAGCCAGGTGTTCCGTCCGAAGGACGGTTGGCGGCGCAGCCGCCCTCTAGCCGGGTATTTTCAATGCCCGGCTGGAAGGGCTCCGGACACAAAAATCCCCTGCTCGCCCTCAGGGAAAGCAGGGGTAGGGATAGGCGCTTCCTGCGCTCGCAGATCGCGCATTAGACGTCGGACTTATAGCCAAGCGCAGCCAGCAGATCCTTGCGGGTCTTATCGCTATAAGGCTCCAGCCGCTCCTTGATCACCCACTCATTAAATTCGGCCTGCGGAATCGACTCTGGTTCACCGCTGGCGGCTTGCTCCTGCCGGATCGCCAACAAAGCCTGGTGCACTTGCTCTGCAATGACCTCCAGAATCTGCTCGGTCGTGGTGTCGTCGAGCACAGGAATTTGCAGAGCGATCATCAATATAGGAATATCCGGTCTCATTAGGCTTCTCCTTAAACCGGGAACGCTCATGCATTAGAACTATCCGGTACTATATTATCCCGCATCAGACCTCCAAAATCAAGTAAAAGACAACCGCAGCCACCATAATGTTCCCGCAGACGCCGCAAAGCGCCCCGCCAAATCTGCAAGCCTGCCTCCCTCCTTACTAGATGCAAAGGGTATACTATTAAGACAAGAATGCCGCGTCCGGGTAATGAAGCATTCGGCGCCGCCTGCGGCGTCACACCTCTATTATAATGATGGGCCCTCCGTAAAAGTTCCCGCCCGCAATCCAGCGATGCCATGCTCATGAGGAAATTGGGAATGCCAACGCGAGCTCTCTCTGCTACTCCTTATCAGTTCCTGCCTGCTGGCGGGCACGCTGCTGCCGGGTTCACCCCAGGCCGCAAACCCGGCCCCCGCCCCCAGGGTGGACTTCAACCGGAACATCCTGCCTCTGCTCAAAGCCTCCTGCTTTCAGTGTCACGGGCCAGCGCGTCAGGAGGCCGGGCTGCGGCTGGATACGCGCGCCGCGCTCCTGAAGGGCGGCATCAGCGGGCCGGCGGTGATACCGGGCAAGAGCCAGCAGAGCCGGCTGGTGCAGCGCCTGCGCGGTTTGGGCGGCAAGGCGCGCATGCCCCTCGGCTTTGCGCCCATAAGCCAGGAACAGATCGCTCAGATAAGCGCCTGGATCGATCAGGGCGCGGTCTGGCCGGAGAAGCCGGGAGCGGGCGCAAGGCACTGGGCTTACCTCAAGCCCATTCGTCGCACGCCGCCAAAAGTCAAGCTCAAGGCGTGGGTGCGTAACCCTATTGACAACTTTGTTCTCGCCCGGCTGGAAAAGGAGCGGCTGCGCCCCTCCCCGGAGGCACCGAAGGAGGCGCTTCTCCGTCGCGTCTCCCTGGACCTGACCCGCCTGCCGCCGACGCCCCAAGAGATCGATTCCTTCCTGACCGACAGGAGCCCCAACGCCTACGAGAAGGTCGTGGATCGGCTGCTGGCCTCGCCGCATTTTGGCGAACGCTGGGCGCGCGTCTGGCTGGATCTGGCCCGCTATGCCGATACGCACGGCTACGAGAAGGACGCCCGCCGCTCCATCTGGCTCTACCGGGATTGGGTCATCTGGGGCGGCGAGTTTGGCCGCACGCCCATGAACGAGGAGCGGGACGGCTCGAAGTTCCTGGGACGCGACCATCATCCCCATGCGTTCAGCGTGTGGCAGGCCGGGGGCGGCATCAAGGGCGGCACGGTCGTCGGCAGCACGGACGAACTGGGCTACAACGTAGCCGAAGACCCGGTGCATGTCCATGACCTGCACGCCACTTTGCTCTACCTGATGGGCCTGGACCACACCCGCCTGACCTACAAATACCAGGGCCGCCAGTTCCGCCTGACCGACGTCTCCGGCCAGGTCATCCACAAGATGCTGGCCTAGCCGCCGATCACCGCATCGGCCCCGGCCCGCGATAGTCCCGCCCAAACGGCAGCCCCGCAGGCTCGTCAAAGGGACGGAAGGGCACAAGAGCCGCAATCTCGTCCAGGCGCGCAAGAAGTTTCGGCGGCAAGGGACCCTTCTCCGCGGCGGCGACATTCTCCTCGACCTCGGCGCGAGAGCGCGCGCCCATCAGCACGCAGGAGATGTCGGGATGGGAAAGGACGAAACGCAGCGCCATCTCCGGCAGGGACATGGAGGCTTCATCCAGCAGCGCATAGAGCGCCCGGAATTGGGCGCGTCGGGGCGCGCTCAGCCAGGGAGCGCCGCTCTGCACCTCGGCATCATAACGGCGGGCCAGCGCGCCCTGCTGTAAAGGCGAGCCGATGACGATGCCCATCTTCTGCTCCCTGGCTGCCGGAAGCACCTCGTGCTCGGCCTCGCGCCAGAGCAGGCTATAATTGAACGCGGTCAGTACCACGTCGAACTGCCCGGTACGGATAATGCGCGCCAGATTGTAGGCGGTCGTGCCTCCCAGGCCGGTAAAGCCGATCATGCCCTCGCGCTTCCAATCGTCGAGCAGCTCACAGACGGGGCCATAAAACCGCTCCGGGTCGATCCACCAATCGTATTGCCCCGGACGGTCGGGCTCATGGATGAAAAGAATATCTATATAGTCGCGCTTCAGCAGCCGCAGGCTCTCCTCCACAGACTGGCGCAGGCAGGACTTATCCTGCGGCAGGAAAGGCTGGGGCCGCCCGCCAAGCTTGGTGGAAAGGATGACCGGCGTGGAGACCTCCTCCAGTATCCGCCCTAGCGTCTCCTCGCTGTTGGCATAGCCGGGCGCGGTATCAATATAGTTGACCCCAAGCTCTAGCGCGCGCAGGACGGCCTCTCGGCTCTGCTCAAACGCGCCGCCATAGCTGGAGACAAACAGGCCGCCCAGCGCCAGCTCGCTGACTTGCAGCCCGGTTTTGCCTAAAGTCCGTGTCTTCATCGCTTGCTCCTTTAGCGGCGAGGCATACAAGCTAACTCCCAGGGATGAGGTGTGATACTATGGCAGCAGATCGCCCAACACAGAGGCAACGACGCACAGAACCGACGTTAGAGAAATCCGACTTGCTCTGGAGCCAGATCGGGCCTTTTTTCGAGACGCCGGAGACGTTCCGGGGCGACCTGGGAACCTATCGCTCGGTGATGCAATTTCAAGATGGCCGCCTGGTGAGAACCGCCGCCGACTGGCAAGAGCGTCGGAGGGAAATCCTCACCGGCTGGCATGAAGTCCTGAGACCCTGGCCTCCTCTAATCGCGAAACCCGGCCTCCGCTTTCTGGAAAAGGAGCGCACAGAGAATTTTACGCGCCACAAGGTAGAGATCGAGGTCGCGCCGGGGCGCAGCACGACCGGATATCTGCTCCTCCCGGAGGGGAACGGCCCTTTTCCTGCGGTGCTGGATGTCTTTTACTATCCCGAGGATGGCGCGGGCCTCACCCCCGAGAAGAGGCTACAGCATGACTTCGGCTACCAGATGGCGCGTCGCGGGTTTGTGGCGCTCTGCATCGGCCAGCAGCCCGGGTTAGAGGGTTCCCCGATCTATTACCCAAATTGGGAACGGGCGCAGCTTCAGCCGCTTTCCTACCTGGCCTATGTGGCCGCTAACTGCTACAATCTGCTTGCCAGCCTCCCCGACGTGGACCCGGAGCGCGTGGGCGTGGTCGGCCACTCTTATGGGGGGAAGTGGGCCCTGTTTGCCGCCTGCCTCTACGAGCCGTTCGCGTGCGTGGCGGTATCCGATCCGGGCATCGTCTTTGATGAGAGCCGGCCTAACGTCAACTATTGGGAGCCCTGGTACCTCGGCTATGAGCCGGGCAAACCGCCCCGGAAGGCCGGGATTCCCACGGATGAGAACCCGCGCACCGGCGCCTACAAGCAGCTTATCGAAGCCGGGCAGGATCTCCATGAGCTGCACGCCCTCCTGGCTCCACGACCGTTCTTTGTCGCCGCAGGCTCGGAAGATCCGCCCTCACGCTGGCAAGCGCTCAACCATACGGTCGGTGTCCACAAGCTGCTGGGTGCGGATCACCGGGTCGGAATGGCCCATCGCCCCGAACACCCCATAACCCCAGAGGCCAATGCGCAGATCTGCGGCTTCTTTGAGTACTTCCTCGGCTGAGATTCCTCCTTCTTCCTTCACATTCTTCCTTCACAGGGCCCTTGTGTTTTTCCTTAATCTACCTTCATCCCCAATGGCCCTCACCCCCTAACCCCTCTCCCGACGCTGCGGGAGAGGGGAGAGCAGAAGCCAGGGTTTGCCTCTGCCTGCGTAGGCAGAACGTTCCGCCCACGCAGGTAGGCGAGACTCTCTGCCTGCGCAGGCAGGCAGCGGGCCGTAGGCCCCACAGCGGCAGGGTTTAGCCTGCCGCGAGCATTCGTCTTGCTCCATTTCCTGGTAGTGATTCGGGTTTTTGCCTGATCTTTAGGGTCGCGGCCCGATATTTTGAGAATATTGCCGGGTTGTGTGGAAGGACTTTATTGCCAACGGCGCAGGCATTCGCCAGCGACCGAGTGTGGAGGAGCAAGAGAGTGAGCAACATAACCATGCAGGATCCGCGGCCCAACGAGGAGCCGATTAAACTTACCAAGCGCGAAATCGAGGTGCTGACCCTCGTGATCGAAGGCAAATCCAGCAAGGAAGTCGCTGACATGCTCTATGTCAGCAAGCGGACAGTGGACTTCCATCTCGCGAACATCTACGACAAGCTCCAGGTGACCAACCGCGTGCAGGCGTTTCGCCGCGCCGCGCGCCTGGGCTTGATCCCGTTTGACGCGCATATGAACGAGGCTTAACTTAAATCAAGCCTTGAACTATCCCTAAACGGTATCGTGACCAATGAGCCGCCCTGTATGTGGGCAATCTGGCTCTATCTATCGCATCCATAGACGAGGCGTCTTTCCGACCCTATTCGGAACAGACGCCTCGTTCTTTTTTTGCCTTGACAGCCATGCGAAGGGAACGCTATCGCCGCAGAAGGAGTCTATCGGCAGCAAGGAATCTCACGGGTGGACTCTGCGGACGATGGACGATATTCGGGTAGCAAGCTGGAACGAGCTCAACGAACGCCTCTATGAAGGCTCCTGGCAGGAATCGCTGGGGCGCTTCCGGTCCCACTTTGCCTTTCGCGGCATGGCCAGCAGCGCCTACGACTTGAAAACCAGTTTGCAGCAGTTGGGCCTGGCCTACGAAAAGGAGGAGGGGCATCTGCTGCGCAACTTCCGCAAGTACGCCAGCAAGGACGCGGTGCCCGGAGACTCGGTCTGGAACTGGCTGGCGGTGGCGCAGCATCACGGCCTGCCGACGCGGCTGCTGGACTGGACCTACTCGCCTTATGTCGCCCTCCACTTCGCCACCGAGGATCTGGAGCAATATGATATGGATGGGGCCGTCTGGTGCGTGAACTACGTGAGCACCGACGAGTCCCTGCCGGAGACGCTTAAGGCGATTCTGGAGGAGGAAGGCTCGTACGTCTTTACCACCGAAATGCTGGATAGGGTCGCTCCCACCCTGGCCGAGTTCGATAACCTGGCGAAGAGCGAATTCGTGGTCTTTCTGGAGCCGCCCTCACTGGATGAGCGGATCGTCAACCAATTCGCACTGTTCTCCCTGATGTCGAGCGCGACCGCGCGCTTCGACCGGTGGCTGGAGAAGCGCCCGGGCCTCTACCGCCGCGTGATCATTCCCGCCTGGTTAAAGTGGGAGGTGCGCGATAAGCTCGACCAGGCCAACATCACGGAGCGGGTGCTGTTTCCGGGTCTGGACGGTCTGAGTCGCTGGCTTAAGCGCTACTACACGCCGGTTCGGCACAAAACCGGCCTGCCATGACGGGGCCGATCAGAAGGGTGGAGGCGGGGGCGGTTCCCTGGTCAGCGGGCTATCCTGAAGCTTGCGCCGCGCCGCCTCCCACTCCTCCACCGAGATCGAGCCGCCACCGCGCAGCCGCACGCGCCCATCCGGGCCGACCGCATTCGGGGGCGGCAGGTTCAGTCCTCGTTTCGCCCGCTCGATCTCGCGCTGCGCCTGGGCTGTCAGCGGATCGGCCTCCGTCGGGGCCGTGCCAGTTGAAGCGCCCGGCGTCGCGGGCGGTTCGGACGTCACAGCTTCCGGCACGCGCCCGGCAGGATTGGTATCGAATCCTGGAGCGCGGCCATTCGCCGGAGGAATCTCTATCCGCGTTTGGTAGGACCTGCCGGCTACAAACCACACGATGGCAAAGGTGATCAAGGCGATGAGGGGCATCAGCAGCCAGTAGTTCGGTTGGCGCTGCGGGATGGGCACGGAAGCGGAAGGATGGGGAGAGACGGCCATCGGCGGTTGGACAGGCATCGGGTGCGGCACGCCAGCAGCGCGAACGTCTCCGCGAACTTCCCCGCGAACGTTTCCCTGTGGAGAATAAGCCGCCGAAGCAGCCAGCGTCTCCGGTGGCGGCAGGGGCGCACGGCACTGCCAGCACTGCGGCTGCCCGGGAAAGTTGTTGGCGCGGCAGCGTGGGCAGGAGATGCGCGCGTCGCCCGGATGGCCTTGCCTGGAATGTCGCGGTATCATCGCCCCTACCCTCCTGCCTCTATTATATCCCCTCCGGCTAAACACCGGCAAGACGGTTTCTCAGGGCAATCGCCTGTTCCTCTCATTACTAAGAGTGCCTACGCAACCCCGGCTGTGCCCGGCCCTAAAGGACCGGGCTGTGGACGGCAAGCCCGCTCAAGCGGGCTGCCAGGGGTGGGTTAGCCCCCTTCAGGGGGCTTGCCGTCCGCGGTCCGCCCCTTCCGGGGTGGCTGCCAGAAGTTAGCGTAACACTCTAACGAGCAGCGTGCAAGGGCGGGTTGGGCGCGGTAGAGCCTTTGGCCAGGCCCAGCGCGAACTTGATGCCCCCCAGGATATGCTGCTGATATAGCGGATCGCGCCACATCTCCTGCCGATGCCCCAGGGAGGTATAGAAGACCCGCCCGTTGCCGTAGGACTTGCACCAGGAGACAAGATACTCGCCGGGCTGGCCTGCCTCCGGGCTGCCGTCGTTGGGATGCCGATCCAGGGCCAGCAGAACATGGAGGTGAGGCCGATCCACGTTCTTGAACAGATAGATCTCGTCGTAAACCTGCCAGGTCTTGCCTGTGGCGAAGGTATGCTGCTGAAGGTCGCCAGGGCTTGCGCCATTCGCCCGCTTGCCTGCCGCCACCAGCGGCTTTGTGCTCGGATGGTTGGGATCGAGAATGTGGGCATCCACGGCGGTCTGGTGGTGGTGCGTCTCGAACTCAGCGCCGAGCATCTGGACATAGGCCGAGACGGGCGCATCGGGCGTCGGCGGCCACTTATGGAACGTGTCGCTGCCCGAATGCATGGCGACGAACCCATGCCCGGCCTGGATATAGTCCAGGAAGCCCTGATAATCCGGCAGCGGCAGCTCGCCGGTGGTGTTGGCGAAGACGACGGCATCGTACTTCTTAAGCGCGTCTGGGGTCATCTTCTCGCGCATCTCGTCGTCGTTGCGGACGAAATCGGTCTGCCAGGCCCCGGTGTTGTTGCCGAGCATCTGGATGGTCTGTTCGGCAACCGGGATGCTATCGTGCCGGAAACCTTTGGTCACCGTGACCACAAGGATATGCTTGGTTGCGCTGCGCGCCGCGTGCGCGGCATGGGCGGCGTAGAGCGTGAGGGCGAGCGCGGAGGCCGCAAGGGCCAGCGCCGCGCCGATCAGCGTGCGTCGAGACTTCATCGCTTTAGCCTGTTCCTTTCCCGTCTATTTGCGTGCCAGCAGCTTATGCCCGACCATATCATAGAGTACGTGCGCGGGACGGGCGGCGTGATAGATTTTTTTGCCGTCGAGGTAGACCGCGAAGCCCTGGAAACCGGGGGCGACATGCCCGCCCTGAGCGTCATAGGCAATAGTAACATCGTGGCCCTTGTAGGCCTGGCCGTCGAGAACGAAGTAGCTCCACGCGCCCTCCGGCAGCAGGGGGTCTATCTCCAGCGTGTCGTCCGGGCGCGGAACAAGGCCGATCAAGTCGCGAATGAGCGGGTCTATCCAGGTGGAGTGGTTGTAGTCGCGCTGCGTCGTCTTCCACTCGCCCGTGTCGCCGTTGTAGTACTCGCCCGTCCAGGGATAGAGCGGGTTCTGGTGCATATACTGCGCGCGCGTGAAGGAGGTAAAGAGATCCAGCAATTTCTGCCGGGTCAGCGCGCAGGGGGCGTAGTGGCGGAGGGTGTTCGCCATCGCCGTCAGCACGAGGCTATTGGCGTGGGGCCAGGTCGGGCCGTTCCACATGCAGCCGCTCCCGCCGGGGCCGACGGGCCAGCCGGTCTGCGAGTAGGCCGGGCACTCCCTGGAGACGGAGGCCAGCGGCCAGGCCGTCCAGAACTGCGCCGGATCGAGCGCCACGCTCCACGCCGCCTCATAGCCCTGACGGGGCGGCGGCAATTCGAAGTAGAACGGATAGAGCCCGATGATCTCCTTCGTGGGCGAGAGGGCGTTATCGGAGGCGCGCAGGGAGTGGAACCAATGGGTGTGCGAGTCCCACATCTGCGCCAGGACGGCGGCGCGCGTCTCGTCGGCCAGATTTTGCAGGCGGGCCGCCTCTTCTCTCCGTCCCAATTCCCGATAGATGTTGGCGACCGCCTGGGCGTTGCCGAAGTTGTAGGCGGTCAGATCCACGCGCCGCAGCGGGGTCATCTTGCTTTTGTCCGTGCCGGCTCCGCCGCCCGTCTGGTAGCCCGCGAAGGAGAAGAAGGAGGGCTGCCACTCCATGCCCGTCCACCAGTGGCTATCCACGACCAGCAAGGGACTATCCCCCCAGCCGTAGACCCTGCGCCAGCCCTCCGCGTTGCGGGCCAGTGTATCAGCTATGCGGGCCAGCAGGGTTTTATCGGGATGGACGAGATAGGTCTCCCAGGCTTGCGAGGTGATCCAGTCGGTGTACTGCCCGCCTTGCTGGCCCTGCGGTGTGACGTGGCTGGGATAGATGCCATCTGGGCGCGGGTTGTCCGTCCAGGTCTGGAGGTGGCCCCAGGCATAGGAGGGATCGCGCAGCCAGCGCGCCTCGCGTATCTGGTGCCCCGCGCCGTAGGAGATGACGTTGGCGTACCAATCCGCCGTCCAGCGCCCCTCGGAGAACGTGCGATGCTCCAGCTTTCCTAACTGCGGGTTCATGCTGTTCTTCTTGAGGTTGTACCAGCGGTGGTAGTACATCTTGGCGACGAGCGGATCGCTGCACGTAAAGTAGCCGATATTGCTGTCGTACCAGCCCTGGTAAGCCGCGATCTGGGTTTGCAGCGGGTCGGGAGTGGTCAGCGCCCCGGCCAGATGGGCTTCCGCCTCCTGGCGGGACTTGGCGACGGCGCAGGCAAAGAGAAAAGATCGCGTCTCGCCTGGCTTCAGGTCGGCAAGAAAGGCCGTATCGCGCGCCTTCCCGTCGAAACCGGTGGCGGCGAGGTAGAGCGGGAAGCCGGCGACCTGCCTCTGGTCGGCGTAACCGTGCAGCGCGCCGCTCAGCTCGGAATCCATGCGGACAAAAAACGGCTGCGCGCTCTTGCCGGGGTTGGTCACCGTCAGGCGCGAGACCAGCACATCGTCGGCGGTGATCCACTTATCGCCCGTCACCTTCAGCGGCGAGGCAGGTGCCGGGCGGGAGGCTCTCCCTGCCGGCGCCTCGGGGGCGTAGTAGGGCGCAAAGCCGTAGAGGCCGGTATAGAGGTTTTCGCCCCGATTGCGAAAGGTCAGCCGCACTCGTTCCGCGCGTTCCGGCAGAAAGCCGGCGAAAACAAGTGTGTTCTTGCCCGGCCTGGGCGTGAAGGGCCTGATGGCCGTCTCATGCCAGCCGCCATCCCGGAATAGTTCCACCGTGACGCGCTCCGGGGGCGCGCAGCCGCCGTTGGGCTGGTCGTCGTAGAAGTAGACATCCAGGCCGGTCAGGCGGTGCGGCCTGCCGAGGTCCACGGCGTACCAATCCTCGCGGTGGCCGCTGCTCCAGCAAGTCCAGCGCTTTTCCGGCTTGAAGGGCTTACTGAGGGGATTGTCTACCTTATCAATGGTGAAGGTGAAGGAGGCAGAGGCGGTCATGGCCGTGCCGGGAGCGCCGACCATGTGAACGTGGCTGGGGTAGTACTCCGCCTTATCCACAACGTAGTTGACCCCGCCGCCCTGAACGACGAGATCGAAGGCATCCAGGTTGGTGATGTAGATCAGGTGGACGCCGTCGCGAAAGGCCCATCCTTGCGGGCTGGTCGCCCATACCCTATCGCCCGTTGCGCCAAACGGCACATCGCTGTCGTAAGGCCGCGCCAGGATTTTATCTATACGAAAGCGGCTGCCGGCAAACACGCGATGCGGCAGTGGCTTTTCGCTCTGTGCCCGTGCCGGCGGCGGCAGAAGCCCTGACGCCGCGACCACCACAGGCAATAAGAGAGTTATTTGCCGAATACTCCTGACCATTCCGAATCTGTACCCGTCTCTCTTCCTTCTGATTTCCCTCACATCAAAACAAAGCACGTGCGGCTAACGCTGTTTGCCTCCAACGGCGCAAGCCGCACGCTTTTTCTGTTTGAAGCGTCGCCTATCCGCGCCGCTTACGGCAGCATGGGCGGCTCGAAGCTCCTGAGAGCCTGGACAAGCTCGCGCACGGAGTTGGCCGACTTCTGGAGCGCGGCCTGCTCGTCCTGGGTCAGGTCAATGGAGACGATTTCCTCCACGCCCCTGGCGCCGAGCTTGGCGGGCAGGCCCAGATAGAGGTCGCGGACGCCGTAGCCGCCCGCGTTGCTGCCGGTATAGACGGCGCAGGGCAGGATGCGCTTGCGGTCGTTGAGGACGGCATCGATCATCTGGGCGAGTGCGGCGGAGGGCGCGTAAAAGGCGCTGCCGGTCTTCAGGAGGGAGACGATCTCGCCGCCGCCTTTGCGGGTGCGCTCCACGATGGCGGCCAGGCGGTCGGCAGGGATCAGCTTGCTGATGGGGATGCCGCCGACGTTGGTGCTGCCGATGAGCGGCACCATGTCGTCGCCGTGCCCGCCGAGGACATAGGCGTTGACTTCAGCCACGCTGACGTTGAGCTCCAGGGCCAGGAAGGTACGGAAGCGCGCCGTATCCAGGATGCCCGCCTGCCCGAAGACGCGCTCCGGCGGCAGGCCGCTCTCGTGCAGGGCGATGTGGCACATGGCGTCGAGCGGATTGGTGAGCAGCATCAGGATCGCGTTGGGCGACCTCTCTACGACGTTGCGGGTCACCTCTTTGACGATGCCGGCATTGACCTTGAGCAGATCGTCGCGGCTCATGCCCGGCTTGCGGGGCAGGCCGCTGGTAATGACGACAATATCGCTGTTGACGGTCTCGTCCCAACCGTTGGTGCCGACGATGCGCGCATCCGAGCCGATGATCGGCATCGCTTCCTGCAAGTCGAGCGCCTTGCCCTGCGGCATTCCCTCGACAATGTCATAGAGCACGATATCTACGTCGCCGCGCTGCGCCAGCCAGTGGGCCAGCGTCGCCCCGGTCTGCCCGGCTCCGGCGATGGTGATCTTCTTTCGCATGGCAGGCACCTCACCGCCCCTGCATCTTGCAGATGATGGCGTCGGCCATCTCCGAAGTGCCTACGGCGGTCGGGTCGTTGCGGTCTGGTTTCATGTCGTAAGTGACATCCTTGCCCTCAGCGATGACGGCGGCGACTGCCTTCTCCAGCCGGTCGGCGGCCTCGTTCTCCTTGAGGTGGCGCAGCATCAACATACCGGAGAGAATGAGCGCAGTCGGGTTGACCTTGTTCTGCCCCTTGTACTTGGGCGCGGAGCCGTGCGTCGGCTCGAACAGGGCCGCGCTCTCGCCGATGTTGGCGCCCGGCGCTACGCCCAGCCCGCCGACCAGCCCGGCGCACAGGTCGGAAAGGATGTCGCCGTAGAGATTGGGCAGCACCAGCACATCGTACAGTTCCGGCTTCTGGACAAGCTGCATGCACATATTGTCCACCAGGACTTCCTGGTACTCGATGTCCGGGTAGTCTTTGGCGACCTCCGAGGCCACGCGGAAGAACAAGCCGTCCGTGTACTTCATGATGTTGGCCTTCGCCACGGCGCTGACCTTTTTGCGGTTGTTCTGGCGCGCGTAGTCAAAGGCAAACTTGACGATACGGCGCGTGCCGGTCGGAGAGATGGGCTTGATGGAGATCGCCGCATCGGGACGGATCTTGCCGCCGGCCATCTGGATGATCTGTTTCGCTTCCGGCGTTCCCGCCTCGTACTCCACGCCCGCATACAGGTCTTCCGTGTTCTCGCGCACCACGACCAGGTCTACATCCTGGTATTTGGAGCGGATGCCCGGATAGTACTTGCAGGGCCGCAGGCAGGCATACAGGTCTAGCTCTTTGCGCAAGGCGACGTTGACCGAGCGGAAGCCCGTGCCGATGGGCGTGGTGATGGGGCCTTTGAGGGCGACCTTATTCCGACGGATGCTCTCAATGACGGCGGGTGGCAGCGGCGTTCCCGCCTTGTCCATGATGTCCACGCCCGCGTCCTGGATGTCCCAGTTGAACTCTACGCCGGTCGCTTCCAGCACTCGCTTGGCGGCGGCGACCAGTTCCGGCCCCGTGCCATCTCCGCGTATCAACGTTACGTTATGTGCCAATCCTCTTTCTCCTTACATCCTAGATTGCTTAATAACTTGCTTGTGGGCAGGAGGTCAGATTCGCCTGAAGACCTCGCCCCACACCGAACTCAGGAGGAACACCTCGCGCTGCGGTGCATGGGCGGTCACATCCGCTTGAAGACCTCGCCCAGCGTATCGCCCAGGGTGCTGCCGCCGTTGTGTCCGCCGCCGTGCGCCAGGATCGCCCCGGCCATGCGCGAGAACGGCATGGTCGAAAGGATGATATGTCCCGGCCCGGTCAGCGTCACCAGGAACAGCCCTTCCCCACCGAAGAGCGCGTTTTTGATGCCGCCGATGAACTCGACATCATAGTGTACCGAATCCTGGCAGGCCACGAAACAGCCCGCTTCCACCTTGAGTCGCTGGCCGGGCGCCAGGTCGTACTCCAGGAAGTTGCCGCCGCCGTGAATAAAGGCGTCGCCGACGCCGACGAGCCGCTGCAAGATGAACCCCGTGCCGCCGAAGAAGCCGAATCCAACCTTCTTGGTGAGCGCGACCTGCACCTCTACGTTCTGGGTACAGAACAGGAACGATTCCTTGGCGCAAACCCAGTTGTCGCCGTTCAACGGCAGTTGGCGCACATGGCCGGGATAGTGGGCCGCGAAGGCCACCGAGCCACTGGGCGCCAGGCACTTGAAGTGGGTAAAGAATAGCGTTGAGCCGGCAAACATCCGTCCCAGGCTCTGCATGAAGCCGCCGGTCATCTGCGTGTTCATGTTGATGCCGTCGGTCATCAGGATCATGGCGCCCGCCTCGGCCTTGACCTCCTCGCCCACCGTCATCTGGACCATCACGCACTGCATCACATCACCAATCACCGAATACTGCATTGCGTCTGCCCTCCTGTAGCCGTTTTGCGACGGCGCGAAAGATCGGCCCTGGCTGCGTCCCAGGGCGCTGAGATGGAGCGCTGCCACGAATCTGGTTCCGGGCGGATTCGCCTCGCCGCTATTTCTTTATAGTACCACGAAATCCCTGCCAAAACGGAACTGCCCTGCCAGCCCCATAGTTGCCCATCTTCCAGCGAGAACCGGTAATTTTTTCGCTTCCAGTATAGAAGAAATGCGAGAATACCGCCGATAATCAGTAGCGGGTTCGCCGACAGACCCACGGATGGGATGGAAGCGACGAAGCACGCGGACTACTCGGACGCAGCGCCGGCACGCATCATGAGGTGATGGCTTCGCCAGCGCGCGGTAATAGGAACGCGAGGGTGGATCGGTTTCTCCGATAGCGCCGACCACCAGGGTATGCCTGGCGCGAGGACCCAGCTGACGCTGCGGACTGCGCGGATCGGGACGCCGCCCGAAAGTCGGGCGGTAAGGAGACTAGGCTGGAGCGCTCACGAGGCGGTGGCCTATCTGCGATGAAGAGGAGCATACGGAGATGTTTTCTCTTCATTGCCCGTCTCCGCTGTCCCGACTCCCCGCGCGTTACGACAGCGTCAGCCCTCGCGCCCGCCTACCCACCCCTATTGCCCCCAGAAACCGCTTGTTGAGTCGGGCCCATCAACGCCCGGCAGAATATGAGAGGTTCCTCTGCCCATAGCCTCCCTCAGCGCACCAGGCGCAGCGGCGGAAACAGGCCGGGACGCTTGGCCCCGGCGATGCCCCCACCCCACTCCATGTACCCGCGTTCCTGGCCATCGTTATCGTTGACCACGATTGAAAAGCCCAGCACCGTCCCAGGCTGTGGGGTCGCCGGCGCCAACTCCGACCAGGGGATCGCCGCCTCGTAATAGGTGCGCGTGCCGAGACGGCGGGCGACCACGACGCCGCGCGCAACGGGGCCAGGCGCGGTGCGGGGAGGACCGGCGAAACGGTAGAGAATCGGCTGCGTGCCGTTGAGCAGGGCCAGACCGAACTCATGGTCGCCGGGGCCGTAGCCCACGCGGTCCGACGGAGCGCTGCGGTCGGCAGAGAGGGCGAACTGCACCGAATCGCCGCGCCACAGCTCTGCCGCCGGATAGGGCTGGAACGGCACGTCGTCGGTGACCGCGCAGGCGAGGTAGAAGTACTTTTCATCCCACTTGGCGTAGGCGTAGGCGGATACGTCGGCGGGCCCGCGCCACTCTTTCCCATGCGCCTGATCCGGACGTCCCATGCCTATTGGGTCGGCATCGGCCCACTCGCGCAGGTCGCCGTCAATCCTGGGCGAGAGCGCGGCATAGCGGCACAGAACCGGAACGCCCACCGTCACGCGCAGCCGCGCCAATAGCCCCTCCCGGCCCTCGATGCCAATCGTCACCGGATAGTTGCCGGGATCGGACGCGGGCGCGGAGACCTCCACATCCCGTACCACCGGCTTGCCGCCGCCCGGCGCCTCAAAGCGATCTGCCGTGCGGCTGCCGGACGTGCGCAGCGTCAACGGCATCCATCCTGGGGCGCGATTGACGAGGCGCACGCGGACGGTCGCCTTCCCGCCCGGCCCGTTCAGATCCACACGGGACGTCTCCAGTGTCGCCGCCAGCGGCGTCTCCAGCTTCACGGCCAGCGCGCCCCGGCTCTCTCCTCCCACCAGCGCGTTCAGGAAGGCATAGGTATCCTGCCACACGGCGGGAACGCGCAGGCGATAGCGCACGGCCTTGATGACTCCAGGAGCCAGCGGCGCCACCGAGGTCTTGAACAGCCTCGGAGGCACCAGCCCAGGCAGGGAGCCGACCAGCTGCACGTCGGCGCGCTGCACGGCATGGGTCGTATTGCGCAGGGTAACGAGCAGTTCTAGTGAGTCGCCGCTCAGGTGAACGCCCGACAGCACGGAGAGCGAGACCTGCACGGGCGTCGGGCGGCGCGGCTTGAGCGTGATCAGGGTCACGGCATCCGGCATCAGAACCAGCGGCAATTCAATATCGCCCTGTGCGGCTGCGCCCGGCAAATCGGCCAGCGCCACGCGCTCTAGAGCGCCTTCGTCGGCCCCGGCGCTCTGTTCGGAGCCTACAGCCGTCGTGCCGCTGCTGTGCGTGGCATCCACCAGGAACTGCTCCATCCGCCAGCCACCCGGCGCGCGGCGCGGCAAGCCGTGCAGGCGCAGCGCCGTTCGCAGTTCTCCAGCCTCTGCGCCGTCCTCCCGCCAGACCAGCGCCGTGATCGTTCCGTCGGTGGCGCGCGACGCCAGGCAGCGCACGCCGCCCTCATCGCTCTCCGCACGCAGCCGCGCGCCCGCAACCCGATTCGTGAGCGTGAGCGCGTTCCAGAGAGGCGCCGCCTCGGAAGCCGCCAGCACTCCGCCCAGCGCGTTGGGCTGGTTGGCGGGCGCGAAATCGGCCATGCGCGCCGCCAGGGCCACAAACTGCGCCGTCGCGGCGAAATCCAGGGCGCCTCCCGCGCCGATGTCCAGAGTCGGCCAGAGGGTGACCGATTTGAGCGCCGGATAGCCGGCCAGGATAGCCCGAATGCGGCGCAGCGTCTGCGCCTCCTGCGTTGCGCCGCCCGTCGTGCGCCAGGCAAACGAATCGCAGGGCGTGGTGCCGCCCGCGCAGAGTTCCGCCAGGGCGCGCGCGCCGACAACGGGATCGCCCTCCATGAGACAGAAGCCGACGGGCGTGGTTGGCAGGGCGGCGCGCACCGCCTGCGCGAAAGACCCGTACCAGCGCCGGGCGTCCGCCGCCGCCCCGCCAAACTCCCACCGCGCCACGCGGTATTTCGCCTCCGTCCCGTAGCGGCGCACGGCCTGCGTTACAAACGCGCTCCAGGCGGACGGCGACAGAGAGCGCGGCGGCGTCAGCTCCAGGATGGACTCGCCGCCCGCCTGCGCCACCGCCAGCAGCGCGGCGTCCGCCGCCGCCCAGCGCACCACCGGCGTGCCGTCCGGAGCCGCCGTGAGCGTGTCGGGCGCGCGGAAGGGCGCCACGCGCACCAGCGCCGCCCCGGAGGACTTCAGGCGCAGCGCCAGATCCTCCTGCGCGGACAGATGGCTTTTGGAGCTCGTTTCCGGCGCCAGGCCGCGCCCGATCCGGGGCAGCGCGCCGGTGACGCCGCCCGAATAGATATCCAGATGGACGGCGGCATTTGCCTCCTCCGGCCAGCCCGCCACCAGCGCGATCCGGGAGGACTTGCCCTGCGCTAGAGGCAGCCCGCGCGCTTCGGCCTGGAACGCGGCGTAGGAGGGCTTGGGCGTCAGGTCGCGCGTGCACAGCCCCATGCTGACCAGGCTGAGCGGATCGGACTCCTGCGTGCGCCAGTCGTTGAGCGTATGGTAGCTGGCCTGCTCGATGAAAGGCCGCTCGCGCATCCCCGCAAAGGAGGCGCGGAGCAGCCTGGCCTGCTGCCCCTCGACGATGCCGCCCGGCTCGCCCGGATAGGTGCTCCAACCCCATTCGGTCAGCCAGAACTTCTTGCGCCCGTCGCCATGCGCCAGCAGCACCTGACGGCAGGCGTCTATCCAATCGAAGGCGATGGGGCGCGGGCCGTTGTAGGGATGGAGACAGACGGCGTCGAAGGCGCCGCGCCCGCCGTTGGCATAGAGGGCTTGCAGGAAGTCGGTGCGCGCGGTCGCCAGCCCGCCCACAGCCACCAGGCACGTCGGGTCGGCGCGCTTGATGTTGGCGGCAAAGATCCGGAGCAGCCTTGCATAGACGGCGGGATCGCCGCCATAGCGGATGTCTACCGGCTTCCCACTGGCGTCCCGAACCACCCAGGGCATCCCCATGCCGTCCGGCTCGTTCCAGAGCTCCCAACGGTGGACAATGTCCTTGTAGCGTCTGCCCAACTGGTAGGCAAACCGTCCGAAATCTGCGTAGAACGGCGGCGCGGGGGCCATCACCCCCATCAGATTAGCAACGCCCCGGTCGGCAAACAGCTTGCGCACCGCCGGATCGGGATCGTTGGCCCAGTCCGGGATCACGTCCACGACGCAGGTAAGCACGAAACCCTGTCCCTTCAGGAAATGCAGGAGCTTATCGGTGCCGCGCCAATCGTATTTACCGCGCACGCGCTCGACGTCCGCCCACCCGATGCCGATTCGCGTGTTGGTGACTCCCGCCGCCTTCATCAAGGCCATCAGCCGCCTGGCTCTGGCCTCCCCGTTCCGATCCCAGCCCGCATTGCCGCCGTTGTCGCCCCAGACGACGTTGACGCCGTAGAGCAAGGAACGCAACGCTGCCGCAGGCGCCGCCGATTTTCCCGGCTGCCTCGGCTGCGGCTGGCGGGCGGCTGCCGACGCGCCTGCGCCCAGCAAAAGCGCCAGGACCACCCACAGCGCGCGTGCGCTTCGCCATTGCATCAAACTTCGGTCCATCCTTTCTCGATTGCGCTCCCAATCGGGTGCCGGTATCTATTCCATCGGCGGAGGACAGGTTCCTGCGCCCAGGCCAATACGGCAGGGGCATTCCGTTTCCCGCACTCGACGCCGGGCCATGAATGACCCGTCTGGCCCACATCCAACCGGGCAATAAATTACCCGTCTCTAGGGCCTGCGGCCAAGCGACTGCAAGGGACGGCGCTACCACTGCCAGGGTCGGGCCTCAACGGACTGCCAGGGTCGGCAAGGGTACGGCCCCTGCCTCCGCCTTGCGACACCTTGCCACACCCCGCCGCCTGGCGGCACGGTTCTGCCTTGCGACTGGCGGACGCCCCGTTGCGGAAGGGTCTTCCCTCTCTACGAAGGCAGCCACTTGCCGATAGGCCCGTTTTCCCGTCCGCAGGACGGTTGGCGGCATAGCCGCCCTACAGACGGGCACTTTCAGCGCCCGGCACTGGAGGCTGTGGGAAAAGCTTAGTTTATTGACTATGCGCTGCTGGCAAGCGGAGGGACGGGCGAAGCGACGACCTGCTTGTAGGCATCCACGGTCTTGGTGCGGACGCGGCGCAGGTTGCCGGGATGCTCCGGGTCTTCCCGCAGATCCCAGAGGCCCATATGGATGAGGTACTCCTCAAAGGGCAGCTTGCCGCGCTGATAGGGCCAGGCGACCAGCGAGAACAGCGGCCAGTAGGTGTAGCCGACGACGGGAACCCCTTCGGCGCGCAGACGATAGACGCTCTCCACCGAATCCTCAATCCAGCGGATGCGCTTGCTGGGCAGGCCGGTGCTGGCCGTCTCCGTACACATCACCGGCAGGCCATAGCGCCGGGCGTACATCCGGGTCAGCTCGGTAAAGGTTTCTACCCAGCAGGGCTTGATCTTGACCTCCACGCCCCCATTGGCCGCACGCAGGACGTGCTTTTCGCTGAACATCGGATACATATTGTATCCGATGATGTCCGGCTGCACCGGATGCCGCCGGAACCATTCCAGCGACTCGACCGAGATGCTGTGCTTGCGCAGCCAGCCAGAGAGCGGATGCGTCTCATCCACGCGGCCCTGCACCAGATCGAGCGCGCAGAAGACCAGTTCCTGCCGCAGCGTCTGCTCTTCGACCAGCGAGGCGTCAGCGGTTTTGTAGAGGTCTGTGGCGTCTACATGCACGAACACGGCCTGCGGCTCGATCTCGGCAACGGCGCGCTGGGTTTCCACGATGCCGCGTGAGAGGGCGACCAGGACGGCAGCGAAGTCGCTCCACGTCCGCCGATAGGGCGGCCACCAGCCCAGCCGCGCCGCGTACCAGGCATTGACTCGCGGCTCGTTGAGCGGGGTATACCAGTAGCAGAGGCCCTTGTAGTGGGCGGCAAAGGCCCGCGCATATTCGGCAACGCGGTCGGGATATTCGGAGGAGAGGAAAGAGCCTTCCAGCCAGGCGGGCGTGCCGTAATGCATCAGGTCCACAATCGGTTCGACGCCGTATTGATTGACCAGCGCGGGCAGCACCTGATCCGTCCAGCTCCAGTCGAACGTGCCGGGCTGCGGCTCCACGCGATACCAGGGAATGCCGTACCGGGCGGCGGGGACGCCTAACGCGGCGATCAAACTCAGGTCTTCCTGCCAGTGGTCATAGTGCTGCGTGAGCGCGTATTCGTCCATGATACGCCCGGTACGGGGATTAGGCTGGCTGATGAAGGTGTCCTCAATGCCGGTGGCCCACACAAAATCGGTGGAACCCGGCGACGCCGAGGGGCGGGGCAGGACGGGACGCTGGCGGTTCATGGGGCGCTAGTTTCTCCGAAGGGTATGCGGTTTCGCCTCCTGTCGGCGCAGCGTCGAGGAATGGCCGTGATGGTAGGCCAGGCGCCTTTGCGCGCGCGCTTGCAGCCGACGTATCTCACAGACGGCAGGCTCGTGGGCGATACGCTCCAGGCACGCATGATCGTGATCGGCGCGGCAGAGCTCCCAGAGGCCCATGCGCAGCGGCTCCCCGGCGTGCTCATGCCACTCAAACATATCCATCACAGGATAGATGCACAGGCCGTGCAGGTCCACGCCGCTATCCAGCGCGTGCAGGCACTCTTCGCCTATCTCCCGCAGCCAGCCGGCGCGCAGCTCTCCCTGGCTGGAGGTCTCGGAAACGATAATGGGCCTGCGGTAGCGCGCGTAGAGGCGTTTCAGCAACTCGGCAAACGGCACGCGACGGGGATCGTCCGGGGCCAGCACACTGTTCGGGCGCTGATGCTCCCACTGATTAATGCCGTAGTAGTTGGCGCCGATGATATCCAGGTAGCGCGGGTTGCCGCCGAGTTCGGGCGCCTTAATGCCGGCAAGCATATCCCAGGCTTCGTGGACGAAATGGTAATTGAAGTACTCCGCCTCGCCTGCCAGATGCGGCGCGTCGGCGGGGGCCACCACGTGGACGAGCGGGTCGCAATGGACGAACCGGGCGCGCGGGTCCACGGCGAGAATAGCGTCCATGCCGGCAATGGAGGCGCGCGTCAACTGGCGCTTCAGTTCCGGGCCGCGTCCTCGCGCGTGGGGTGCGAACAGCCCCTGATCGCCGCCCGCCCAGGCAAAATAGCTGATCTCGTTGACCGGCGTATAGAAGGGAATGGCGTCGCTATGCCGGGCTGCCAGGCGGGCGAAGGCATAACAGTAGTCAGCAAAGCGAACGATGAAGTCGTCCTCAAAGGGATCCAGATCGTCAGGATAGCCGTAGTGGAATAGATCCCAGACTACGGTGATGCCTTCCGCTCTGGCCGCTTCCAGAAAGGGAAGGACGGAGGAGAAATCGAGATGGCCGCGCTGGTCAACCAGGTTCCAACGGACCCCATCGCGCGCGGCGCAAATTCCAAGCTCGCTCAGGCGGCGATAGTCCTCATGCACGTAACGGTCGTGCTGTGTCAGAGCTAATTCATCAATACGGCGATAGTCACGGTTGATCGGAGTGGAGCACTCGAACCCGGCGATGATAAAGCTCGGAAGGAGCGGCAGGGTCATTGGTTGCCTCCTCGTGTTGGGATACACTCCGCGCGCGGAGTTAGCCAGGATGCTTCCTGTCTACGGTTGGCTTCCGATAGGTTAACCGGGAGACGCACTCGAAGCAGACGAGGAGGCGCGCGGAGAAGTTCCCCATTTCTGTGATTTTGGGCTGAAAAGGGATCAGCAAAGAGCTATCTAGGCAAATTCCGCGCCACGCGAGAGGAGAAATATAGGGATGGAGTAAAATCCCAAGGTATCTATTTCTCCAATTCTCCCGATTGGACCACAAAGGGTACTATAGGAGAAAAATAAGAACAGATGAACAAGAAGAAGCCTGAGCATGTGAACCCGCAGGAGCCGCCCACGCCGCAAGAGGCAAGTACGGTTCCCTCAGAAGGGGGCAATAGAGACGCCGCTTCCCGCGTCCAACCGGTTTTACGGGCCGGCGTGCTGACGGTCAGCGATGGGTGCGCGCGGGGCGAGCGGGAAGATACTTCCGGACGCATCCTGGCGGAGACGCTGGAAGCCAACGGCTACCAGATTACAGAGCGGGCCATCGTGCCAGATGAGACAGAGGCCATTGTGGAGATGCTGTTCCGCTGGTGCGGCGGGCGCTGCGATGTCATCCTGACGACGGGCGGCACGGGCTTTGCGCCCCGTGATGTCACGCCGGAGGCGACGCGCCGCGTCATCGAACGAGATGCACCCGGCCTGGCGGAACTGCTGCGCTGGACGGGCTATCAGAAGTTCCCGCGAGCCGTACTCTCGCGGGGTGTGGCGGGCATTCACGGGCGCACGCTCATCGTCAACCTGCCCGGCAGTCCCGGCGGCGTGCGCGACGGCCTGGACGTCCTGCTGCCCCTCTTACCGCATGCTATCGCCCTCCTGCGGGACGAGCCGGTAGACCATACGCCGTCATCCGAGGGAAAAGGGCAAAGTCCCGACACCTTACACCAGAGAAAAGAAGAGGCGCAGGCCGCAACGCCGCCCTCACCTCCGCCAGATAGCCCGCCTGCAACGGTAGCGGTGATTGAGACGAACCTGGATGACTTCTCGCCGGAGTTTTATGAGGTGCTGATGGAGCGGCTGCTGGCGACGGGCGCGGTGGATGTGTTCCTCGCGCCTATCCAGATGAAGAAGAGCCGCCCTGCTACCCTTCTGACTGTTCTTGCGCCGCCGGAGCAGATGGAAGCGGTCGCGCAGGTGCTCTTCACCGAGACGACCACGCTCGGAATCCGCCATACCACCATGCAGCGCCTCACTCTCGACCGCCGCTGGGAGACGGTACAAACCCCTTACGGCCCTATCCGCATCAAGATCGGCAGTTGGCAGGGCACGGAGACCACCACCTCCCCGGAATACGAGGACGTCAAAGCCACCGCGCTCGCCCACAGCGTCCCCGTCAAAGTCGTCTACGCCGCCGCCCAACACGCCTACGCAATCCAGGCCAGCAACAGGAAATCAGAGCCGGCTTGAAGCGATATACTGTTTGAGGAGACAACGCACAGTATTGACAAACCTCCACCCCTCGGCTATACTTTCGCAGGCAGCGATTCCCGCGTCGCTCCCCTTTTCTCCGTGCCATTAACTCATTGACCTCTGGAGGAACCTGCGTGAGCAATTCCCACGTGCAACCGAAAGCAAACGCGCCCTATGTCGTGGGCGTTGACCTGGGCGGCACCAACGTGCGCGCCGCCGTGCTCGATACAAACGAAAAGTCCCTGGGCCGCGCCGAAAATCCCTCGGACGCCAAGTCGGGTGCGGCGCGCACCGTCGCCCGAATCGCCGAGGCCGTGCGCAGCGCCGCTGCCAACGCTAACGTCCGCTTGGAGGATGTCGGGGCCGTCGGCATCGCCGTGCCGGGCCATATTGACGTGCCTAACGGCATGGTGCGCTGGGCGCCCAACTTCGGCGACTACGAGGAGGGGCAGTACGTGCCCTATAAGAACGTGCCGCTGCGCGACCTGCTGGAGCAGGAGTTGGGTCTGGCGGTGATCATGGACAACGATGCCAACGTCGCGGCGCTGGGCGAGTTCCGCTACGGGGCCGGACGGGGTACGCGCCATCTGGTCATGTTCACGCTGGGCACGGGCATCGGCGGCGGCATCATCGTCGAGGGGCAGGTGCTGCGCGGGGCAACCGGCGGCGCGGCCGAAGTCGGCCACATCATCATCGCCGACCGCACCGGCGGCAGCCTCAACGGGCCGCATGGCCGCCTGGAGACGCTGGCGGCGCGGGATGCTATCAGCGAGCGGGCCGCGTTGAAGCTAGAGTCGGGCCGCGACTCGCTGATGTGGAGGTATGTCACCGGCCCGGATGCCCTGCAACAATATTTGACGCCGCAGCGGGTGGATGAGGCGGCGGAGGCGGGCGACGCGCTCGCCATTGAGGTCCTGGAGGAGACGGGCCACTACGTCGGCCTGGGCATCGCCACGATGGTCAACGTCTTTAACCCGGAGGTCGTCGTGCTCGGCGGTAAAATCTCGCAGTCGAGAACGCTCTTCCAGAACGCGATACGCACGGCGCGGGCCAGCGCCATCGGCTCCATTTTCGCCTCGGCCAAAATCGTCCGCGCCGAACTTGGCGACGACGCGGGCATCATGGGCGCGGCGGAACTGGCCTGGCGCGAGGTGAACCGTTAAATGCCGCGAATCGAACAGAGCGTGCTGATCGAGGCTCCGATTGAGCGGGTCTATCGGATCGCCAAAAACGTGGAGGCGTTCCCGGAGTTCATGGCCGACCTGCAATCGCTGAGCGTGCTGGAGCGCAGCCCGGATGGCGCGCGCACCGTGACCGCGTGGGTCGGGCTGATCCGTGAGTTCAAGATGATGGTCAAGTGGACACAGGAAGACCTCTGGGACGACGCGGCCCACCGGGACGAGTTCAGGATGCTTCAGGGCGACATGGATCTCATGGAAGGCTACTGGCAGTTCACGGCGGAGGGCGACAACCGGACCCGCTTCGACTCGGTAGTGGATTACGAGTACAATGTGCCGCTCATCGGACCGATGGTCAAAAGCTTGATCAAGAAGAAGATGACCGAAAATCTCCAGGCGACGCTGAACGCCATCAAGCAGCGGGCCGAAGCCAAAAACCTCCAACAGGATTAACAGGATTTTGCAGGATTCAACAGGGTTTCTAAAGACCAGACCAGCCCTGCTTGTGTCTCTGTCTCTTGCCTTAATCCTGTAAATCCTGAACCATCCTGTTAATCCTGTTGCAATGCTTTTCCAGCGGGTGGTTAAATAGGGAGTCGGGTGTGGCAGACGAGGCGGTAGCGTCCTCCAAGTTAGGCGGCAAGACAACCGCAGGAGCGCGGGCGCGGCCGGCGGCGTATCGCAGGCCGGCGGCGCGGATCGCGTTTGTCCTCCTGTTTGTGATGCTGACGCTCTCCGGGGCGGTGATGGCGGTTTCGGTGTTAGGCCGCAGCCGCTACGCCTGGCACGGCTTCGAGGTGGAGGTCCGCCTCCTGCCCGATAGCGTAGGCCAGACCCGCCTGGTGCTGACGCCGCTCGGGGAGGTTCGGGCGCACACGCACGCCGCGCCCATTACCCTGGTGGCCAGCCTCGAAGCCCTCAACATCGAAGAGATCCAGAAACTTATCCGATCCACGCCCACCCGAGAAATGCTGGCCCACGATTTGGAGCGGGTGGCCCGCCGGGATCTGAACGACTTCATCACGCACCAGCTTCTAATGGCGGGCCTGGGCGGGCTTCTGGCCCCCGTTCTTCTCCGCAGCCGCCATCTCTGGGCCTACGCCCTGAGCGGCCTGCTGGGCATGCTGCTTGTCGGCGGAACGCTGGGCAGCGCGCTCACGACCTTCAACGGCAAAGCCTTCGAGTCGCCTACCTATAGCGGCACGCTCAAAGAGGCTCCCTGGGTCATCCAGTTCGGCAAAGACGCCTTCACCAAGATCGAGGCGCTCTCGCAGAAGCTGGTCACCGTCGCCAACAACCTCAACGTCCTCTACGGGCGCATCGCTGCCCTCCCCGACCGCCTGGCCCCGGAGGATAACGCCCACGCCTTCCGCATCCTGCACGTCTCCGACCTGCACAACAATCTGGCGGCGCTGGATTTCATCCACGAAGTCGCCAATCAATTTCATATAGATATGATCGTGGACACCGGCGACCTGACCGATTTCGGCAGCCCACCGGAAACGCTGATGGTACGCGGTATAGCGAAGCTGCCCTACCCTTACGTCTTCGTGCTCGGCAACCACGACTCGCGCACCGTCGCCGCCGCCCTGGCAAAACTTCCCAATGTGACGCTCCTCAACGGCCAGGTCGTTACCGTCAAAGGCATCCGGCTGCTCGGATTGCCCAATCCGGCCTCCGACCGCGCCGGGCCGGGCAGCGTAGATACCACGCCCGCCGAGCTTCAGGCGGGCGGCGAGGCGCTGCTGCGCACAGTGGTCAATTTGCCGCAGCCGCCCGATATCGTCGCCATCCACGACCCGGAGGAGTCGCGTCCGCTCTGGGGCCGCGTGCCGCTCATTCTCTGCGGCCACGAGCACCGCCTCTACCTGGAGTACCATACCGGTCCCGTTTCCGGTGAGATGCCTACCGCCCCGCCAGGCGCGGCTGTCCGCGCCGCCGATGCCTCCGCGCCGCCCGGAATGACCTCCGCTTACACCACCATCCTCTGCAATGCGGGCACGACTGGGGCGGCGGGCCTGCGCTACTTCGAGAAAGAGGCCGGCGTGCCCTTCTCCTGCGCCGTCCTCACCTTCGACCGGGCGACCGTTCCCGACGCCAATGCGCCGACGGATACCGCTTCTCCGAGCGCCGACAGCGAACAGACAGTCTCCGCGAAACGCCCCCAGCTTCGCGCCATTGACCTCATCAAGCTCGACGGCAACCTGCGTGAGTACTCCATCTCTCACCAGACCTTCAACGCGCCCTCCGTCACAGTTCCCCCCACCCCGCTGCCCACTCCGCCCGCGGCAGCCTCCCCGTCCGGCCCTTAATCTTTGCATAGGATTACGCTAGGGTCTTTCAGCGATGCCTCTTTCGCGCAGAAACTGGGCGATCTCCGGTTTCTTCATGGCGCCGGTTGCCACCTTGAGCGTTACGTCCTCCCACTCGTCCTCGTCTGGCAGTAGATCATCCGAAACGCCGTTAAGGGCCAGGAAGAGGAGAGAAGAGAAGGCGGCAGTGCGCTTGTTGCCGTCCACGAAGGCATGGTTCTGGCAAATATGAAACAGGTACGCCGCCGCCATCTCCGCTAAGTCACGGTGCAGGTATTGGTCGCCAAAACTCGCCTGGGGCATCTCCACGGCAGAAGCCAGCAGTCCCGCGTCCCGCACTCCCGGCGTGCCGCCTTCCTGAGCCAGCGTGTCCTCATGTATGTGAAGGACGTTTTGCAGGCTCAAGAAGCGGATCGGCTCCTGGCTCATTTGGCCAGATTCTCCAGCATCTTTTTGTAGCGCGGGCGCAGCCGGGCAATGGTGGCGTCTAACTCTTCCTGAGACACGCCCACGTTGACGGGAGTGATAATCAGAGCGTTCCCGTGAAGCGTGACCTGGACAGGCGTCTCCGGGGTCATGTTGAGCGCTTCCAGCATGGTTTTATCGAAGACAAGCGCGTAACTGTTCCCGTGTCGCTGCAGCAGCCTTGTCATAGACGTGGCCTCCTTTATCGTGCTAACTTGGTTATAACATAATTGGATTGTTGCCGTCAATACCTTAAAACACACCGAAGGAAAAACGAGTTCAAAGGCAGGTTTTTACTGAAGCAATGCGTGCGCTTGCCCCCGAAGACCGCAACCTGTTATAATGGAAGCCAGCGCTCAGGATTACCAGCCGGGCATCAACCTATGGAGGCAAGCATGAAGATCAGACGCATGGGACGGACGGGGCTGAAAGTCTCGGAGATCTGTCTGGGAACCATGACCTTTGGCGCGCAGGCTGACGAGGCGGCCAGCTTCGCCATCATGGATAAGGCGGCGGAGGCGGGCGTCAACTTCATTGATACCGCCGACGTCTACCCGGTGCCGGTGGCGCCGGAGACGGTCGGGCGCACGGAGGAGATCATCGGCAAGTGGCTCAAGGGCAAGCGCGAGGATTTTATCCTGGCGACCAAATGCCGGGGAAAGATGGGGCCGCGCCCCTGGGAGGAAGGGCTTTCCCGCAAGCATATCCTTCGCGCCGTTGAGGACAGCCTGCGCCGCCTGCAAACCGACTACATAGACCTCTACCAGACGCATTCGCCCGACACAGAGACGCCCATTGATGAGACGCTGCGCGCCCTGGACGACCTGGTAAAGAGCGGCAAGGTGCGCTATATCGGCTGCTCTAACTACCAGGCGTGGCAGTTAGCCAAAGCCCTCTGGACCAGCGATAAGCTCAACCTGGCCCGTTACGACTGCGTCCAGCCACGCTATAACCTGCTGTTCCGCCAGATCGAGGACGAGCTGCTGCCCCTGTGCCGCGCGGAGGGCCTGGGCGTCATCGCCTATAACCCGCTGGCGGGCGGCTTCCTCACCGGCAAATATCGCCGGGGCGCAGAGGCCGAGTCCGGCACCCGCTTCGACTACTTCCAGGGACGCACCCGCCTCTACCACGACCGCTACTGGCAGGACGCGCAGTTCCAGGCGGTGGAGGCGCTGCAAGCCTTTTTCGCGCCGCGCGGCAAGCCGCTCACGCAAGTCGCCATCGCCTGGGTATTGCAGCAGCCCGGCATCACCTCGGCCATCGTCGGGGCCAGCCGCCCGGAGCAGTTGGACGGCAGCCTGCCTGCCGTCAACCTCACGCTGAACGAGGAAGAATTGGCCGCCTGCGACGATGCCTGGTACGCGCTCCCGCGCCCCCGCGATCCGAATATTGCGCTACGCTAAAGGATAAAGAATGAAGGATGAAGGCGGAAGGATGAAGGATGAAAGATGGGGCAGAGCGGAGTTTACGCGAGAGAACCAAGGCGTTTGCATTACAGATCATACGATTATATGTGACATTACCGAAAACCACCGAAGCGCAGGTGCTTGGGAGACAGGTGTTACGTTCGGGAACATCCGTTGGCGCGCATTATCGTGAAGCACAGCGTGCAAAATCTGATGCGGACCTCATCAGTAAATTAGAGGGAGGTTTACAGGAATTGGAGGAAACGGGCTATTGGCTGGAACTATTAAGCGACGCCGGGATCGTCTCATACGAACGCCTGGTATCCATACGAAATGAAACGGAGCAACTGACCGCTATCTTGGTGACCATGGTTAAGAGAATCAAAAGAGCGTAGCCAAAAATAGCTTCATCCTTCATCCTTCATCCTTAAGAGGTTATCTTTATGCCCAACACAGACCTGATCAAAAACGTGATCGCCACGCTAACCCCGCAGATTGTGGAGACGCGCCACTACCTGCATCAGAACCCGGAACTGAGCCACCAGGAGCAGAATACGTCGGCTTTCGTGGCCGAACGCCTCCGTGCCCTGGGCCTGGATGACGTGCAGGCCGGCGTGGGCGGGTATGGCGTGGTCGGCACGCTGCGGGGCACGGCGGCGGGCGCGGAGACGGGGCCAACCTTTGCTCTGCGCGCCGACATGGACGCCCTGCCCATCCAAGAAGAGAGCGACCTGCCCTACAAGTCCTGCAATCCGGGCGTCATGCACGCCTGCGGGCACGACGGCCACACGGCGACCCTGCTCGGCACGGCGGCGGTCCTGGCCCAACTGCGCGACCAGATACGCGGCACCGTTAAATTCTTCTTCCAGCCGGCGGAGGAGACGGTAGGCGGGGCCGCGCGGATGTGCGCGGAAGGCGTGATGGAGGGCGTGGAGGCCATCGTCGCGCTACATGGCTGGCCGGGCGTGGGCGTCGGGCAGATAGGCGTGCGCTCCGGCCCGATGATGGCCTCCGCAGACACGTTTGATATCACGGTCAAGGGCCGGGGCGCGCATGCCGCCATGCCCCACATCAGCGTAGACCCCATCGTCGTCGGCGCGCAGATCGTGCTGGCCCTACAGACCATCGTCAGCCGCGAGATCTCTCCGGTGGAGTCGGTGGTCGTCACGGTCACGCAGTTCCACGCCGGCACCGCCTACAACATCCTTCCCGGTGCCGCCGAGATCAAGGGCACGGTGCGCTGCCTTTCCGACGCCGTGCGCGCCTCCATGCCGGAACGCCTGGAGCGCATTGCCAGGGGGATCTGCGAAGCGGCGCGGGCCGAATACGCCTTCCGGTATCAGGAGGGCACGCCCGTCACGGTCAACGACGAGGGCATGACCGCGCTGGTCGCCGAGGTCGGGCGGGAGGTGCTGGGCGAAGGGAATGTGGTTACCCTGGAGGCGCCCTCGATGGGCGCGGAGGATTTTGCGGTCTATCTGCGCCATGCGCCGGGGACGATGTTCCGCCTGGGGGTCGGCGAGGAGATGCCGCCCCTGCACACGCCCCGCTATAACTTCGCCGATGCGGCTCTCTCCTACGGCATGGAGCTGTTCACGCAGATAGCCCTGCGCTATCTAGAGGCATCCCCGAGCGAGAATGCCTGATCTGACGGATGTCGTTATCATCGGCGGCGGAGTTCTAGGCGCGGCGCTGGCCTGGGAGTTGAGCCGGCGCACAGTGCGCGTGGCGCTGCTGGAGGCCCATGCGCTGGGAGGCGGCACGACCGGGCGCAGCTTCGCCTGGATCAACGCCACCGCCAAGCACGAGGACGAAACCTATCACCGCCTGAACGCCCGGGGCCTGGCCTGCTACGATGACCTGGCGGCGGAGTGGAGCGCCGAACGGATCGGGCTGCATGGGGGCGGATCGCTGTTCTGGGCCGGTGGCGCGGACGAGGCGGGCCGTGAGCGCCTGCGGCAGCGCGCCGTCCGCCTTCAGGGCTGGGGCTATCCGGTCGCCCTGCTTAATGCGGCGGAGATGCAGACCTTGGAGCCGCAGGCCAATTTTGCGTCTCCGGAGCGGGAGGGCGCGGAGGGGCTGTTTGCGCCGGCGGATAAGTGGCTGGAGACGCCGCGCCTGATCCGGTTCTTTACGGAGCAGACGCGCGAACGCAACGGCGATATACGCGAATACTGCCCGGCCACCGGATTTACGCGCGGCCTGATTATGGCTATCTCCACGGTGGAGACGCCGGAGGGGCGCATCGCCACGGGCCGGCTGGTCCTGACTGCCGGCGCACAGACGCCTGCACTCCTGGCCCAGATCACCGGCAACCCGACCGACGCAGCGCGCTTTGCCGTGCGGCCGGTTCCGGGCCTGCTGGTCGAGACGCCGCCGGGATCTGCGCCGGAACAGGCGCAGCGCGTTCTCTACCCGCCCGATGCCGGCGGCCTGCATCTGCGCCCCACGCCCGGCGGCGGCCTGCTGCTTGGCGCCGACGACGCCGATGCCCTTATCTCAGAGAGCCGGGAAGTGCGGGGCGACACGCACCCGGCAGCCAGCACCCTCCGGGAGAGCGCGCCCAGAGAGGCTAATTTCGTTTTCCCCCCGGAAGTCCCGGCTGCCTTGCTGCGGCGGGCGGCGCAGGCCCTCCCCAACCTGCCGGTCGAAGCCCTGATGGGAAGCCTGGCGGCGCGGGTGTGCGTGCGCCCGGTTCCCGCCGACGGCCTGCCGATTGTCGGCGAGATCCCCGGCCTGAAGGGTGTCTATATGGCCGTGACGCACAGCGGCATTACGCTCGGCCCGCTGCTGGCACGCCTGCTGGCCGAGGAGATGGTGATCGGACGCCCCTCGCCCCTGTTAGCCCCCTACCGCCCCGAACGCTTCCTTAGAGAGAGCCGATAAGGGAACGCCTCGCGCCGTTGACGCCCCTTCCGGAAAAATGCTAGAATAGAACGGAAGATCAAGCGTGCGAACAAAGGCAATCTGTCGCATTGGATGCAGAGTATGCATGGATTGCAAGGCGCGGCCTTTTGCGGCGCGTATCGGGCGCGTTTTCCGATACTCTGCGCCGCCCGCTCGCGCCCTGCTTATTTTAATGTGTACCGGAGTGCGCGCTCGCGCCCCGCTCCGCTCTCTATACACCCGCACGTTTTGTCAACGCTTTGCGAGGAGGCTACCCACCGACAATGGCTGTGAAAGTTGGCATTAACGGGTTTGGCCGCATCGGACGCCTGTCCCTGCGCGCCATCCTGGAGTACTACCCCAACGACATCGAAGTCGTCGCCATCAACGACTTGACCGACGCCGCCACCAACGCCTTGCTGTTCAAGCATGACAGCAACTACGGCAAGTTCGAGGGCGAGGTCAAGGCCGAAGACAAAGACTTTATCATCAACGGCAAAAAGATCTACGTCTACGCCCAGAAAGACCCAGCCCTGATTCCCTGGGACGAGCAGGGCGTCGAGATCGTTCTAGAGTCGACGGGCCTGTTCACCGATGCGGAAAAGGCGCAGGCCCACTTCCATGCGCCCACGGTCAAGAAGGTCATTATCTCCGCGCCCGCCAAGAACGAGGACCTCACCCTCGTCCTGGGCGTCAATGAGGATAAGTACGACCCAATCAAGCATCGGATCATCTCCAACGCCTCCTGCACCACGAACTGCCTGGCGCCAATCACGCGCGTGCTTCAGGACGAGTTCGGCATCAAGAGCGGCCTGATGACCACGGTGCACTCCTACACCAACGACCAGAAGGTCAACGACCAGGCGCACAAGGATCCGCGCCGCGCCCGCGCCGCTGGCCAGAACATCATCCCCACCAGCACCGGCGCCGCCAAAGCGCTCGGCGTGGTCATCCCGGAGGTGAAGGGCAAGCTTAACGGCCTGGCGCTGCGCGTCCCCACCCCGACCGTCTCCCTGGTAGACCTGGTTGTGGAAACCGAGAAGCCGGTCTCAAAGGAGGCCGTCAACGACGCCTTCCGTCGAGCCGCCGAAGGGCGCATGAAGGGCTATCTGGGCGTCAGCGATGAGCCACTGGTTTCCAGCGACTACGCCGGCGATCCGCGCTCCTCCATCGTGGATGCTCAGGAGACGATGGTGACGGACGGCAACATGGTCAAGGTCCTGTCCTGGTACGATAACGAGTGGGGCTACTCCTGCCGCATCGCCGACCTGATCCACTTCCTGGCCCAAAAGGGGCTGTAAAACCTGATCCCCTCAGAGGATAGGTAAGTACAGCTTGCTTACCTGGCAGGCTAAACCCTGCCGCTGTGGGGCCTACGGCCTGCTGCCCACCTACGTGGGCGAGACTCTCTGCCTGTGCAGGCAGAGGCAAACCCTGGCTTCTCCGTTCCCCCTCGCCCGCAGCGTGGGAGAGGGGGACAGGAGGTGAGGGCCGCAACCATCTCAGGTCGGGTCCCCCCCTTCCCTGTGAGCGAAGCGAACGCAGTAGGGCCGTAAGGTGTCGCAAGGCGGAGGGCCGAATTATTGCAGGCCCGACCCTGGCAGTGACCCGAACCATTGTAGCGCCGACCCTGGCAGTGGGGAACGGGGGGTTAGGTAAGAGAAGAGCCATGAACAAGAAGACCGTGGAAGATATAGATGTGCGCGGCAAGCGCGTGCTGGTGCGGGTGGACTTCAACGTGCCCCAGGACGACAACGGCCGCATCACCGACGACACGCGCATTGTGGCCGCGCTGCCCACCATCCGGTACCTGATCGATCATGGGGCGAAAACGATCCTGGTCTCGCACCTGGGCCGTCCGAAGGGCGTCACGCCCAAGTACACGCTGGCTCCCGTCGCGGAGCGCCTGTCGCAACTGCTGGGAAAGGAAGTGCCGCTGCTGTCCGACAGCGTCGGCCCGGAGGTGGAGGCGCGCGTCAACGCCATGCGAGAGGGCGATGTCGCTCTGCTGGAAAACGTGCGGTTCCACCCGGAAGAGGAGCAGAACGACCCCACCTTTGCCCAGAAGCTAGCCCGCCTGGCCGACGTCTTCGTTAACGATGCGTTCGGCACGGCGCATCGGGCGCACGCCTCTACGGAGGGCGTCGCTAGGATTGTTCCCGGTGTCGCGGGCTTTCTGATGCAGAAGGAGCTGGATTATCTGGGCGGCGCGCTGGAGAGCCCGAAACGGCCCTTCGTCGCCATCCTCGGCGGCGCCAAGGTCAAGGACAAGATCGGCGTCATCCGGGCGCTGCTGGCGAAAGTGGATACACTCCTCATCGGCGGCGGCATGGCCTATACCTTCTTCAAAGCTAAGGGCTGGGAGATCGGCAAATCCCTCCTGGACGAGTCAAGCCTGGATTTCTGCAAGGAAGTCATGGCGCACGCGGGCGATAAGCTGCTTCTGCCGGTGGATGTGGTCGTCTCCAGCGCCAACCCGTTTGACGTCGGCGAGGCGGCCTGCCAGACCCAGGTCGTGCCGGCCTCGCAGATCCCGCCGGGCTGGGAGGGCGCCGACATCGGCCCGCAGACCATCGCCCGATACAGCGAGATTATCAAGGGCGCGGCCACCATCGTCTGGAACGGCCCGATGGGCATCTTCGAGTTTCCCAAGTTTGCGGAGGGCACCCGCGCCATCGCGCGCGCCCTGGCCGAGTCGGGCGCGACCACGATTGTCGGCGGGGGCGACTCGGCGGCGGCGGTGCAGCAGTTGGGATTCGCCGATCAGATGACCCATATCTCCACGGGCGGCGGCGCTTCCCTGGAGTTCCTGGAGGGCAAGCCGCTTCCCGGCGTCGTGGCGTTGCAGGAGAAGTGAGTCGGGCCGCCTCCGGGCGTGAGGGCTGGAGCAGCGCGCGTGAGCGAAGCGAAGAACCGGTTTCCTCTGAGTAGCTCGTGCCGGACTGAAAAGGAGAGGCGCTAGGATGGACACACCCGTTTCCCCCCCGGTTACCATTGATACGCTGGTCTCGGCTTGGAACAGCCACGATCCGGCGCGGCTGGCGGCCTGCTACACCCAGGATGCCGTTTTCGAGGAGGTTCCGCTGGGCCATCCGGTGCGGGGCCAGGCCGCGCTGCTGGCGATGTTTACCGCCCTCTTTAACGCCTTTCCTGATCTGGTGATGACCGCCGGCAACCGCGCCCAGCAGGCCGACTGCCTGGCCTGGGAATGGATCATCACGGCCACGCACCGGGGCGAGTTCAACGGCATCCCCGCCACCGGCAACGCCGTCCAGTTGCGCGGCGCCTCCTTTTGCAGCCTGCGCGGCGGAAAGATCGCGGAGAACCGGGAGTATTGGGATCTCAACACGGTGCTGCGGCAGATTGGCGTAAGCTCTTGAGCCCTCTTCACGGTGCTAGGGTTTGAGGGTGCCAGGGTGCTAAGTACCTGGGCGGCAGCCTGGCATAAGCCCTTGATCCCCTATTCGCAAAGAGAATCGAGCAGTAAGCCGTAGGAATTCATGAGTCCCACCGGCAAGGAGAATCGCTTTTAATGCGTCAACCCATTATCGCGGGCAACTGGAAGATGAACGGCACGCGCGCCGAGGCCGAGAGCCTGGTGCGCGACCTGCTGCCGCGCCTGGCCCCAGACCGCGCGGCGCAGGTCGTCCTCTGCCCGCCCTTTACCGTGCTGCAGACCGTCCACGCCCTGCTCGCAGGAACGGATGTCGCGCTGGGCGGGCAGGACGTTTTCTGGAAAGATAAGGGGGCCTACACGGGCAAGATTTCGTCCCGTATGCTTCTGGATGTCGGCTGTGAGTACGTGATTGTGGGCCACTCCGAGCCGCGCGGGCGCTTTGGGGTTATCGAGCCGGACTTTGACGCCGATATGCTGGCCTATTTCGCCGATAACGATGTGACCGTCAACCGCAAGCTGCGCGCCTCCCTGGCGGCAGGGCTGATTCCGATCTGTTGCATAGGAGAGACCTTGAAGGAGCGCCAGGAAGGGCGCACGGATGCCGTCGTGACCGGGCAGACGGAGGCGGCGCTGCGCGAGGTGACTCCAGAGCAGGCGGCCAGACTCATTTTTGCCTATGAGCCGGTCTGGGCGATTGGCACGGGACACGTCTGCGCGGCGGAGGAGGCAGATCGGGTCTGCGGCCTGGTGCGCCAGACGGTCGGCAAACTTTATGGCCCGGAGGCCGCGGAGACGGTGCGCGTGCAGTACGGCGGCAGCGTCAAGCCAGACAACGCGGCGGACCTGCTGGCCCGGCCCAACATTGACGGCGCGCTCGTCGGCGGCGCCAGCCTGAAAGCGGCTGATTTTGCCGCCATCATCGCCGCTGCCTAAAGAAACCACCCGCTAACGCTAGAGGCACAGAGACACAGAGGAATAACAAAGACGGAGAAAAACAAAGAGAAAGACAAGATTTTTAGACAGGATGAACAGGATTTACAGGATTACACAAAGACGGAGAAACAGAGCTTGTCTGAGTTGTTGAAATCCGGTTAATCCTGTTCATCGCTGTCCAACGGGTTTTGTCTTTCTCTCTTTGTCCTTGCTTTTCTCCGTGTTTCCTCCGTGTCTCTGTGTCTCTAGCGTTAGCGGGTGGTTTATAAGTTTTGCTGGTCGAGCCACTGGGCAATGGTGGATCGGGAGCGGTCGGGCGCATCGAGATGCGAGGTATCTAGAGTGGTGACGGAGGCAGCAGGGCCGGCGAGCGCGGCCAACTGCTCCACGCGCGCTACGGAGACCAGCACATCCTGCCGGGCGGCAATGAAGAGCGCCGGTAAATTTCCAATCTCGCGGGTCGCCAGAATTAGAGTGTCCAGCCCGGACAGTAGTTCCAGGGCGGGCGCACCCACCACATAATCGCTGCGCTGCGCCAGCATCGTCCGCCCGACCGCGTTATCAAATCCCCGCGTCGGCTCCAGGCCGATACTCATGCAGACGATGCCCGCCAATCGGGCTCCATCATTAGAGGGGTGCCGCCGTTCCTGCGCGGCCACCTCCAGCACCGCCGCCCCGCCCATCGAGTGGCCGATAAGAACGACCTGTTCCGCCTCCGAATGCGCCCGCAGCCAGCGCAGCGCATCTTGCAGGTTCTCGGCGGCCTGGGAGATATGCCGCATCTCCCCGCCCGTGCAGCCGAGCTTGTGCCCTACGAAGTCAAACGTGAGCCCCGGATAGCCGCGTCCCGCCAGGTAGTTAGCGAGATTATCCAGGCTGTACTTGCCCGACGTAAAGCCGTGCGCGTAGATCAGGGCGGTCGGGCGCAGCGGCCTGTCCGGCACGTAGCGCAGCGCGGCCAGCTCCACGCCGCCGCTCGGTATTCGCACCGCCTCCAGTCTCATGCGGACGCTCCAGTCTGGCTTGGTTTGGGTGAATCCGGCGCGTCTGCGCGCCTCCCCGGTCTCCCCTTCCCCCGCCAGGCAAGGACGATCAGCCCCAGTCCGCAGAGCGCAACGAACCAATCCCCCAGGCGGGCATAGAGGGTTTGGCCCTCCTGCAACTGCAAAGCATGGACGACGAAGGCCGGCGTGTTGATAGGAGCGCGCGCCAGAACGCGGCCTCTGGAATCGAGCAGGCAGGTGACGCCGGTCAGCGTGGAACGGGCGATGTTCCGGCGGTTCTCGATGGCGCGCAGCACGACGGCGGCCAGGTGCTGCTCCATCGCCGCCTCGCTGTGGAACCAGCCGTCGTTGCTCTGCGTGACCAGCAGGTTCGCCCCGGCGCGCGTCATCTCGCGGGCGAAGTGCGGATAGACGGCCTCGTAGCAGATAAAGGGGCCCAGCGCAACCGTCCCGGCGTGTGGGTCGGTAAAGCGCAGCACCGCCGCCCCCTCGCCGGGCATGACGTCGGTATCAAAGAAGTGGAACGTGCTATCCAGGAAGGCCGGCAGCGCGTGCCGGAAGGGGATAAACTCGCCAAAGGGCACGAGATGCCGCTTGTTATAGCGCGCCGGCGCCGCGCCGTCCGGGCAAAAGAGCACGGAGGCGTTCGACTCGGCGCCCGTCTGCGGGTCTTCGACGCGCGAGCCCACCAGCAGAGGCGCATGGTAGACCTGCGCCAGCCGGGTCAGCGTGTTGCGGGTCGGCAGATAGTTGAGCGCATCCACCGGCGCCGCCGACTCTGACCAGACGTAGAGGGCCGGCGGTGGATCTATCGCGGCGTAGGCGCGGCGGGTCAGGTCGTCCAGGGTTTGCAAATCCCGGAAGAGGTCCTGGCGCGTCTCGTGCAAGCGAAAATTGGGCTGCATGGCCGCCACGGAGAGCGGCCTGCCTCCCTCCGGCTGTGCCAGACGTGCCAGGCCGTAGACGCAGGCCAGAGCCGCCACCGCGAGGGAACCCCAGACCCGGCGCGCACTGCCCGGCTGTCCGCGTCGGGACCACCACTCCGCCACCGCGCCGTTGACCAGCATCAGCAGGAAGCTGACGCCGTAGGCGCCCGTGAGGTCGGCTACCTGAAGCACGGGCAGGAAGTGGTACTGCGTGTAGCTTAACTGTGCCCAGGGCATGGAGAGCGTGCCGAGGGAGCGCGCCCACTCCATGATCACCCACGCCGCCGCCAGCGCCACGATACGCCCGCCGCCGGTGGTGCGCCTTGCCAGCCACCAGGCTGCCCCGCCCCAGGCCGCGTAGAACCCGGCCATCAGCAGCGTCAGGCCAAACCAGGCCGCCCAGCCAATCGGAGAACCATCCAGCCAGGCCACGATGGTCAGCCCGATCCAGTACCAGACCATCCCTAAATAGACCCAGCCGAACACGTAGCCGCGCCAGAGAGCCTGCCGCAGCCGCTGCGCCCGCGTCACGCTCAAAATCAAAGGCGCGAGGGCGATCCAGGCGAGCGGCCAGGCCGTTACCGGCGGGCAGGCCAGCCATAGCAGCACGCCCGCCAGCACTGCCAGCCGCAAACCCGGCAGGCGGCGTTCCTCTCGCGCGGTCGAAGCTGGTTGGCGCGTCGCCACGATCTCTTTTTTAGGTAGTGGTTCGGTTTGAGTCATGCAAGTTCTCTATTCCGAGGCAGGTCCGAAGCAGGCGTCTCCGTTAAAGCGCCAACTGAAGAAAGCGATGTGAATCCGAGCTTTTTGTATAATAGTTCGTCTGCGCCTACTTGAAAGCACGAACGCAGAGCGCCCTCCTCATATTCTACCAGAATCGCCGCCGCGCAGCGGAATGACCGCGCGCACGCCGCAGGGAAATTGGCCCGCTGCCGGTGAATATATAGCGGTTCCGTTTTAGCCGCCCTAAAAGCAAACGGAAGGACCTTGGCTGCCGCATAGCACAGGGAGGATCGTATTTGAGCGCTGCGCCCCATTCGAGACTGAAATCTGCCCCGGTGCCGCCGCAGGCGACGCTTCCGACGGCAGCCGTTGCGCCGCGCCGCACGGTTATCTGGCTGCTGGGCACGCTGCTCATTCTCGCCAACGCCTACTTCGGCACCTACGCCTACGTCGTGGTGCAGGCCCTGCTCTGGACGCAGACGTCGCTGCTGCGCGGCCCGGTGGTCGTCCTCTTCTTCCTGGTGGTGGCGAATATGCTGGTGCTGCGCGCTGCAAAGCGCTGGGCACTCTCCCAGGCCGAGTTGGTGATCCTCTACGCCATGCTCTGCCTGAGCACCTGCGCGGGTGGGCTCGGCTTCGTTCAGTTCCTCATCAACCAGATGACCGCCCCGTTTTACTTCGCTTCCAGCAGCAACCGATGGCAGGAGCGGCTCTGGCCGCATATCCCCGCATGGCTGGCCCCACGCCAGGAGGGCGCGCTGAAAGCGTTCTATCGCGGCCATGCGACCCTCTATGATGGCGCCGTGCTGGCAAGCTGGGCCGTGCCGGTGCTGGCCTGGACGGCGTTTATCTTTGCGATCTTCTGGGTGCTGCTGTGCGCGACCACGCTGCTGCGCCGGCAGTGGATCGAGGAGGAGCGGCTGACGTTCCCTCTGGCCTACCTGCCCCTGGAGATGACCGACGGGGGTGGAGCGAGCGCGTTCTGGAAAAGCCCCTGGATGTGGGCCGGCTTCCTGATAGCCGGGCTGCTGGAGAGCATCAACTTCCTGAGCTTCCTCTATCCCGCCATTCCTTCCATTCCCATCAAGCCCATCGGCCCCAACCAACTGGACGTATGGCTCACGCAGCATCCCTGGAATGCGGCGGGCATGGTGCGTCTGGCCTTCTATCCGTTTGCCATCGGCATCGCCTACCTGCTCTCGCTGGATGTCTCGTTCTCCTGCTGGTTCTTCTATCTCTGCGTCAAGCTCGCCAACATCGGCAGCAGCGTGTTGGGGCTCTCGGAGGTGGGAGGAGCGGGCATGGCGAACCGCGCTCCCTACATTCGCGAGCAGGCGGTCGGGGCCTTTGTCGGGATCGCCCTCTTTTCGCTCTGGATGGCGCGGCGGACGCTGGCGCGGGCCTGGCAGGAGGCATGGCGGCCCACCGGCGCGGATCGAGACGATCTGATGTCTTCCCGGCTGGCGCTGCTTGGCGGCGGCACGGGATTGCTCTTTCTCATCGGCTTTCTGGCGGCGATGGGGTTGCCGTTGCCGGTGGTGGTGCTGCTCGTCCTCATCTATCTCTGCTTTGCGCTGACTCTGGCGCGCATCGTCTCTGAGGCGGGCGCAGGCTGGGCCTTTGCGCCGGATTGGTCGCCTTCCTCCTTCACGATGGATGCCTTCGGCGCGGATAGGCTCTCGCCGCGTACACTCGTTCTGCTGGAGGGCTACACCGAATGGCTGTCGGATATGCGCGATAACCCGCTGCCTCAGCAGATGCAGGGCATGAAGCTCGGACACGCCACCGGCGTCTGTGCGCGCCGCTTTCTCTGGCCGCTGGTCTGGGCCTCGCTCTTCGGCATCCTGTGCGCCTTCTGGGCGCATCTGCATATCTACTATATCTATGGGGCCAGCAGCGCCAAAGTGCGCCCCTGGCTGGCAAGCCTCGGTCTGGCGCAGTTCCGGGAGGTGAGCGCGCTGCTCAGTACCCCCACGCCGCAGGATACGACGGGGCTTGTCGCCGCCGGGTTCGGGCTGGTACTGGCGCTGCTGCTGTGGCGGCTGCGGCTTCAATTCTCCTGGTGGCCGCTGCATCCACTGGGCTACGCGCTGGCGGTGACGCCGAGCATGGACTATATGTGGTGCCCGTTCTTTCTGGCCTGGCTTGCCAAGTACCTGACGGTGCGCTATGGAGGCATTAAAGCCTACCGCCGGGCGCTGCCGTTCTTTCTGGGGCTTATCCTGGGGGACTATGTCGTGCCGAGCCTGTGGGGAATGTGGGGGATGCTGACCCACCAGCAGCAGTACATGGTCTTCCCGCATTAGCCCAGCCCTAAAGAGGTGGGCGACCAGGAGGTTACGCACCCATTCTTAGATAGGGAGAAACTATGAAGCGTTCGCTTGTTCTGATGACAATGCTCCTGGGTGGCGCTCTCGCCATGCCGGGCGCACGGCCTGAGGACGCGCGTAAAGCGCCCGCTACGGCCTATAAGCAATGGAAGCACGGGCCGCCTCCAGACGCAACCTACTTTCCTATCGCCGTCTGGCTGCAGGACCCGCAGAATGCCAAACGTTATCAGGCAGCCGGGATCAACCTCTATGTCGGATTGTGGCAAGGGCCGACGGAGGCGCAGTTGGCCGCACTCAAAGCCGCCGGGATGCCGGTCATCTGTGAGCAGAACGCGGTCGGCCTGGCGCATCGGTCCGACCCGACCATTGTCGGCTGGATGCACGGCGACGAGCCGGATAACGCGCAGCCCATCACCGACCCCAGCACCGGAAAGACCACCTACGGCCCGCCTGTGCCCCCCGCCCGGATCGTGGCCGACTATGCCAGAATGCGCGCGCTCGACCCGACCCGCCCGGTGATGCTCAACCTGGGGCAGGGAGTCGCCAATGATGCCTGGATCGGGCGGGGGCCGGGAGCGCGCCCGGACGACTATCTTACCTACGTCAAGGGCGGCGACATCGTCTCCTTTGATGTCTACCCGGTGGCGGGCCTGGATAGGCCCGACGGCGAGAACTATCTCTGGTATGTGGCCAAAGGGGTAGAGCGGCTTGTCCGCTGGACTGAGGGCAAAAAGAGGGTCTGGAACTGCATCGAATGCACCCATATCGGCGATGCGCGGGCCAAAGCGACGCCGCATCAGGTCCGCGCCGAGGTCTGGATGGCGCTCACCCACGGCTCGACGGGCCTGATTTATTTCGTGCATCAGTTCAAGCCCAGCTTTAACGAGCACGCGCTGCTCGACGATCCGGAGATGCTGGCCGCCGTGACGGCGATTAACCAACAGATTCACGCGCTGGCGCCCGTTCTCAACAGCCCTACCGTCAAGGGGAAGGCTGCGGTCACCTCCTCCTCCGCGCAGGTGCCGATTGCGCTGATGGAGAAGCGTTATGGAGGCGCCACCTATCTGTTTGCTGTCGGGATGCGCAACGGCCCAGCCCGAGGCTCCTTTGTCGTAGACGGTCTGCCGCAGAGAGCCGTTGCCGAAGTGCTTGGCGAGGGACGCCGCCTGCCGGTCCAGGGAGGCCGCTTCGCCGACGACTTCCGGCCCTACGATGTCCATCTCTATCGCATTCGGCGGGCGGAGTAACGCGGTCCCATCACCGCATCTGTCCGTGCGAACGCATCGTGGTCGCTTCCCGGCGAACGTGGACGATGGTGGCGTGCAGTCCACTGTTGGTAGGGTTGCCGAAGGTCATCGCATGGTCGCCAATACGCAGGGCCGAAAAGGGCATCGGTTCGGCGACGCGCACGCCCGTAGCCGTGGTGACAACCACCCGAATACGCTCGCCCCTAGGCGTCTGGAGAACCAGAGGATGGGTCTGCACCACTGTCCCTATCCCGCTCATGCCGCTCGATGGCGGGGGAACGCCCGACCGGGATCGCCCCGGAAACAGGACGATCATTCGCGCCTGGAGGCTCCCCGCCATCGCCTCTCCGATAGCGTGCGCCTGCCAGCCGCTGCGTATCGCTGAGAGAGGCGCGGGCTTGAGAAAGAAGAAATGCGTGTCTGGCCCTACCAGAATATGCGCGGTCGGCGTCATCGGCTCCGTTCCACGCACGATGTAGAAGCCCTGTCCCTTCGCGGCGACGGCACCCATCACGTGCTGGAGGGGTGATCTCGGCGCGCGCATACCGGGCTGCTGCCGCGCCACCTTGACCTGGTTGGGCGGGCCTGCGGCAACGGAAGTCCCCGCTGCCAGGCACAAGGCCAACACGCAAAGAGTACCCTGGAGCTTACCTGCCATTCGTTTCTCCTCCGTTTGTATAAGGATGAAGGCGGAAGGATGAAAGAGACCTTGCTTTTTTCATCCTTCCGCCTTTCTTTCAGCCGCCGTAGAGGAAGCAGCGCACCCTCTGGCCGGGCTGGGGCGTCGTCGGCTCCGGCTCGCGGCTCGGACAGATGTCAGGCATCCGTTTGGGGCAGCGGTCATAGAAGGGGCACCCCGGCGGCAGATGCGCCAGGTCGGGCGGTTGGCCGGGAATGCTGGGCAGCCGCTGATTCCGCTCGACGTTGATCTGGGGCAAAGAGGCGAGCAGCCCTTGCGTGTAGGGATGTTTGGGAGCGGTGAAGATCTGCTCCACCGTGCCGCTCTCGACAATCGTGCCCGCATACATCACCAGCACGCGGTCACAGACCTCGGCGACCACTCCCAGGTCATGCGTGATGAGCAGGACGCCCGCATCGGTGCGCTTTTGCAGCGCGCCCATCAGCGCCAGCACCTGCGCCTGCACGGTCACGTCCAGGGCCGTCGTCGGCTCATCGGCGATCAGCAGCTCGGGGTTGCAGGCGAAGGCAATCGCGATCATCACACGCTGCCGTTGCCCGCCGGAGACCTGGTGCGGGTACTGCCGATATCGTATCTCCGGGGAGGGAAGGCGCACCGCCTGGAACAGCCGCAAGGTCTGCGCCTTCGCCTCGGCCCGGCTCGCGCCGGTATGCAGCCGGATCGACTCGGCCACCTGCTCCCCCAGCGTCATCGTCGGGTTGAGCGAGGAGAAGGGGTCCTGAAACACCATTGCCATCCGTGCGCCGCGCACCCTCTGCATCTGCCGCTCAGGCAGGCTCAGCAGCTCCTCCCCATCCAGGCGCACGGCGCCTCCGGTAATGGAGCCGGGCGGCGTCGGAATCAGCCGCATCAGCGCCAGCGCCGTAGCGCTCTTACCTGAGCCCGACTCGCCGACGATCCCGACGGTCTCGCCGCGCTCGACTCGAAACGACACGCCGCGCACCGCCTGCACGATGCCGCCCGGCGTACGGAACTCAGCCTGCAAATTTTCGACTTCTAACAGCGGAACAGCCAACACAATTTCCCTTAAGGTGTATATGCTAACTTCTAGCCGCCCACTGCATTAGGGGTGGGTCGAGCCAGGTTTCCATAGACACTCTCAGAAGGCCGGGCGGGGCAGCGTGCGGTCGAAGCGGACGAGGGCGGCATCGCGCGTGCGGCTCGGCCCCATGCGCTCATAGAGGGCGAGCAGACTGGCGTAAAGCCGTTCGGGCTGCTTGCTGCGCTCGGCAAAGCAGAGGGAAAGCGCATTCAGGTATTCGCGCTCCGCCCCAGCCAGGTCGTTCTGGGCCAGCAACGCATCGCCCAGGGCCTCGTGCACATCCGGATTGTAAGGGTCTTCATGAACGACCACGCGCCAGAGCGGCTTCGCCTTGAGGTCGGGATCGGCGGCATCGCAGAACTGCGCCAGCGCATCGGCGGCCACCTCATAGATATCGGCCTCCGGGTGCTCCTCGCCTAAATCCCATTCCCAGGTGCGCGTGCACAGCGGCAACAGGCGCTGCACCACGCCCCACCAGCTTTGAATCGCGCGGCCATAGTCGCCGCGCTCCCGGTAGACATCAGCCACCAGATAGAGTGGGTCGCCGAACCAGGGCGCCGCCTCGCCCGCCCGATGGAAGAAATCCAGCGCGTGCTCTGCATCCCCGCGTGCCCGCCACATGTTGCCCAGGTGACAGAGGCTCACCGCGTCCTGCGGATCGGAGCGCACCAGATGCTCGTAGAGCTCGGTATCGTTGCGTGGTATCGGCCCCAGCGCCAACTCGACCGGCAGACCAATTCGGCGGGCGAACTCCCGCCGCTCAGCCTCCTCCTGCCGATTCGGCCCCTCCTCCGGCCACTGCTCTTCCGTCTCATACCGGCCCACGATCAGGCAGTAGCGCAGGAACGCGCCGAATTCGGAGGCGACGGGACGCAGGAACATCTCATCCTCATCCCAATAGAGAACCGGCCACCGCCCCTGCGCGTTCTCACGCGTTACATAGAATCCATACGTTCCGCCTTCGTCTACCGCGCGCCCAAACGGAAGAAACTGAGGGAGCATGCCGAAGCTGCGCCCGGCGCCGCCGGCAATGGCCTCCAGTGGAAAGAATTCACAGGGGGCCAGAAATGGGTAGTCCAGATGCGCGTAGAGCGTGCAGAACGGTTCCGGTAGCCGCCCATGCCAGAACGCTTCCACGGCGCGTAGCCCCTCCCGGACATCGCCGGACATGCTATCCTCACCTCGGTTCATCGGTTACGTATCCTTGCCTTGATACAGGGCTCCGGCAACCCGGCTTGGGAGTGGGCCGTCGTCCGGTCTCTGGCGCCAGGGGGCCAGCGCTTGCCAGTGGCCCCTCCCATCGGGCAGAAGGCAAAGCCCTGCACCATCCGAAAGCGGCCTGGCGGAACGCGCTGGAAATGGGCGCGGTCGAAATCGAATCGCACGGGAATGGGGCGCTGTTCGCAGGAGAACAGGCCGCACAAAGGAGGGCCTGAACGTCGAAGGAGACAGCGACAATTGTGGCTTCAGTATACCCGCCGTCGGAACCAATGGCAATAGAGGCTTCTCTTCTCCACGCCCCTCTTTTAGCGCAGTCGTCATCTACCACTCGAAGCACTGCTTGCCTGCCCTCTTGCTCACTATTTCTCTGTTTACATAAGGAATGTCAGAGGCTGTCACCGAATCCATGTTGTTGACTTGAGTTTTTTGTGGAGATAACGATGGAACCGGCTACCATTACCGCACTGGCTGTGGCTACTGTCAAGCTGCTCGCTCCCTATCTCAAGGAGATGGCTTCCGGCGCTGCCAAGAAGGCAGGCAAAGAAGTCGGCCAGTCCGCTACCGAGGGCGCTCTGGCAAAAGCCGGACACGTCTTTGAGCTAGTCAAAGACAAGTTGCACGGTTCTCCTGCGGGCAAGGAGGCAATGGAAGACTTAACCGAGAAACCGGAGGATGCAGATACACAAGCCAGTGTTCGCGCACAACTCAAGAAGAGGCTGGAAGCGGAGCCTGCCTTTGCCAGCCAGCTTGCCCAACTCCTCAAGGAAGCCGACCAGGCAGGCGCAGGAACCGTTTTCAACATCCAAAATCTAGGCGAGATTGGACAGCAGATTATAGCCGAAACAATTACCGCCCCGATTACCTACAACCCGAAGGCTTAAGCAAGCTTGTTTTGCTTGTATAGTAAATTCCACATAAGAGGGATGGTATGCCAGGTGATGTAGATGGACCCTTCTAAGCAGGCAACTTCACAGCCGACGACGTTAAACAATCAAGCTCCCATCGAGCAACAGATCGTTGCTCAGAGGATTAATAAGGTTGTCTACGGCTCCGAAACACCTCCTACTCCAAACTGCCCTATTCACTACCGTACACTTTTTCTGTCGGGGCAAAGTCTCCGTATGCTCAACAGAACTGGAATAGGTAATCCTTCGTTGAGGCAATGCTCAATCCAGAGCAGCCCGATCTGAAAGAGGCTCAAATCGCACCGATCTCTGCGGTGGATCTGAGGCAGCCAACCACGCAACACCACCATTGC
>Ga0209810_1000490_pt1 | contig 86530 bp, 73 predicted proteins | sample Coa_R1_7_FD_187159 | JGI IMG/M metagenome (GOLD analysis project Ga0209810, IMG submission 187159) | Surface soil microbial communities from Centralia Pennsylvania, which are recovering from an underground coalmine fire - Coalmine... | ecosystem: Environmental > Terrestrial > Soil > Unclassified... | reverse complement strand
GGCCGCACAGGACCAGCGCCCAGTACGGGCGGCCGGGGGTGACCACCGTACGCAGGAACACGCTGAAGATGATGGTGTAGATCACCATCATCAACAGCGGGTTGAGCAACGACCAGGCGACGCCGATGGTGGAGCGCTTGTACTTCAAGCGCAGATCTCGTACCGCCAGGTTGTAGATCAAACCCCGGTAAGCAAGAAGTGTTCTTAGCGACAGGAACATCGTGCCACGCTTCACTAAGATACTAACCCATCAAGGACGCTGAAGACGTTCAAGCATACCCTTCTTTCGGATAAGTCTCCTGACTGCCTCAAAATTATCCATCAGACCCACAATAACATTGTGGGATAATGCTACTATCCACTAACGTTTCTTGATGTCAATGCCTAATCTACCTATAGCTCTGAGCAGTATGACAGGCCTGACTGAGCGAACACAACAGCGCTGAGCCCACCCCCCTCATTCCGAGAAAGGGAGCATGAAGATTAAGGACACCCCTTTCGTCACCGGCAACGGGAAAGGGAACTGCTCGACCCTTCTGAAGACTCGGCGGCCTGAATTCGCGCGACAGCGGTAGCCTCACGCTGACGATGGTAGAGGAAGCGTAGAGCCTTTGGGCTGGTGCCGCTGCGCAGCGGTGACAGTGACACGTAGAACGCCAGAACGGCGACATCGAAGAGCCGCGTCGGCGCTGGCCGGCTCACCCCCAAGCCGTCTCGCTGGAGGTGCAGAGCAGGGTCAGGCAACCTGGGCCTTCGTCTGCTTCCAGAACCGGCACTGGTACTTGGTCGGCGGCAGACGCTCGGTGGCGCCGTGGAGCCGGCGCTGATTCCACCAGTCCACCCACTCGGCGGTGGCCAGCTCGGCCTGGTCCAGGGTCCGCGCCGGTGGATGAGCTCGACTTTGTCGAGACCCATCACCGTCTCCGCCAGGGCATTGTCGTAGCTGCCGCCGCGAGAGCCAATCGAGCGCATAGCGCTGGCCTCGGCCAGGCGCTTGGTGTAGCGAATGGTGAGGTACTGCACGCCCCTGGCGGTGAGGTCGACCTCAGCGTTCCCGGGCTCGGGGACCGCCTCGCCGCCAGGAAGTGAGATCGGCGACCACCTCGAGCTGTTCGAGCCACCGAACTCGTAGCACTGTGACGCCCGCAAGGCTCCTCTTACCCGCTACTCCGGGAGGCGCGAGCTGGCGGTCGCCCACCGTCTGGCCGGCAACCGCCACCTGGCCAACGCCGGCCAGCTGTGGGCCTTCTGCCCGATCAGCCGCTCGACCTGGAGGCGTGAGTTCTCCGACGCCCAGCGTGCCCGTGGAAAGGGTCACCAGGCCGCCCTGCGCGCCCCCGCCAACCGCCTGCGCCGTGACATCCCCGACGGCGAGACCGTCCACGTCGCCAACCCAAGCGGGCGCTCGGCAAGACGACCTGAAGGCTGGTCAACCGCCGAACGAATCCGGGGGTTGACGTAGGGTGTCTCATGGGGGGTGGCAGCGAGCAGGTCGGGCCCGGCTCGTCGAGGAGCCGGGCCGCATCCCAGGAGCGCTCCTCGGGCTGCCCCACGACGCGCTCGTGCCGGATCCGCACCGCCTCGGCGCTGGCCTGATCGAAGATCGAGCGGACCAGGGTCCATGGTCTGGACCGACTTGGGGGACCCACGAGGCCAGCTCGGGAACCCCATCGGACGCGTCCCGGGGCACCCCATCGGAGCTCGCTCCGATGGGGACCCCTCGATGGGGAGCCCCTGCGTGGGGACCCCCCTGGGCACCCGGGTGAGGAGGTTGCGCAGGAGGTGCACCCGGCGGCGCTGCCAGCTGGCATGAGGCAGGACCGTCGCGATCGCCCGCTCGAGCCCCAGGTGATCCTCGCCGATGACCAACCCGACCCCACTGCCCGGGCCACCGGCCCGCGCCGGAAGCGGTCGAGCTGGCCCCATCCTCGGTGTGGTGAAGGGGACCCCATCGAAACTCGTCTCGATGGGGAGCCCCCACGTCCAGGCCCAGGATCTCGCGGTGCCCGTCGGTCCCCGGTGGCGACGGCGGCGACCACCCACCCGACCGCCCACCCGACGGCGCTGCGCCAGGGCGTCGATCCACCCGTCGGGTAGGGGCGGCGTCCAGCGGCCGGGAGCAGAAGTCCTCCATCGGCTGGTCCGGCTCCTTGGCCATCGCCGAGACCAGAGAGGGGCCGATCCCCTCGATGCCCAGGCTCGGCACCAGCTCCTCCACCCGATGGGTACTCACCCCGGCCATGTCGGCCCGGGCGACCACCGGCACCATCGCCCGCTCACCGGCGGGGCTCCAGGGGTGCGGGAAGGACGAGCCCTGGCGCAGGCGCGGGATGGCCAGCTCCACCCGCCCGGGGGTCCCACTCCCGGAGCCGGTCGCCGTCACGGCCCCTCCTGCTCCGGGCCGTGCTCGCCGTCACCGGCCCCGCAGCGGGCGCTGACCTCGGCCTCCATCAGCAGCCCGACCGCACCCTGCAGCAGGCCGCGGAGCCGGCCGGGGTGGGCCTCGAGGTCTTCACGGACCAGGTGCCGGAGGTCCATCCTGGGCATGGCCGCCGTCCCTCCTTCGTTGGTTGGATCTCCGAAGGATGACCCGGCGGCCATCGCCGTCTCGGCGGGCTGCTCCACCCTCCCCTCGTCCACCACGTCCCTGGACGGTAACCATACTCGCAGCTCCCGACAGATCCGGGCTCGCCTCGCTCTTGGAGACTTTGCCTAGGCCCGCCTCCGCGATGAGGCTCTCGAGGTCACGGTCCGACTGCCGACATCTTAGCCGCCGATGGTCAGCCTCTCCGACGGCCGCGTTCTGAGCACCGTCTTGGTACCCGGGATGATCCAGCTCACGAACCCTCCGCGGTGTTGCCGGCTGCGGCACTCGGAACTCCAGCTCGTCCTCGGTGGCGTGCACCTGCCGAGGCCTCACCATTCCCGGAGTCTCGGGCCTGGGACGTCTACTACTGCTGAGCCCGTCTGCGGAAACGCGTCACCTTGTCTTCGAGGGCCTTCTGCACGACCAGGCACGCTCCCAACCGGCCGCTCTCGACAGATGCTTGACGTCGCTCAGCCCCTGGCCGAATGGTCCGCGGCAGAAGCCCGCGAGAGTCATGCGGCGGTGAGTCGGGCAGTTCGCGCCCTCGGCGCTCGAAGCCCTGGCGGTGTCGCGCCAGCGGAACGGACGAGGATCGAGTCGGTCGCCGGCATCCAACGTGAGGATGGGTAGGGCAAGCTCCATCGGATCTCCCGCCACCGCCGGCATCGGCACCGTGCGTGACACGATGCAGAGGAAGATCTCCACCTGGTTCAGCCCGGAGGCGTGGACGAGATGTGCATCAGGTTGGGATCGCGCCGACACAGATGTTGGGCGGCGGTGGCCCCGATGCGAGGAGCCGTTGGATTCAGCACACCCGAGGGGCCGAACGATAGGGCTCTCGACGTACGGCCTGGGCGACCAGGCGATCGAAGGCGGCGATGCCGGTCGTGCCCTCACCGCGGCCCCAGGCGATGCCGCACCGCACGTCCCGGGCGGCCAGGGATCGGAGGGCTCCGCGCCGCCAGTCGTCGTGCTCGACCCGTCCGGGCCGACCGGCACCACCTGGCACGGACGGGCTTGGATCGAGGTCTTCTCGTCGGCCGAGATCACCTGGTCCTTAGGACCCAGTGGCTGACCCTCCCAGAAACCATGGTAGAGGTCGAGCATCACCTTGGCCTTCTCCAGAGGTAGGGATCACGGGGGTGGATCCACTCCTAGCGCCAGGTCTTCAGGTGGTCCGGAGCCGGCATCCGCTGGACCGTGGGCAGGCTGATCCGTACCTCCTGCTCCGTCGCCAACTGCCAGATGCTGGAGGCAAAGTGACGGCTCAGAGCCAGCCCTGCTGGGCGGGCCGCTCGCCGGCGCTGGCAGTCACCGGCGCCCGCGCCCCGTCGGGAAAGCAGACGGCCGGGTCGTTTGGCGTCGGCCAGGCTGAAGCCCTGCTCGGCCTAGCGGCAGCGCCACTTCCCACAGAGGACTCTGACCGAGCCAGCGGACCTGATCGATCTCGGCCTCCGAGAAGCAGGACTGGCGTTGGGACGACGGTCCCCCGTGCCCGGAGCGGCGAACCCAGGGCCCGGGTCGTATCGTCGGCGGGCGCGCCTTCTGCTTCGCCATCCCGGCCACGCAATTCCCAGTGGAGGCGCTCGTGACCGGCTTCCACCATGTCCCGTCCCCGGCGACCCTTCACGGACTTCTGCCGCGGACCACTAAGTAGCTCGTCGATGCCGGATTCTAGGACGGTACTCGGCGCTACTCGTGGCTTTACGGCGTAGTCCTCGCTTGATGCGGCTAGCGCCGAACACTATGAGTCTCGCTACTACAGCTCTCCTGAAGCACAACCGATCACGTCACATCTCTCTCACGCGCTACCGCTCGCACCCCTGCTGATCTTCCAGACCCACACACCGCCCTCATACCGACCTGGAACCCTTAGCAGGCGCGTGATCTCCCGCTCAGCTTCCGGCTCGATCCCAGAATTCACCTCCCCTAGGACCACGTAATCAACGTCTAGTGCTCGCAACTCCTCTCTTTCGCGGCGCACAAGGCTACTATCTACGGCCGTGCCCGTCTTCGCGCTTGCAACGACCGCGTTCCAGTACTCCTGCGAAACCGATCGCGGACCAAATAAGGCCCTATTTGCACGCTCCGGGTCAGGCACTATCACATAGCCCCCCAGCATCTTGAAACGCACTCCACTCGCAGCGCTCCAGTACTCAGGTGTGGCAAATGCAGGGGTTGGAAACGGAAATATCGCCACTACCGCGTTCTCTGGCACATCCCGAAGCAAGTAGGAGGGTACTAGCTCCGTCGTCGCCGGAACCCTACTTATGGGAATCACCGTCAGCATACACGCAGCCGACGCCACGAATCCCGCCATTCCTTTGATCAACGATCCTTCCGCTAATCTCTTAAGAGCATTGTCGACTACTCTCCCCAACATAAGTGCAGCCGCCAAGAAGACAAAAACCATCAACCGCACCGGTATCACATTCTCCAATAAAGGTGCCCTCTCAATGATGCTCATCGGCAATGGCCCAGCAACTATTGAACCATCAACGTACAGCCACGGCCCCATAGCCAACGCCGTCACAGTCACTGTCGTCAACAGTATCCACCGCACCCATTTATCTTTCCAAAACACAACACCGCTAGCGATTAACGTGCCCACCAGCGGTAGCCCCAGATAGCCCACTTGCTCAGCTGGCGTACCGACGAAATTTGACGATATGCGCACTAGCGCTTGCGGCGCTAACCGTTCTAGCCAGGTAGGGACCACCAGATTTGCAAGGTCCAAAGAGTATCTCGATGCGCCCCCAAAATCTGCTTGTATATCCCGCCCCACTAGCTGGTTAGGCCCCACCAATTGCACCCACAACGGAACTGCTACTGTCGCTGCGAAAACAATCACAGAGAGCACCGATCCACGCACGAATGGACGCCATTTTTTTCCTACATATTCGTGAAACACGAGTGTAGCCAAAAGCAGCCCAATTGCAAATACCAACGCAGCATCGGCGATGAATTCCTCTGAAGTGAAGAACTCCACGACAAGACAAGCGGCCAGACTAAGAGCCGTAGGTATCCACCGGCCGACACCTTGAACTAAGCGGCTTACCTGCAACACCAACAAAGGCAGCAAGCCAGCGCCCAGCGTTAAGTTGATGTGAGCATCGTAAGCATGAATATAGGCAAAAGGGCTGATCTCGAAAAACAACCCCGCTGTTGCAGCAGCAAGCCAGCCAGCCCCCCAAAAACGCGCAAGCACAAAGGTCGTGAACCCGCACATGATGAGTGCAAACGTCTCGATCACTAAGAACGTGACCGCAGGACCAAATACTGCTGTAACCGGGCCGAACACAATGCCTGCTGCTAACATGGAATTGTTCCACATCATGTTGGCACCAGACGGATATGCTATTCGATCCGTCGTCAGCGGGCTCTGCCAATGCGTCACAGCATACCAATCCCACGCCAAATACCACGTAAAAGCCGCATTGTCACTACCCGCGGCAAGCGTTGTTGTTGGGCGCAGCCAGGCTTTGGAAAACAGGAGAAGCGCGACTATGGCAAAGATCGCTGCTGCTGCTAGCAGCCCCAACCAAGATGTATCCCTCAGCCCCCGTCGGCCTTCAAAACAAACAAGCACGCGCCAGCCGCTCCGGGCTTCCGATCGCTCCTGCGGGTGCACTAGTCGAGCTGCCACACAATGAGCCAAGCCTCGAACTGCCGGTGGAATGAACCTGCGCGCCATGGATAGCATCTCCGTCACTCGTGCAAGGTCGTGCATAGGCGTCGAGTCCACGATGAGCGGAGCGAGCACCGCTGACATCGCTATTGAACAATAGGATCTCCTACCACTAAGCCACATCCCATAACGTCTGCGCGCATCCCTCGGGCAACCGAGGTGACCGGAACGGCGAGGCACCACAATAGCTGCTCCTCACCCCCTCATCGCCCCCCAGATCCGCTCCACCGGGTTGTGGTAAGGACAGTAGCGAAGGCCGAAGATGAGCCGGACCTGGGTGCTCTCCCAGCCAGCGGGTGAGCGGGAGCGGTGGATGGCCACGTGGTCGCGTAAGGAGGGCGATGGCCGGCTGGGGTAGGCGGCCAATACCCCCTCCAGGAGCCGAAGGAAGCCGGCGCTGGTGGCCCTGGTGGTGACCAGCGCCCGCGGGCCAGCTCGATTTCAATGCCATACTCCAATCTACTTGTTCTTGAACAACATATAGTGACCTTGAAGTTCACCGAGTAGCGTCCGAGGATGCGTTGGCTCAACCTGACGTACCGAACTCGCCACGAGTTCAAGCGGTGCGAGCAGCGCAGCATACTGATCGACGCTCCGGCCGATCGTAAAGATGCTGTTTACATCCCCAACAGGACCCCACCGATGCGCCGGATCCGATTCCTCGCAGAGCAGGACGAAGCCAGGTCGACGCACGATTCGCTTGAGTTCGGTTACCACCCGTTCAGCGAACTCATCGGTCAGATGCTGGAGGACAGTGAATGTCATTACGAAGTCGAAGCTCTGAGCAGGGACTGGAAGATTGTCCAAGCGCTCCACCTGATGCCATTCCACCGATGGCAGCAGGTTGCGGCCAATTGCGACTAGCTCAGGTTCCCGCTCGAAGGCAACGACCCGAACGCAAGACTCCCCCAGCACAGGCACCAGGCGGCCATAGCCAGCCCCCACATCGCATCCGTCCCGAAGTTCTATCTCAGCTGCAACACGGCTCAGGTATCTGCGGACCTCAGACTGCTCGATATAGGTTCTAATAGTGTGATCTGGGATCGAAATTCCACCCGCCACATCGGCTGTATTCCAGACACCTTTCGGCTGTACATCAGCCATACGAGCTCGTCGCTTCAACAAGCCAATTGGTGACATCTGTTCATTCCCTTGCTGTGTGCAGTTGCCTGCGAAAGATGACTGTGTCGAGATGGAGGATCGTGAATTGGAGTCGGTAGTCGTTGAAGTCCTCCCTGATTTGGTAACTCCCAAACGACGATAGAGGGATAGCGCTCCCTCGATCATTTGATCGGCTGAGTATCGCTCCTCGTAAAGCTGGCGAGAGCGCATGCCGAATCGGACTCGAAGTCGTTCATCCGTAACCAGACGAGCAATTGCTTGACGAAGGCTTGCCCTGTCTCCAGGTGGAACTAGTAGACCGTTTCCCTTCGGTTCAAGTACTCGACTCATACCGCCAATGTCGGAGGCAACGATCGGTTTACCGAACATCATCGCCTCGATGAGAATGAGCCCAAACGACTCGTAGCGCGACGGCGCGACGAAGAGGTCACAGTCGGCATAATGCTGCCACAGCTCCTCGTCACTTACGAGGCCAGTGAAACGAACTCGATCAGCAAGGCGGGCACCTTCCGGCGAGCGCTCGAACGCCTCGCGGTAGGTCACCCCATTGGGACCAGGGATATCGTCCTTGCCCACGATCGTGAAGCGCAGGTGTGGGAACTCCGCCGCCAGGCCGGGGATGCAGGCCAGCAGGACATCGATTCCCTTACGGGGTTCCAGGCGACCCACGAAGAGGAGCTCGACCTCGTTGTTCACCTTCGACCTGGAACTCACCGCGACGGAGCTCGCGACGTCTGGCAGTCCGTGGCCGACATACGCCGTACGGTTTCGGTCCAGCTCGATCCCGTACTGCTCCTCGATCTCGTCCACGATGCTGGGCGTGGAGGCGAGATAGGCATCCGGCAGCGGATAGACACGAGCCTCGACGTCGATCAGTCGCCGGTATTCCTTGCGGACCCAACCCCAGCGTCGGGCCCGGTGATCCATCCGGGCAACCGTCTTGAGCGGCGTGTGAAGGCTGAGCACGGTCCGAAACCGGCCATCCATGAGGGCGGCGATGGCGGGAGCGCCCCAGTTCGGGGCCTGGACGATATCGATCGGGCGCTGGCCATTGATGCGCTCCAGCTCGTCGAGCAGAGAGGCCGAGTGGTGCCAGACCGCCGGATGAGGGAAGCCAGGCGGGCAGCGATGGGGCCGGATGGGGACTCGATGCACCCATACCCCGTCCATCAGGTCGACCGAGCCCGGCTCCTCGCCCGCCAGCACCACCCGAACCACGTGGCCGCGCTCGGCAAGGCCCGTGGCCAGGGTGTGGATCGTTCGGGCGATCCCGTTGAGCTGGGCCGGCAGGTACTCGTCGGTGAGAAGACAGACGTGCAGCTTCTCCTCGGCCGGACGGAGGGTCGGAAACCTGAGGAAATCCCCGTGCTCTTCTTCGAACCACGAACGAGGTCGAGTCCGACGGGGACGGTGCGCCGACACCCAGGCATCGTCGTAGGCGCGCGCCACGTCCTGTCGGAAACGCTCACGAGCGCCTGGGTCGAGACCCCTGGTCGCGACGTTCTCCTCCAGCTCGGCGCGCTGGAGCTCAACGTAGCCCGTTAGATCGGCGCAGAGATCGGCCATCGACGCCCGGCCCCGAGCATGACGAAGAGCAAAGTAGGCCCGGTTCTTGAGGATCGGATAACGGCTGAGGTAGGCACGCTCCGAGGTACGCAGCCGGCTCTGGAGCACCTTGTGGTAGACGTAGGCATCGTCGACGTAAGCGATCACGTATCCCCGGTCGACCAGGCGCCGGCAGAGGTCGGTCTCGTCGATGTGATACTCGATCTCCTCGTCGAAGCCTCCCACCTCGAGCAGCCGGCTCCGCCGGTAGATGCCGTTGGTGCCCATTGCGTAGGGAACCCAGCGGCTGCCCGGAAAGCTGAGCCAGCGACCCAGGTCGACGGATCGCTGCATCCAGTTGCCGAACCAGTCGACCATGAGCTGCCTGGTCTGAAAGAGGACACCGGTGTAGTCGAAGACCGGACCCCCGACCGCCGCCACCTCCGGGCCGCGGAACCCGGTCAGCAGCCGAGTGATCCAGGCCGGGTCCGGGTAGGCGTCGTCGTCGATAAAGGCAACGAACTCCCCCGCCGCCAGCCGGATGCCGATGTTCCGTGACCGAGAGAGGTTGGCGTCGGGGCAGCGGCCGACCTTGATCTCCCCGGCGAACTCGGCCAGGACGGCTTCCGTGTCGTCCCGGCAGGGGCCGCAGACGACCACCACCTCGAGATCGCGATGGTCGAGCTGGCGGAGGCTGCGCAGCGTCCGACGCAGGCTCGACGCTCGATCGAGCGTATTGATGACGACCGAGACGCGTTCCGCCATCAGTGCAACTGAACGACCGTGGTTCGGTCGTCCCGAGCCTGCTGCTCGTCAGCGGCCTCGGGCTTGCGTGCCTCGACCTTCATCTCGTAGCAGAGCCCGTTGCGGCGACCGGTCACCGTCATCCGTACGTCGACGAACCCGGTCTCTTGCAGCGCCTGGACCAACGATGCCTGCGAGAACATGTTGAAGTGGAAGTTTCCCTCGTACTCCTGACTGCCGTACGTCACCTCCCGGAGCTCCTCGAAGGAGATCCGTCCGGCAGCGTATTCGGCAAGCATCGTCTCGCTATCCGGCACGACCGCCGTAAAGATGCCTCCAGGTCGCAACAATGAAAACCAGTACGGCAATAGCACCCGTTGCAACTGATCCGGGGGAAAGTGCTCGAGGAGATGAGCCGAATGGATGAGTTCGACAGAGCCGGCCTCGAAGGGTAGATCGCTGACGTCAGCCACCACGTCGACGCCATCGAGCTCCCTCGCATCGACGTTGATGAACCCCTCGAGGGGAATGTGTCCGCATCCCAGGTTGAGCTGAAGATGTCCCATTGCGGCCTCAACTTTGCTCCGATTGACGATCCGGGGGATCGGGGAGGAGGCTTGTAGCTCCCTCCCGGCCTGCTGCCGCCTTACCTCGAAGAGGATCTCGCGACGGATGAACTCGAGCCGCTCAGCCAGCGCCAGTTGCTCCTGTTTGAGCTGGCGCTGCGCAACCGCGAAGGACTCGGCCATGTTGAGGAGCACGGGTTGGTACTCGATCAGATCCCGCGTCACGTGCTGGACGACGAGCTGGGCCCTGCGATCGACCCACGGACCAAGGTATCGACGGACCACCGGCCGCAGCAACGCCTTGATGACCCGCTTGATCGTTCTCACAACCGCGTCCCCCCCATCAATTGACATGGCCACTCATTCTACTGTCGCTCCACGGCCAGATCAAGCTCTTATTGGGGAAAATCAGTGACTCAATCAGTTCTGGTCGGCGAGATGGATTCTCGATGCCGAGGCATCGTGATGACTCCTAGCCACCCCAACATGAAGTCGACAGGCATGGTCCTACGTTGTTAGAGGCCATGGTTATAGCGTTTTCCCTCACACATCGCCCCTCGGGATGGCCGTTGCCATCTCCTCACCCCCGGCGCAAGCAACCGTGCAACGCCCCCGTCACCGCTCGCGCTCCTCATCGGAGACCACCGGCTATCCGATCTTCCGCATCCTCGCCCGGAAGCCTGGAGCGCCCATATGAAGACCACCGGAACCCCACCCACGTCACGGCCAGCAGGGTCCAGAACTCCAGGCTGAGGTCGTTCTTCCAGTAGGGCACGTCGACCATGCCGTGGACGACGACGGCGACCATGGCCAGGAGCACACCGAGGTAGAGCGGCCGCCACGTGCCCGAGCTGGAGAAGATCTTCCAGCCCCGCAGCGACGTGCGGAACGCCTGGACCAGCAGCCACAGGAACGCGCCCAGCCCCAGCAGCCCGGTCTCGGTCCAGAAATTGAGGACGATGTTGTGGGGATACATCACCAGCTGCTGGTCGGTGAGCAGTCCCTTGACATAAGGCTGGATCGTATCCTGGAAGGCGCTCATGCCGGCTCCGAACACGGGGTGCTGAGCGAGCATGTGCAGGGTGGCCTGCCACAGCTTGAGGCGCATGACGAACGAGTTGGCCGGATCCGAGGGGTTCAACTCGTGGATCAGCCGGTGCTCGATCGGGGGCACCTGGGTCAGCGCCGCCCCCACCACCAGCACCGCCGGCACCAGGCGCCACCGCCAGCGATGGGAGAGCGCCAATCCAATCCCCACCGCGGCCAGGGCCGCGTATCCGCCCCGGGAGAAGCTCAGGAGCACGGACGCCACCGCCAGGGCGGCGAAGACCAGCGCCCCCAGGCGCAGGCGTCGGTCACGGGCGTGGAGCACCACCGCGCCGGCGACCGCGATCAGGGGCACCAGGTAGAGCGCGATGGCGTTGGCCGTGTTGTAGATCACGACCGGCGGGCGCACGGCCACGTTGAGCACGTGGTGGCGCATCGCCTCCACCACCACGAACGAGTTGGCGAGCCCGGCCACCAGCCCCCCCAGCCCCAGCCCGGCCAGGACCAGATAGGCGGCCCGGCTCGATCGAACCGCCGCCCCCAGCACGAAGAAGAAGGCCAGCGGCTCCAGGATGTAGGCCCGCCAGAGGCCGGCCGCCTCCACGTGGAGGGGTGAGACCGCGACCCCCACCAGCCCCGCCAGGAGGAGGAGCAGGCCGGGATAGGTGTAGGGGGACCTCCAGACCAGCGCCTCGCCCGACCGCCACGTCTCCACCAGGAAGGCCACGACGGTGAGCCCGATCATGACCTCGAGCAGGGTGGTCGGGTAGAACCAGATGTGCCAGCGGACCACATAGGCGGGCGCGAGGGCGCAGGTCAGGACCGCCAGCCCGAGCGTGGCACGATAGGGAGAAGCAGCGGCGGTCGCCCGGGGCCCGGCGGCGTCACGGACGGCGATCGAGTCGCTGGCCATCAGAAATCGGGTCCTGCCCCGGCACCGGCGGAACGCCGCGGCCGGAGCGAACGGGAACACCTTGGGACATGGCTGAATGGAGACCGGGGACATTGTAGGCGGGCGCACGGACCCGGGTCCGGTCGCCCCTTCGCTCTCGACCGGGAGGCCGGGGTCCTCGGACCGGGCCTGATCCGCCGGTCGCGGCCCCCGGCCTCGGCCGGAGATCGGAGCCGAGTGGTCGGCAGACCCCGGCGCTCGTACCGCAGGCGGAGAGCATCCAGTGCCCATACGAGAGCAGATCGACGTCAGCGCCGCCATCCTGAACTGGAACGGCGGTGACCTGGTCGTGCGCTGCCTGCGCAGCCTGCTGCGCCAGACCCATCTTCCCGGGCAGCGCCTGGTGGTCGACAACGGCTCCAGCGACGGCTCGCTGGAACGGCTCCGGGCCGAGGACCCGGACCTCGAGGTCATCGCCAACCCCCGCAACCTCGGCTTCGCCCGGGCGGCGAACCAGGCGGTGGCGGCGGCCGGGGGTCGCTGGCTCCTGCTCCTCAACCTCGACGTGGAGCTGGAGCCCGACTACGTGGAGCGCCTGCTGGCCGCCGGCGAGCGCGAGCCCGGGGTGGGATCGGTCACCGGGAAGCTGCTGCGTCCGGGGGACGGGCAGGGGCCGCCCATCGTCGACAGCACGGGCCACCTGCTCTTCAGCAACGGCTGGGCGGCCAACCGGGGCGAGGCGCACCCCGACCAGCCCGCCTGGGATCGGCCGGGAGAGGTCTTCGGCGTGACCGCGGCCGCCCCCCTCTACCGCGTGGACGCCCTTCGAGACGCCAGCCACGGTTGCGCCCGTCCCTTCGACGAGCGCTTCTTCGCCTACATCGAGGACGTGGACCTGGACTGGCGCCTGCGCTGGTTGGGCTGGCGGGCCCGGTACGAGCCGGCCGTGGCCTGGCACCACCGCAGCGCCACCGGCGCTCGCCGCTCCCCGTTCATCCTCCGCCACATCCTGAAGAACCGGCTGCTGCTGGTGGCCAACAACGACCTCTGGCCGGACGGTCTGCGCCGCCTCCCCACCGTGGCCCTGTTCACCCTCCTCACCGCCGTCCAGTTCGGGCTGGAGTCGCCCCGGGCCCCGCTCGGGATCGCCGACGCCGTCCGCCTCCTGCCCGAGAGCCGACGTCGGCGGCGTTTCCTACGCGCCCGCCGGCGTGTATCGTCAGCGGAGATCCGCGCCTGGATGCAGCGGTTCCCCTACCGGCAGAAACTTGCCCAACGATTCTTCGGCGATCGCCGAGCCACAGGGTGAATCGAGAGGGTTCGACGACGTGCACCAGTTCAAGGTGAGGCGCCTCCCGAAGGCCCCCGTGCCGCCGGCCACCACCGGTCCCGACCGGGAAGGACCCCGCGTCCAGCTCCGCGACAACCGCGCCCTCAACCGCGAGCGGTTGCGCCAGCTGGTGCGCCGCGAGCTGACCGCCCGCTACCGGGGCTCGGTCATCGGGGTGGCCTGGTCGCTGCTGAACCCGGTCGTGTACATGATCGTGTACACGGTCGTCTTCTCCAAGTTCATGCGCTTCAACATTCCCGGCACGCCCTACCCCGTGTACCTGCTCTCGGGCCTGCTGGCCTGGAACTTCCTCACCCAGTCCATCAGCGCCTCGGTCAACAGCGTCCTGGGGAACGCGGTCCTGGTCAAGAAGGTGGCCTTCCCCTGGATCATGCTCACCGTGGCCACGGTCATCTCGGCCTTCGTCAACTACGCCATCAGCCTGATCCTGCTGGCGCCCCTGCTGATCTTCTTCCACGTTCCGGTGAGCCCGGCGCTGGCCCTGCTCCCGGTGGTGACGGCGGTGCTCTTCGCCTTCGCGCTCGGTCTGAGCCTGGGCCTGGCCGCCGCCAACGTCTACTTCCGCGACATCGAGTACCTGACCATGATCGCCATCCAGGTGTGGTTCTTCATGACCCCCGTCATCTACCAGCTGGACCAGATCCTGGCCGCCAGCCACGGCAGCCGGCTGTTCACGATCTTCCGCTGGATTCTGTACGTGAACCCCATGACCTGGGTCGTGAGCGCCTTCCAGGACGTGATCGCCTTCCACCGGTGGCCGACACACCGGCTGGGCCTGGTCTACGCCGCCGCGGTCGGGGCGCTGGCGCTGGGGGCGGGCATCGCCCTCTTCAACCGGCTCTCCCGCCGCTTCGCCGAGGAGCTGTGATGACGGTCGCGGTCCGGGTGCGCGACGTCGCCAAGCGCTTCCGCATCTACCATCGCCGCAACCTGACCCTGAAGCAGGCCCTGCTCCAGCGCCGGCGCGGCGTCTTCGAGGAGTTCCTGGCCCTCCAGGGGGTGAGCTTCGAGGTGGAGCACGGAGGAGCGCTGGGGATCATCGGGGAGAACGGCTCCGGCAAGTCGACCCTGCTCAAGTGCATCGTCGGCATCCTCGAGCCGGACGCGGGCAGCATCGAGACGCGCGGCCGGGTCGCTGCCCTGCTCGAGCTCGGCGCCGGCTTCCACCCCGAGTACACGGGGCGCGAGAACGTCTACCTGAACGGGGCTTTGCTGGGGCTTCCCCGCCGCTACATCGACGGCGTCATGGACGAGATCGTCGAGTTCAGCGAGCTGCAGCGGTTCATCGACAACCCGGTGCGGACCTACTCCTCGGGCATGTACGCGCGGCTCGGCTTCTCCATCGCCGTGCACCTCGACCCCGACATCCTCGTCGTCGACGAGATCCTGGCCGTCGGCGACGAGGCCTTCCAGCGGCGCTGCTACGACCGCATCGCCCGCATGCGGGCCGAGGGCCGCACCCTGATCATGGTCTCGCACGCGCTGGAGCCGATCCAGGAGTTCTGCACCGACTGCATCTGGCTCGATCGCGGCCGCGTCCGGGAGCGGGGCGCGGCCCCGGCCGTGATCGCCCGCTACCTGGCCGAGGTGAGCGCGCGCGAGTCGGCCCTGATGGCGAGCGAGGTGGAGCGCGTCCACCAGCTGGTTCCCAGCGGCCGGGGAGGGGTGGGGGTGACCCGGGTCCGCTTCGAGGGGGCCGACGGCCCCACCCACGTCTTCGAGACCGGCGACCCCTTCGAGATGGTGATCGAGTACCATGCCCCCGCACGCCTGGAGGGAGCCCGCTTCAGCGTCGGTTTCCAGCGCGAGGACGGGGTCGTGGTCTTCTCGACCACCACCGACGACGTCGACTCCGCGGCCTCGAGCCTCCCTCCCACCGGCGAGGTCAGGCTGCGCATTCCCAGCCTTCCTCTGCTGGAGGGCCTGTTCCGGGCCAGCGTGATCATCAGCGACGCCGGGACCGGCGAGCCCTACACCGTCCTGGAGGGAGCCTTCCCCTTCCGCGTCCGCAGTCACCGGCTGAGGGAGCGGGGGGTGGCGCTGCTCGGCCATCGCTGGGAACTGCCCACCGCCGCCCACCGGCGTAGCGTCGAGGCATGACCGCGGGGAGTCCCGGGCCGGGAATGAACATCGGGCTCGTCACCGAGCGCATGCTCACCGGGTTCGGCGTCGACCTCTGCGTGGATCAGCTGGCCGCAGGCCTGGTGCGCCGGGGACATCGGGTCACCGTCTACTGCTCGGTGGCCGACCACACCTACCAGGACCGCCCTTACCGGCTGCGGATCACGCCGGTTCGGGCGACGAAGCTCTTCCCGCTCATGGACCGGCGCGGCCGCTCCTGGGCACGTCTCTTCGACCACGAGGGGCTCGACGTGCTCGAGATCCATTCCTTCCCGTTCTTCAGCGCCATCCCCCGTCTAACCACCCCCGTGGTCGCGGTCGACCACGGGGTGTCGTCGACCGCGGGCATGCCGCTCTGGCTGCGGACCGACTTCGCCTACGTGCGCTGGACCCTGTACCACCGTTACCTCCCCCGCGCCACCCGGCTGGTCACCATCTCCGAGTTCCTTCGGCACCGGATGCCGGGGAGGCTGGCGGAGCGGGCGGCGGTGGTGCCCTGGGGCTCCGAGCACTACTGGCGGCCGGTGGAGCCGGACCAGGCCCTGGCCTACCGGCGGAGCCGGGGCATCACCGACGACCAGGTCCTCGCCCTCTACGTGGGCCGGCTCAACCACAAAGGTCAGCCCTACAAAGGGGTGGCGGAGCTGCTGCAGCACCATCGGGCGCTGCGGGAAGAGGGGTTGCCGGTGGGCCTGCTCTGCATCGGCTACGGGAGCCAGGAGGACATCCGCGCCGTCGCCGCGGCCGGCGGGATCGCGGTCCTGAGCGCCCCGGCCGCCGAGATGGCGCTGGCCTACTGTGCCGCCGATCTCTTCGTCACCTGCTCGCGCTGGGAGGGGTTCGGCCTCCCCCTGCTCGAGGCCCAGCGCTTCGGCCGTCCCGCGGTGGCCTACGCCGCCGGCGCCCACCCCGAGATCGCCGTCGCCGGCGAGACCGCCCTCCTGGTCGGCTCGCCGGAGCAGTTCCGGGAGGCGTGGCGATCGCTGGTCACCGACCCGGAGCGGCGGCGGGCCATGGGGGCCGCGGCCGCCCGGCACGCGGCCTCCTACACCTGGGAGCGGGCGGTGGAGGCCCATGAGCGGATCCTGGCCGAAGCCGCGGCGACCCGGCCCCGCTCCCGACCGGCGGGCACGAGGCCGCCTCAGGAGGGCATCCCGCCGCTGGTCAGCGTCGTGGTGCTGACCTACGAGCCGGAGCCGGAGCACCTGGCCGCCTGCCTGGACTCGATCCGCTCCTCCGACTACCCGCGGGTCGAGCTGCTGGTCCTCGACAACGGCTCCAGCAACGGCGTGGCCGAGCGCCTGGTGGCCGAGCGGTCAGGGATCAGGTTCATCCAGATCGGCTACAACTCAGGGTTCAGCGCCGGCATCAACCGCGGCGTCCGTGAGGCCACGGGCGATTTCGTCTTCCTCCTCAACCCGGACGCGCGGGTGGAGCCACGGACGATCGGACTCCTGGTCGACGCCGCCCGGCGTCACCCCACGGCCATCGGCTTCGCCCCCAAGATGGTGTTCGCCCACGACCCCGAGTTGATCGACGCCATCGGTACCGCCATCGACCCTCTGGGCGCCGCCTTCAACCGGGGGATCGGGCAGGTGGACGTCGGCCAGTACGACCTCGAGGAGCCGGTCATGGGATGCTGCTTCGGGGCCGCCTTTCTGCGCCGTGAGGCCTTCGACCCGAGCCGGGTCGGCCCCCTCGACGAGGCGTACTTCATGTACTACGAGGACGTCGACTGGTGCCTACGCGCGACCCTCCAGGGGGAGGACTTCTGGTCCGTGCCCCGGGCGCGGGTGCACCACGTCCACTCCGCCACCACGCGCTCCCAGGCCTACGGGTTCAAGTATCGGTTGATCCAGCGCAACCTCTTCCACACCGTCTTCAAGAACTTCGAGAAGCGGCGGACGATCAAGGTCTTCGCCCTGCGCTCGCGCTGGCATCTGGTCAACGTGCTGCGAGGCCCCTATCGCCGGGAGAGCCTTCGCGTCCTCTGGGAAGGGTGGACCGGGGTCGTCCGCTACTGGGGGACGCGGACCCTGCAGCAGAAACGGCGGACGAGGGCGGACATCGACGCCTTCAAGCTCGGCTACGGCGAGCTGTCCTTCTTCGACCCCGTCGCCTACCGGCCGACCTACACCTGGGACACCCTGACCGCGATGCTGAAACGCCTCTACGCCGTCACGGGCGAGGCCCGGTGGGGCCGGGCCGTGGACTACCTCGACGTCGCCCTGGGCACGCCGCTGCGCTTCCGCCCGCGCGAGGTGCGGCAGCGGCTGGTCGAGATCGCCGGCCCCCTGCCCGAGCCGTTGCAGCGGTTCTTCACCATGCTGGAGCGGCAACCGGGCATGTTGGTCCCGGCGGACGGGGCCGTCGCCGGCCGGGCCGAGGCCGCACCGGCCGCGATCCGCTGACGGTAGCCGCCCGGTGGCGGGTGATCGAGGTGTGGCACGCTCCTCGCTCCGGGACCCCGCTCCCGGAGACGGCCCGGCACCGGTTGTCCGGCCCTTCGGGGATGGGACGGAAGACGAGCAACGCATCTGGTACGCCTGCCCCGATGCCGAGCAGCCCGCGGGCGGGGTCCAGGTGATCTACCGGCACGTCGACGACCTGAACCAGGCAGGTTACCGGGCGGCGGTCGTGCACGAGCGGCCCGGCTTCCGGTACCCCTGGGCGTCACCGGGAACCCCTGTCCTTTCCCGAGACGAGGTGGAGCCGGACCCGGCCAGCGACGTCGTCGTCTGGCCCGAGGTGTACGGGCCGGCGATCGGGAGCTGGGGCCCCGCCTGCCGGCGGGTGATCCTGAACCAGAACGCGTTCAACACCTTCGCCTCGTGCGATTTCTCCGACCCCCGGCCGCTCCCCTACCAGGACGGCCGCACCATCGCCGTGGTCACGATCTCCGAGCACAGCCGGCGTTGGCTCGAGTACGCGTTTCCCGGACTCCACGTCCATCGCATCACGGTCGCCATCGACGACCGCCTCTTCACACCTTCACCGGAGAAGGCGGCCCGGATCTGCCTCATGCCCCGCAAGGGAGCGGGCGCGGCCAACCAGGTGCTCCACATCCTCCGCCAGCGTGGGGCCCTGGAGGGTGTCGAGGTGACGCCGATCCATGGACAGCCGGCCGCCGAGGTGGCGCGCCTCATGCGCGGCTCGCTGATCTTCCTCGCGCTCAGCCAGGAGGAGGGCTTCGGGCTTCCGGCGGCGGAGGCGATGGCCTGCGGCTGCATCGTCGTCGGCTACGACGGAGGCGGAGGGGTCGAGTTCATGCGCCGGGGCCTGGCCCACGTCGTGCCCCCGGGCGACGTGATCGGGGTCGCGGCCCGCGTCGAGCAGGTGCTCACGGAGTGGCGGCGCCAGCCGGCCCGGGTGCTGGCCATGGGGCGGCGCGCCTCCGGCTTCGTCAGGGAACGCTACACGCTCGAGCGAGAGCGGGCGGACGTGCTACACCTCTGGTACGAACTCCTCCGATCCACCGGGGAGACGGCAAGACCCTGAGCTGCCGGCGAGGCGCTCCTGCCTGGAACCCCGGTCCGTCGACGACCGCTGGCCCGTGACCTCGCCTCCCCGTCAGCGCCGCCGCAGCCAGATGCTGGCACCCTCGTTCCGCAGGCACAGCGGCATGTGGCGTTCGAACCATTGGCGGTGGAAGCGCTCCAGGTAGGTGTTGAAGGCGACGATCTCGAACTCGCGGTTGAAGGCCAGGAAGGCACGGAGGAGGTAGGCCTCGGTCCACGCCCTTCCCTCGCGAATCCACTCCTCCGGGTATTCGAAGGGGTAGAAGACGTCGTGGAAGTGGACGTAGACTCCCGAGCGCAGCCGGGGCAGGATCTCGTTGAACAGGTGCTGCACGTCGCTGCCGACCTTGGCCACGTGGGTGGAGTCGACCACCAGAACGTCGTTCGCCTCCAGGCCGAGGAATTCCTTCAGCGGCACGTCCTGGAGGCGTGATCGCAACAAGCGGACCCTGGCGAGATCGCCCTCGCGGAGCAGGTCGAGCAGCAGGTCCGGGTAGGGGTCGACGAAGGTGCAGCGAGCCCGGTCGCCCAGGAAGCGCTCGTTGGTGTCGAGGATGACGCAGGACGAGTACCCGCATCCCACCTCGACGATCCGCCGCGGCCGGGCGTGGCGGAGCATGCAGTAGAGAAAGATCGCGTCCGAGTAGGAGTAGGAGGGGTTGTCGAACCAGTAGCGCAACCCCGGTTCCCGATCGATGGGGAACGGCAACTCCTGGTAGAGGTTGGCGAAGGAGCGCAGCAGCTCGAGCTGGCCCTGCTCGTTGAGCTCGATGCCGGGCAGCTCACGCGGGGGCGGTCCGAAGAGGCGGGCCCGGTCGCGCTCGATCTCCTCCAGCGAGGGCACCGGCGAGTAGTAGTGCCCGAGGGGCACGAACTGCACCGCCCTGGCGCCACCTCCCAGCAGTTCCCGCAGCCGGCCCAGCTCCTCGTCCCGGCTCTGCAAGAGCGCTTCGCGCTCGCGAAGGCGGGACTGCGTCGCCGCCAGCTCCGCCGCCAGCCGGTTCCGCTGGTGGATCACCCGCCCCATCACCGGCAGGTGTCGCGCCGCGGCGGCGGCCAGCCGCCGGACCCCTCTGGTCCCTGGATCGCTCATGGCGATGGACAGCACGTCGCTCACCTCCCTCCCCACGCCTGCCGGACGATCATCGAACCACGATCACCTGATCTCCGGGAAGGCGGTCCAGTCCACCCCGATCGAGGGATCGTCGTGGGGAATGCGGCCCTCGTCAGCCGGATCGTAGACCCGCGAGGTCACGTACAGCAGGTGGGTCAGCTCCAGCGCCCGGCAACCGTGCGCCACCCCGGGCGGGATGCGCAGGCAGCTCGGACCGTAGCGGTCCCCCATGAGCAGCATCATCGTCTCCCCACGGGTCGGCGACCCCTCCCGCAGGTCGTGGAGCCCCACCTTCAGGGCGCCGATGCAGTACCACCAGTCGGTCTGCTTCTGATGGATGTGCCAGGCCTTGGCCGTCCCCGGGTACATCAGCGAGTGGCTCCACTGGCCGAAGTGGGAAAAGAACCCGTCCGTCTCCCGGATGATCTCCCGGAAGAACCCCCGCTCGTCGGCGTGGGTCACCAGCTGCTTGATCTCCACACCCTCGATCATTCGCGCCCACCTCATCCGTGACCGGCCGACCCTATCCGCCCCGGCCGGGCCAGAGGCGAAAACCTCGCATCGACGCTAGAACCCTACCTCTTTCACCCGGGCTGACGGGCCCGACCAGCCGGCCGGCAAACCCGCCCGCGTCCGACCTCGCCACGGCCGAGCGACACCTGCGCCTGGGCGGGACCGGGCGCATCGCCTCGAACATGCTCGCGCCGTGTCACAACGGCGGGCGCGGGAGGTCGAGGAGGCCGTCGTCGACCGGGGCTGGCTCGCCGTCGCGGTGCGTTCCGTGGAGGAGTGGCCCTCTCATCCGCAGGGCACGGCCGTGGCCACCTTGCCCCTGGTGAGGTTGGAGGCTCAGAGCGGCGCCCGCGCCGTCCGCTGGCCCGTCATCATCCCCGGGCGTGCTCCTCCCCACGGCCGGGCTGCGCTGCTCGACCTGACCCGTGTGCCGGCGGGGCCGGCCGCCACGCAGGCGCTCGCGCTGTTCGGAGCCGAGGTGCCGCGCGTGGACAGCCCGCGCCTCCCCGAGGACCCGCTCGTCCACCTGACCACCGGCTTCGGCAAGCGGTCGACGTTGCTCGACGCGCGGCCGTGCCGCCTTCGACGAGCCGGTGGCCAGCCCCGACGTGATCGTCCTCGGCTACCGCCCCGGCGCCCTCGACCGCCACGGCCTCCGCCCCACCGACCCGCTCCGGCGCCATCCCGGCCTCGTCACGACCCTGCGAGCGTGGGGCGGCCGAGGCCTCTTGGGCGGACCGACGCGGATTCGACAGCCCGGTCCAGGCGGCGGCCAGCATCGCCCGCCTCGAAGTGGACGACGGCCCGGAGCAGCGTACGGGGACGTGCGGCACGATGGGCCAGCCCTCAGCGCTGGCCGCTGGATCCCGCCACGCGGGCCCGACGGTTGCCGTAGCCGCCGGTGTAGGCGGCCACATCCAAAGCCAGGCCGATCACCAGCAGAAGCCAGTCCAGGCCGACCACACCCCCTGGTGCGACGACGACGTACGCCAGGGTCGTCCAGGGCAGGAAGATGAAACCGAGCAGCGGCCAGATGAACGTGGCGAAGGTGGCCTGCCAGCGCAGCGGCTGCAGGAGCCACCAGACCACGATCGCGGCGCGTGGCCCCAGCAAGACCAGTACGGCCAGCAGGCAGCACACCGATCGCTCACCTCCTTGTCCTCGAGGATCCGGCCTGGCTGGCGGCCACGACGTGCACGCCGACTTCGCACGCCGGACTCCCCGACATCGTGCTCGGCGGCCGGCGGCACCGACGCTGGCGGAACGATCCCAGGCACGAGCCACCCCGGACCTCGGGCACGCCTGAGGCCCGGTCACGGCCCGGGTGCTCGCCCGCCCGTGACGTCCCGCCGTTGGTGGACGCAGGTCCGCCCGGCCCTGCAGCCCATCGTAGGGCGGAGGGCTCCTCATCCTTCGGGGCCCTTGCCGGTAGCGTGACAAATGGTTGACCATGCCCCACTCGGACCGCCTCGGATCCAGTCCATCCTGCCTGCTCCGGGCGAGGTGCAACGAGCCCTAACGATTCCAGCAAGAAGAGCATGTCATCAACCTGGATTCCGTCCCGAAATCGACGTTGAGATCCGATTCAACCCGGGTCCAGCCGACTCTATGTGCAAACGCGAAAGCTGAACACGAGCTGGAGCGGGCGACGGGAAGGGGCATGGAGGTGGTGTGGGAGGAGAACCTGGAACCGGAGGGTCTCGGGATGGGATGGAGAAGATGGCGGTGCGGTTGCCGTGAACGATCGCGCCCGGCCGGCTCCAGCTCGCATGCGCCGGGGCGCTCGTGATCTCGATCGAATCGGGAGCAAGGTGCTGGTGGATGCGATCGCCAGGCGAGCGGAGAACGTGGCCGAGATCGCAAGTACGGTTCCCAGAGAGCGGCGGCGGGACGCCCCGGACATCGATTGGAACCGGGTCGCGGCGTGCGAGATCGGTCGGTGGCTCGACGACGACCCGCTGGATGAGAGCCTGCGCCAGCTCGTGGAGGACGAACTCCCGTGCCGCAAGGACATCACCGACCGGCCCTCAGCGATGAGGCCTGAGGATACCGGCAGCCGACCTGATGGACGCCTCGCCGGACGCCCGTCTCCGGGCCCCGTCGTGGCGATGCCGATCTCGAGACCTCACCGGTGCACCAGGAAGCGCTTGGCCCATCCGGGAGACCAGTCCCGGCCGGGGTCTCGCCGGCGCTCAAAGGGGCGGTGCCGCCCACCAGATCGATCGCGCTCAACCTGACCACCCCACCCCCGGAACACCGCCCAACGCGGCGCCGTCCTTCCTCGGCTGTCAGCCGGGAGAACCCGAACTCCACGAAACGGGGTCGCGGTTCCAGCCGAGTCGGCGCCGCCGTGAGCGAGATCCGGTGGTCGGCAGGCGCGGCGGCTCCCGGCAGCCCAGCCCCGCGCGCACGGAACGCCGCCGTCGGGATCGGCCGCGCTGTCCCGGTCCCGACCCCGGTCGCGCGCGACTTCGACCTCCATCTCGCGGTCGGTGAGGAGGCGGGTCGCCGGGCGCACGACCGCACCGGTTGGCCGGATGCCACCTATGCTGTCGGCCATGGCCGCGCGCGAACTCCAGGTCCTGGCCCGTGGTCTCTCCTTCCTCGAAGCGCCGCGCTGGCACGAGGGTCGGCTCTGGGTCTCCGACTTCTACACCCACCGGGTGCTCCGCTTCGCCCCTGACGGCACCGCCGAGACGGTGGTGGAGGTGCCCGGTCAGCCCTCGGGGCTGGGCTGGCTGCCCGACGGCCGTCTGCTCATCGTCTCCATGCGCGACCGGAGGCTGCTCCGGCTCGACCCGGCGGGACTCGCGCTCCACGCCGACCTGCACGACCTGGCCAGCTGGCACCTGAACGACCTGGTCGTGGACACCCGGGGCCGGGCCTACGTGGGCAACTTCGGCTTCGACCTGATGGCGGCCGCCGACCCCGCCCCGGCCAACCTGGTCAGGGTCGACCCGGACGGAACCGCCACCGTGGCCGCAGAGCACATGCTGTTCCCCAACGGCTCGGTGATCACGCCCGATGGGCGCACCCTGATCGTGGCCGAGACCGTCGGGCAGCGGCTGACCGCCTTCGACATCGCCCCCGACGGCTCGCTCGTCAACCGCCGGGTCTGGGCGGCCTTCGGCGAGCCGCCCACGGCCCCCGACTTCGCCACTGCCTTCACCCAGGTCCACGTGGCCCCGGACGGGATCTGCCTCGACGCCGAGGGCTGCGTGTGGTTCGCGGACGCGTTCGGTCAACGGGCGGTGCGGGTCCGGGAAGGGGGCGAGATCGTGGACGAGGTCTCCACCGGCCAGCTGGGGTGCTTCGCCTGCATGCTCGGCGGCGACGACGGAACCACGCTCTTCCTCTGCTGCGCCCCCACCTTCGTGGAGCACGAGGCCAGCGCCAACCACCGCGCCCAACTGCTCTCCTGCCGGGTCGAGGTCCCCCACGCCGGCCTGCCCTGAGCCCGACTGAGGTGACCCGTCGCCAAGCGGTCCAGATCGGCCGGCGTCAGAGAGAATGCGTGGCCGGCGAGGAACGTCGCCGGGCAGGGGACGGCGCCCGTGCGCCTCGATGACGCGCCGTGGTCGGGCACAGCGGGACAGGCAGTGGATGAGGACCGGGTAGGAGCCAGGGGGGTCGAGCGGTGACGAAACTCGGGCTGACGCTCCACGAGCAGAGCGGCTCCCGGTGGAGGTCGGCGAATCCGTGGCAGCGCCGGTCCTCCACGGCAGGCGGCCACGCCCCGCCTGTCCCTTTCCACGCCCACCGCGCCATCGCTGGAGACCCGACCCCGACGGTGGAAACCTACCCCAGGCTCATTCCTCCCGGCCGCCCAAGGAGCCTCGTAGCCGATTGCGCAGTGGGTGACGACCCGCCAGCTCCATCTGTCGGCGCCGGTGGTACTCGAGGTCCGCCTCGCTCCCGAAGAGCCGGCGCGCAGGGGAAAAACGCACCCGGAGCTGCATGCCGAGGATGCGGAGGGCGTCCCGGGCGCGGATCTTCTTCCCCTCCTTCCGGGAGCGGGTGATGTACGTGATTGGGACCTCGTGGAAGCGGTACCCCAGGCGGAGCACCTTGGCCACGATCTCGGTCTCGATCTCGAAGCCCCGGCTCTGTAGGTTCAGCCGGCGCCACAGTTCGGTCCGGAGGACCTTGTAGCCGCTGAGCAGGTCGGTGATGTAGCAGTTGAAGAGCAGGTTGAGCAGCGTGGTTAGCAGGTGGTTGCCCTTGACGAACCAGTAGCTGTAGGCGGTGTGGGCGCCGAACCCGCGCACGCCGTTGACCGCGTCGGCCCGGCCGTTGAGCAGCGGCGCCAGCAGCGCGGGATAGTCGTCGGGATCGTACTCCAGATCGGCGTCTTGAACCAGGGCGAAGGGGGCGGTCAGGTGCGGGATGGCCAGCCGCAGAGCGGCGCCCTTGCCCCGGTTGCGCTCCTGACGAAAGGCCCGCACCCGCGGCTCCCGGACGGCGACCTCCTGGATCACCTCCCAGCTGCCGTCGGTGGAGCCGTCGTCCACGACGACCACCTCCTTCACCTCCGGCCGCCGGAGCACGTGGGCCAGGATGGTGCCCACCGTCGGAGCCTCGTTGTAGACGGGCATCATGACGGACAGGGGAACCCTGGTATCGCTTCCCATACCAAACCCTCGGCCTCTTAGCTGAGATCACTACCATAACCTTCTCTGTCCGGTTCTGTCCGCACCGATCTTGCCTACGGTCGAGGGCGCGGACGCCACCGCCGGAAGCAGGCCTCCGCTCTGAACTGGTGAGGCTCGATCGCCGACCTGGAATCTTCATCGGCCACGTATCACGGGCGCTCGCGCAAGCCTCTTCCCGGTGCCGTCCACGGATAGGCGAGGAGACGGTCACGTCCCGGCCATGAGCATCCATCTTCTGTCAGCCGGCCGCGGCGCCCAGGGTTCTGGCCTGTGGCTTAGGTCTCGTTGATCTGATGCTCGAGGCCGCTTCCCTGCAGCCATCGTCCCGTGCCCCGCGGAGGGCCAATGGGCTAGAATCTGCAGGCCTGACGGCAGCCGGCTGCCATTGGTACGCCCGGTACCGCTCGCCAGGGCGGGGAAGCGGGTGGATCGGGAGGGGGCCATGTACCGATATCACTGCATATGCGGCTTGTCATCTCGGTGCCCTACCAGCACGTGTCAGGTGGGCGATTCCCCCCTGCGCCATTCCACCTTCTCCACCGATAAGTTCTCCAACGATCCACTTCACGAGGTATAATAAGGAACTTTTCGATTTTCACTTCGCATCCATGCCACGTGCTACCCATCTCGACCATCTGCGCCTTTCGTCGGTTACTTCCGTCCCACTATCTCCCACAATACCCCTATCGCTTATTAATCCACTGCAAATGAGGCGGTATCTACTCATGATATTATCATCATTTGCCAATCACTATTGGGTCAATAGCCCCGCAATCAACCACAAGCTACGACCTCGAAAGCCACATCCCCGTCCTTTCTCGTGTGTCAACAGTGGACACTTAGCATGCCGGTCTGACGCAGCGAGGCGGCTCCTGCCTTGATGTCCTGGCGCCGCCTTCTGACCGTAAAGCTTCTTGCAGCACGGTCTGCTCGTTATCGCAACGACTCAATATCGGCCGAAGCAACGTATTCAGAGTCGGCCATGTCATCACTCGGACAGGTCGTAATCATCTGGCTTGGAACACGTATTGCCTTTGGCATTTTGACATATTTCGCTATCGTGTACGGTAGCCAGTACACCACGCACGGCCTGCAACGAGCGTGGCTTCTCAATGGCGGAGTCACGCATTTCAGCCAATTTCTCATCGCCTGGCAACAGTGGGATGCAGGCTGGTACGACCGGATCACGTTGCACGGCTACGATACTCAGTCTGTTGCTTTTTTCCCTCTCTACCCTCTTCTGATCAAAGCGCTCCTCACCGCACTTTCATTGCTACCAATCAGCTCTCAGTCTTCGGTCTCATTGTCAGGAATACTGGTCTCTAATTTGTGCGCCTTGGTTGCGTTCGCTGCCATCTTCCTACTGGCCAGCAATGAGTCTGGGACGCCACGGATTGCCATCCTAACGCTCCTATTCCTCCTCAGCTTCCCATACGCTTTCTTCTTGACTGCTCCCTACACAGAATCGACTTTTCTTGCCGCGGCGGCGATTGCACTGCTCTGTGCACGACGCGGCCGTTGGCTCCCAGCTGCCATTGCCGCCTATCTCGCCACTCTCTCCCGAAGCACTGGAATTATCCTGCTCGCACCTCTCGCCTGGGAATACGCTCGCCAGCACGGTTGGTTGGCACTGCGTGCGTGGACAGGTAGCTGGTGGAGCAGGCTCGAGCGTTGGCGTCAGGTCTTCGCTTTTGCCGTACTCACCCTGGCGGCGCCACTCGCAGTTCTCACCTACATGAGCTACCTCCAGTGGCGTTTCCACAATCCCCTTGCTTTCGTCGCAGCCCTGAAATCACCTGAATGGGGCCGTCAAGCCATGGTACCGTGGCAAGCCATACCTCTGTATATAGACCGGTTCATGGCGCAACCCCACTACGGATTCTGGTGGAGTGAGATGCTTCTCGAAGGGTTTCTCATTGCTGCCTTTCTCGGCATCACCGCTGCCGCTGCTCGCACCCTTCCCTTCTCCTTGACTCTCTACACAGTCGGGCTCTTGCTGCTCGTCATCACTGCCCCGACGATCCGCTACGATCCTCTACTGTCATCGGGACGATATCTCCTCGTATCGATACCTACCTTTTTTGCCCTGGCACACGCCCTCGACCGGCATCCAGCCGTCGGCTGGTCAATTATCTTTGCCGGCACAATGCTCCAAGCGGGCTTTGTCACTCTATGGTTGACAGGTGCATGGGTGGCCTGACCAATATGTTACTGCAGAGCAGACTGCTCAGTCCTCACGCGATTGGCATCAGCCATAGTGCTGACATCGGCAGCCGTCTATCGACGTCACCGCTATTACGCTCAGCTCTGTCGTGCCGTAGGGACGTCGGCAGAGCAGTAGCGCTTCGCCGGTCAAACCCTCTCCGCAGTACATCTCATCGCTGTATATCGCGCCTCTGGGGGGAACAATGTCAAAAATGGATGAATCCATAGCGTCAACTGCGGGAACGCAGGTCGATGTGGTGATCCCTGTCTACAACGAAGAGAGGGTTCTGGAGGAGAAGATTCACGAACTTCATGACTTCCTTTCATCCGTAATGTACGTGCCATGGCAAATCGTCATTGCCGATAATGCGAGCACCGACAAGACCCGCGAAGTCGCCCAAAAACTGAGTCGCGATCTTCAACATGTCAGCACTCTGCATATTCCCCACAAAGGACGCGGGCTCGCACTGAAGACGGCCTGGGGACAGAGCCTCGCCTCCGTAATGACATACATGGACGTTGACCTGTCGACCAATCTCAATAGCTTCTTGCCGTTGATCGCACCTATCCTCAGCGGACACTCTGACATTGCGATCGGCAGCAGGCTTCGACGCGGAGCTCGTGTATCGCGACGCTTCAAGCGAGAATTCATCTCACGTTCATATAATCTGCTGGTTAAGTTTGTCATGCATTCTCACTTCAGCGATGCACAGTGCGGTTTCAAGGCCATCAGTGCACGCGCAGCGAGATTGCTGCTCCCCCGGATCGAGAACAACACGTGGTTCTTCGATACAGAGCTACTCTTGCTGGCTGAGCACATGGGCCTTCGAATATTCGAGGTTCCAGTGGACTGGATAGAAGACCTCGATTCTCGAGTCAACATCCCTAAAACAGTAATGGAAGATGTGCAGGGATTGTGGCGCATGCGTCTCAAGTTGTGGTTTCAACGTGACTCATTGCGTGAGCTGGAACCAGTGCCAGTATCGGAATCAGCATCGAGGTAAGGAGCAATGGGGAAGTTGGAAGTCAGAGATAGCACACGCCCTGGATACTTCGATGTCCATGCGAGGAAGTACCAGGAGACGCTCGATTCCAATCTGGCTCTGATTGGTGAGACGGGCGAAGCATTCGTCGAATACAGGATGAACTATCTGCGCCGCCGGCTTCCTCTGCTACCACGACGTGTGCTCGACTTCGGTTGTGGTATCGGCATGGCCATTCCGCATCTGTTGGCGGCGTTTCCGGGTTGCGAGGTGGTGGGGGTAGACGTATCCGAGGAGTCGGTCAAAGTCGCTCGCTCGCGCCTTCGTGATGATCGAGCTCGGGTGACCTTGAACGACGATCTGGTTGCCGATGGATTCGATCTGGCATACGCTTCCGGGGTGTTCCACCACATCGAGTCGGAACATCGTCTGGAAGCTGCCCGTTACATCTTCAGAGCGCTTCGTCCAGGTGGCGTTTTCGTTCTGGCTGAGCACAACCCCTGGAATCCGGTCACGCGCCTTCTGGTCAGAACCTGCGCTTTTGATGAGGGCGTCCAGCTGCTGCGACCGAAAGTCGCCCGCCGGCTCCTGGAAGACGCTGGCTTCAACATCTGGTGTTTGGACTTTGTCGGCTTTTTCGCTGGTCCGCTGCGATCGTTGAGGTCCATCGAACGGCATCTGGCGTGGTCACCGGTCGGTGCGCAGTACATCGTGCTCGCGCGGCGCGAGCAATAGGCGATGCCGCACGCTTCAGAGGTCAGGACTCGAGTGACGGCACGTGAGGCCCTACGGGACTTGCTGTCGAGGTGTGAGCCGGTCGCGGGGGGAACGCCTACTCCCCGGCGCCGCTTGCCGCCCGGCTGCCCTCCAGCGGACGGTAGTTGCGTCGGTAGTACTCCCAGTACTCCCCCGACTTGAGCGGCCGCCACCAGTCCTGGCGCTCCAGGTACCACCGCACCGTGATCTCCAGCCCCCGCTCCAGGTCCACCGTCGGCCTCCAGCCCAGGGCCCGGATCTTGCTCGCGTCCAGCGCGTAGCGGTAGTCGTGGCCGGGGCGGTCGGCCACGTACTGGATCAGGCTGCGGGGCCGGCCTACCAGGTCGCAGATCAGCCGCGCCAGCTGGTTGCCGCTGGTCTCCACCTCGGTGCCCACGTTGTAGACCTCGCCCGGCGGCGCCTCGTGCAGGACCAGGTCGATGGCCCGGCAGTGGTCCTCCACGTACAGGTAGTCCCGCACCGCCGTGCCGTCGTTGTAGAGCGGGATGGGCAGCTCGTCGATGGCGTTGGTGATGAACACCGGTACCGACTTCTCGGGGTACTGATAGGGTCCGTAGGTGTTGGAGCCGCGGGTCACGAGCAGGGGGAGTCCGTGGCTGATGGCGTAGGCCCGGGCGAGCTGCTCACCGCCCGCTTTGCTGGCCGAGTACGGGCTGCGGGGAGAGAAGGGATCGTCCTCGCGTCGGCGGCCCTCGGGGACGTGCCCGTACACCTCGTCCGTGCTCACCAGCAGGAAGACCTGGTGCCGGTGCCGCCTCGCCGCCTCGCAGAGCACCGCCGTACCCAGCACGTCGGTGGTGACGAAGGCGAAGGGATCCATCAGCGAGCGGTCGACGTGGGTCTCGGCGGCAAAGTTGACGATGGCGTCGACCTCGGCCGCCAGCTCGTCGGTCAACCGCCGGTCACAGATGTCACCCTGGATGAAGCGGAATCCCGGCTGGCCGTCGAACTCCGCCAGGTTGGCCGGGTTGCCGGCGTAGGTCAGCTTGTCCAGCACCCAGATCTCGGTCCCCGGCCGCTCGCGACGGAGCAGGCGGACGAAGTTGGAGCCGATGAACCCGGCCCCGCCGGTGACCAGGAGACGCGAGAAGCGCCGGCTCACCGCGCCGCGCTCCTACGACCTCGGCCCACCGGGGAGCGAGACGTCCGAGGGCTGGGCCCGGCCGGCCCGCGGCCGCTCCACGGCGCCGCCATCCCAGTCGTCGTCCCACTCCCGGTTGACCCCGTGGGCGCGGACGAAATCGTTGACCTGGTAGTAGGCGTCGATGGACTCCCCGGCGTCGCCCCAGAAGCCCTCGATCACGTCGTACTCCATCGAGGAGCGCTCGATGTAGTGGTTGTTGACGTCGGTGATCTCCAGCTCCCCGCGGCCCGACGGCTCCAGGGTGGGGATGACGCGGAACACGTCCGGATCGTAGAAGTACACCCCGGTGACCGCGAAGGGGCTGGGGGGATCGGTGGGTTTCTCGACGATCCGCCGGATCCTCCCCTCGCCGTCGAACTCGACCACACCCAGGTGGCGCAGATGCTCGGGCTCCGGCACCCGGGAGAGGAGGACCCGTGCTCCCCGGCCCTGGCGCTCGAAGGCCTCCGCCGCCGGCCGCAGGCTGCGCTCGAACACGTTGTCGGCCAGCATCACGACCACCAGGTCGTCCTCGACGAAGTGCTCGGCCAGGCCCAGCGCCTCGGCGATGCCGCCGGGCCGCTCCTGGTAGGCGTAGAAGAGCCGGCGGATACCGTACTCGCGCCCGTTGCCGAGCAGGCGGAAGAACTCCCCGGCATGGGTGCCGCCGGTGACCAGCATCAGCTCGTCGATGCCGGCCCGGACCAGGGCCTCGATGGCGTAGCAGACCATGGGTCGGTCGTAGATGGGGAGCAGGTGCTTGTTGGTGATGCGGGTCAGCGGGTAGAGCCGGCTGCCCGTACCCCCCGCCAGGATGACGCCCTTCAAACCGGAGGGCATTCTACTCAGCCAGCCCGGCCACGAGCGCCTCCAGGGAGTCCACCAGCCTCGGGCCCGGCCGGTTGAAGTGGGCCGAGCCGTCGAAGACCAGCACGCGCCGGGCGCCGGTCCGCGCCATCTCCTCGCGAAGCCGCCCGGCCTCGGCGCGGGCTCGATCCTCGGTGAAGCCGCACGGGGCCACGATCAGCACCTCGGGCCGGGCGGCGGCCACGTCGTCCCAGCCGACCGGCGCGCTCGGCCTCCCCGGCCGGGCCAGGGGGTCCTCCACCCCGGCCAGGCGCAGGAGGTCCGGGGTCCAGTGGCCGGCCGGGTAGGGCGGGTCGAGCCACTCCAGGAAGACGCCACGCACCGGGGGCCGGGGTGCAGCGGCGGCCGCGGCCGCGATCCGGCGGCGTAGCTCGGCCAGCACCGGGTCGGGGTCCACCCCGCAGGCCCACCCCAGCTCGGCGATGCCGTCGAGGACGTCCTCCAACGAGTGCGGGTGCTGGCGCAGGACCCGGACCCCGCCCAGCTCCCGCTCCACCTGTCCCCCCGGCACCGCGCAGACCTCGCAGACGTCCTGCACCACCACCAGGTCCGGCCGTAGCTCCCGGATTCGGACCGCGTCGACGGCGTAGAGCTGCTCGCCCGCCGCCACCGACTCCCGCACCCGGGCCTCGATCGCTCCCCCGTCCAGGCCCTCCAGCTCGAGCCGGGAACGCGTGACCCGGGGCAGACGCAGGACTTCGGCCGGATGGTCGCACTCGTGGCTCACCGCCACCAGCCGGCCGCCCAGCCCCAGCGCCCACAGCGCCTCGGTCGCACCCGGGAGCAGGGACACGATCCTCATGACCGCCACCGACCATGGTAGGCGGGTCGAGCAGAAGCTCCCGGAGCCGGAGATCGGGCCTCGGTCGGAGCACCGGGCGAATCCTCGCACCGGCCGGCCCGTCGCCTCGGGCCGTTCGGCCGGTCTCCGAAACCCACCGGCGGGCAGGGATGGACCGTCCCCACCCTGGTGGCATCGCGCGATACGCGGATCACCGGCACGGTCACGCCCCGCAGCTGCCGCCGGACCGTCGTGTGGTGCCCCTCGGCCCATGGTCGTGGCCTGGCGACGAGTGCGCCCACCGTCCCGCGCGCGACGGGGGCCGGCCCCGGCAGCCTCTCAGCGCAGGTGACGGCGCAGGTACTCGAGCTGCTTCCGCAGGTCCGGGGAGAGGGCTGCCTCGCCGCTCAGCAGGTCGAGGTGATCTCGCAGAGCGGCCAGGAGGTCGGAGATCGCCGGCTCGGCATCGTCGCCCGATCCGAAGACGCCGGTGACCGCATCCACGATGATCACCTGGCCCTCGGTGAACTCCACCAGAACGGGCACCGGCTCCCGCACGCTCTCATGGCTCACCGGGAGGAGCGGCACGGTGAGCGGCTGCGAGTGGGCGGTCGTCGCCGGCACCGCCGCCGGCACGGCGCTGGCGGCGGGCAGGAGAACGATCGAGGCCGCAACCCACGCCGGAGGGGAGGGCGCTCAGCCGACGTATGTGGCACCGCCGACGTCGTCCCGGGCGAAGAGGAACATGGCCGCCAGCCCCAGCACCATGACCAGGATCGCCAGCCAGCGGTGCCGCCGCAGCCACCAGGCCGCGAGGAAGAAGGCCGGCCACGCCTCCAGCAGGTACCGGTTCATGGCGTACACGTTCCCGGCCGTGGGCAAGGGGAACACCAGCATGGCGGCGATCCACACCACCTGGGCCAGGGGGAGCCGAAGCCAGCCCAGGGCCGAGCAGAGGGTGGCCCAGATCGTCATCAGGCCGTCCACGATCTGCACCCGGGGGCCGATCTCGGTCACCGGCGAGGGCCGGATCCGCAGCTCGGCCAGCACGCCCCAGCCCAGCCGCCGCATCAGCGTCCAGTAGCTGCCCAGCGGGTTCGAGGGCCGGTGCCCCCAGTTCAGGGCCTGCATGTGCACGTAGAGCAGGGGATCGCCGAACGCCGCCCAGGTGTAGACGGGGAAGGCGGCGACGCCCGCCAGCAGCACGGCCATCCCGAGCAGAGCCGCCCCCACCGGCCGCGGTCGTGGCCCCTGCAGCCAGATGACAAGGAAGGCGACGACCAGGAAGGCCCCGGCCAGCCGGGTCGTGCACGCCACCGCCCCCGCCAGCCCGGCCAGCGGCCACCGCCCCTGCTGCGCGAAGAGGAAGGCGAGCGCGGAGGCGGCGATGAAGGTGGACTCGGCGTAGCCGGTGCTGAGGAAGAGGGCGCTGGGGGCGGTCAGCAGGAGCGCGCACCCGAGCAACGCGACCCCGGCTCCCAGCTCGGGCCGGTAGAGCTTCCAGAGCGCGACCAGCGCCGCCACCAGGCTCAGGTTGGCGGCCAGGAGCAGCGAGGCCACCAGCAACGGATCGTGGCCCATGGGCGACGCCGGCGTCAGCGGCGGGGAGGGGACGTAGCCCGGGTTGAGCCAGTGGCCGACCGTCTTCAGCGGCTCGTAGAAGAGCGCCGCGAGGAGCGGGTAGCCGGGGTAGAAGCCGCCCTGCAGGCCGTGCCTCGAGTACCAGCTGGTGACCACGATCTCGTACCAGTGGGAATCCCAGCTGTTGCCGGCGGCCCGGACCGCCTCCAGGAGGTTCCCGTGCTCGCCCAGAGCCATCCCGGCCAGCATCACTCCTCGGGTGAGGACGAAGAGACCGGCCAGGACGAGGCCGGGATGGAGCCGCAGGGGGCGGTCGACCAGCAGCGAGACGTTCACCGGCAACGTCCGCCGAGGAGCCGTCACGCTCGGGCCTCCACGGGCGGGCCGTCTCCCAGGCAGCCGCTCAGACCGAACCGGGGCCTCACCGTCACCAATCGCTCCGTCCAGCGCAGCCCGCACCGGGCGGCCCGCCGATGGCACACCCCTGACCGCGCCGCGCGCTCCACACGCCCAACGCGCCCGCCGGGGGTGGGGTTACGACCGGGGCATGCGACGCCGGCGCGGTGGGCCGTCGGCCGCGGGCGGCCGGGGTTCCCCGGTCCGAAGAACGGCTCGAGGCGTCGAGATGTCGAGTACCTGCGCTCGACCGATGGTTTCCCCACAAGATGCTGCGCCCTTCGCCTGTTGCCGGCTGCGGGCGTTCCCAGGATGTGGCAAACTGCGGCCAGCAGATGCGCCGCGCCGAGCCCTGGCCGAGGGCCATCCTGCACGTGGACCTCGACGCCTTCTACACGTCGGTGCACCAGCGCGACGAGCCGGGACTGCGGGGCAAGCCGGTGGCCGTGGCCGGTCGTTCACGCCGCGCCGTCGTCATGGGCGCCTCCTACGAGGCGCGCTCCTTCGGGGTCCACTCGGCCATGCCCCTGCACGAGGCGCTGCGCCGGTGCCCGGAGCTGGTCGTGATCCCGCCCCAGCAGAGCCGCTACCGGGAGGCCAGCCGGCAGGTGCAGGCCATCCTCCGCCGCTTCGCCGCGCCGGAGAAGATCGAGACGGTCGCGCTCGACGAGGCGTACCTCGACATCACCGCCCGGACCCGCCACGGGACCTCGGCCCCGGAGGAGGTGGCGCGCCGCATCAAGTACAGCATCCACACCGAGGTCGGTCTCACCGCCAGCGTGGGCGTGGCCACCGGCAAGCTCGTGGCCAAGATCGCCGGCGCCAGCCGCAAGCCGGACGGACTGGTGACGGTGCTGCCGGGCATCGAGGCCGATTTCCTGGCCCCGCTCCCGGTCGGAGCCATCCCCGGCCTGGGGCCGAGGACGGAGGAGCGGCTGCGCTTGATGGGCGTGCGCACCGTGGGCGACCTCGCCCATCACGAGACCCAGAGGTTGATCCAGGCCTTCGGCGCCGGGGGAGCGCTGTTGCAGCGGCTGGCCCAGGGTCGCGACCGCTCCCCGGTCGTCGGCTCGCGCCCGGCGCGGACGATCAGCGCCGAGAGCACCTTCGAGTACGACGTGACCGACCGTGAGGAACTCGAAGTCGCCCTGCGCCGGCTGGTCGACCGCGTGACCCGGCGGCTGGTGGCCGACGGGGTGCGCGCGCGCACGGTCTCGGTCAAGCTCAAGCTGCCCGACTTCCGGCTGGTGAGCCGCCAGGTGAGCCGGACCAGCCCGACCGACGACCCCGAGGTCATCTTCCGGGCCGCGCGCGCCGCCCTGGAGCGATCCCACCTGGAGTCCCGGCCGGTGCGGCTCATCGGCGTCGGGCTCTCCGGCCTCGAGCACCCCCGGCCCGAGGTCCAGATGACCCTCTTCGACTGAACCCATCTGGACAGCTGGCCCGCCATGCCCTTCCGGGAGACCGCCCGGGCCGTGACGGGCACCTCCGACGGCCCGGCCGGGATCGCCCCTCAGCGCCCCACGCTGGCCCGAGCCGTGTCGAAGGTGACGGCCGACGGGTGGTCCTCCTCGGGCCGAGCGGTAGCCCGCCGTTCGCGTCGGAGCGGCGGCACCAGCGACAGCGCCAGCAGCGCCGCTCCGGCGGCGGCCAGCACCAGCCAGGGCCACCAGCCACCCGGGGGCGCCCACTGAGCCACGGGCGGGAAGACCAGGGGTCCGTGTCGTCCCACCGCGTAGCGCCGTCCCTCGTACCAGAGCGCCACCAGCTGGAGGACGGCAGCACCGGCGCCGAGCAGCAGGGTGTCCAGCCGCGGTCGCAGGCCGCTGCGCTCCAGGGCCACCCCCGCCACCAGGGGCACCATGGCCAGCGCGGGGAGCAGGTACATCCCGCCCGTGTCCCAGTCCGGCCTCACCACCACCGTCCGCAGCGTCGCCGCCAGCGCCACCGGCACCGCCGCGGCCAGGACCAGGGCCAGGCGCGATCGCCGCCCTCCCACCGTCAGTCCGGCCGCCGCCAGCAGGCCGAGCATCAGCTCCCAGCCGGCGAACAGCAGCGCCGGCGGGACCGTGTCCTGCCACCCGAAGACGCCGACCTGGAGGTTCAGCAGGGAGCCGCGCGCGTTCACCACCGCGAGCAGGGCCTGGGCCAGGGCCGGACCGGTCAGGGCACGGTGGGGCTGGTGGGCGAGGCTCCAGCTCGCCCCCAGGACGGCGGCGGCGACCACCGCCAGCAGGGCGGCCAGGGTCCCCAGGCCGCGCAGGCGCGAGACCCGGAGCAGGGGCAGGACGGCGACGGTCACGGCCAGCAGGAAGACGACCCCGGCCGGGCGGGCCAGGGCGAGGAGGACTCCCGACCCGGCCAGGAGGAGCAGGGTTCCGTCGCCGTCCTCCCTCTGACACCGGGCCAGCAGGGCAGCGCCGAAGCAGACCGCGGCGCAGGTCTCGACCCCGACCGTGGTGGCGGTGGCGGAGAGGAAGATCAGCATGGGCGTGACCGCCATCACCAGGCCGGCCAGGGGCCACAGCCCCCAGTGGCCCAGGACGCGGGCAGCGGCGCCGAGGAGCAAAAGACAGATCAGGCCCAGGAGCACCCGGGCGAGGTAGGTGGCCCGGTAGCCGTCGGCCGCGATCCGCTCCACCTGGCCCGTGGGCCAGGCGAGGAACGGCGTCAGCACGCCCGCTCCCGCCCCGCGCACGCCGGTCGCCGGCGGCGCCGACGCGAGGCAGGCGGCGGTCCGCTCCGGCCGGTGGGCGAAGCAGGGCTGCGGCGGCACCAGCCGGGTCGAGACGGTGCCCCCCACCGCCTCCAGGGCACGAACCACGTAGGCCGGCTCCTGGGGAGCCGCCCCGATCGGGTTGACGAAGGCCCAGGCCGCCACCAGCAGGCCCAGGCCAAGCACGGTCAGCGCCCAGCGGCGCGAGGGCCGGACGCGTACCGGTCCGGCGAGCGGTCTGGTGCGAACGACATCGACCGTTTGATACGCCATTGAAACCCCCCACCTTGGCCGCCCGAACGATCGGGCCATGGCTCAAGGTAGACAGCGGCGCCGACACGCCGCCGTCGGTCCGGTTAGGGATTGGCGACGAGCCCGGCGGGAACGGCCGGACCGGCCATCGTCGGCGCGCCCGGCCGTTCCCCTCAGGTCCGGGGCTCGGGTGGCCGCCCCGGGCCCGGCCCGGGCCTGGCCCGCCGGCGGAGCGGGGACCCGGAGCGCGCGCCGCGGCGGTGGGGTCGAGGCAACTCCAGGGCCGAGCGGTCGATCTCCGGCCGCTTGAGGACCGCGAGCAGGTCCCCCAGCCTGGTCCAGCCAAAGCGGTCTCGGGAGCGCGCGACCAGCTCGCGGAACACGGCCGCCGTGGCCTGGGCATCGCTGAGGGCGGCGTGATCCGGGGCGGCGTCGACCCCCAGCACACCCACCACCCAGGCCAGCCCCGGGGTCTGGCCCTGGGGCAGGTCGAGCACCAGCCGGGCCAGGGCCGAGGTGTCGATGATGGGATGGTTCAACGGCTGGCGCAGGCCGCGCCCGATCAGGTAGGTGTCGAAGGCGTCGTGGCTGTGCTCGACCAGGGCCGCTCCCCGCGCGAAGTACAGGAACGCCCGCCGGGCGTCGTTGAAGCCGGGCGCCCCCACCAGCATCTCGTGCCGGATCTGGTGCCGCTTGCGCGCGAAGACGTTGATCGGCGCCCGGCAGTCGACCAGGGTGTCGAACAGCGACAGCGGCCCGGAGAGGCGGAAGCGCTCCGCCCCGATCTCGAGGACCCAGAAGGGCGGGTTGCCGGTCGTCTCCACGTCCAGGGCCACGAACTCGGCCTGGTCCAGGGGTGTGTCGGCGCCCACGGCCGAAGGCGCCTCCGCCTCGGCCGCATCCACGCTCCAGGGGATGGGCTCACGGGCTCCCCGGGGCTTCAGATACAGCGTCAGTACGCGTTCTTGTGCGTCCAGACCCTCGCCAGGGTGATGAGCAGGATCTTGATGTCGAATGCCAGACTCCAATTCTCAATGTAATAGAGGTCGTAGATCAGTCGTTCTTCCACCGGCGTCTGGCCGCGCAGGTCGTTGGCCTGGGCCCATCCGGCGAGGCCGGGGCGGACGAGGTGACGATCCGGGTAGCGTGGCAACTGCCTGGAGAACTCGGCCACGAAGTTGGGCCGCTCGGGCCGTGGCCCGACCAGGCTCATCTCCCCCCTGACCACGTTCCACAGCTGGGGCAGCTCGTCCAAGGAGAGCCGCCGCAACACCCTTCCCACCGGCGTGCGACGGGGGTCCGAGGCCGAGGCCCAGACCGGACCGGTCTCGGCCTCGGCGTCCACCCGCATGCTCCGGAACTTGTGGGTGGTGAAGGGACGGCCGTGCATGCCCACCCGCTCCTGGTGGATGAGCACCGGCCCCGACGAGGTCAGCTTGATGGCCAGGGCGATGAGGGCGAGCAGGGGGGAGACCAGGACCAGCCCCAGCCCGGCCACCACCACGTCGAACACCCGCTTGACGACGGTCTTCGGCCCCTGGATGTCGAGCCCGTGGCGCAGCCGCAGCAGGGGGATGCCGTCGATCTGGTCCGCCCGCACCAGGGTCGAGGTCAGGTCGAGCATGCCGGGCAGGATCCGGACCTCCACCTGACGCTCGCGGCAGCGGTCCATCAGCTCGAGCAGGCGCTCGGAGGGCAGGTCGGGCAGGGTGAAGAACACCGTGTCCACCGGGCATCGCTCGAGGATCGGTCCGATCTCGCCCACCCCGCCCATCACCCGGACGCCGCCGACCTCGGTGCCCGGCTCCAGGGTGTCGGCCAGGATGCCGACCAGCTGGTAGCCGAAGTCGGGGAACATGCGCAGGCGCTGCAGGAGCAGGTTGGCGGCCGTCCCCCAGCCCACCAGCAGCGCCCTCTCGACCCCCACCCCCCGGGCCCTCCTCCCCGCCTCGTAACGGCGGATCAGGTAGCGGCCGAGGGCGACCAGGAGCGTCGCCGCCACCGCCCAGTAGGCGGAGGTCAGTCGGGAGTAGGTGAAGGTGCCGATCCGGCCCAGGCCGATCTCGGCCAGGACCACGAGGAAGACCACCGCCATGGCCCCCACCAGGGCGAACACCTCGTCGATGAAGAGCAGGCCGCGGCGCAGGCGGTACATCCCCACCAGGGCGAAGACCACCACCACGGTCAGCGCCGCCACCGGTGCCGCCGCCACATAGGGGACGGGGTCCGGGGGCTGCCCGCCGGGGATGTACCGGGGATACACGGTGAACCGGAACTGGTAGGCGGCCGCCACCGCGGCCACGGCCGCCAGGAAGTCGACGACCAGCCGCCGGACGGTCCGGGCCTGCCCCCGGACCCTGAACCCCTCACTCATCGTCCGACCGCCCGCCTCGCCATCGCGATCTCTTCCGCATCGAACGTACCGAGCAGCAGCAGGGCCGCGCCGTAGACGATCGCGCCCAAGGCCACCGCGCCGAGGACCAGGGGACCGTGGAGGTCGCGCAGGGGGAACAGGACGCCGCCCATGGCCAGGCCGGCCAGCACCACCCGCCAGCTCAGGGAGAGGAGCGGGACCCGGATCAGGTGCCGGGCCGTGAGCTGCCAACCGAAGAGGAAGAGGGCGACCTCGGTCAGCACCGTCGCCCAGCTGGCCCCCAGGTAGCCGAAGAGCGGGATCAGGATCAGGTTGAGGCCGACGTTGACGATCATCGAGCCCAGCGCCGCCCAGGTGAAGGTGAGCTGCCGGTCGATGGCGTTGAGGGCGCCGATGAAGGCGTTGCTGGCGAACATGAACCCGATGCCCAGGGCCAGGATGCGCAGCGCCGGCTCCGAGGCCGGGTACTGGTAGAGGGGAAGGAGCGGCCCGGCCAGCACGAAGGTCCCGACCGAGATCGGCCAGCCGAGCAGGATGAGGGCCTTGTAGAAGCGCTGAACCGCCCAGGTGAGCCGTCCATCGGCCCCCTGATGGGCCACGGCCAGGACCGGGAACACCACCTGCAGCATGCTCATGGGCAGGAAGAGGAGCGCCTCGAAGGGCTTGTAGGCCGCTCCGTAGAGGCCGGTCTCGTAGTCGCCGCGGATCAGATCCAGCAGGGGCACGTCGATCTTGAAGTAGATGGTGGTGATGACGAAGGTGGCCGCGAAGGGCAGACCCTTCATGAGCCAGTTGACGATGAAAACGGGGTCGGCCGCCCATCGGATACGCGCGATCCTCCGCCAGTGGAGCACGACCACGAAGTAGAGGCAGTCGAAGCCGTACTGGGCGGCGTAGGCCCAGAGGAAGTACGTCACCCCCTGGCCGCTGGCGACCCCGTAGAGCACCAGCCCCAGGAGCACCAGGCTCTCGAGGACGATGGCGACGGCCTCGAACCCCAGGCGCTGCACCGCGTAGAGCGCCCCGCGCAGGAGGTTGGAGTACGAGGTCAGGACCATGAGCGTGTAGGCCGGCAGCAGGTACTCCAGACGACCGGTGACGGCGAGCAGTCCCGAGAAGACGCCCAGGGCCAGCAGGGCGAAGGCGAGGCGACCCGTGGCCAGCCGGCTCAGGTAGTGGCTGAGCAGGGCCGGACGGCGGGCCGCCTCGCGCTGGAAGAGGGTGTTGAACCCGGCGTCCAGGAAGACGGTGGCGAGGGCGGCCAGGTTGACCACGTCGTTGAAGCGGCCGTAGCCCGCCGGCTGCAGGTGGCGGATGACGATCAGCACCGTCACCAGGGCCAGCAGCCGCGAGGCCACCCGCGCCGTCATGATCAGCGCCGTGTTACGGAGCGTGCGCGAACCCAGGCCCAGCGCCCGACGCGCTGGCTGCGCTCCCTCAGCCGGAACGTCCTGCAAGCCCGCTCATCCTAGCGGCTGGGGGCCGGCCGGCGCCCTTCCACGGGGCGGTGGAGGCGCTCTGGGCGGCCGCCGGGTCGTGCTCCCGGCCTGTGGTAGATTTCGGCCGGGTACTCGATATTGGTCACGGAGTCAAGGAGCCATCGCAAGCCAGGTTTCGCAGCCTTCTGACGTCGGCGTCGTGGCCCGGCCCGTTCTCCGGCGCGGGCCCGCGGCCGGGTGCCCGACCCCGCGCCTCGGGAGCGGCTTCTGGTCCCCTTCCGGCCCCGCGCCGGCTCGGGGCCGGGCGGTGGCGCGGCGATCGCGCCCGTCCCGGCGGCGGGACTCCACCTCTCGGGAGACCATCGTGCAGGGCGTTTTTCTCCCAGGAGTCGGCTAAATGGCGATCATCCCCCATCCTCGTCAGATCCAGACGGCGGTCGTCGACTGGCTGGACCAGCGCTTCCCCTTCACCCAGTCGGTCGACGAGGCCCTCTACCAGCGTGTCCCCAACTTCGCCAACGCCTTCTACTACTGCTTCGGCGGGATGGTGTTCGTGCTCATCACGCTGCAGCTGCTGACCGGCGTCTTTCTGGCCTTCTACTACGTGCCCGACGCCTCCGGCAACCCCGCCCCCGCCTACAGCAGCGTGAACACCATCACCAACGACGTCACCCTGGGCTGGCTGATCCGGGGGGTGCACTTCTGGGGGGCCAACCTGCTGGTGGTCATGATCGTCCTGCACATGGCCCGCGTCTTCTGGACCGGCTCCTACCGCGCCCCGCGCGAGCTGAACTGGATGGTCGGGGTCCTGCTCCTCCTGGTCGTCCTGGCCTTCTCGCTCACCGGCTACCTCTTGCCCTGGGACACCAAGGCCTACTGGGCGACCTCGGTCACGATCCAGATCATCGGCGGCTCGCCGATCATCGGCGGCCTGCTCCGGGACATCCTGCAGGGCGGTCCCAGCCTGGGGCCCAGCACGCTGCAGCGGTTCTTCACCATCCACGTCTTCATCCTGCCGGCGCTCGTGATACTGCTGATGTACATCCACTTCCGCCTGATCCGCCGGCACGGCATCGCGGAGCCCCTCTGAGGAGATGGGCGACATGAGCGAAACACAAGGCATCCTGGTCGCGCAGTGGGACGGGTACCTCCGGGAGGGCCCGGGAGCGGCCACCGGCGCCGTCCCCATCGTGGAGGTCGAGGCGGGCGGGCACGAGCTCGAGCCCCCCTCCAAGCGCATGCCCATCGGACCCGACCACATCCTCTACCCGATCATGATCGGGCTCGCCCTCTTCCCCATCCTGATGGGGGCGGCCGGCCCCCACCTGGCCGACGACATGCCCGAGGAGGAAACCCACCCCTTCTTCCCCGACCACTTCTGGCCCTACCCCGTGATCATGGTGGCCATGGTGGTGGCGGTGGGACTGCTCTCGCTGTTCGTGCGCCAGAACATGCTCCTCGAGCAGTCCGCCGATCCCAAGGCGGTGGTCACGCCGCGGCCGGACTGGTACTTCCTCTGGCTGTTCCAGGAGCTGAAGCTGGGCAACGAGTTCATCACCGCCTACGTCGTGCCGGCGGTGATCGTGATCGGGCTCTTGCTCTGGCCGTTCATCGATCAGCTCGGCGGCAGTAGGTTGGCCGCGCGCCTGGGATGGTCGATGTGGCCGGTGCCCGGCCGCAACGTGATCACGGGCACGGCCTGGGTGCTCTTCATCAGCTTCATCGTCCTGCTCACCTTCTGGGCGCTGAGCGGGGTCACCATCTTCGGCATCACCGGCGGCTGAGCCCCGCCGGCCCGGCGGCGGCACGTCCCCGGTTCCCCGGTGCCGCCCCGGCCGCGCGCCCGGGTCCGCCGCCCCTCCGAGCCGGCCGCGAGCGCCGGCGCGGGATGGCCGCGTCCCGTCGTCACACCTTCTCGGTGACCCGGTACTCCAGGTACTTGCCCAGCAGCAGCCGGGTGTGGGACTCGAGCGCCGGCAGCACGCTGAGCATCATGGCCACCACCGGGTAGGTGAAGTACTGCAGGTAGACGACCGCGCGCCGGAACCGGCCCCAGTGGGCCGGCTTCGGCGGCAGCAGCCGGTGCTCGACCACGATCAGGACCACGATCGAGGACATGGCCGCGGTCATCAGCAGGCTCGAGTAGAGCCACAGGTTCTGACCCAGGTCGGTGATGGAGAAGTCCACGCTCGCCCACACCGGCAGATCGGCTCCGAAGAACAGCAGCACGGGCAGGAAGATCCAGTCCAGGTGGGTCAAAAACAGCACCATGAAGCGGTAGAGCCGGAGCCAGAGCGGGATCTCCGGGTGGCGGAAGAGCCGGCGCATGACGTAGGGGACGTCGGTGATGCCCCAGGCCCAGCGCTTGATCTGGTTGTACTGGTTCAGGTGGGTGGAGGCGAAATCCCGGGACTGGGGTGAGTCCCCGTACATGGGGAGGAAGCAGGGCCGCACCCGGAACCGTGCCCCGAAGGTGAAGAAGCACTTCCAGAAGAAGCGCGAGTCCTCGGGGATGACGTCCTTGTCCCAGTACCCGACCTCGCGCACCATGGCCAGGCTGCAGGTGTAGCTGGAGAAGGCGCACAGTCGGCGGGGCTGGGAGTGCAGGAACATCTGCCACTGGCTGGTGCTGGCCGACATCACCCGCACCGCCGTCGGCACCTCCCAGAAGTTGTTGTGGAAGAAGGGGACGGGCTGCCAGATGACCGTGTCGCGCAGGGGCTCGCGGGCGTGGTGGTAGCTGAGCCAGGCGAAGTACTGCGGGTGGACCCGGTAGTCGGAGTCGAGGTCGGTGATCAGCACCCGGTTCAAGTCGTAGCCCAGCCGGCTCAGCTCCCTCACCATCTCCCGCCCACCCCAGTTCATGGCCGCCGACTTGCCCGGGACCAGGGGCGGCTCCATCGGGTCCTTGATGTGGAAGAAGTGCGCCACCTGGTCGCCGAAGCGCTCCCGGAGGCGGGCCACGTTCTCCCAGCCCGCCCGGTCGGTGACCCGGGTGATGACGCCGATGATCTTCTGCTCCTTCGGGTAGTTCGCCTCCACGATCGCCCGGCAGGTCCGCTCCAGCACGCCGTAGGGCTCGGTGTAGGTCGGGATCAGGCAGAGGTGGTGGAAGGAGAGCGGGTCGGGGCACCCGGACGGCGCCGGCTCACGGCACCGGACCATCCAGTCGGTCTCCATGTCGCGCCGGAGCCGGCGGTAGGTCGAGGTGACCCCCCAGATCATCCAGATAGCCCGGAAGAACCAGTAGACGTCGAACAGGAGCACGGCCACCGCCACCAGGAAGGCGCCGTCGGAACCGAAGATGAACGAGATCCAGGCCGGCGCCAGCAGCATGACCCAGGTGGCCAGCCCCGGGAACGCCTCCAGCATGCGGTCTCCGGCCTGGCGGAGCGGCGACGGGGTCGCCGGAGCCAGGGCCTGGGAGGGAGAAGACACCGACCTCCGATTATCGCCCCCGGGAATAGCCGCCCGCCGGGGCCGCTTCCGTAGCGTATGAGCAACCTGAAGACGTTCGGGGAGGCGACCTTCGACCAGGAGGTCCTCCAGGCCGACGGCCCGGTGCTGGTCGACTTCTACGCCGACTGGTGCGGCCCCTGCAAGATGATGGCCCCGGTCATCGACCAGATCGCCGAGCAGTACCAGGGACGGCTCACGGTCGGCAAGCTGAACGTGGACGACAGCGCCTCCATCGCCATGCGCTACGGGGTGATGGGCATCCCCACCCTGGGCTACTTCCGCGGGGGGAGGCTGGTGGACCGGCTGGTCGGTTATCCCGGCCCGGTCGGGGTCCGCGCCTTCGTGGAGAAGAACCTCGAGGCCGCCGGGATCGGCTGAGGGGTAGCCGGCCGGCGCCCCGGCCCTCCGGCGCCGGCCGGTTGCCCGAGCCGCCGGGCGACGGCCGCACGGCGGCCCGGATCGCCCTTCGGCGGCGCAGGAGTCGGTGGACATGGCTTACCGCCGACATCCTCCGGAGCTCTTCCCGCCCGCTCCCGGCCACCGTCCGCCGGGCGGGGCCGCCCTCTCCGGGCCGAGTTCCAAGCCTCCCCTCGCCGGCGAGGGTGGCCGGCGCGTCCTGTTCGGGGCCGGCTGAACCCGGAGCGCCGCGGGACTCCGGGCGAGGCCGGGTCGCCCATCACCTCGACCCGCTCGCCGGCGATGGGCCCCGGGACGGCACGCTAGGCTGGGCGCATGCTCAGGGGCTTCGCCGCCAGAGGCTTCAAGTCCCTCCACGACGTCCGCATCGAGCTTCCCCGGTTCAGCGTCTTCTTCGGTCCCAACGCGGTGGGCAAGAGCAACCTGCTGGACGCCCTCCAGGTCCTCTCCCGGCTCGCCTCCGAGCGGACCATCGGCGATGCGCTCCATGCTCCGGTTCGGAGCTATCCGGCCGAGGTCTTCACCTTCCCTCCAGGCGGCCTCCAGGGCCTCCTCCAACGTCCCTCGGCCGAATTCGAGCTGGAGGCCAGGATCGAGACCGGGCCCGCACCCTCCTCTCGGAGCAACGGTCGCGCCTCACGGCCATCCCGTCGCCACTTCCGCTACGCGGTCACCATTCGCATCGAGCCCGCCACCGGCGCCCTGTCGGTCCAGGACGAGTACCTCTGCGAGTTCCCCCAGAATTGGCGACAGCCACGGGGGCGCCCCCGAATCGAACGGGACGGGGATCACCTCGTGGTGAGGCGGCGGGGGCAAGGCCACCCGGTGCACGAGCCGCTGGGGCTGAACCACACCCAGCTGTCGAACCGGCGCTACTCGGGCGAGCTCTTCACCGAGTACGACTTGGCCCGGGCCGAGCTGTCGAGCTGGAGGTCGTACTACCTGGACCCGCGCGACGCCATGCGCTGGCCCATGCCCCCCATGGAGGTGGACGACATCGGCGTCAGCGGCGAGATGCTGGCCCCTTTCCTGTACGGTCTCCAGCAGCGCCACCGAGAGGCGTTCCTCCAGTTTCAGCGGGTGGTGCGCAGCGTCGTCCCCGCCATCGGCGGGGTCAACGTCGACCTCGACGCCCGGCGCGGGACCCTGGACATCCAGATCGAGCAGGCGGGCACGCTCTACTCCTCACGGGTCATCTCCGAGGGGACGCTCCGGGTCCTGGCCCTCTGCGCCATCGCGGTCGGGCCGACGCCGGCGCCGCTGATCGCCTACGAAGAGCCGGAGAACGGCGTCCACCCGGCCCGGCTGGAGCTCGTGGCGGGTCTTCTGGCGGGCCTCGCCGCCCGCCGGCGGAGCCAGGTGCTGATCACCACCCACCCCCCGTTGTTCGCTTCGACCGCGCTCCGGCTGGCACGGCAGGGCGACCTGGAGGTCGGCCTCTTCAACGTGTCCATCGAGGCCGGCGCCTCTCGGATCGAGCGGTTCGACGTTGCCGGCCCCCTCTTCGACGATCGGGAGCTCAAGGAGGCCTTGGCGACCCGGGACGAGGTCCAGCTCTTCGAAGCCATGCTCCGCCGGGGCTGGCTCGATGGTTAGGGTCGATCTCTTCGCCGAGGACGGGGCGCACGAACGTTTCTGCCGGCCGCTCATCGAGCGGATTGCGAGGGAGACCGGCCACCAGATCGTAATCCGCGTTCCGCACAGCGTCGGCGGCATCGGGCCGGCACAGACCGAGCTTCGGGCGTATGTGAGGGCGCTGGCCGGAGGCTTGCGAGGGGTTGAAGGACCTCAAGAGCGTCTTCCTGTCCCTCCGGCTGTCCCTCCGGCGGCGGTGAGGTCCACGCCTCGCCGGGCCGGCCCGCGAGGGCAGGGATCGGCGAGGCACGAAACCCGTCCGGGATCGAATCGGGCCGCCCGCCGCCGGCGGACCGGGATCAGTCCTCCATCGGCACCGGGACCGGGACCGACACCTCTCGAAGGGCGGCGTGCAGGGCGCGGGCGATGAGGCGGCCCACCAGGTCGCGGTCCACGCCGCCCTCCTCCACCCAGACCAGCGCCGCCGCCTCGGCGAAGCCCAGCCAGGCGCGCAGCGCGAGCTGGAGCTCGGGCCCGGGCTCGACGATGCCCAGCGCGCCCAGCACCCGCTCCAGCACGGCCCGGCGGAAGTCGGCGACGACGCGGGCGATCTCCGGGTCGGAGCCGATCCCGCCCCGGAGCAGGGCCGAGAAGCCGGCGGCGTGGTCGCGGGCATAGTCGAGGAAGGCGACCAGGCCCGCGCGCAGCTGCTCGGGGGGCGGCAGCGCCGGGTCGGGCTCGGTGAGCTGCCGCATGTCCTCGACGGCGGCCACCAGGACCTCCCGGTAGAAGTCGCGCTTGGTCGGGAAGTAGTGGTAGAGCAGGCCCTTGGAGACGCCGGCCATGGCCGCCAGCTGGTCCATCGACACCTCGTCGTAGGGCCGGGAGCTGAAGGCGGCGAGGCCGACCTGGAGCAGCGTCCGCCGTCGCTCGTCGAACGGGAACCGGGCTCGCGCCGCCATCGCCTCCAGACTACCCCGGCGCCGATACCCGAACCTTATTGACCGATGGTCAACAGGTGGCTAGTCTGGGGGCATGTCGCCGGGAGGAGGTCCGCTCGAGGCGCTCACCATCCTGCACCGCTCGGGTCTCCTGCGGCCGGTGGGCGGACCGGCCGGGCTGCTGCGCGTGGCCCGGGTCCTCCGCCGCTGGGGCCTGACCCCGGCCGCGGGCTACGCCGCCCAGGCGGCGCTCCGCCCGGCCGCCGTCGCCCTGGTGGACGAGTCGGGCGCGCTCACCTTCCGGGAGATGGAGGAGCGGACCACCGCCCTGGCCCGTGGCCTGGCCCGGCTCGGGGTGGGGCCCGGGGCCCGGGTGGCGCTGATGAGCCGCAATCACCGGGGCTTCCTCGAGACCAGCGTGGCGGTCTGGAAGCTGGGCGCGACCACGGTCTACGTCAACACCTCCTTCGCCGGCCCCCAGCTGGCCCGGGTTCTGGAGCGAGAGGAAGCCGCCCTGCTGGTGCACGACACCGAGTTCGAGCCCGTCGCCGCCGCCTGGTCGGGGGCGCGCCTGGCGGCGTGGGGCTCGAGCCCGGGGTCGGATCGCTCCCTGGAGTCGCTGATCCGCGCCCACACCGGCGGCGCCCTGGGGCCGCCCCCGCGGCCGGGCCGGGCGGTGATCCTGACCTCGGGCACCACCGGCACCCCCAAAGGAGCGCGCCGGCCGCTGCCGGCCGGGCTGGAGCCGGCCCTGGCCCTGCTCTCGCGCATCCCGCTGCGGGCCCGCGAGACCACGCTGATCGCGGCCCCCCTCTTCCACGCCTGGGGCTTCGCCCACCTCGTCCTCTCCCTGTTCCTGGGCTCCACCCTGGTGCTCCAGGGTCGCTTCGACCCCGAGCGCACCCTGGAGGCGGTGGAGCGCCACCGGGTCGACGCCCTGGTGGCGGTGCCGATCATGCTCCAGCGCATGCTGGAACTCCCCCCGGAGGTCCGGAGACGGTACGACACCTCCTCCCTGCGGGTGGTGGCGGTGAGCGGCGAGCCCCTGCTCGGCGACCTGGCCACCCGGTTCATGGACGCCTTCGGCGACGTCCTCTACAACCTCTACGGATCGACCGAGGTAGGGTTCGCGGCCGTGGCCACCCCCGAGGAGATGCGACGGCGACCGGGCACCGCCGGCCGTCCGCCCCGGGGGACCCGGCTCCGCCTGCTGGGGGCGGACGGCACCGAGGTCGCCCCCGGAGAGACGGGCCGGATCTTCGTGCGCAGCCGCCTTCTCTTCGATGGCTACACGGGCGGGGAGGAGCGAGAGAGCCAGGACGGCTTCCTCGCCACCGGGGACCTCGGACACGTGGACGCCGAGGGGCTGCTCTTCGTCGAGGGGCGGGACGACGACATGATCGTGTCCGGCGGAGAGAACGTCTACCCCCAGGAGGTGGAGGACCTGCTCACCCGCCACCCGGACATCCTGGAGGTGGCGGTGGTGGGGGTGCCGGACCCCGAGTTCGGACAGGCGCTGCGGGCCTACGTGGTGCCCAGGCCAGGGGCCGGGCTCGACGCCGAGGCGGTGCGGGAGTACGTGCGCGCCAACCTCGCCCGCTACAAGGTGCCCCGCTCCATCGTCTTCGCCGAGCGGCTGCCCCGGACCGCCACCGGCAAGGTGCAGCGCGCCCGGCTCCTCGCCGGGGGCTGAACCTCAGCGCTGGGGACGGCGAAAGAGGGTCTGGAGCTTCATCGCCAGACCCATGTCGCCTTTGATCCGCAGCCGGCCGCCCATGAAGGCGGACACGGGGTCGAGTTCCCCGATCGCGATCTTGACGTAGTCCCGGGCGTCCGCCGAAAGGGTGACGTTGGCGTTCTCGACCTCCCCTCGCCCGCTCTCGGCCCGGCCGTCGGCCACCCTGACCCACCAGGTGCCGCCCTGTTCGCCGCTCAGGTCGAAACGGTAGGTGGCGTTGACGCCGGCCGCCCGCTCCGGGACGAGCTGGGAGGGCATGACCTCGAAGACGAGGTCAGGGGTGACGTCGTCGACGTTCGGCAGCTCGGGGACCTGGGACACCTCTCTACCTCCACATCGGCCGGGACCGGCCGAGGCCTGATGCACGCTCGCAGGCCATCCTAGCCGATTTATTGACTCTAAGTCAATAACTCTCGCCAGGTTGGCCCGGCGGGAGCGGCGCCCATCCGCCCCGGCGGGCCCGAGCGGCGCCCGGCCGGGCGCCGCTCAGTGCCCCCACATGGCCCGGGCGGCGTGCTGGACGGTCTCGGGGCCGCGCTCCCCGGTTCGGATGCGGATCGCCTGCTCGACGTCGAGGACGAAGATCTTGCCGTCCCCGACCTGGCCCCGCTCGCCGGTGCGGGCCGCGGCGGCGATCATGTCGACCACGCGGTCGACGATCTCGTCCCGCATCACCGCCTCGATCTTGAGCCGGGGGCGAAGCGAGATGTTGACGGCCGTGCCCCGGTAGCGCTCGGTGTAGCCGCGCTGGGCCCCGCAGCCCTTCACCTCGGTCACGGTCACGCCGCTCACGCCGCACTCGTCCAGAACGTCCTGGACCTCCTGCAGGCGTTCGTGCCGGATGATCGCCACCACCATCTTCATGCCGTCGAAGCCTCCTGCCTGGGTACCGCCACCGGGGCATCCTCTCCCTTCGGATGCGGGTTGACGGTCGGGAACTCAGCCGGACGATACACCCCGCCCGGCACCGGCATGAAGGACTCCGGGTAGCCCCACATCCCGTGCTCGCTGATGTCGAGGCCCTCCAGCTCCTCGGCCGGGCTGACCCTGAGCCCGATGGTTCGCCGGATCAGCCAGAAAGCGGAAAAGCTGAGGCAGAAGACGGTGGTGAAGGCGACGGCGACGGCCACCGCTTGGGCGCCGAGCTGGTGCAGGCTCCCGGTGTAGAAGAGTCCGCCCTGGCCGACCCCGTTGAACCTGGCCAGGGCGGGCACGGTGAAGAGACCGCAGGAGAGCGTGCCCCAGATCCCGGCCAGGCCGTGCGCGGCGAGGCAGCCGACCGGGTCGTCGAGGTAGCGCTCGATGACGAGGACCCCGAAGACCACGATCACCCCGGCCACGGCGCCGATCACGATCGCCGCCCAGGGCTCGACGTAGCCCGACGGGGCCGTGATCGCCACCAGGGCGGCGATGGCGCCGTTGCCGATCATGCCCACGTCCATGGTCCGGGTCCTGAGGTAGATGGTCATCAGCGCGGCCACGGCGCCGGCCGCCGCCGCCAGGTTGGTCGTCACCACCACGTCGGCGAAGTGCAGGTTGGTGGCGTTGAGGGTCGAACCCGGGTTGAAGCCGAACCAGCCGAACCAGAGGATGAGCACCCCGAGCATGGCCAGGGGCATGTTGTGGCCGGGGATGGCGTTGGGCTGGTGCGGTCGCTCGTACTTGCCGATGCGCGGCCCCAGCAGCAGCAGGCCGGCGAAGGCGGCGGTGGCGCCGGTCAGGTGCACGACGGTGGAGCCGGCGAAGTCCTGAGCGCCGAGGGTGCTCTGGAGGAACCCTCCGCCGAAGAGCTGGTGGCTGATCAGGGGATAGATGAAGCCCGCGAAGGGGACGGCGAAGATGGGAAAGACGATGAACCTGGCCCGCTCCAGCATCGTCCCCGAGACGATGGCCAGGGAGACGGCGCAGAAGACGAACTGGAACCACCACTTGGCCGCCGCCGGCACCGTGCTCGCGGCCATGGCCGGCAGGTCCAGCTTCGATCCCGGGCCGAAGGTGGGGATGAAGCCGCTGAAGCCGATGAAGGGGAAGAGCCAGTGGGCGGCGGCGCCGAAGGCGAAGGCAAAGCCCACCGCCCAGTAGACGATCGACGACACGCCGAAGTTCGTGACCACCTTGGCGACCACGGTGCCCACGTTCTTCATGCGGCTGAACCCCACCTCGAGCATGGCGAAGCCGGCCTGCATGAACATCACGAACACGGCCGCCACCACCACCCACACCGTGTCCGCGCCCACGCCGGCGGCCATGGTCGCGGTCCGGTCGGTGGCTGCGAAGACCGGCCAGGGGAGGGCCAGCAGGGGCAGCGCCAGGGCCAGACCCAGGAGCGATCGCCGCGCTCTCGTCCTCGTGCTCATGGTCCCAACCTAGGCCGGCCGGTGGGAGCGCCCCACTGGCGAGGCGACCGAAGCCGGGCCGGGCGAGGTCGGGCGAAGGACACGGGAAGAGTGGGTCCGCCGGCGTCTCCTTTTGGCTGTACCAGCCGAACATGTCCGGGGAAACCTCGTGTCGTTCCCCCATATAACGGTCGTCTCGATCCGCCTAGCCTGGAGGCGGTGAGCAACCCCCTTCAGGAGGCATGATGGCGATCGAGCTCAAGGGCACCACCCGGACGAGTCCCGCCGAGGTCCTGGAGAAGGCGCAGGCGGCAGGGATCAAGGTGGTCGACTTCCGCTTCGTCGACCTCCCCGGCACCTGGCAGCACTTCAGCGTCCCGCTCAGCGGCCTCGACGAGGACGCGTTCACCGAGGGCGTGGGCTTCGACGGATCCAGCATCCGCGGGTTCCAGGCGATCAACGAGAGCGACATGCTCCTCATCCCCGACCCCGACACGGCGACCGTCGACCCCATCCTCCAGATCCCGACCCTGTTCCTCATCTGCAACGTGGTCGACCCGGTCACCCGCCAGAGCTACAGCCGGGACCCCCGCTACATCGGCCAGAAGGCCGAGGCCTACCTGGCCGCGAGCGGCATCGCGGACGTGAGCTACTGGGGTCCCGAGGCCGAGTTCTACATCTTCAACAGCATCCGTTTCGACCAGAACGCCTTCAGCGGCTACTACTTCGTCGACTCCGAGGAAGGGATCTGGAACTCGGGCAAGGACACCGGCGCCAACCTGGCCAACCGTCCCCGGTTCAAGGAGGGCTACTTCCCCGTCCCGCCGGTGGACAAGCTGCAGGACCTCCGCTCCGAGATCATGCTCAAGATGATCGAGGCCGGGATCGAGGTCGAGGTGCACCACCACGAGGTGGGAACGGCCGGACAGGCCGAGATCGACCTCCGCTTCAACACCCTGACCCGGATGGGCGACGCCGTCCTGCTCTACAAGTACATCGTCAGGAACGTCTGCCAGCAGCACGGCTACGTGGCCACCTTCATGCCCAAGCCGCTCTTCGGCGACAACGGATCGGGCATGCACACCCACCAGAGCCTCTGGAAGGACGGCACCAACCTCTTCTTCGACGAGAAGGGGTACGCCCTGCTGAGCGACGAGGCGCGCTGGTACATCGGCGGTCTGCTCAAGCACGCCCCGGCTCTGCTGGCCTTCTGCGCCCCCACCACCAACTCCTACCGGCGGCTGGTGCCCGGCTACGAGGCGCCCATCAACCTCGTCTACTCGCAGCGCAACCGCTCGGCCTGCGTGCGCATCCCCGTGTACTCGACCAGTCCCCGATCGAAGCGCGTCGAGTTCCGGTCCCCGGACCCGACGGCGAACCCCTACCTGGCCTTCGCGGCCATGCTCATGGCGGGTCTGGACGGCATCCGGAACCGCATCGAGCCTCCCGAGCCCATCGACAAAGACCTCTACGAGCTCGAGGGCGAGGAGAAGGCGAGGATCCAGAGCGTCCCCGGCTCCCTGGCCGAGGTGCTGCGGGCGCTGGAGGCGGACCACGAGTTCCTCCTCCAGGGCGACGTGTTCACGCCCGACGTCATCCAGACCTGGATCGAGTACAAGTGGACCCGAGAGGTGGAGCCGGTGGCGCTCCGCCCCCATCCCTGGGAGTTCTACCTCTACCACGACGCGTAGACGCGGCCCCGGTGGGGGAGGGCGCGGTCCCCTCCCCCGCCGCCCTCGGGTCGCGGCCCCGCTTTCGCCTCGATGATGGCGGGCTTGCGTCAGGCCCGGAGGCGGAACCAGAGCACCTGCTCGGGCCCCAGCTCACCCCGCGCCTTGGCCGCCCGCTCCGCAGCCGAGGCGGCCTCCAGCGGCCCGGGGAAGGGACCGTTCCGCTCGCCGTCGAGCTCGTAGCGCCAGCCGTCTCCGTCCCGCCCGATCGTGCAGTCCACGCTGGCGTCCGGGTTGCCCGCCCGTCGCGACGGGCCGTAGGGACCGGCGGCCTGGGCCAGCCGCACCACGTGGTCGAGGGACACGGGCTCGAGCCCCCGGAAGAAGCCGGGGATACCCGGTCGCCTCCAGAAGGCCCAGCGCTCGCTCCTTGGGTCGTAGGTGCCGGCCAGGTTTGGCGCCGACTCGCTGGACGAGAACCAGAGTTCCACCGGCTTGCGCAACTGGGGCGCCACCGCCGCCACCGCGACCATGGCGTCCTCGGGCCGCTCTCCCTGCTCCAGCTCCACCACCAGGTCGACGTCCCGCGCCCGGCGCTTCAACGTCCTCAGGCTGCCGAAGAGAAAGAACCTCACGCCGAACTCACCGGGTCATCGATGTCGACGAGGCTGGAGCATGGCACCGCGGCGTCCGATTCGGGGCATCACATCCCAAGCATGGCCCGTGCGCGCAGGGCGATGGCGATCGCAACTCGCGTCTCCGGGTCGTCCAGCGAGAGCCCGGTCAGGGCCTCGATGCGCTCGATGCGGTAGGCCATCGAGTTGATGTGGATGCCGAGCTTGCGGGCCGCCGCTCGCCGTATCCAGCGGGCTCCGACCAGGGCCTCCAGCGTCTCCAGCAGCGGCGTCTCACGGGATTCGGCGTACTTCAGGAGCGGGCCCAGCACCTCGTCGACGAAGCGCCGGAGGGCCTCGGGCGATTGCACCTCGAGGAGGAGACGGAAGGCTCCCAGTGACCGGTAGGAGGTGATCCGCGTGCGGGCACCGGCCCGGCGCGACAGCCGGAGCGCCTGACGCGCCTCCTGGTGGGAACGGGCCAGCTCGGCCACCGAGCGGGCCAGGTTGCCGATCCCGGCCGAGACCGTGGCCGGTCGCAGGACCGACCCGGCGGCGGAGAGCAGGGTGTGGGCCACCCGCTCGACGGCCGCGAGGTCGGGTGCGGCCTCCTCGGGGACCAGGACCACCGCCCCCGAGGAGCGGACGACCGGGAGGCCGCCCGGGATCTGACGCCGCACCACGCTCCCCAGTACGAGGTCGAGCCGGTCCTGCCGGCTGCGCTCGGCGGCGTCGGCGTCCTGGGGGGCGTCGTCGGGCTCGAGGACCACCGCCCAGCCCCGGTGCGGAAGGCGGTGGCCGAGCCGCTCGGCCTGCAGGGCCAGACGCTCGGCCTCCTCGGCGTCCAGGCCCCCGGCGAGCACCTCCTCCACCAGGTCGCCGCGCAGGCGACGTTCGACCTCGGCCGCCGCCCGCTCCTTGGAGAGCTCCAGGGCCAGGACGGTGGACCCATGCTCGAGGGCGCGTCGCCGTCCGTCCTCGTCTCCCTCCTGGTCCGGCACGGCAACCGCCAGCACGCCGAGCAGGTCCGCCCCGGCCCGGACCGGCACCAGGTCGAGGACCCGCGGCGGCCGGCCCGCGCTGACCCTGACCGGCCGGGAGCCGACGGCCAGCACCGCCTGGGGGAGGTGGATCCGGGAGGGCAGGCCGTCGCCGTGCCCCGTGCCCCGGACCCGGAAGCCCTCGGCCGAGTAGAGCGCCGCCCGTCCGCCGGCCAGGCCGCCCACCGCCTCCAGGATGGCCGGGATGCCGGCCCCCTCCAGCGAGAGCCGGGTGAACCGCTCGTGGATGTCGTGAGAGTGCTTCAGCGCCGCCAGCTGGGTCTCCAGTCGGCGCTGGAGCTCGCTCCGCTCCAGGATGCCGGCCACCTGGCCGGCGATGGCGAGCAGGAAGTCGACGTCGTCCTGGGTGAACTCGCGGCGCTCGACCGTCTGGACGTTGAGCACCCCCACCAGCCGGGGGCCGGACTCGATCGGGACCGAGAGCATGGAGGTGAAGCGCTCCTCGTCGAGGCCCGGGATCCACTTCCAGTGGGAGTCCTGGTGCACGTCCAGCACCCGCAGGGGGCGGCGGCTCTGCGCCACCCAACCGGTCACGCCTTCGCCCAGCGCCATCGTCACCCTGCCCACCATCCCCTCGTTGAGGCCGTTGGTGGCGGTGAGGGTCAGGTGGCGGCCGGCGGGGTCGATGAGGTAGAGGGAGCAAACATCGGTGCCGATGGCCGAGGTGGTCTCACGGATGATGAGCTCCAGCAGCTCGTCCGAGTCCATCGTCGAGGCCGCCGACTGCGACAGCCGCTGCAGGAACTCCAGCTCCCGGAGGGCGAGCCGCAGGTCGCGCTCGCGGCCGACGTGCACCCGCACGCCGTCCACGTTAGCCGCCGGGTCGATCCCCGAGATCGGATGGTTCATACGAGCTGCCTGCGGCAAGGTCGTCGGGGTCGAACGATGGAGGAATGCTACGAGATGTACTGGCTGATCCACACGGTTCGAAGTCCGTCGAGGACCCTCGGGAAGGGCCCGCAAAGAGGAGGGTCGCCGGAGGGCTCGGTGGGGCTTGGGACGGCTGTATTCGAGTGACGTGGTTCCTGGAGAGGGAATGAGTCCCCCGACTCCCGCAGCCATGCGGAAGCAGGATGGGCAGTGCCCTCACGGCGACCCTTCGTACCTACAGACGCGCCGCGGGCCAGGATTGATCGGACGGCGGAAGGATCGGTCTTCCATTCTTCCGGCGCCGGGACCCGGGATCGCACCGGAGCCCGCGAGTCGCCCGGCCGAGCAGATGATGGACGCGGTCCATCATATTCGTTATTCTTAGTCCAACAAATGCTCCCCGAACTCGCCTCCGATCGAGAGCTGGAGGAGCAGGTCGCAGCCGTGCGCGCCTTCAACCGCCTCTGGACGGAGGTCATGGAGGTGCTCGACGCCGGCCTGCTCCGCACCCCCTACAGCCTGACCGAGGCACGGGTCATCTACGACCTGGCCCAGGTCGACCGGACCGACCTGCTCGATCTGCGGCGTCGCCTGGGGCTGGACCCCTCGTACCTGAGCCGCATCGTGGGCCGCTTCAAGGCCGACGGCCTGGTCGAGACCGGACCCTCGCCGCGCGACGCGCGCCGGCAGGTGGTCCGCCTGACCGGGCGCGGCCGGGAGGTGTTCAGGATGCTGGACGAGCGCTCGGCGGCGGAGAACCGCGCCCTCCTGTCCCGGTTCACCCCCGAGGACCGGCGCCGCCTGGTGGCCGCCATGTCCACCATTCGCGACATCGTCGAGCACGCCCCTCCCCCGCCCCGCTGCCTCGTCCGGCCGTTGCGGCCGGGAGACCTGGGCTGGGTCGTGCAGCGCCACGGCGCCCTCTACGCGGAGGAGTACGGCTGGGACGCCAGCTTCGAGGCGCTGGTGGCGCGCATCGTCGCCGACTACGCGGAGCGGCGACGAGAGGGTCGGGACGAGGCCTGGATCGCCGAGCTGGAGGGGGAGCCGGTGGGCTGCGTGTTCTGCGTGGAGAAGGACCGGGACACCGCCCAGCTGCGCCTGCTCCTGGTCGAGCCGCGGGCCCGGGGCCTGGGCATCGGCCGGCGCCTGGTCGACGAGTGCGTCCGCTTTGCCCGCACGGCCGGCTACCGGCGGATCGTGCTCTGGACCAACGACGTCCTGGTCTCGGCCCGGCGCATCTACCAGGCGGCCGGCTTCCGGCTCCTCGAGGAGGAGCGCCACCACAGCTTCGGCCACGACCTGGTCGGCCAGACCTGGGCCCTCGAGCTGAGGCCGGCCTGACCGGCGAGCTCGGTCACCCGGCCGTCCTCGACGCCGAAGCGCTCGAGCGGCCCCTGCCCCTCGAGGATCGGCCGGGGCTCGACCCGGAAGCGCCGGCCGTCTTCGCTGGAGGCGAGCCGCAGGTGGGAGGGCGTGGTCAGGTACCAGCGGCCGCGCCAGCGGAAGCCGCGCGGCTCGCGCTCGCCCAGGTCGGGATCGCCATCCGGTACCTCCAGCACCCGCAGTCCCCCGGGGGCTTCCGGATCCAGGATGGGGGCCGTGAGCCTCCCGGCTCCGGGATCGCCCGCTCGGCCACCCGGAGCAGGAGCCAGGTGCGCCCTCGCCAGCGGAAGGCACCGGGGTTGAGCACGCCCGCCACCTCCAGGCCGGGCCGGCTGGGTGGGACGTCGGCCGGCGACAGGATGGGGTTCCCGGCGAAGCGTTCGGCGAGGTCGCTCCCGCACCTCATCCCTGTGCCTCGCCGAGGGCGGAGCCGAAGGCGGGGATGGTGACGGTCCCCCCGGCGGGAGCGACGACCGTCTCGACCTGGCGGCCTTCGCCGTCGTGGACCGAGACCCTCCAGCCCCGGACGCCGGCCGGGAGCGTCGCGGTCGCGGGCGTCCCGGAAAGGCTCTTGTAGAGGGCCAGCCGGGAGCCGTCGCCGGCGGCGAGCAGCCTCGGACTCCACCACGGGCTGGAGAATCACGGCATCCACCCGAGCCTCCAGCGCGCCCTGGCCGGCGTAGCCCAGGGTACCCGATGGGTCCCGGCCGAGAGCTCACCGGGGACGGGGATGGTGTCGATCCAGAGGTCGTTCGGGTTGGGCGAGACGCCCTGCGCGCCCGCGCCGCCCTCGGGGTCGACGCCGATCGGCGAGCCGTCGATTCGCGCCTCGACGCCCACCGCCTCAGGGGGCGCGAGCTGGCGGTCGACCACCAGCTCGAGCAGGTAGCGGCCGGGGGCGGGCGCGGTCACGGTGAGGGTGTCGGCGCCGCCCGGGCCGATGGCGACGTAGGCCCCGCCGCCCCCCAGCGCGATCGTCTACGCCAACGACCTCATGGCCATAGCCGGCATGGGCGTCGCCGCCCGCCTGGGCCTGCGCGTTCCCGAGGACCTCTCGATGGTCGGGTTCGACGACATCCCCGCGGCCGCCCACGTCTCCCCCGGCCTCACCACCGTTCGCGCCGATGTCGCGACCTGGGGCCGGCTGGCGGCCACCCTGCTCCTGGCGGAGGTGGAAGGGCAGGCCATCGAGGTGCCGTCGCTGGAGCCGCCTCGACTGGTGATCAGGGGCTCCACCGGGCCGCCGCCTCGGGCCGGCGCGGGGACGAGGTGAGCGCCGGACCCGCCGGCAGCGGCGCGCGATCCGCCCTCGCCGGCCGGGAGGAAGGCCCCGGGGTCGGGCCGGAGGCCGCGCCGCCGGTCCTGGGGGTGCAGTACTACCGACCCCCGTTCCCGGAGCGGCGGCACTGGGCGTCCGATCTGCGCGCCATCCGGGAGGCGGGCCTCGACGCCATCCAGCTGTGGGCGGTCTGGGGCTGGATCGAGGCCGAGCCGGGCCACTTCCGCTGGGACGACTACGACGAGTTGATCGAGCTGGCCGCCCGGGAAGGGCTGAGGGTGGTGATCAGCACCATTGCCGAGGTCCAGCCCTTCTGGGTCCCGCGCCTCTTCCCCGACGCCTCGTTGGTCGATCACCGGGGACGTCGGGTGGCGTCCTCGCCCAGGGTCGAGTGCAACGTCGGTCTCACGCCCGGCGGTTGCATCGACCACCCGGGCCTCCAGGAGCGCTTGGGCGCCTTCCTGGTCGCGATCGGGGAGCGGTACGCGAGCAGCGCTGGCCTGCTCGCCTGGGACTGCTGGAACGAGCTCAGACGGGCGGTGGGGGCCGACGGCCACGTGTGCCACTGTCCGCACACGGTGGCGGCCTTCCGGCGCTGGCTGGAGGGCCGATACGGGGACCTCGAGGGCCTGAGCCGGGCCTGGAGGCGGCGCTACGCATCCTGGGACGACGTGTGGCCGGGCAGGCTCCCCGGGCGCCCCTACACCGACCTGGTCGAGTTCCAGGCCTTCCTGACCTGGCGGGCGTCCGCGCACATGGCCGACCGCTACCGGCGGCTGCGGCAGGGCGACCGCCGGCATCCGATCCTGGCCCATTGCGCCTCGCCGTCCACCTGGTGCGACGGCTCGCACCGGTTCGAGCCGCACGGCGCCGGCGAGCAGGCGCTGTCGCGCGGCAACGACTGGCGGCACGCCGACGTCCTGGACGGATACGGCAGCTCCCACTTCCCCCAGTGGATGCGGATGACGGCGGGAGAGCTGGGCAGCCGCCTCGAGTCGGTCCGATCCGCGGCCGGTGCCAGGGTGGTCTGGGTGAGCGAGCTCCAGGGCGGCCCGGCCTGGGCCGGCGACGGTCCCGACCAGCCGCTCTCCGGCGCGCTTCAGCAGAGCTGGGTGTGGCGCGCCGTCGCGCGCGGGGCGAAGGGGGTGCTGCTCTGGTGCTGGAGGGACGAGGTCTTCGGCTGGGAATCGGGGAGCTTCGGCCTGGCCGGTGGGGACGGGCACGCGGACGACCGCCTCCGGGCCCTGCGCCGGACGCGCGAGCTGATCGACGCCCACGGACCCCTGCTCGCCTCCTACCGGCCCGACCCGGCCCGGATCGGGGTCCTCTTCGAGGAGCGGAACTACCACCTGGACTGGGCCGATCGCGGTCGCGACGCCGACATGGCCGGCTGCAGCCTCCAGGGTTACCTGCTGGCGCTGGAGCGGCTGCAGCTGCCGTACGAGGTCGTGGACTCCGGCCACCTCGGTGTCCTCGACCGGCTGGTCCTGCTCGTGCTGCCCTGGCCGAAGGTCGTGCCCCCACCGGTGGCGGACGCCATCGCGGAGTGGGTCGACGGCGGCGGGACCTTGCTCGTGGAGGCCGAGCTGGACGCCTTCGACGAGCGCGGGTTCTTCCGTTATCCCGCCGACCGGCCGCTGGCGCAGCGGCTCGGCATCCACAGCCGCGGTCGTCGCCCCACCGGGGCCCGGCCGCTCGTGGTCGAGGTCGGCGGTGAGTTGGCGCCGATCATCCCCCACGGCCTCGTGGAGGTGTACGAGGCCGGCGGCGCGGAGGTCCTGGGGCGCGCCTCGGGCGAGCCGGTCGCGACCCGGCGCCGGGTGGGGCGTGGCCAGGTGATCTGCGTCGGCGCCTATCCCGGGGCCGCCTACCGGAGCCGGCACGATCGCGGCCTGGAATCGCTCCTGCGGGCGGTGGTCGAGGTCGCCGGGGCGGGGACCGAGGTCCGCTTCGAGTGCCCCGACGGAGAGATCCTGCAGTGGCGGCTGGGACGTTCGGGACCCGACCGGCTCCTGTTCGTCAGCAACCTCGGCCCCCGCCTCCGGACGGCGGCGCGGCTGCCGGACGCGGTGCTCCAGGGGGCGGACCGGCTGGACGAGCTCGTGGGCGGTTCCGTGCACCCGATCTCGGCGGGCGAGACCAGGGTCGAGCTGGACCTGCCGGAACTGGGGCTGGCCATCCTCCGCTGGCGTCCGCGAGGTGACGGAGAGGTCGGGCGGCATCCCTGAACGGCTCCAACGAGCCCGCGGCACCGCGGGTGCTCCGCCACCCCCGGGCGACCCGTACGAGGCCGCCCGGCGCCATCCCCCGCCTCCGGCCCGTCTACGCGACCGGCGCGCTCCCCCCGCCCGCCCGCAGCCCGGCCAGCTCGGCCACCCGTTCCATCGAGCGTCGCACCGAGGCGGTGTCGAGATCGCCGTAGCGGAAGTTCAGGGAAAGGTCGGTGACCCCCAGCTCTTCCAGCCAGGCCAGCTGACGGCGGATGTGGTCGTCGTCTCCGATCAGGGAGCCGGAGGTGATCTGCTCGGTGGGCACGTCGGCGCCGGGCTCGGTCCCCGCCATGTCGACCATGCCGGCCCGGACGCGCTGGGTCCCTGCCGCCAGCCGGGCGGTGATGCGGTACATGAGGCGGCCGGCCCGGGCGGCCCGCTCGACCTCGGCCCGGGCGTCGCCGTGGTGGGCGAGCAGCTGCGCCCCGAACCGGATCGAGCCCGGATCGAGGCCCCGACCGCGGCACTCGGCCTCGAACCGTCCCCGGAACTCCTCGATGAAGGCCCGGCCTTTCACCCCCACCGCGATGAAGGGGAAGAGCCCGCGCTCGAGGGCGAAGGCGAAGGAGGTGGCCGAGCCGCAGGCGTACCAGACCGGCGGCCGGGGACGCTGGATGGGCAGGGGCGTGACCGTGATGGGCGGGAACGGCCAGCGCCCGTCCTCGCCGGCCACGTCGGGTCCGCTCCAGAGCTTCTCCAGCACGTCCAGGGCCTGCTCCACTGCGGTCGCGGAGGAGGCCAGGTCGAGGCCGAAGGGGGCGAACTCGTAGGGGGCGTAGCCGCGGCCCAGGCCGACCTCGAGACGACCGCCGGTGAGCTGGTCGGCCTGGGCGATGTCCTCCGCCAGCCGCACCGGGTGGTGGAGCGGGAGCACGACCACGGCGGTGCCGATGCGGATGCGGGTCGTGCGCTGGCCGAGGGCGGCGGCCAGCATCAAGGGGTTGGGGATGGCGCAGTAGTTGGTGAAGTGGTGCTCGGCCACGAGCACGCCGTGGTAGCCCAGACGCTCGGCCAGCACGACGTCGTCCAGCAGGTTGCGGTAGATCTCGTCGAAGCCGGTCCCGGGGCTGACGCGCTGGCCGATCAGGAAGACCCAGACTCTCATCGACACCGATTGTGCGCGGTTTCGGGCGAGCCGGGCGGGAGGGTGCCGGAAGGGCGATCGAGGCGCCCGGGCCACGACCCCGTCCCGGACCGGGAGCGAGTCCGATCCGCGCTCCCCGGGCGTACGCCGCCGGACGGTGGTGCCCCCGCCAGGACTCGAACCTGGGCGCACCGCTTAGGAGGCGGATGCTCTATCCCCTGAGCTACGGGGGCCCGGCCGAAGATTACCACCGCCCCTCCCCCGCCGATCCGCCCGGCGCGCCCGGCTCAGTGCCGGCGTGTGACCAGCAGGCCGAGGGCGGTGAGCAGCATCACCGCCCCCCCGAAGATGGCCAAGTAGCCGGCGAACGGCTCGTCCCCGGGCAGCATGTAGTACGCCAGCGCGAAGCTACCGAGGCCGACCACGACCAGGTACAGCAGGGGGAAGAGCGGCAGGGATCGCCCGGTCCGCCGAGGTGTCGACATAGTGAAGCAATGTACACGGTTCCCGTCTCCGGCATCGGGACGGCAGCCGATGGCCCAACGGCGGCCCTGTACAGTCCCGTGATCGGTCCTTTACACTGACCTGACGGCATGACGCGGGTGCAGGAGCTGGCAGGGAGCACCATCGCCGCCTACGAGCTGCTCCAATGCCTGGGCCACAGCAGCTGCACGGCCGTCTACCGGGCCGCCGGCGCCGGGGAGGAACGTGCGATCAAGGTCGTCGACGACCGGCTCCAAGGGGAGGGGGAGCTGGCTTCCCGGCTGCGGCGGGAGGGCGCGGTCCTGAGTCACATCGGCCACCGGCGCATCCTCCCCATCCAGGAGGTCACCCACACCTCCGGCATGACCGCGGTGGCGATGCCGCTGAAGCGGGCCCCCACCCTGCACGAACTGATGCTGCGTGGCCAGCTCGACACCGAGGCGGCCTGGAGCCTCCTGAACCAGATCGCCGAGTCGCTCGACCTGGCCCACGAGCACGGCCTGGCCTACCGGCTGCTCAAGCCGGTCAACGTCCTGGTGGACGACGGCCAGGCCTACCTCGCCGAGTTCGGCGCCACCGGCGAGCGCGTGGGCCCGCTGGCGCTGTCCACGCCCTCGTTCCGCGTCGCCCAGCCCCAGTACCTGGCGCCCGAGCAGGTCGAGGGGAAAGAGGCCGACCCGCGCGCCGACGTCTACGCCTTCGGCGTCCTGGCCTTCGAGCTCGCGACGCGCACCCCCCTGCACGAGAGCGCGCCCCCGGCCGAGATCCTGCGGGCGACCCTGGAGCAGCCGCCCCCCTCCGCCTCGGCCTGCAACCCCCGTCTGCCGCCCGACGTCGACCCGGTGCTGCGGCGGGCCCTCTCCAAAGACCCGGCGCAGCGCCACCGCTCCGTCCGGGAGCTGCTCGAGGAGCTGGTCTACCCGCCTCCCGCAGGTTCGGCGGCCACCGCTCCCACGATCGCGACCCCGACCCCCGCCTTCCCGCTCCAGGTCCTTCCTGAGCTGGACCTGTCGGAGATCCAGAGCGACCGTCAGGGCATCCTCGACTCCTTCCTCGCCGTCTGCGTGCGCCTGGGCCGGCAGGTGACCGGCCCCCGCTGGCCCCTCGTCCTCGCCCACGCCGGGCTCCAGGACTACCTGCTCCACGACCCGCCCGAGAACGGCGAGCTGGTCCCCGAGATGCTGACCCTGACCAGGCTGGCCGACGGCTTCGAGGCCGTCTTCGGCCAGGACGCGCCTCGCCAGCTGCACCGCTGGGGCGGGCTGGTGGGGGAGCACTGGTTGCGCTCGATCCAGGAACGCCCGCCCTGGATCGCCGGGCCGCCCACGGGCAGGCTGGTGGACGTGCTGAGCGTGTTCGTCGAGGCTCTCAACCGGCTCCGGGGCGAGGAGCTGTTCACCTGGAACCAGGTCAACCGGGCGTTGTTCCGGGTCATCCACGAGCGCAACATCATGGCCGTCGGGCGCCGGCGCCAGACCGAGGCCTGTCACTTCTGGCGCGGCGCCTACGAGGCCGCGCTCCGATGGGCCGGGCTGGGGGAGGAGTGGCTCGTGGCCGAGGTCGAGTGCGGGTGCGTCTCCGGGACGTACGACTGCGTCTTCACCATCGTTCGCAACGAGCCCCCGCGCTGAGCGCACGCCGGCCGGGAGGGGGAGCGGGAGGTTGGCCCCACCGGCCGCGGTCGCAGCCGGCGATCCGGGGATCGGTCATTGGATCCCAGCGGATCGGGCCCGCCGCGGCCGCTGGGTGGAGGATGCCGGCGGGAGAGGAGGATCTGCCATGTCGGTCGAGCTGAGGCCCGGGGCCAGCCCCACGCTGACCCACGAGACGGTCCGACAGATCGTGCGCGAGGAGGTGGAGCGCGCCTTCCGGCGCGATCCCGCGGCAAAGAAGGCCTGCATCATCGCCTCCAAAGGCACCCTGGATTGGGCCTATCCGCCCCTCATCTTGGGCAGCGCCGCCGCCGCGGCGGGCATGGAGGCGGCCATCTTCTTCACCTTCTACGGGCTCAACATCATCCACAAGGACTTCCGGCGGCGCCTGAAGGTCAGCCCGGTGGGGAACCCGGCCATGCCCATGCCGGTGCCCATGGCGGACACCTTCACCTCGCTGCCCGGGATGAAGCGCATGGCCACCTCGATGATGAAGTCGAAGTTTCGCAAGAAGGGGGTGGCCGCGATCGAGGAGCTGCTCGACGTGTGCCGCGAGTCGGGCGTCCGGCTCATCGCCTGCGCCCTCACCATCGAGGTCTTCGGCTTCAGAGAGAGCGATTTCCTCGATGGGGTAGAGTTCGGGGGCGCCGGCGCCTTCATGTCGGAGGCGAGGCGCGCCCACGTCACCCTCTTCGTCTGAACGGACGACCTCACCTGGTGGTTGGAGGAAGCTCATGGCCGACGTGAAGGAAGATCGGGTCCTGGACTGTCGCGGGCAGCTCTGCCCCATGCCCGTGGTCAGGGTGGGCAGGGAGATGGGCGAGCTGGAGCCGGGGCAGGTCCTCAAGGTGCTGGCCACCGACCGGGGCGCCATCGTCGACCTCCCCGCCTGGGCCCGCGACACCGGCAACGAGCTGCTGCACTGGTACGAGGAGGATGGCCACATGGTCTTCTACGTCCGCAAAGGATCCGACGAGGTGCCGTGAAGGACCGCGACCCCGACGCCGGATGGGCCGACCGCGGCACCGGAAGGGAGCCGCCCCCGGTCGCGGTCGGCCCATCCGGGCCTCAGTAGCCCGACCGCTCCCTTCCGATCTTGCTCAGCACGGCGTCGACGTACGTCTTGTCGACGACGTCGGTCCACTTCGGCTTGCGATCGATCTGGTGGCTGTCGAACTCCTGCTGGATCGTGTACTCGATCATGTCCTGGCGGAGCCCGTCGTTCACCGGCCACTCGTGGGCCGCGGCCAGGAAGTCATAGCTCTGGTCGACGACCGCCTGGTCCTCCTGGGTGTACCTGGTGGCGAGCTTGACGACCTCCGACTTGTGCGAGTACATCCAGCGATCCGCCTCGATCATGGCCTGGATGAAGTCCTCGAGGACCTGCCGGTGCTGCTGCGCGTAGTCGGTCCGGACCGTGACCGCACCGTACCACCACTTGGGGGCGTCCTCCCAGATCTTGGCGACCACGTTCAAGCTCGGGTCGAGCCTCTGCGCGGTGAGCCCGTCGTCGACGTGGAAGACCGCGGCGTCCACCTTGCCCGTAGTCAGGGCGGGGACGAACGCCGAGCGCCCCGGGAAGCTCTGGAACTTGACCTGCGAGGCCGGGATGCCGGCGTCGACGAGCACGGCCCGCGCCTGCGAGTCGGCGAAGCCGCCGGGGTCGGTGATCGCGATCGTCTTGCCCTTCAGGTCGGCGGGCGTCTTCACCGAGGGGCTCCCGAGCATGATGCTGTCGACCGGCGTGGCATAGCTCCAGATGGCCTTGAAACCGCCGCCCTGGCTGACCGCGGCGATGACGTCGTCGGAGCTGGTCGCCCCCATGTCGACGGAGCCCCCGGCCACGCCCTTCAGGGACTTCACGCCGTCCTGGAAGCCGGCCAGCTGGACGTTCAGGTGGTGTTTGGCGAAGAACCCCTCGTCGCGGGCCACGTAGAAGCCGATGAAGATCAGCTTCGGGGGCTGGAGGGCCAGCCCCACGCTCACGGTCGTGGTCGGCCGGGAGCCGGAGCTGGTGCTCGCCGGGCTGCCGCAGGCGGCCGCCACCACCGTGGCCACGAGGAGCAGGCCCAGCCGTGACAGGCAGGACATCGTCTTCTCTCTCACTCTCCACCTCACCTTCACTGCTCACTGGCGCTCCGGCTGACTCGACCACGGCGCCACCCTTCTCTGCAGATAACGGGTCACGCCGAGGAGGGCCACGCCGAGCACCATGACGACGATGACGGGCACGAACATCCGCGCCGTGCGGAACGTGTTGGCGGCCTGAAGCACCAGGTAGCCCAGGCCGGTTCCGGTGGTGTAGAACTCGGCGATGATCAGCCCGACCAGCGATCTCCCCGCCGCCAGGTTGAGGCCGGCCATGATGAACGGCACCGAGCTGGGGAGGACCACGTGCCGCCAGACGTGGTACTCGCGACAGCGAAAGGATCGGGCCACCTCGAGCAACTCGCGGTCCACGCTCTTCGCGCCCTGGTAGGCGTTGAGCAGGAGCGGGAAGAACGCGAACGAGAAGACGATGATCGCCCTCGACAGGAAGCCCAGGCCGAACCACAGGATGAGGAGCGGGACCAGCGCCACCAACGGCGTGGCATAGATCGCGTTCACGTAGTGCTGGACGGCCCAGTCCACCGGATCATAGCGGGCCCAGACGAGGGCGGCCGGGATCGAGACCACGATCGCCGCCCCCAGCCCCACCACGAGCACCAGCAGGCTCTGGAGGAAGGCGCTGAGGAGCGTGCCGTCGCGGACCATGGCGACGAAGGCCTCCGCGATCGCGGTCGGCGGGGCGAAGAGGATCGGGTTGACGCGGACACCGTAGACCTGCCACGCGACCAGCACCACGGCCACGCTCAGCACCCGGACGGTCCACATCAGGCGGTGGCGGGACCGACGCCGGCGGCGCTCACGCTCCACCACCTCCGGTGGCGGCGCCGACGAGGAGGCCCGTCGTTCGAGGCTAAGGCTGGTCGCCATGACGCGCCTCCTCCAGGAGCTCCCAACACCGCTCTCTGATGTCCGCGTACCGTGGGTGGCCGCGCACGGTCCGCTCTCGCCGCGGCCTCGGGATGTCGACCTCGATGAGCCCCGTCACACGCGCCGGCCGCCGTGACATCACGACCACCACGTCGGAGAGGACGATCGCCTCGTCGATGGAATGGGTCACGAACACGACGCTCTTGCGCTCGCGCTCCCAGATGGTGAGCAGCTCGTCGTGGAGCACCTCACGGGTCTGCGCATCGACCGAGGCGAAGGGCTCGTCCATGAGCAGCACCGACGGATCGACCGCGAGTGCTCGGGCGAGGCCCGCACGCTGCCGCATCCCACCCGAGACCTGGTACGGATAGAGCCGTTCGTAGCCGGTGAGGTTGACCTTCTCGATGAAGCGCGGGACGGTCTGGCCGATCTCCCGCCGGCTCCTGCCCGCCACCACCAGGCCGAAGGCCACGTTGTCGTAGATCGTCTTCCAGGGCATCAGGCCAGAGCCCTGGAAGACCATGGCCACGCCCTCCGGCGGCCCCATCACCGTCCTTCCGCCGATCTTGATCTCGCCCGCATCGACGCCGGTCAGGCCCGCCATCGCCCGCAGCAGGGTGGTCTTGCCGCAACCCGAGGGCCCGATGATGGTCACGAAGGCGCCTTCGGGGACCTCGAGGTCGACGTGGTCGAGCACGCTCAGGCCGTCGAACCACTTGCTGACGTCACGGCACTCGCAGGCTGCGGTCACCTCATCGTCCCGCCTTCTTCGCCAGCAGCTGCTCCGCCGACATCCGGATGTGCGAGCGGAGCAGGTCCTGCGCCGCCCCGATGTCGCCATCGGCGATCGCGTCCACGATCCGCTGATGTCCGGAGGGCAGTCGCCCGGAGTCGTCGGCCACCATGTCCTTGAGCCGGAGCAGGATCCCGATCTGATCGGAGAGGCGCAGCCACGCCTGCAACAGCCGCCGGTTGCCGGAGAGCTCGCACAGCGCCTGGTGGAAGCGGAGGTCGATCTGCATCAGCTGCTCGCGGCGGTGGGTCCGGGAGGGCACGGCCATGGCGTCGACCAGCCTCTGGAGATGGCGGATCGCCGGCTCGCGGTGGCGCTCGATGATCAGCTCCAGGGCGTAGGCCTCGAGGGCGGAGCGCAGGCCGTAGATCTCGTCCACGTCGTCGTCGCTGAGGCTGATCACGGAAGCGCCGCGACCGGGCGCGGAGACCACGAGACCGTCGCGCTCCAGCGACCGGATCGCTTCGCGAATGGGGATCCGGCTCACCCCCATACGGCTCGCGATCTCGCTCTCGACCAGGCGCTGACCCGGCCGCAGCTCGCCGCTCATGATCGCCGCCCGCAGGCTCGCCGCTGCCTGATCCTGGAGCGTCTCCCGGTTCAGTGGTCGCATCGCCAGCTTCGATCTATCGCCTACAGAATGCAGCATATAGTATGCAATAGATGCAGCCACGATCCCATCCCTCGCCCCCTCGGGCCCGTCACCCGAGGGATGTCCCGACCGGGCCGCTGGTTGCGGTCGTCGGCACCCGCTACCGGGAGTACGAGATCGAGGAGCGGGCCCTGGTGCCGCTCGGCGCACGCCTGCGCGTCTGCACCGACCCGGAGCAGGCCCTGGACGCAACCCTGGTCCTGGCCGGGTCGACGCCCCGCTACTCCGCCGACGTCCTGGAACGGATGCCGCGCTGCCGGGCCATCGTTCGCTACGGCGTGGGACTCGACCGCATCGACCTGGAGGCGGCGGCCCGCCTCGGCATCGCCGTCCACAACGTCCCCGACTTCTGCACCGAGGAGGTCTCCGGCCACGCCGTGGCCATGATCCTCGCCTTCTCCCGCCGCCTGCTCGACGGGGCGCGAGCGCTGGCCGCGGGAGGATGGGGCCTGGAGCGACTCCGGCCGGTCAAGGCCGCGGAGGACGAGGTGGTGGCCGTGATCGGGGCGGGGCGCATCGGCGGCCGCACGGCGGAGAAGCTCCGGGCCCTCGGCTACCGGGTGGTGGTCCACGACGCCTTGCTCGCCCCCCATCCCTCGCTGGAGGAGGCCCTGCACGGCGCCGACTACGTCACCCTCCACGTGCCCCTGACCTCGGCCACGTACCACCTCCTGGATCGCCGGCGCCTCAGCCTCCTGGCCCCGGGGGCGGTGGTCGTCAACACCTCCCGGGGCGGCCTGGTGGACGAGGCCGCCTTGGTCGCCGCTCTCGACTCGGGACGGCTGCGGGGGGCGGCGCTGGACGTCTTCGAGACCGAGCCGCTGCCCTCCGGCTCGCCGCTCACCTCGCGTCCCGACGTGCTGCTGACCCCGCACGTGGCCTGGTACAGCGAGCGGGCGGAGCGCACCGTCCGGGAGAAAGCGGTCGCGCGGGCGGTGGAGGTGCTGGGGCGATGAGGACCTTCGACCGGGACCTGGCCGGCATGGCCCGCCCCGAGGTCGAGGCGGCCTTCGCCGCCGGCGTCCCCTTCCTGATCCCGACCGGGAGCGTCGAGCAGCACGGCCCGCACCTCCCCTTCGGCACCGACTACCTGGCCGCGTGGTCGCTGGCCAACCTGGCGGCGGAGCGCCTCGGCGGCGTCTGCGTCCCCTTCTGCCCGTTCGGCGTCACCCCCATCCACATGTCCTATCCGGGCACCATCACCCTCGAGCCGGCCACCTTCCAGGCCCTGTTGGAGGAGGTGGCGGACTCCCTGGTCGCGCACGGCGCCCGCCGCCTCGCCGTGGTCAACTGGCACGAGCTGAACAGCCCCTCGATCGACGTCGCCACCCGCCGCCTCGCCATCCGTCACGCGCCCGCCGGGGTCCGGGTGGTGGTGGCCGAGGCCCACCTGCTGGCGAAGGAGCGGTTCGGTGCGGCGGCGGGCGGGCTCACCCACGGCGGCGAGATCGAGGCCTACCCCGTTCTCCACCTCCAGCCGGCGTGGGCGCACCTGGAGCGGGCGGCCGACCCGCCGCCGCCGGGGCGGGCCGCGACGATGGACGCCATGCGGCGAGAGGCACACGTCCGGCCGGTGCTCCAGGACGTGCGCCAGATCAGCCCGGCCGGCTGGTACGGGCAACCGGCGAACGCGACCCCGGAGAAGGCCGCCCGCTTCATGGACGACATGGCCGAGGCGCTGGCGCAGCGGATCACGGCCGCGTTCGAGGCCGTCGACCCGTGACGGCCACCCGGGGACGAAGGCGGCGGACCTCCCTTCCGCCGCCCGCGGCCCGACCTCCGGCCCCGGGGGGGCCGTGGCCCTCGCCCTCCCGGCTCCGGTGATCACCGTCCGCAACTCCGGCACGGCCGGCTGGCGGCGCCTACCCCAGCGCACGGTGAGCGAGCTGGTCTCGGGCCGCTCCAGCGGGGCCCGGCAGACCTGCGTGCGAATCGTCCGCCTCGACCCCCCCGAGGCGTCGCGCGGGCGCGTACGCCACCGCCACCGTCGTCTGGAGGAGGCCATCTACGTCGAACGCGGAGAGGCCGAGATGCTGATCGGCGACGCCCGAGTCCGGGTTCGGGAGGGAGACGCGGTCGTGATCCCCCCCGGCACCTGGCACTGCACGCTGCCCCTGGTCGAGGAGGTGCAGCTGGTCTGCTTCTTCCCCGACCCGGCGCCCGAGGACGACTACGAGGAGGAACCTCTGCCATGACCCAGCCCCTGCGCGTGGCCTCCGTCGGTCTCGGCCGGTGGGCGAACGTGATCGCCGCGGCCGTGCGGCGCAGCTCCGAGCTGGAGCTGGTCGGCTGCTTCTCCCGTCGAGCGCAGGCCCGGTCCGACTTCGCGGCCGCCCACGGGTGCGCTCCGGCCTCGTCCCTGGAGGAGCTACTCGCCCGACCCGACCTCGACGCCCTCCTGGTCACCGTCCCCAACCACGTGCACGCGGAGGTGATCGAACGGGCCGCCCGGGCCGGCAAGCACGTCTTCGTGGAGAAGCCGCTGGCCGCGAGCATCGAGGACGGGCTGCGCATCGTCGAGGCCGTGCGGTCCTCCGGTATCAAGCTGATGGTCGGCCATTCCGCCCGGATGCTGGCCGGGAGCCGCCGGATTCGCCGCCTGATCGATGACGGCGAGCTGGGAGACCTCTCCCTGGTCGAGGCCAACTTCTCCAACGACCGGGCGCTCGAGCTGACCCCGGACCGGTGGCGGGCCGATCCCGACCGCAACCCGGGCGGCCCTTTGATCCAGCTCGCCGTGCACCAGTTCGATCTCATCCGCTCCTGGCTCGGCCCGGTGGAGGCGGTGGCGGCTCGGATCGGGCACCTCCACACCAGGACCCGGGTTCCCGACCTGGCCACCTGCCTGCTCCGCCTCGCCTCGGGTCCCTTCGCCTACGTGGGCTCCTCCTGGTCGTCCTCGGCCGCCTACTGGGCACGGGTCTACGGCAGCCGGGCCAACGCCCACCTCGAGGTCGACTTCCGGTACTGGAACCAGGGAGAGCGCGTCGACGCCCACTCCCGGCTGCGGATCGAGCCCAACGGCGGTGACCCCTACGAGGTCGAGCTCGAGCCCGCCGACATGTATCGGGACGAGCTGGAAGAGCTGGCGCGCTCGGTGCGCGAGGACCGCACCCCGGAGGTGAGCGCCGAGGTCGGGCTGGCCAACCTGGCCGTCGTCCATGCGGCCCTGCGCTCGGCCGAGTCCGGCCGCGAGGTGCGCATCGACGAGGTCCTGCCCGAGGGAGTCCGTGCCTGAGCCGCCTCCCCCGGCCGGCGTGCTGGCGACCCGGCGCTCTCCCGGCTCCTACCGGATCGAGCTGGGCTCCGGCGGCCGGATCGAGGTCGGCACGGAGGGGCCGCGGTCGGTCGACCTCGTCCTCGCCGGTCTCGCCGCCTGCAGTGGCCGCACCCTGGACCAGATCTTGCGGCGAATGCGGCTCGAGGTCGCGGGGGTCGAGCTCACCGTCCGCGGCGAGCGCCGCCCGGAGCCGCCCGAGATCCTCACCCGGGTCGAGCTGACCTGGCGGATCGCGGCCGGGTCGGCTCCCGCCCACCGGGTGCGGCGGGCGATCGAGCTGTGCGAGCGGCACTGTCCGGTGCTGGCCATGCTGCGCGCCGCAACCCCGGTCGAGGTCCGCCTGGAGATGACCTGAGGCCGGGCCGGGCGCCCGCTCCCGGCGAGGCCACCTCCGACCACCGACGCCATCGTCCGAATACGACGCCCGGGGCGCGGGGACGGCCGGTCGCGCTTCCCTCCCCACCATCGGCGCTCGGAGGCCGCCGGCCGGCGCAGGTCCTCCGTGAGCCAAGCACGCCGGCCTCTCCGGGTGTCCGCGCCCGCGACGACGTCCGGGGCGAAGCGCGGCCAGCGGCTATACTCCAACTGGGATATTTCATGATGAGTATTCGACGTGGGACCCCGTCGACGTTGCCCCTGGCCGTCCTGAGCCTGCTCGACGAGCGGCCGATGCATCCCTACGAGATGCAGCAGCACATGCGCTACCGCTGCTTGGATCGGGTGGTCAGGGTGACCGCCGGCTCGTTGTACCACGCGGTCGAGCGCCTGCATCGTGCCGGCCTGATCCGGCCCCTGGAGACCGGCCGGGAGGGCCGGCGCCCTGAGCGCACCGTCTACGTCATCACCGAGGCGGGGCGGGATCGCTTGCACGACCTACTCGAGCACCTGCTCGTCGAGCCAGCTCCCGCCTACTCCAGCTTCGCGGCGGCGCTCTCGGCCATGCACCACCTGGCGCCCGAGACCGTGGCCTCGCTGCTGCGGCGGCGGATGCTGACCCTCGAATCCAGCCTGGCCGCCCAGGAACGCCTGATCGCAAACCTGCTCGGAAGCGGGCTGCCGCGCTCGGCCCTGGTGGAGATCGAGTACGAGCGGGCCCTGCGCCGGGCCGAGCTGGAGTGGCTCCGGGGGCTGGTCGACGACCTGGAGGCCGGCCACCTGCCCTGGCCGAGCCAGGAGACGTGGCACCGCTTCCGCCTGGTGCCAAAGGAGATCACCGGATGAGACGGTTGCGCGGGAACCCCTGGGTGGTGCTGGTCGCGCTCTGCCTGGGCTTCTTCATGATCCTGCTCGACACCACGATCGTGAACATCGCCATCCCGAGCATCATCGACGGGTTGAAGGCCAGCCTGGACCAGGTGCTGTGGGTGCTCAACGCCTACATCCTGGTCTACGCCGTGCTCCTGATCACCGCCGGCCGTCTGGGCGACCTCTTCGGTCCCAAGAACCTGTTCCTGCTGGGGATGGCGGTGTTCGTGGCCGCGTCCGCCGCCTGCGGCCAGGCGAGGAACCCGACCCAGCTGATCCTGGCCCGCTCGGTGCAGGGGATCGGCGGGGCCTTGCTCACCCCCCAGACCCTGGCCATCCTGACCACCATCTTCCCGCCCGAGCGGCGGGGGGCGGCCTTCGGGATCTGGGGGGCGATCGCGGGCGTGGCCGCGGTGGCCGGACCGACCCTGGGCGGGTTCCTGGTCACCACGCTGGGCTGGCCGTGGATCTTCTACGTCAACGTCCCGGTGGGCATCGTCGCCCTCGCCCTCGGCCTCCTGGTCATCCCTGATCACCGTCCGGGCCGGCGCCACGGGCTCGACCTCCCCGGCGTGCTCCTGGCCACGGCCGGCTTGCTCGCCCTCACCTTCGGCCTGATCGAGGGCCAGCGCTACGACTGGGGCCAGGTGTGGCGGTTCGTGAGCATCCCCGCCATCCTGGTCGCGGCCGCGATCCTCCTCTCCCTCTTCGCCTGGGTGCAGACGGTGGAGCAGCGGGGCGAGCCGTTGCTTCCCTTCGACCTCTTCCGGGAGCGCAACTTCGGCCTCATGAACCTGGTCAGCGCCGCGCTCAGCTTCGGCATGCTGGGCCTCTTCTTCCCGCTGGTGATCTTCTTCCAGTCCGTGCTCGGCCTGAGCGCGCTCGACACCGGCCTGACCCTGGCTCCCATGTCGCTGGTCTCCATGTGCGTGGCGCCGCTGAGCGGGCGGCTGGCCGACCGCATCGGCGGCAAGTACATCCTCCTCAGCGGGCTGACCCTCTTCGCCGCCGGCACGGGCCTCGTCGCCTGGACCGTCGCCCCCGACGCTGCCCGCTGGGCCTTCCTCCCCGGCATCCTGATCACCGGCCTGGGCATGGGCTGCACCTTCGCCCCCATGGCCACGGTGGCCATGCGCAACGTCGAGCCGCGGCTGGCCGGTGCCGCCTCGGGCGTCTTCAACACCTCCCGCCAGATCGGCGGCGTGATCGGGAGCGCGGCCGTGGGGGCGGTCCTCCAGAACCGCCTGGCCACCTCCCTCCACGAGCAGGCGGCGGCACGGGCGGCCGGGCTCCCTCCGGCCCTCCGGGCGCCCTTCGTGGCCGCCTTCAGCAACGTGTCCGGGCACGGCCTCGAGGTGGGCGCCGGCCAGACCGGGGGCAACTTCCAGGTCCCGCCCGGAGTGCCGCCCCAGCTGGCGCAGCAACTCCGGGAGACGGCCCTGGCCGTCTTCCAGACGGGTTACGTCCAGGCCATGCGGCCGACGATGGTCCTCTCCATCGTCGTGCTGGCCCTGGCCGCGGCGGCCTGCCTCTTCATCGTCAGGCGCCGCCCCCGGGCTTCCGCCGCCCCCCTGCCCCTCCCCGCCGGACGCCGCGAGGCGAGCTGAGACGCGCCGCGGGTCCAGCCGAGGGGCCGAGTTCGACCCCGGAAGTCCCGGCCCATCCGTGGTAGGAAAAAGAGGTGGGCTGACCGCCGGCGTGAGGGGTCACGGCCAAGCGCTCACCGGGCGCGATTCCGGACGGCGTTTCGCTGCAGGAGTCATTGCCGGGCCGCGACCGCCGGGGTCGGCCCTCATCTCCGGCTGCCGGGCCACGCGCGGTCGGGAGCCTCCCTCAGAGCGCCGATCCCGCCCGGGAGGGGTCGCCGAGGGATCCGGCCGTGGCCCCGTCGCCGGTCTGGGAGACCGGGAAATGACAGGCGACCAGGTGGTGGGGGCGGAGCGGGCGCAGCGGCGGCTCCTCGAGCGCACACCGCTCCCGGGCCCGGGGGCAGCGGGTGCGGAAACGACACCCGCTGGGAGGATCGATCGGGGAGGGTGGCTCCCCTTTGATGGTCTCCGCGGCCCGGGGCCGCCTCACCTCCGGGTCCGGGCTGGGGATGGAGGCCAGCAACGCCACCGTGTACGGGTGCAGCGGCTCGCGGTAGATGGACTCCGCCGGCCCCACCTCGCAGAGCTTGCCCAGGTACATCACCGCCACCCGGTCGCTCACCTGCTTGACCAGGGCCAGGTCGTGGGCGATGAAGAGGTAGGAGAGCCCTAGCTCCCGACGCAGCTGCTCGAAGAGGTTGAGCACCTGGGCCTGGATCAGCACGTCCAGAGAGGAGACCGCCTCGTCGCAGATGATGAGCGCCGGGTTGAGGGCAAGGGCCCGGGCGATGGCGACCCGCTGGCACTGGCCGCCGGAGAGCTCCCGCGGGCGACGATCGCCGAACCGGTGGGGATCGAGGCCGACCAGCTCCAAGAGCTCGGCCACGCGCCGGCGGCGCTCGGAGCGGCTGCCCACGCCGTAGGCCACCAGCGGCTCCTCGACGATCTCGGACACCCGCCACTTCGGGTCCAGCGACCCGAAGGGGTCCTGGAACACCATCTGCAGGTGCCGGCGGGCCTCGAGCAGCTCGCGCCCCCGCAGCTGGACCAGGTCCACCCCGCGGAGGAGCACCTGGCCCGACCTGGGCCTGGGGGCCTGGAGGATGGTGCGGGCCAGGGTGGACTTGCCGGAGCCGGTCTCCCCCACCAGACCCAGGGTCTCTCCGGCCCTGACCTCCAGGGAGACGTCGGAGACGGCGTGAACCACCCCGCGCCGGCCCCCGCCGAAGTTGCGCAGCTCGAACTCCTGGACGACGTGGCGGGCCTCCAACAGCGCCTGCCCGCCAGAGGCGACCGTATGGTCCCGGTCGGTGGGCGCGGTCATCGCCGCCCTCCGCGGTCGAGGGGGTGCCAGCAGGCCCACCAGTGCCCGGGCTCGTGCTCCTCCAGCGGCGGCGCCTGGCGGCAGACGTCGTCGGCGTACGGGCAACGGGACGCGAACGGGCACCCGGCCGGCGGCCGGGAGAGGTCCGGCGGCTGGCCCTCGACGATGGGCAGCAGGCTGTGCGAGGGGCGCTCCAGGCGCGGGACGGCGTCGAGCAGGGCTCGGGTGTAGGGCATGCGCACGTGGGCGAAGAGCGTTCGCTTCGCCGCCCGCTCCACCACCTGGCCGGCGTACATGACGATCACCTCGTCGGCGTAGGCGGCGGCCAGGCCGAGATCGTGGCTGATCAGGATCAGGCCCATGGCCAGCTGCTCCTGGAGGTCGAGCAGGAGCTCCATGATCTGCGCCTGGGTGGTCACGTCGAGGGCGGTGGTCGGCTCGTCGGCGATGAGCAGCCTGGGGTAGCACGCCAACGCGATCGCGATCACCACCCGCTGGCGCATCCCGCCCGAGAGCTGATGCGGGTACTGGAAGTAGCGCCGTTCCGGGGAGGGGAGGCGGACCATCCGCAGCAGCTCGATGGCCCGCTCCCGCGCCTCCCGGCGGCCGAGCGGCAGGTGGACGCGGACGGCCTCGGCCACCTGGACGCCGACCCGCATGGTCGGGTTCAACGATCGCGAGGGGTCCTGGAAGACCATGGCCACGTCGCTGCCGCGCCGCCGACGCAGCTCCTCCTCGGGAAGCCCGACCAGCTCCTGCCCCTCGAACCGGATCGAGCCGGTGACGGTGGCCGTCTCCGGCAGCAGCCCCATCACCGCCCGCGCGCTCACCGTCTTGCCCGATCCCGACTCGCCGATGATGGCCAGCGTGGTCCCGGCCGAGAGGCGATAGCTGAGGCCGTTCACGGCCAGCACCTGGCCACCCCGGTGCCGGAATCGGACGCGGAGGTCCCGGACCTCCAGCAGCGGCATCCCCGCCGGCGAGGGCGGACGATCCGGCCGGGGGGCGGGCGACGGCCGGCCCAAGGCGGTGAGCGTCGGCGGCTCGGTGCCCATCAAACCGCCCACCGCACCCGCAGGGCGTCGCCGAGCAGGTTGAGGGCGAGGACGGTGACGAAGACGCAGATGCTCGGGAGCAGCACCAGGTGCGGCTGCACCGAGAGCGTCTGCTGCCCGAGCGCGATCATGTTCCCCCAGCTGGGGTTGGGGGGCTGGACACCGAGCCCCAGGAAGCTGAGCGCGCCTTCCAGGATGATCGCCACCCCCACCCCCAGCAGGCCGAAGGTGACGAGCTGGGGCAGGACGTTGGGAGCGATGTGGCGGAGCAGCATCCGCCAGCCCCTGGTCCCGGCCAGACGCGCCGCCAAGATGAAGGTCTGCTCACGCAGCCGCAGGGTGGCGGCACGGGCGATACGGGCGAAGGCGGGGACGGTGAAGAAGGAGAGCGCCCAGATCACGTTCAGCTCGCCCGGCCCCAGCCCCTCGGCGATGGCCAGGGCCAGCACCAGCGAGGGGAAGGCGATCAGCACGTCCAGGACGCGCATGATGACCGCGTCCACCAGCCCACCCCGGTAGGCGGCCGTGGTCCCCAGCAGCCCTCCCACCACCAGGCCGATGAGGTTGGTGCCGAGGCCGACCTCGAAGGACACCCGGCCGCCGTAGAGGAGCTGGGAGAGGATGTCGTTGCCGACCGGGTTGGTGCCCAGAGGGTGGCCGGGCGAGAAGGGAGGACGGTTGGCGGAGAGGATGTCGCCCCCCACCGGTTTGGGGATGGGAAGGACCAGGGGGCCGAGGAAGCAAGCGGCGGCGATCAGGACGAGGGCTCCACCGGGGATGACGACGTCCAGCGACAGCCGGCGGATCCAGCCCAGCTCCAGCTCCTCGACCGCCCCCGTCTCGGCGACGGCGGGGACCAGGACCTCACGCAGCGGAGTTGCCATAGCGGATCCTCGGGTCCAGCACGGCGTACATCAGGTCGGTGAGGAGGTTGACCAGGACCACGATGCAGGCGAACACCAGCACCGTCCCCTCGACCACGGGGATGTCGCGGTTGTTGATCGCCTCGAGCAGCTGCTGGCCCATGCCGGGCAGGGAGAAGATCTGCTCGACCACCACCGTGGCCCCGATCAGCGTGCCCAGGTTGAGGCCGACCACGGTCAGGAAACCGAAGAGGGAGTTGCGCAGGGCGTGGCCGATCAACACCCGCCAGAGGGGCAGGCCCTTGGCCCGCGCCGTCACCACGTAGTCCTGGCTCTGCATCTGCTCCAGGAGGTCGGCGCGCAGGAGGCGCGCGTAGAAGCAGAGCAGGGGCAGGGCCAGGGAGAGGGCGGGCAGGGTGAGGGAGCGGACGTTGCCGGCGATGCTCTCGGTGGGGGAGACGTAGCCGATGGCGGGCAGCACCCCCAGCTTGACCGCGAAGACGTACATGAGCACGAGTGAGAGCACGTAGGGCGCCACCGAGAGCCCGACCATGTTCAGGACCATGATCAGCCGATCGACGACGCCTCCGGGCCGCCAGGCGGCCAGCACCGCCAGCGGCACCGCGAACACGACCGAGATCAGGAGGCCGTAGAGGACCAGCTCGAAGGTCACCGGCAGCCGCTGGACCAGGACCGCGGTCACCTCCTGCTTGCTGGCCAGAGACGCCCCCAGGTTGCCGGTCACCACCCCGCCCAGCCATTGCCCGTAGCGGACCCAGGGGGGCTGGTCGAGGTGGAGCTTGATCTCCAGCTCGTGGACCTGCTGGGGGGTGGCGTTGGCGCCGAGCAGGGCCTGGGCGGCGTCGCCGGGGAGCAGGTTCATGACCACGAACGTGAGCAGGGTGACCCCGAACAGCACCGGGATGGCGACCAGAAGCCGTCTGCCCACCAGCCGGACGCTGGGCGAGGTGAGCACGGCTGCGACCACACCCCGGGGGGAAGGAGCCGCCCCGGGTCGAGGCGCGGCCAGCGTGGGCGTGCTCATCCCGTCCTCACCGGCTCGGCCCCGCCGGGACGGCCCGGGGCCGTCCCGGCGGGGCGGCGAGGCGCCGGCATCGGCCCCCGTCCCGCCTTGCGGTCACGCCCTGGTGCCGACCTCATGAGGACCGGTTGGTCCAGACATCCTCCCAGGGAATGTCCGGGTTGACGACCAAGGCGGGCATGGCCGTGGTCAGCCCGGGGCCGTGCACCCCCTTGAGGGCCACGTTGGCGCCCGAGAAGGCGAAGAAGAACGGCCCGTAGAACTTCTGGGCGATGTACTCCGCCGCCTCCCGGTAGTACTTCGCCCTGACGTTCATGTCCAGGGTGGAGGCGGCCTGGTTGAGCAGGTCGTCGAGGTGTGGGTCGTGGACGCCGCTGAAGGGCGACTGGGAGGAGAAGCGGAAGCCGACCCCGACCCCCACCGCCGGGTCGAAGGCGCCCGCGGTCTGGAGCATGGCCTGCCACTTGCCGGACTGGAACTGGCTGATCAGCGCCGCCAGGTCGTAGGAGTCGATGGTGGTCTTGATGCCGGCCTTGGCCCACTGCGTCTGCAGGGCCTGGATCGTCTCCTGGGCCACCAGCACGTTGATCGTGCCCAGGTGGACGGTGAGCCCGCCCAGCTGCTGGACCAGGGCCTTGGCCTTGGCCAGGTTGTAGGTCGGGTAGCCCTTGATCTTGGGCATGTAGAAGAGGCCGCCCGGCCCGGTGAAGGACTGGGTCAGCTGGAACTGGCCCTGGAAGATGGCCCGGTTGATCTCCTCGACGTTGGTCGCGTAGTAGATCGCCTCCCGGGCGCGGATGTCGTTGAAGGGCGGGATGGCGGTGTTGAACTGGATGTCGTACGGGGAAGTGGAGAGCTGGTTGGTGACGACGAACTTGGGGTTGCTCTTCGCCTGCTGGATCAGGGAGAGCGTCGACATGCCCTCATAGGCCTGCCCCTCGCCGGCCTGCATGGCCTCGTAGGCGGCCTCGTCGCCGCCCACCGACTTGAAGGTCAGCCGGTCGAGGTAGGGATGGCCCTTCTGCCAGTAGTCGGGGTTGCGCTCCAGGACCAGGACCGAGCTCAGGGTGTCGCTCACCACCTTGAAGGGGCCTGCCCCCACCGGCGTCAGCGCGAACTGCTTCTCTCCCATCTTCTGCACGGCGGTGGGGGACGCGATCCAGTTGGCGTTGGAGTCGATGAACGAGGAGATGATGGGGGCGAAGACGCGGCTCAGCTTGATGGTCACTGTGTAAGGGTCGGTCGCGGTCACCGAGGTCACCGGCCAGGTCGGCCGGCAGGTGCAGGGTGACTGCAGGTCGCGGTTGATGTTCCAGGCCACCGCCTGGGCGTCGAACGGGGTCCCGTCGGTGAACTTCACGCCCGGGCGGATCTTGATGATGACGGTCTTGCCGCCGTCTTCCAGCTGGTACCCGGAGGCCAGGTCGGGAACGATCTTGCCGTGCTCGTCCAGCTCGAAGAGCTGGCCGTAGATCGACTCCATGTAGCTCTGGTTGGCGGCCCCGTTGGTGTTGGTGGCGGGGTCGAGACCGGTCGGCCAGGCACCGGCGAAGCCGGACCCCTCGAGCACGGTCAGGCTTCCTCCTCGCTGTGGCGTGGTGCCGTTCACGGCCGAGTTCGAGCCGGTGCCACCCCCGCAGGCGGCGAGGACCAACGCCACCAGGGCCGACCACGCTGCGATCGAAAGCCGCCTGATGGACCTTTGGAGCTGACTCATGGGCATCGAGGACCTCCTCCTCCTCCCTGCTTCGCTGCCTTGATCGTCCGCTTCACCGAGGCCACGACCCCACCGTCGTGAAGCGGCCGGTCACGAACGGGCCCTGGCGCCAGGGCTCGGCCGGGAATCCCTACATCGGGAGCCGGCCACCGCTCGCCGCCCCCTCTCCTCCGAACCGGCCCGCCGGCCCGTCCGTGAACCCTTCTCCCTCCATTCCAGCGCTAGTACTCTAGCATGCCAATCGGGCGGCCCGTCGAGCGAGCTGACGCCTCCATCCCCGGCCCGGGCCGGGTGTCCTCGCCGTCCCTGCTCAGCGACCCGCCGCCCACTCCAGGGCGAGGGCGGCGGCGCGGTCGAGCGCCCGCACCGCCAGCTCCAGGTGCTCCGGCCGGGTGTCCTCCTCCCGGGTGTGGCTGAGGCCGCCGAGGCTCTGGACGAAGAGCATGGCCGTGGGCACGCCGGCCCGGGCCACCTCCGAGGCGTCGTGGAGCGGACCGCTGGGCAGACGATGGACGGCGCCCGCCACCTCGCCCGCCGCCCGCTCGCACAGGTCCAGGACCTCGGGATGGAAGGGGATGGGATCGATCCGCCAGATCCGCTCCCACTCCACCTCCACGCGCTCCTCGGCGGCGACGCGCCGGCCGGCCTCGCGTGCCCCCGCCAGCATCCGCTCCAGCCCATCCGGGTCCAGATGGCGCTGGTCGAGGGTCATCTCGCACTCGCCCGCCACCGCGGTGGGGATGCCGGGAGCCGCCGTCATCCGCCCGACCGTGCCCACGCCGCCCTCCCGCCGGGCCAGCTCGCGGACCTCGAGCGCCAGCCGGGCCGCGGCCGAGAGCGCGTCGCGGCGTGCATCCATAGGGGTGGAGCCGGCGTGTGCCGACTGTCCCCGGAACCGGACCAGGTGGCGTTCCACCCCGCAGGTCCCGGTGACCACGCCCAGGGGGAGGCCCAACCGCTCCAGCACCGGCCCCTGCTCGATGTGGAGCTCGAGGTAGCAGGCGGCGTCGCGCAGGCGGTGGCTCGACGCCTTCATCCCCTCCAGCTCGACCCCGCAGGCGGCCAGAGCCTCGGCCAGCGGCGTCCCCTCGCGGTCACGCAGGCGCCGGGCCTCCTCCAGGTCCAGGGTGCCGGAGCAGGCGCTGGATCCCAGCAAGGAGCGGCCGAAGCGGGCTCCCTCCTCGTCGGCCCAGCTGACCAGCCGCACGGTCAGGGGCGGCTCCTCCTCGGCCGCCAGCCGGCGCAGGACCTCCAGCCCGGCGAGCACGCCGAGGCATCCGTCCAGCCAGCCCCCGTTCGGCACCGAGTCGAGGTGACCCCCGAGCAGCAGCGAGCGCGGGGAGCGGCCGGGGAGCGTGAGCCACTGGTTGCCGGCCTCGTCGATCTCCTGCTCGACCGGCAGCCCGGCCGCCTTGCTCGCCAGCCACTCCCGGGCCCGGAGCCAGATCGGCGTCCACGCCACCCGCTGGGCCCCGCGCTCGTCACCGGTCAGGGTCTGGAGCTCGCGCAGCTCCGCCACCGTCCGGCCCGGATCGAGCGCGCTCATCGCGGGCCCATCCCCCGACCCCGGTTCGGGGCGGTGCCGGGTGCCGGTCGGCATCCCGCCCGGGCGGCCCGCCCCCCGCCGGCCTCAGGCGGCCGCACCGCGGGTGACCGGGAGCGCGGCCCCGAAGGGGGCGCGCCGGATGAACTGCCCGTCTCCGGGAGCGCCGACCAGCTGGCCTCTCTCGACCACGACCTTGCCCCGGACCATGACCAGCTCCGGAGCACCGACCACCTCGGTGCCCTCGAACAGGTTGTAGTCCACCCGCGAGTGGTGGCTGCGGGCGGAGAGCGTCACCCGCCGCTCCGGGTCGAAGACGACCAGGTCGGCGTCGCTGCCCACGGCGATGCAGCCCTTCCTGGGGTAGAGGCCGAAGATCCGGGCCGGGTTGGTCGAGGTCAGCTCCACCAGCCGGTTGAGGGAGATCCGCCCCTCCCGGACCCCGAAGTGGTGGAGCATCATCAGCCGGTCCTCGATGCCCGGCCCGCCGTTGGGGATCCGGGAGAAGTCACCCCGCCCCAGCGTCTTCTGGCCCTCGAAGTTGAACGGGCAGTGGTCGGTGGAAACCACCGAGAGCACGTCGGTGGCCAGCGCCCGCCACAGGTGCTCCTGGTGCTCCCGCGGCCGCGGAGGCGGCGTGTAGACGTACTTGGCCCCCTCGAAATCGGGTCGCTCGAGGTAGCTCTCGTCGATGAAGAGGTACTGCGTGCAGGTCTCGCCCAGGACCTTCCAGCCGGCCGCCCGGGCGCGGGCGATGGGGTCGATGGCGTCCTTGCAGGTCACGTGGACGACGTACAGCGGGGCGCCGGCGACGCGGGCCAGCTGGATGGCGCGGTTGGTGGCCTCGCCCTCGACCTCGGGAGGCCGGGTCCGGGCGTGCCAGATGGGCTCGGTGTGACCCTCCTGCAGGGCCTTTTTGACCAGCACGTCGACCGCGTCGCCGTTCTCGGCGTGCACCATGACCAGGGCGCCGGTTCGCGACGCCACCTCCATGACCCGGAAGAGGGTCTCGTCGTCGACCATGATGCTGCCCTTGTAGGCCATGAACAGCTTGTAGCTGGTCACCCCTCGCCGGGGCACCGCGGCCAGGTCCTCGAGCGTGCCCCCCTGGGTGAGGTCGGTGACGGCCAGATGGAAGCCGACGTCGATCACCGGCGGCGTCCGCTCGATCTTCTCGTGCCAGGTGGCGAGGGCGTCGGGCAGCGTCTGACCGGGCTGCTGCAGGCAGAAGTCGATCAGGGTGGTGGTGCCCCCGTGGGCGGCGGAGACGGTGCCGGAGGTGAAGTCGTCGCAGGTCACCGTTCCCCCGAACGGCATCTCCAGGTGCGTATGGGGGTCGATGGCACCGGGCAGCACGTAGGCGCCGGCGGCGTCGATCACCCGGTCGGCGGTGGCCTGGAGCCTGGTGCCGATGGTGGTGATGACCCCGTCCTCGACCAGGACGTCGCCCACGTAGTCGTCGGTGGCGGTGACGATCCGACCACCGCGGATCAGCAGTGACGGCATGCTCCGACCTCCTGAGCCCTCGTCGGCCGGGAAGCCAGGCCGACGGCACGCGGCGCTGGATCCTTCACGGCAACAGCTGGGTGAGCTCCCCGTACAGCTCCGGCCGGCGGTCGCGCAGGAACTGCCAGGTGTTGCGCACCTCGCGGTTCATCTCCAGGTCGACGTCGCAGACCAGCACCTCATCCTCGCTGTCCGAGGCCCGGCAGACGATCCTCCCTCTCGGATCGCAGAAGTACGAGGAGCCGTAGAAGCGGGCGCTGTTGAGGGGGGCCTCGACCCCGACCCGGTTGATGGCCGCGATCCAGTAGCCGTTGGCCACCGCGTGGGCCGGCTGCTCCAGCTCCCACAGGTACCTCGACACCGATTCCACCGTGGCCGAGGGGTTGAAGACCAGCTCGGCGCCCTTGAGGCCCAGGGCACGGGCCGGCTCCGGGAAGTGCCGGTCGTAGCAGATGAGCAGGCCCACCCGGCCGACCGAGGTCTCGAACACCGGGTAGCCGAGGTTGCCGGGCTTGAAGTAGAACTTCTCCCAGAAGCAGGGGCCGACGTGGGGGATGTGCGTCTTGCGGTACTTGCCGAGCACGGTCCCATCGGCCTCGATCACCACCGCCGAGTTGTAGTAGACGCCCGGTTGCGCCTCCTCGAAGAAGGGCACGATCAGGACCATACCCAGCTCCCGGGCCAGCTCCCGCATGCGGCACACGGTCGGCCCGCTCTCGGGCTCGGCGGTCGCGTACCAGCGGGGATCCTGCTCGGCCGGGAAGTACGGTCCGTGGAAGATCTCCTGGAGGCAGGTGATGCGGGCCCCCTGGGCGGCGGCGCGGCGGACCAGCTCGACGTGCACCTCCACCGCCTCCTCCTTGGGCAGGTTGGCGTGGGCCTGGACGACGGCCGCCCGGACGGTGGTCACGGAGCCTCCGCCCGCAGCACCGGGGCGCCCTCCCGCCAGGCCGGGATCAGCTCCGATCCGAAGATCCGCATCTGTCCAGCCGGGTCCTCTCCCATATCGTAGTTGTTGAACTGCGTCATCCCCATCGCCTCGAGCCGACGCAGCTTGGCCCTGACCTCGTCCACCGAGCCGATGACGCAGAAGCGGTCGACGACCTCGTCGCTCACCCAGGAGGTGTGACGGGCGCCCACCCGGCCGTGCTCGGCGTAGTCGTAGTGATCGCGCCTCCGCACGTACTCGGTGAGCTCCGCCGGCAGCTGCTCGGGCGCGTAGCGTCGCACCAGGTCGATGACGTGGTTGGAGACCAGGGCCGGGAACCAGCGAACCTGGTCCCGGGCCCGGGTCCGGTCGGAGGCGACGTAGGCCGGCGCCGCCACCTGCACCTCGATCTCCGAGCGGCGTCGTCCCGCCCGGCGGGCCCCCTCCTCCACGTGGCCCAGGAACCAGGGGATGAGGTCCGGATCGGCCAGCTGGAGGATCACCCCGTCCGCCACCTCGCCGGCCAGCCGCAGGGCCCGGGGGCCGTAGCCCGCGATCCAGATCCGGACCTCATGACCGGGCGACCAGGCGAGCCGCACCGTGGCGCCGTCGACCTCGACCGCCCGGCCGGCGGCCAGCTCACGGATCACCTGACAGGCCCGGCGCAGGTCGTCCAGGGAGACCGGGTGGCGTCCGATCACCCGCTGGGCGCTGTCGCCCCGGCCGATCCCCACCTCCATGCGGCCCCCGCTGAGCTCGTTGAGGGTGGCGATGGCGCTGGCGGTGACGGTGGGGTGGCGCGTGGCCGGGTTGGTCACACAGGGACCGATCCGCACCCGGTCGGTCTCGGTGGCGATCAGGGCAAAGATCGGGTAGACCTCCTGCCAGAGGACGTGGGAGTCCCAGAGCCAGACGTAGTCGTGACCGGTCGCCTCGGCGACCCTGGCCAGCTCGACGGTGCGGCGCAGCGGCGGGTCGGGCTGGAAGGTGACCCCGAAGCTCAGCATCCCTCGCCTCCGATCACACCGCGGCCGGGCTGGGCTCCCGCCGGGCCTGGGCGGGGAAGAGCACGGTGAGCAGGTAGTAGACGAGGAAGGCCGCGACCAGCCCCACCACCCAGCTGTAGTCGTAGAGCGGCCGCAACGGCCCGATCAGGCCGGCGGCGGGGAAGGGACCGGCCGTCCCCGAGGCGGTGTAGGCCCCTCCCACCGCGAGCACGGCACCGACCAGGAGCGCGATCAGACCGCGTGGGTTCCAGCCCCCGGCGTAGCTGTAGAAGCCGTTGGTGCGGTAGAGGTCGAGCAGCCGCAGGTTGGTGCCCCTGACCAGCCAGTAGTCGGCGATCAGCACCCCGGCCACCGCCCCCAGCAGCCCGCCGTAGAAGCCGAGCCAGGTGTAGATGTAGATGTGGGGGTCGGCCAGCAGACGCCAGGGCTGGATGACGACGCCGATGATGCCGGTGAGCAGGCTTCCGGTTCGGAAGCTGATCAACCTGGGGATGGCGTTGGAGAAGTCGTAGGAGGGAGCCACGGTGTTGGCCGCCACGTTGACCGAGATCGTGGCCACGGCCAGGGTGAAGAGGGCCACCACCACCACGATGGGGTTGGTGAAGCGGCCCGTCAGCTCCACCGGGTCCCAGATCGGGTGGCCGAACACCACCGCCGTGGCCGAGGTGATGAGCACCGCGATCAGGGGGAAGAAGGTCATGGTGGTGGGGAGCCCCAGGACCTGGCCCAGCATCTGCTGGCGCTGACTGCGGCCGAAGCGGGTGAAGTCGGGCATGTTCAAGGAGAGGGTCGACCAGAAGGCGATCATCGCCATCAGGGAGGGGAAGAACAGCGCCCAGAAGCCCGGCCCCCAGCCGAACTTGCCCCCCTGGCTCAGGATGGGGCCGAAGCCATGGGCGGCGACCAGCATCCAGATCAAGAGGAAGAAGGCGACCACCAGCACGAAGGGCGCCGCCCAGTTCTCGAACCGGCGCAACGTCTCCATGCCCCGGAGGATGATGGCCATCTGGATCACCCAGAAGATGGCGAAGCTCAGCCACTGGGTCCAGGGGATGCCGGCCAGCGGTGCCGCCTTCAACCAGGCGCTGCCGAAGAGCGCCCCGGCCAGGGTGTACACGGCCTGGCCCCCGATCCAGCTCTGGATGCCGAACCAGCCGCAGGCGATGAAGGCGCGGAGCAGGGCGGGCACGTTGGCGCCGAAGACGCCGAACGAGGCCCGGG